>Ga0208940_1002515_pt1 | contig 16848 bp, 10 predicted proteins | sample AD_JPNNA6_MetaG_FD_184445 | JGI IMG/M metagenome (GOLD analysis project Ga0208940, IMG submission 184445) | Active sludge microbial communities of municipal wastewater-treating anaerobic digesters from Japan - AD_JPNNA6_MetaG (SPAdes) (version 2) | ecosystem: Engineered > Bioreactor > Anaerobic... | reverse complement strand
CCTCTCCCAGGATGCTGCCGGCTTTTCCAATACTGTTCGTATTTTATCCTTTAACATCTATCATGGTGCCACCATGAAGGGTGATTACGATCTTGATCTCATTGCCGGGGTTATAAAAGCAGCTGATGCTGATCTTGTAGCGTTGCAGGAGGTTGATTTCATGACCAGGAGGGCTCGCGGTTATGATCTGGCGACGGAGTTGGGTTTGAGGGCGAAGATGGCTCCGCTTTTTGGCAGGGCGATGGCCTATGACGGAGGTGAGTATGGCGAGGGGATTTTATCACGATACAGTTTCATTGCATCGCGGAACATTCCTCTCCCCTTCACCGGGAAGAATGAGCCGAGGGCTGCGCTGATGGTCACGACTGTACTACCGACAGGAGACACGATTATTTTTATCGGGACCCATTTTGATCATACCGCAAACGAGGCAGACCGTGTTCTTCAGGCGGAGAGTATTAATGAATTGCTGGTTGGTGCACTTTATCCGGTTATACTTGCCGGCGATCTGAATGCAGAGCCGGGAAGTACTCCGATTGAAATACTGGAGGAGTTATGGGGTTGTGCCTATGACAGGTCAATGCCTGCTTCTACTTTTCCCTCTGACTCACCTGCGAAGAAGATTGATTATGTGATGTATTATCCCAGGGATCGATGGAAGGTTATTTCAACGGATGTTATCTGTGATTCAGTTGCCTCGGATCACTGTGCGCATTTTGTGGTACTTGAATTGCTTTCTGCGCCAGTCAGTCGGAATGCATCGGATCCATTGGGGCGATAGACACTCCTGGTTGCGGCAGGAATATCATGGTTCATAATAGATAGGGATATCCGCTGAGAATTAAGCTTTTTCCGATACCTTGTCAGCAGAAGCAGGATACGATATATTGATTGTCATCTATCCAGGAAAATGGAACTGTCAGCCTCCTGCCATTTTCTGAATCTCACTTACCAGGAATTCCTTGCCGCAACTGATATAACAACCACCCCACCTCCACAATAACAACCAAATTCAATAAATAAAAGAAACAAGTAACAATCATATCCCTACAGCGCATCACGAGTGCAAAAACACGCGCCACCCCGAAGCGGCGCCAACAACACATACCGCCGAACGTTACCACCAATGCTAAAAAGACAGACGACACAGCAAGACAATGACTGAAAATGGAATCGACATACGAACCATATCGACCAAGCGGACAGACAAACAAACTGACCGTGTTTTGCTATTGGGGCAGGTGACGGAAAATAAAGAAAAAGCCAACCCTTCGCATTTTTTAAAATTTCTTTTAGCCAACCCGCATCGCACACATTTGGTTTTGCCCCACCCGCAAGACGACCCTTCGCAAAACCAAAAGAGTGCAATTTTTGCCAACCCACTTTCAAACCAAACTATATAGTATGGCGACAAATAAACATGCAACCATACGATACCATGCTCTTGACAGATGTTTTAGTAACTACGGGAGGAAATATTTTATTGAAGAATTGATTGTTGCCTGTAACGAAGCCATATATGAATTTGCAGGAATTGAGAATGGAGTAAAAAGAAGACAGGTTTTTGACGATATTACCTTTATGGAAAGTGAACAAGGTTGGGCTATTCCTCTTGAACGATTTAAGGATGGAAAGAGAGTTTACTATAGATATTCAGACAAATCCTTTTCAATCAAGAACCACGGCATTAATCAAGCTGAGGCAGAACAATTAAAAGAGACCTTGACTATTTTAACTCGATTCAAGGGAATGCCGCAGTTTGAATGGATAGAAGAAATGCAAATCAGACTTGAAGATACATTCAAATTGAAAGGCAACATTCAATCATCAGTCGGATTTGAACAAAACCCGTTTCTTAAAGGATTGAATCATTTCTCTGGAATATTCAATGCTATACAACACGAAAGGGCATTGATAATAGCATATCAAGGTTATAGGCAAGAATCTCCAATACGAGTGATTTTGCACCCTTGGTATCTGAAACAATATAACAATCGTTGGTTTCTATTCGGTTTAAATGAGGACTATCAGTCAATAACAAATTTTGCTCTTGATAGAATAATCGAATTTGAAGAATCAATAATTAAGTATCGTAAAAATGAAGAAGTAAACTTCGATGAATATTTTGATGATGTAATTGGTGTAACGGTGAAAAGAGATGCCCCAATTGAAAAGTTACTTATCAAGTTGAGCAAAGAAATTTGGCCATACATAGAGAGTAAACCGTTGCACGGCTCTCAAAAAATAAAAAGCAGAACCGAAACAGAAGTATTGATTGAACTTGCTGTCCAGATAAATCACGAGCTAATGGCACTGTTATGTTCCTACATGGATGCAATAGAAATTATGGAACCGGAAAGTCTTAGAGAAAGATTTAAAAGTCTTTCTGAAACCGTTTTTAAAAAATATAATTGAACTATGCACTTGTACTGCACAGATAATTCAGACCTTTGTAGTGTAATCAGATAATTGTTGCATGAAGATAGAGTCCTACATAATAGATCCAAAGCCTTTCTTAGAACTAAAATCTAAGCTATGGAGAGTTTTTGATATTCTTAGAAGTGAAAATATCACTTCTGAAAACTATTATGTAGTTCTGCTTCTTCTTTCTCTTTACAAAGACAAAATTTTGAAAGCAGATGTCGAAGTTGAAAACAAATACATTAAAGAGCGGATCGAAGCTGTTTTGCACAAGAGTGAAAGCGATTTAGAGGAGGGGTACAGGAATATTTATAAAAACTTTGAGCCTATTTTGAATTCCCTGAGTAAAAAAGGCTTAACCTCAATAGTAAAAGTTATTTGCGATCTAAACCACAAGATTCTCTCAGAAAACTTTTCAGAATTATTTGACACTGTTCTTTATAATCTGGCTCAATCACAAGGAAGATATGGGGGTGAGTTTATTCAACCCCTTGAAATTACACGGTTTATTTGTGGATTATTCGAACTTCCTGAAGGTGCTAAAGTTTTTAACCCTTTTGCAGGATTAGCTTCTTTTGGTGTAAACCTTGACAAGGGACAAGATTATTTTGGGCAAGAACTGAATCAAAAAACTTGGGCTCTGGGTGCTTTACGGCTTATGGCTTATGAACGTCCAGGTAGTTCCAGATATGTATCTGATGATTCCATATTGAATTGGCCTGATGTATCTGAAAAATTTGACTTAATTGTTTCAAACCCGCCATATGGTTTGAGATTGGGGAATCAATACAGAGAAATTGAACCCGGAATCAGAACGGCAGAACAATTTCTGGTTGAGAGGGGGCTTCATTCGCTTAACAAAGAAGGTAAACTCATTGCCCTATTACCCCAAGGGTTTTTGTTCAGAGGAATGCAAGAACAGCAGTTAAGACAATTCCTAGTAGATGAAGATTTGCTTGATACTATCATTTCATTACCTGGTGGTTTACTGTCTAATATGGGGATTCCTTTAATCATTCTTGTTATTAACAAGAAAAAGGAAAGACCCGGAAAAGTTCGATTTATTAAGGCAGATAAGTTTGTTGAAGCAAGAGGCCCAAGGGAAAAATTTTTGAATGACTATGCTTTGAATAGTTTGATTCATGGCCACAGAGTGGATGAAGATGCACTAAGAATCATTGATAATGCTGAAATAAAGGCATTCGATTACAACCTAAATGTACCGAGATATTTCCAGAAAGAAATTGAGCTGGCTAATAATGAGCAGCTTGTTAAGCTAAAGGATATTTTGGAGTATGTTAGAGGCCAGAGAGGTAATTTGCCTGATAATGGAAAGTTGGTACGTATTCGAGATTTAAGAGATGACAAGGTAGATTTTCGTCTTAAGGTTTCGGAAATTGAAGATGTTGAGTTGCGCAGGCCCGATATTCACCAAATTAATGAAACGTGCCTGTTGCTGGCCATTCGCTGGCGGACATTGAAACCTACCCATTTTGTTTTTGAGGACACCCCTATTTACAAAAGTCAAGATATTTTATCATTTAAGGTAAATGAAACTGTTGCAGATTATGGATATGTAATCAATGAACTACATGCTGATTATGTTCAGGGGCAACTGGAATCATACCGAATGGGTGCGACAATTCCTTTTATTCGCAGAGATGATTTATTAGAAGTTGCAATCAAACTGCCGTCTTTACAAGAGCAGAAAGCTAAAGTCAAAGGAATCTTTGAGCTATCTGACAAAATTAAGATGCTTCAAGAAGAAAGAAATGCTTTAGCACATGGTGTGAGTAGTAAACTTTACGAAAGTGTTTCGACAATAAAGCATTCTTTGGGTAAACCGCTAATGAATATTGGTTCTTCTCTAAGAAATATTGAAAATGCCCTTTCCAAATTAAATGCTGATTGGGAGCGTGCCAAATTAAACGAACGATATGATCTGACGATTAAGGACACCTTCGATTCAATCTACAGTAATTTGGAGTTAATACATTCTATGCTTCGCAATAATGAGTCGGTACTTGATGTAAGCAACTATGAATTAACTGAAATTGACTTTTTAGTTTTTATCAAAGGGTATGTCAACAGCATCAAATCTGCCGAAAGATTAAACGTGAGTACCAAACTTGATATTCATCCGGATATCAAAATCCAGCTTAAGAATAAGGTTTTGATTCAGGCTAATGCAGAACTACTTGAGATTGGGCTAAATGCTATTGTAGAGAATGCCAACATGCATGCCTTTACAGATGACTCTAAGAAGTACAAGCTTGAATTCAGAGTAAGTCTCTATGTTGCCCCAAGCGAGAAGAAACAAGCTGATGAAGTAATCGGCAGGTTTGATACTTACATTAAGGTTGAGGTAGCAAATAATGGGAAGCCATTCCCAAAAAACTATTCCCTAGAAAAACTAATTCGGAAGAATTCTTTTGCAGGAGAAACTGGCAATACGGGGCAAGGAGGTTTCGACTTAAACGAAATAATCAAATACCACAACAATGGTTTGAGCACTTTGGAGCTGGTGACTGATGATTTTACAACTGAATTCACTACAACGTATTCATTTTTAATCCCCTTTAATAGATAGCTTATGTATAAAGTACTTTGGATAGATGACCAATATAAGGATGACGAAATGATTCAGTTTGCGATTGAAGCAGACAATGAAGGATTAATTCTGGAGGGGTATCCATCTTTTGAAGAAGGTTTTGAAGCACTTGAGAGAAAACTTGAGCATTTTGATGCAATCCTTTTGGATGGACTTTTCTTTGAGAAAAAAGGACAAGAAGCTGGAACAGAGGATGAATCGGGAATTGGGATGGCGATTGCGAAAATCAATGAACTTAAAAGCAAGAAGGTTTTTCCGTGGTTCGTTCTATCAGGAAAAGATAAGTTCACCAAAGGTGAAAACTCCCTGCTAAAGGCAAACAAAGCGAAGTGTTTCGACAAAACCAATCCAGCTGATGTGGTTAAGCTGTTTGAAGAAATGAAATCGGCTGCCAGCCAACAGCCAGAGGCTCAATTGAAACACAAATATGCCGACTTGTTAGAAACATGCTCAGATGAGTTACTTGGTGTAGAACATTTTTCAAGATTATTTACTCTTATCAAGCATATTGAGAATGTAGAAAAATTGACCAATACAGAAGATATGCTCAATCCCATTCGAAAGATTATTGAGCGAATGTTTACCCGAATGGCTGATAGAGGAATTATCCCGGAAGCTATTATTTCAAATAAAGGATGGATCAACGGTTCAAGCCTGTTCTTAGCCAATAAGCATTCGGATTATGAGCATTTATCTGAAATCACTCCCCCCTTGGTAAGCGAGAATATTCACCGATTACTCAACATTATTCAAGATGCTTCACATGGTGAAGGTGAATTAAAGCTAAAGGTTGATCAGTATTTAAAAACTGCTCAATCTGACTTTTTGTACAGAAGTAGTGTCTATTTATTGTTTGACCTGCTGCTTTGGTTTAAAGAATTCATGGAGAATAATCTTGATAAAGACACCAATAAAGCCCGTTGGAAAAGCAAGTTGAGTAATGGTGATTGGATTACCGGTACAGTTACCCGAATCGCAGATAATGGCTGGGGTACCTTTCAACCTGATAATGCTCATGCCACTGTAAGCATACCGCCCAAAATGGTGACTGATAACCAATTGAATGAAACCGATTCAATAAAAATAATTGCCGAACCAAGCCCGGATGGCACTAAAAATTTTATAAAAGCAATAAGTAGAGAAGCATGACACAAAAACAACTTGAAGATTACCTGTGGGGAGCAGCCAACATTCTTAGAGGAATGATTGATGCGGCTGACTTTAAGCAGTATATATTTCCACTGCTGTTTTTTAAGCGTATTTCGGATATATGGGATGAGGAATATCAGGAAGCGTTGGACTTAAGCGATGGCGATTTGGATTATGCCATGTTTAGAGAAAACCACCGTTTCCAAATTCCAGACGGCTGCCATTGGAACGATGTGCGCAAGGTAACGGTGGATGTAGGCAAGAAACTGCAAAAGGCTCTACGGGAAATAGAGAAAGCCAATTTCGAGCTACTGCACGATGTGTTCGGTGATGCCCAATGGACGAATAAACGCAGGCTAAGTGACGCCAAGTTGCTGGATCTGATCGAGCACTTTTCGGAAATGAACCTTTCGGTGAAGAACGTGCCGCATGATCTGATGGGTGAAGGCTACGAATACCTCATTAAGAAATTTGCGGATGACAGTGGCCACACGGCTGCCGAGTTTTATACCAACCGCACAGTGGTAGAACTCATGACGCGCATCACTGACCCGCAACCGGGCGAAAGCGTATATGACCCCACTTGTGGCTCAGGTGGTATTTTGCTAAATGCTGCTCTTTACCTGAAAAATCAAGGCAAGGAATATCGCAACCTGAAATTGTACGGACAGGAACTCAACCTTATTACCTCCGCTATTGCCCGTATGAACATGTTTATGCACAACATTGATGAATTCCTGATTGTGCAGGGCGATACTTTAGACCAGCCGCAGATACTGGAAAATGATGAGCTAAAACAGTTTGATGTTATTATGGCTAATCCACCATATTCTGTAAAACGCTGGAGCCAGGACAAGTTTACCAACGACCCCTTTGGACGAAACATCTGGGGGACACCCCCACAAGGCTGTGCCGATTACGCCTTTCAGCAGCATATTATTAAAAGCCTGAAGCCTGATATAGGACGCAGCGTTTCCTTGTGGCCCCATGGGGTATTGTTCCGGGATGCGGAGGCTACAATGCGCAAAAAAATGATTGAAGCAGATGTTGTGGATGCCGTGATTGGTCTGGGAAAGAACCTATTTTACAACAGCAGTATGGAAAGCTGCCTATTGGTGTGCAATATGAATAAAGCAAAGGAGCGGAAAGGGAAGATAATTTTTATCAATGGGGTGAATGAAGTTCGGCTCGAACGCTCAGATGCGTGGCTGGAAAACAAGCACATTAAAAAGATGGCTGATGCCTATTGGGATTTTAAAGACATCGATGGATTTGCCAAAGTGTTGCCCAATGAAGAAGTGCTGGAAAACAAAGGCAACCTGAGTTTGCAACTATATGTAAAACAAGCTAATGGAAATGCCAGTGAACACAGCACAGAGGAATTGATTGCAGACATCAAAGCCGGTCAACAAGCTATTGATGGTTCTATGAGACACCTGTTCAAACAACTCAAAGAAATTGGAATAGAGGCATGAAGTTGAAGAAGGAAATATGGAAAAGAGATAAACTCGGAGTTGTTTGTTTGAGGGCGAAAAAGATTGATTACAAAAAGCAATCGGGATTCTTTAAATATATTGACATTGGCTCAATAGATTCTGAATTAAAAAAGGTTTCAGAGATTCAGGAAATGGATTGGCAAGAAGCATCTTCAAGAGCAAGGCAAGTTGTGCAAAAGGGAGATACGCTTTTCTCAACTGTGAGAGTCAATCTTGAAAGAATTGCATTTTTGGATTCCGAATTGCAGAATACCATTGCATCTACTGGTTTTACGGTAATACGTTCAAATGGCAAAACAATTCCAGAATATCTTTTTTACTCCGTTAGTTCACCCAATTTTATTGAACGGCTTGTTCTGTTACAGAAGGGAACTGCTTACCCAGCCGTAACTGATAGAATAGTTTTTGACCAAGAAATCCCCCTTCCCCCAATCGAAGAGCAAAAGCGCATTGCGGCCTTTTTTCAGAGCATTGATGCAGCCATTGAACAATGCGAGCAGCAGGAGGGGAAATTAAGAGGGCTGCGTTCCAAGTTGGCAAATGACCTTGTAAAACCGGAACCGGAATTTGGCAGCCTGTTAACATCCGAAAATTGTAAACCGGTCACGATTGCAGATTTGGCCAATGAAATGAGAGAAAACACTAAAGACCCATTAGAAGATGGGATAGAACGATTCGTTGGTCTCGAACATATTGAACCCGGTAACCTTGCTGTACAGGGCTGGGGTAATGTGGCAGATGGAACAACTTTTACAAAGGTATTTGAAGAAGGAGATGTATTGTTTGGCAGAAGAAGGGCTTATCTAAAAAAAGCTGCCAAAGCTGATTTTAAAGGTTTATGTTCTGGTGATATTACTGTTTTAAAAGCAAATCCTAAAAACATCAAACCGGAGTTACTGCCTTACTATATGTCAGCCGACTCTGTTTTTGAGTTTGCTGTAAGCAATTCCGCAGGTTCCTTAAGTCCAAGAGCCAAATGGAGAGATTTGTCAAAAATGGAATTGGCTCTTCCTGATTTGAAAACTCAGGAAGAGATATTAAAAGTATTTGAATTATTGGATAAGAATGTTGAGGGTTTGGCCAATCAAAAAGAAACACTAAAAAAACTAAAGCATAAATTGTTGGACGAAATATTAGGATAATGGGATTTAACGAACTCAATAGCGTAGAGCATTTTTTTATTCACAAGCTCACAGGTGTCAACTTGAATGAGATGAGGCAAGGTAATGTGGTAGAGGAACCTGTGGAACCTTATGATACCGTAAAGTGGCGTTATGTGCCTGCCGAGTTGTTGAAGCGTGATATCACAGAAGTGCTGCTCGAAAAAGAGTTAAAAGCGTCCTTATGCAAACTCAATCCGGATATTGACAGAAATCCTGAACATGTAGATGAAGTCATCCGAAAGCTTAGGGCTATTTTAATCACCGTTGCCAATGTTGGATTGGTGCGTGCCAACGAAGAATTTGCAAAGTGGTTAAGAAATGAACATTCCATGCCTTTTGGTCCCAAAGGGGAACACGTAAAGGTCAAATTGATTGATTACGAGCAGTTGAAAGAAAACTCGTTTATCATGACCAATCAATTCAAAGTGCATGCCCGCGAAACCAAAATTCCGGATGTAGTAATGTTCATCAATGGCATTCCGGTGGTTGTGGGCGAATTAAAAACACCCGTTCGCCCTGCCATCAGTTGGTATGATGCTGCGCATGAAATTCATGATGTTTATGAAAATGCTGTTCCGCAGCTTTTTGTCCCCAATATTCTTTCTTTCGCTTCAGAAGGAAAAGAGCTTTTCATTGGTGCAGTTAGAACACCTTTAGAGTTTTGGGCACCCTGGCGCATTGAGAACGAAAAAGACGAGTTAACCCATTTTGCAGGATTGCAGGATGTAGGTAAACAACTGACGCACCTGTTAAAGCCTTCTACCCTGCTCGATATTCTGCAATACTATTCGGTGTATGGCACCAATAATTCCAAAAAGAAAATCAAAGTTGTTTGCCGCTATCAGCAATACGAGGGTGCCAATGCTTTGGTTAATCGAGTTTTGGAAGGACGAATTAAAAAAGGTTTGATCTGGCACTTTCAAGGTTCAGGTAAATCTTTATTGATGCTTTTTGCTGCCCAAAAGCTTCGAAAACAAGTGGAGTTGGGCAATCCAACCGTTTTAATTGTGGTGGATAGAACGGATTTGGACTCGCAAATCAGCGCTTCTTTTGCTTCGGCAGATGTTTCCAATTTTGTAACCACAGACAGTATCAAGGAGCTCAATACGCTTCTGGAAAGAGACACCCGGAAGATCATCATCACCATGATTCATAAGTTCAGGGATGCCTATCCCAATATGAACCAACGCAAAAACATCATAGTGATGGTAGATGAAGCCCACCGAACTCAGGAAGGCAACTTGGGCCGTCAGATGCGGGCAGCACTTCCCAACGCATTCTTATTCGGATTGACTGGAACACCCATCAACAAAGCAGATAAAAACACTTTTTGGGCTTTTGGTGCAGATGAAGACGAAGGCGGTTACATGAGTCGCTACACTTTCCAAGATAGTATCCGCGATAAAGCAACCTTGCCGCTGCATTTCGAACCGAGACTACCAAATTACCACATTGACAAGGATGCACTCAATACGGCTTTTCAGGAATTGGCCAATGATCTGAGCGAGGAAGACCGCAACAAACTCAGTCAGAAAGCAGCTAAAATGAATGAGTTTTTGAAAGCTCCGGAACGTGTTCAAACCATTGTTGCGGATATTGTGGAGCACTATAACAAACATGTGGCTCCAGAAGGTTTTAAGGCCATGATTGTGACACCCGACCGGTATGCCTGCATCCAGTACAAAGAGGAATTAGATAAGTTGATGCCTGAAAACAGCAGTCGCGTGGTGATAAGTACATCTGCCAATGACGATTTTGATTTCAAACATAAATGGGGTATCGACAAAGACAAGCAGGAAAAGATTGTAGAGGAATTTAATGATCCCAATTCTGTTCTTAAATTCATTATAGTAACAGCCAAATTGCTTACCGGATTTGATTCCCCCGTGTTGCAAACCATGTATCTGGACAAATCGCTGAAAGACCATACGCTTTTGCAAGCCATTTGCAGAACCAACAGACTTTTTCCCAATAAAACCTTTGGCCGTATTGTAGATTACTTTGGCGTGTTTGACGATACCGCTCAAGCTTTGGCATTTGATGAGGAAACTGTAAAAACAGTGATTACCAATCTTCAGGAGTTAAAAGACAAACTTCCCGAATACATGGTCAAAGCTTTAGCCCACTTTGAGGGCGTTGATCGAACAAAAGAAGGGTTTGAAGGCTTGGAAGCCGCACAAAATGCCATCAACACGAATGAAAAGCGGGATGCATTTGCCAAAGACTTTTCAGTTTTATCAAAACTTTGGGAAGCCCTAAGCCCTGACGAAGTACTGAATCAATTTCAAAAAGATTACAAATGGCTTTCACAGGTTTACACATCCGTAAAACCAGCTGCTGACGATAATGGCCGCTTGTTGTGGCATGCTTTGGGCGCTCAGACAACAGCACTCATTCATGAACACATCCATGTTTCGGGTATCAATCATGACATGGAAGAAATGGTATTGGATTCTGAACTCATTGAGGAATTGATGAACAAGAAGAATCCAAAAGAAGCAGAGCGGGTAGTTAAAATTCTCATTAGCCGATTCAAAAAGAATTCAGGTAATCCCAAATTCAAGGCTTTGGGAGAACGCTTGCAGGAGTTGAGAGATAAAGCAGAACAAGGGCTAATCAGTAGCGTGGAATTCATTAAGCAACTCTGTGAATTGGCTAAAGATACATTGAGGGCAGAAAGAGAAATTATTTCCGTTCAAGAGCAGAAATCCGCAAAAGCAGCACTGACCGAATTGTTCCTGGAAATGAAGTCCGATAAAACACCCGCGATAGTTGAACGGATTGTAAACGAAATTGATGAAATAGTAAAATTCGTTCGATATGACGGCTGGCAAAACACCGTGACCGGAGAAAGACTGGTGCAAAAGGAGTTAAGAAAAACACTTTTGAAGTACAAGTTGCACAAGGAAGAGGAATTGTTTAATCGGGCTTATGAGTATATCAAAGAGTATTATTAATAGATTTTTGCATGCCATATACAACAGAAGAAATAGTAGAACCTTTTTGGGCAGAGTTTTCATCTGCTGCCAGCGGTAGAGATCCATTAGCTATTCAGAATAGCAGTGTGGTGATTTATACCAAAATGGTGGTGGGCATCACTAATGTTACTAACCGCATCCGCTACAATGGATTTTACTGCTGGATATTTGATACTATACTTCAAAGCATTACCAAGAAAAATTCGCTACAAGAGCAGATAAGGTATAGTCGCAGGGCTGAATTGCTGTTGGCGTATCTAATGGTAAAAAACTTCGAGGGTATTACAGGCGTAAGTGGCAGCGCTTATGCTGCAAAGAATTTAAGTCCAACAATCAGCCTTAAACATGGAGCAGATTGGGAATCGAAAAAGGAAAATGGACCCGGATTATATTGGAAATTTAAACTTGGTGTTTTTGGTCAGTATTACAGTGGAGTTGTCCGTGACCTTAACTTGATCAACCATCCCAATGCCCAAGTCGATCTCAATATTTATACGCTGACAGAAAAAGGGAAAGAACTGGCGAAATCCTTTGAGGAAAACATTCCAAAAGAAGAACGTGATCTTTTCTGGAGTTCGGTGTATAATGGCAAGATTAAAGAATCAGATTTGGCAAAACTTAAATCGTTTGCCTTGCATGTAATACCGAAAGGCAGCAGCGAACGCAGCATATACGAAAAGGCGTTACTTGCCGCTGACAATAAAAAAGCTGAACCTTCATTTAATAGAAGGGAAACCATCAAATTGATTTTGTCTCATTTAAATGAGCACAATGAAGGTGTTGAAAATTTGGTGAGCTCTTTTTTACGTGCTAATTATCGTTCGCATCAAAAAGAAGTTGTTTTAAAAAAGGATACCGCTACTGCCTGGTACCTGTTTGAAATCAATGAGCTCATACATGTGGCGTTTGAGCATTTTCACGCTTGTTTCCTTTACTTTATTGAAACCTATCCAACCTTATTGGATCAGAAAATTGATGATCTTGTAAATGAAACAATGAAGGCTTTTGAATTGGAAGGTTCTCTTGTAGGAATAAACTCCATCAAACAATTAGCTGAGCAGATTAAAAAGGAAGAGGAAGACATTTATTTCGCTTACGATGAGATGGAAAAATATTTCCGGTCTCGTGAATTTGGGACTTGCCTTATGCATGCAGTCAAAACAATCTTGCACGTACAAGTCAACTGCAATGCTCAACTAGAGCAATTGGAAGAATTTGCTTCGGCACCCGAAAACAATTTTAACCGAATTGGTTATGCCATAGAACTCATTGATGATTTGGTCATCTCGCAAAGAGAGTTAAGTGTTCAAGAATATGTGAAAGCCATGATCATAAAAGCGATCAATCTTCACACATTTTCATCCTACAGCAAAACACGGATTGGTCAAAGTTTGGTACACAATTACATGATTGAAGATTTTTCTGTGTGGCGATTGAGAGAAACTTTACCTAACCGCACAACTCCCCGTTTGCAAAATGTACTTCAATACATCATGGATATTGGCTGGATTAAAAGAGAAGGGAAAGTATACACTATTACAGAGGCAGGAACTAAGATAATTGGAGGCGTATGAAAAGCAGAATCCTCCTAAAAGAAATACCATCCGGTAAGTTTCATTCAGCCATATTTACCGCCTATTCTATCAACCTCTACTATTTAGAGCAGCAGGTCTTGCCATTACTAGGTTCTAAAGGAATCCATTATGTTTCTATTTTGGCCGATGGAGCTATGCTCTCAAACCAGTTGGAGCACTATGGATATTTAAGTCAGCAACGAAAAAGAAATTACGCTGTTCATGGCATACAAAGTAGCGGAGCTTTTCATCCCAAATTGATTTTTCTAGCAGGGCCAGATACAGTTTTACTACTCGTTGGCTCAGGTAATCTAACCACTTCCGGTCATGGCAAAAATCTCGAAGTATGGAATGCCATTTATGTAAATAGCCAAGATGATACCAAATATGGCTTTGTTATCCAGGCATGGAATTACATGAAACAGTTACATACTGATTTAGGTGATTCTGCCAACAGCAAACTAAAAAGTATTGAGGAGAATTGTTTTTTACTTGCTAAGGGTGATGAAGCGGAAGCTACCATTTTCAATTTGGATGCACAAAATCAGATTAGCTTTCATACAAACCAATCAGAAAGCTCTCTTTTTAGTCAAGTCTCTGATATTGTTGGAAATGATAAAATAGAGCGGATTACCATTATGTGTCCGTTTCATGATTCAGAGGGCAAGTTTATTCAAGAACTGAACAACCGCTATAAACCGGAGCAAATTGATGTGTTGGTGCAGGCTGATTTTGGTGCCTTACCCCTTAAAATGAAAAATCAATCCAATGTCCGTTTTTTTGAATGGTCGGAGGTCATGCAGGAAAAGCAAAGACAAAGTTATTTTCATGCTAAGAACATAATATTTGAAGGTAAGGCTAAAAACTATCTCATTTCAGGTAGTGCTAATGCTTCAATAGCAGCCTTTGGCACTATGACTATTCCGGCTATTAATCAAGAGTCTTGTATTATCTATCAAAGTACTGAAAAAGATTATCTTGAGTTGCTAACGATAAAGTCAGTAGCTAAACCAGTTAAGCTATCTGATTACGAATCTGAAAATGAAACCAAACTTTCAGAATCATCTGAACTTCAACGTAAAGTATTTATCAAATCGGCAGAAAAGAATTTTGATCTTGTTAACCTTATTTTACAAGTAAAAAGTCCAATCAAGAATGCTAACATTCAGCTGTTTGACCCTAAGGGTGCAATGCAATTTGAAGAAATGATTGCATTGGAACCTGGTGAGCATTTTCAACAAATATCGATACCGAATGGCCTTGCATTGCTATTTGTCGAAATTTCAGTACAAGGAATAGCAACGTCAAACAAACAGTTTATAACAGATATCAATGCTTTTGAAAGCACTAACCCTTCTCCTCGGAACAGATCATTAAATCAGATTAGAAAACTGATCGAAAGCGGAAATTTTTCTACTCCTAAAATCATTGATTACCTCAATACCATCTATCGTCAGAAAGAAGTAAAAAAAGGAATATCAAAAGCCAGTGAACAAGAAGAACGAAATGACGAGTTACCGAAAGAGGAAGATGATGATTTGCTCTATTTGAGTTATGCAGAAATTCAGGAAAGAGCAAAACATATTGATAGCCAGGAAAAGATTCACCATTATGTAGAATACAAAGGAGTCCGTCTTTGGGAAAGCATATTCTCTTATCTGAAAGAAAGTCGTGAGAAAGAAGTTCAAGCGAAAATTGACGAGGAAGAAACAGAAGATATCAATCGTTCGAGTGGTCGTTCAGAAAAGAAGGACCCCAAACCAAAGCGAAGCATTTCCAAATCAAATTTTGAAAAACTGAAAGATAAGGTTATAAAATTCCTGGATAGCTATTATGACATACTTTATCAAAAAACGATTGACGACAAAAGTAATCAGCCGTCATTGATTGATCTGTCCATGTATTTGATTATGATGGAAATTCTTCTGCATCTAATAGGACATAAAGAAACAGTTGAAGAGGAAAATAAGCAAAAGCATTTAATACAAGTCCCACTTTCTAAAAAAGAATATTCATGGAGTGATTATTTGCTCCAATATATTGGCATGTTTACCATGTGGTGCAACCGAAAAAACGGATTCAAAGACATAGATAACTCTGATTATAGGTTAAAATTAGAACACTATAAATCAATGGCTTTTAAAACAAATCTGAGTGCATTAGTGATTTACAATGCCGTTAATAAAACGTATGACTCAGAACTTCAAAAACAGTGGTTATTTCTAAGTCTGTTGAACTCAAATAATGTATTTAATAGTTCCAATACGCTTTTTACAGATGCTGAAGACTTTTTAGCATTTATTCCTCAGCTTGTACTAGATGATTTGGGTGAAGCAATAATTGAAGAAGAAATACTCAAACAACTTGCACAACTGTATTCTATTAAAATTAAGGATAGCAATCATGCTCAAGGTGATTATTACTATCTTCCTGAAATTGGGTACACCTATTTGGATAAGGTAATTCAGAACACGAATAATACTTTCTATAAATTATTTACACCTGGGTTTGAATGGGATGAAGAAGTCAGCAATTACTGGAATGGACATGTTTATTCTATTAAAGAAAAAAGATGGTTGAAATCAAGAAAGGATTAGGCAGACGCACACTTGTAAGCACATTTGCAGGTCGCACAACCCCTCCGCACGACCAAAACCTGCAAAAGAGCTTCCAAGTCCCTGCCCAAGAAAAGAGAAATTTAAAAAAATGCCCCACCGCACGACAAAAGACAATGAAAAACGGAGCAACAAATAAACCGACAAACCACGGTAGACAAAGAAGCACAGGTGGTAACAGCGTGTATGTGGCAATAGCGGGTGAAGTGGTAAGTCGAAGGTCTGTGCTTCTAAAATACTTTGTGCTAAACGGACAGGAAAGTGCTTCTAATCCGCTACTGCACATACACGCAAACCGTTGGGCGTAATGCTACGAAACCATCGGAAACGAATGGAATTCATAGAGATTGAAATTTAAAACTGACTTGAAAATGAAATATGTTTGTCCATTGATAACAGTATCTGACATGAAAGTGGCTCGTGATTTTTACGAGAATATATTAGACCAAAAAGTAAAATATGATTTTGGCGAAAGTGTTACCTTTCATGGAGATTTTGCAATTCATTTGCAATCTCATTATAAAAACCTGATTGATAATAGAGAAGTAAATTCTGGTGGAAATAATTTCGAATTATATTTCGAGTCTGACAAGATTGAGTTGATAGTTGAAAAATTAATGGAAAATGACATATTGTTTGTTCACGAATTACGAGAACAACCATGGCGACAGAAAGTTGCAAGATTCTACGACCCTGATAAAAACATAATAGAGATTGGCGAAACTTTGGAGCATTTATCTTATAGACTAAGAAAAGAAGATTTATCTTTTGAGCAAATATCTAAGATTACAAATATGCCTATTGATTTTGTGATTGATTCGATTAAAAAGTATGAAATACA
>Ga0208940_1002499_pt1 | contig 16890 bp, 30 predicted proteins | sample AD_JPNNA6_MetaG_FD_184445 | JGI IMG/M metagenome (GOLD analysis project Ga0208940, IMG submission 184445) | Active sludge microbial communities of municipal wastewater-treating anaerobic digesters from Japan - AD_JPNNA6_MetaG (SPAdes) (version 2) | ecosystem: Engineered > Bioreactor > Anaerobic... | reverse complement strand
CAGGAACATTGACCGAGAGTGCTTTCTGGGCTATGATACGCAGTGCTTTGAGAGATAAATCAAGGTGGTGGAAACCTATTGCTGAATGTAGGATGAAAGCAAGGAGAAAGTATGTAGGGCCCAATAAACGTCAGACTTATGAATATCAATGCGCTCATTGTAAGAAATGGTTTCCTATGAAAGATGTAAATGTAGATCATATTATTCCCGTAGGTACTCTTACTTGTGCTGAAGATCTTCCTGGATTTGTGGAAAGATTGTTTGTGGAAGTAGATGGATTGCAAGTACTCTGTTCTCAGTGTCATGATATAAAGACGCAAAATGAAAAAAAGAATGAAAGACCTTCCCTTGAGGGAAAGACAAAAAAGAATAAGGAATAGGAGGAGCTATGTTACTTTTAAAGAGCTTGCTTTAGAATTGGAATTGAAGCCTGTAGCTGAATGTCTTAAAGCAATTTATAAATTTATAAATGAAAGGGGAGCATTCGGTAGTGCTACAAATGCAAGGTGGGCTAAAGAGTCTCTTGATCTGTTGATATATGATATGGAGACAGAGGAATATAAGAAAAGTATAATTAAAGAACCGACAAAATTTAAAATGACAATATGATACAGGGAAATAATAAGAATGTAAGTGAGAAAGCTTATAGAGAGATGACAATAGATTCATCGAGTTCGTTAAAGGATTTCTCTCTTGACAGGAAGAAGTATTATAGGAAATATGGGTAGAACAGTAGAATTATATTAAATTTGTAGTAAAAATTACTACAAATATGTTTAGCCATAAAGAATTAATTAATAAAATAGGTGTTTATAAAATTACTAATATAATAAATAATAAAGTATATGTAGGAAGTACTTGTAATAGTCTATATAAAAGACTGCATTTACATCTAATGTCTTTAAGAAACAATAAACACTTTAGTAAACATTTACAAAGAGCCTGGAATAAATATGGAGAAGAGAATTTTAAATTTGAAATAATAGAAATTTGTTCTACAAAAGAAGAAACCCTACAGAAAGAAGAATTTTATATTAATAGTTTACAAAGTTTTATTGAAAATAAGGGTTATAATATTTATCAATTTGCACATACAACTAAAGGTAATAAGTGGTCAAAAGAGGCAAAAGATAGACGCAAGGGTTTTGGTAAAGGTAAAACATTATCTTTAGATACTAGAAAAAAACAATCAATAGCAGCAAAAGGGAGAATAGTTAAAGAGTCTACCAGAATTAAGCTTAGAAACTTATATATTAACCCTATTGTAATGATGGATCTTGATGGAACTTATATTAGAGAATTTAGAAATTGTAAAGAAGCTTCTTTATATTTTAATTTAATTCCATCAGGATATGTGTGTAGTGTTCTTTCTGGAAAACGAAAAACTTGTAAAGGTTATAGATTAATTTTAAAAAAAGATTATGATCCTAATAATATAGAAAGAATAGTTAGTGGTTGTACTAGAGAAATTAGTCAATATGATTTACAAGGAAATTTTATAAAACACTTTCTTAGTTTTAAAGAAGCAGAGTTAGAATTAGGTATAAAAGGAGCTAATTCTAATATTTCTGCTTGTTGTAAAAATAAAAGAAAGAATGCATATGGTTATATTTGGAAATATAAAGATTAAAATTATGATTGATAGTAATTTAAAGTTTAAAAATGAAAAAGAATATAGAGAAATTCCTGTGGATTCGTCTAGTTCTTTAAAAGATTTTTCAATAGATAGGAAGCGGTATTTTAAAAAACATGTTTTGCATGAGGAAGTAGAAGAGAAGGATACACAATCTATCCTTATGGGAAAACTTGTGGAAACATTATTATGGGAAGCAGAGAAGTTTGACGAGAAGTTTTATATGTCAGCTTGTGTGTCTGCACCCACGGGATTGATGTTAGCCTTCGTGGAAGCATTATATGACGCTACAAAGGAAGCTACAGATGAGAATGGGAAAGTAACAAAGGACTTTGCAGAGCTCTCAAGAGAGGCATATGAGAAGAGTGGGTTCAAAATTAAATACGAGGCTGTTATTGCTAAATTCATAGGAAGTGACGCAGAGATATATTACAATGAGATAAGAACAGTAAGATCTCAGGGATTAATAGTGGCTACACCTAATGATGTTGCTAATGCTGAAAGGATTGTTGAAGAATTAAAGAACAATCAGTTTACAAGGGATATTATTGGTCTTGTAGACAGCAAGCGTTATACAGTGAGGACACAATTACAGGTGGAAGGATTCAAGATAGATAATCATCTGATGAAGGCTATGATGGACTTGGTAATAGTGGATCATGTAGAACAAACCGTGCAGATTTATGATTTAAAATGTGTATGGGCTGTTGAGAATTTCCTTGAAGAGTATTATCTTTACAGGAGAGCTTATCTGCAAGCTTTCGTATATTATGGAGCTGGAATGCATATTGTTAAGACTAATGAGGAATATGAAGGATATAAGGTGCTTCCTCCGCAGTTTATTGTTTGTGACAGTACAAACTATTACAATCCCCTCATCTATACCCTTACAGAGAATGATTTGAATGATGCCTATGAAGGATTTGAATATAAAGGAAGACAATATCCTGGAGTGAAATCCATCATTATTGATTTGAAATGGGCTTTGGAAATGAACATCTGGAATATCAGCAGAGAGAACTATGAATCAAACGGTGTTGTTAAATTAAGGAAATGATATGGTGGAAACGGTGAAAGAAATACGTAAAACTATTACAACAATATTCATGGTGCCTACCTTACACGTGAATAAAGAGGATATTAAGAATAATGGATTCCTTAATGGCTATTCAAAAGATGCCATGAGGGATGTACAATATGACGATGCTATTTATTTGTTGTTTAAACCTCAGGACTTAGACAGGTTCAGGGAGTTTCTTGATAGTGAATATGAGAGGACAAAACAGGTGATAGATGATTATGACTATCCTAATGGGTTTGTTGTTGTTGTTTATAAGCTGGATAGTAAATATGCTGTAGATTTTCAACTTGTAAGACAGGGTAAGTATTCCAAGACCTCTCAGGAGTTTCAGAATGAATTCCCTAAAGTGGTAAAGATAATCAAGAATGGATTGCATAAGGATGAAATATCATTGCAATATAGGGTATTCCGAAGAACAGAGGATTTGATTAAGTTTTGGGAAGATAGGCTTGCTGTACGATTTAGTGATGATCAAGAGATATGGCATGGATTCATAGAAGAGAATGAAACTTTAACAGAGGATAAATTGAAGGAATATGAACAATAGTGAAATTGAGGTAGAATTAATACAGAGGTTTGGTCTTGAGAAGACTATTATCTTTTGTGAAATGGCAAGCGTTATGTATCAAATGATGCACGCTGATGTTATGAAGCGTCATTTTAAGGACGATGTATGTGATTATGACTTTGATGCTCAATGGTGGAATGACAAATATGTTGAACTTAAAAACAGAATGAATGGACCTGTTCGCTGAATATCCCAAGTCAATGAACCTTATAAGGGAATGGATGCTAAACAGAATGGATGAAACTGGCAAGGGAGTTCCTGAAGAGTTTGTAGAAGAGGTGAAGAAGAGAGTAGATACAATAATTGATGGGATGTTTAATAACAATCCCAGAGGTTTGTTTGATATATTCGATGCTCACAATATCTACATCATCATTAAGAAATATGAGAAGCCTGACAAAACTCCAGGATTCAGATATACAATTCTTCCAAGGGATGTGGGGAAAGGTCATGGAAGTTCTGATTCAAGGAAAGAGACAGAGAAAATGGCTATAATGGATGCGATTAAATTGTTAGAAGAGAAATTATGAATGCTACCAGTGAGAAAGCCTCTAATGCATTTAGAAAGAGGCAAAATATTAATTTAGGGAATACATCAGTAAGAGTAGTGGATGGGGAATCCTATATGTATCTGTTTGGTAATCTTATAGCTAAGACAGAAGGAGGAAGGACATTGATTTATCATTGTAATTGGAGAACTAATACTACAAGAGATAGATTAAGTGCCTTCATTACTCTCAGGAGGAGTAAAGGGGAATTTATTGTAAATGAGAGGTTTATATGGGAAGATGGTTGGCTTGACGTTAATGATTGTAATTAAATAATTTTTTCATAAATTGTTGAAAAACATAGGAAAAGAAGGGACAATAGCATATCTTTATTGTCCTTTCTTTTTATTTTTTGAACTAAAAATTACAATATGAGCAGGACAACTTTTGAGATCCCCCAAGCAAAACATCCGTTTATAGGACTTGGGACAGGAATCATAATTACAGAGAACGGAAGAGAAGAACCCCGAATTATTATCAAATTTCCCCTACACAACATTGAAATCGTGGCTGCAAGAGGTGAAGAAGCAAAGGCTATGGTGAATAAGCTGAACACTGATGAAAGCAGTACGGAAGACAAGACTGAATTTGTAAAGACACTCGCTTGTGAGATTGTAGGAATTCCTTATCTGAAGATTAACTCTGGAAGAAGGGATGCAAGGGCTGTATTTGCAAGATGGCTTGTGTGGGATTATCAGAGAAAGGTGTTAAAGCTTTCTCTTGAGGCTTGTGGTGAGACATTTGATCTTGATCATGCTACTGTTATATATGGAATGAAGCAACTCTCAGGAGAGAATCTAAGGTATCTTACAGGCTGGAGGGCTTATGCCTATAGTAAGTTCTGGGAAGCTGTCAATTCACAGGAACAACTTAAGGGTTAATATTATACATCATTATTATGAGCTCTGAAATAATTCAGGGCTTTATTTGTCATTAATATATTTCAATATGGGAAAGAAAAAATCAACAGAAGACGAAGGTAAGAGCAAATTTGAGCTTGCTCTTGAGAAGCTTGATAAAGCCTATGGAAAAGGTACTGTAATATCACTGGATTCAAAAGTGAAAGGTGAATACGATGTTATAAGTACGGGATCAATAGGATTTGATTGGATAACTCTGGGAGTGGGAGGATTTGTAAAGGGAAGGATGTATGAATTAATGGGCTGGGAAGGAGTAGGGAAGAGTACCATTTGTGGGCATGCTGTTGCCGAATGTCAGAAGAAAGGATGGAAGGCCCTTTATATTGATGGAGAGAATGCTGTAGATAAGAATTATTTCAGGGCTCTTGGAATAGACACGGAGAAGATGTTAATCAGTCAGCCTAATTCAGGAGAAGAGGGATTCACAATAGCAATAGAAATGATTGGTAGTGGAGAAGTGGATCTTGTAATAATTGATTCTGATAGTTCATTGATTCCTAAGAAAGTAGTGGATGGTGAAATGGGAGATAGTGCCATTGGCAAAAAAGCAATGTTGAATAGCAATGCCTATCCTAAGATTAAGGCAGCTCTTGTACATAACAAAGTATGTGTGATTGTCATTTCTCAATATAGGGAGAAGATTGGAGTGATGTATGGCAATCCAACCACAACTCAGGGAGGTCATGCATTAAAGTTCTATTCTGATTGTAGGATAGAGATAACAAGGAGTTTGGCTAAGAATGGAGATATTACCTATGGAAATATAACAAAGGTAAAAGCAATAAAGAATAAACTTGCTTCTCCTTACAGGGTATCAAGCTTTGATATTGTATATGGGAAGGGAATTGATAAGGTGGAAGAGATATTACAGCTTGGGATGGATTTGAAGGTGATAGAGAAATCTGGTCCCTGGTATAGTTTTAATGGAGAAAATGTAGGACAAGGAAAAGAGGGAGTGAGGAAGCACCTTGAATCTGATGAAGAGTTCAATATTGCTCTCAAGAGAGCGATAATCAACACAATCAAAGAGACAAACCCTTCCATTGAAGAATCTGTGAATGAAGACGTGTAGCGTAGAAGGTTGTAGTAATCCTGTGTGGAGCAAGGGAGCATGTAAATATCATGCTCCTAAGCCCACCAGAAGCCTCAGGAAGAAGAAACAATCTTCTTCTAAGGAAGACATCAATCAAATGAGAGAGTTCTTTATGGACATCTGGAGAAAGCGTAGACACTATTCAGAAGTATCTGATACCTATCTAGGAAAAGAACCATTATCAATCTACTTTCATCATATTCTCCCTAAAGAGAAATTCAAACAGGCACAATATGACGAAGCTAATATTATCCTCCTTACATTGGATGAACATTCAAATTGTGAATCGGATATGTACAGGTATGATGAAATTAATAAAAGACGAGAAAGTCTTTTAGAGAAATATTCTCCCTAAATAAGAATAAGCGGAAAAGTATTAAAAATCCTCTGAAACTCTTGTGACTCTAAGGCTATCTCAGATTTTACCTACTTCTAATTTTAGAAGTTTAAAGCCCTTAAAACTTCTAATTTTAGAAGTTCAAAAAGATATAATTGCTAAAAATAGAAGTTTTAATTAAAATTTGTTATATTTGTCTAAAATTAGAAGTATGATAGGTGTTAGTAAACTAAAGAAGAATACAAAACTTGATTTATCTAAGTTTGTAGATAAAGACACAGAGAAACCCTTATTAGATGAGTTTGATAAGTCTAAAGATTTAACTATCACTGTACAGGAAGGCACAGAGATGTCTACAATATCGTATTCAGATTATTCTGTTATATCCACGGAAGCTATTGTGATGCTCAGCCGTATATTGAACAACTCTGATCTTGCCAATGTGATTAAAATGTCAATTACAGTAAAAACTCCTCTAAGCATATTATATAATAATGAGGTTCCTCATACAAATTACACTCTACAGAAGTATCTTGAGATAAAGTCAGAATCTATGTTCATAGGTTTAATTAAAAGACTCATGAAGGTTGGGGTATTATATCAAATAAAGGGGCTTATACATAAAGAACTCAGGGTTATTTATATAATTAATCCTTACATTTGCAGGAAGAGAAGGGTGTTTGAGAATAAAATCCTTGAAATATTTGAAGAGTTTAAATCTGAGTTATATAAATCTATAGAATAAACTATCATGAAAATTACAATCAACACAGACCAAAAGACTATTGAGCTTGAAGAAGACGTAAACCTTCTTGAACTAACAGAGCTTCTTGAAGCTGCCTTTGAAGAAGAATGGGGGGAATACAGGATTATAGCAAGGAAAGAAATAAGCTACGTTCCTTATTATCCGTATAATCCTTGTCCTTGTCCTCCTACACCTCTTGTTCCTTATTATACCACTACTACAGGAGATACCAAATGAAGAAAATAGGAATTGTCATCCTTTGTACGAATGCATATTTTGTGCTTGGAATCAGGCTAGTAAAGAGGTTTATGCATTTCTACAAAGGAAATGAAGAAATAATCTTCTATCTCTTTACAGACATTGATCCAAAGGATTATCTTCCTGATAATATCAAATACGAATACATTCATACTACCAACAAGAGCTGGACAGAGGGTACAAACCTAAAGTTTGTCTCCATTCTCTCTCTTGAGAACATGGATGTAGATTTTCTGTTCTATTTTGATGCTGACACTAATGTTGATAAAGACTTTACGGAAGAATGGTTCTTAGGAAACTCTGTAGCAGGACAGCATTATGGTGATCAGGGGTGGATGAAAGAGAAAAAGGGATTTGATAGAAATCCACGTAGCAAGGCTTATGTTCCTCTTGATACCAAGCTCCCACAAATGTACTATTATGGAGCTTTTTGGGGAGGGACAAAAGAATGGACATTAAACTTCTGTAAACTAATGCTTGAATGGCAAAAGGCTGACAAGGAATGGGGATACGAACCTGGTGTTAATGATGAATCGTATTCCAACTGTTATTTTCACTTTAACCCCCCAGAGAAAGTTGTTCTATGCACCAATTTCAAGTTCCTTATTTCTGATAAAGGTGGAATAGGAGAAACTAGAAGAATAAATTTAGATGTAGAAAAAATAAAAGAAGATCTTAGAAATAAGAAGAATGAGCTAATAAATATAAATAACGGAAAAGTAATATGAACTATTCAAGTTTTATAACTACAGATATCCCAGATGAACTAAGTATATGTTATAGCAATTTATATATAATAGATGGAAAATTAACCTACCTATCATCTTCTCCTGTAAATCTTCCTTATGTTAATAAATGGACAAATACTTATAGCTGGATTCCAGAAATAAAAATAGTTAAAGAAAACTATCTTGAAGGAAAAGAAATAGAGGAGCTAGAACTTTCTACCTTCTCTGATATAATGTGGATAAGTAATATAGGACATGCTTTATTTGATTGTCTCTACCCTATATATCTTGCTCTTGTAAAATTTGGATATGGAAAAGAAAAGTTTAACATTATAGTTAATAAGTGGGATAATTGGAGAGAGAAAGCAACACAAGTAATGGAGCTATTTTGTGGAGGAAAGATAATAGAACTACAAAATACTAAAGATAAAATATTTCATATTAAAAAGCTTATAGCAGGTACAGGAAGAACAGGGAATAGAGTAATAAGAGAAGATTATACTTTATATGGAGCTAAATATAAGGGAGTAGAAGAATTTAAAAATAGAATGTTTTCTACCTTTGGTATAACAGATGTTAAAAACCCCTCTCCACATATCATAGTAATAGATAATAAAAGATTTTCCTACCAAGAGAAGGAGACAATGAACAAAGTTATTAAAAAACTTATAAGTGAAGGAATAGATATTTCCTATATATATTGGCAACATTATTCTTCTTTTAAAGAACAAATGCAAGAAGTTGCCAGAACAGATGTATATGTGAGTGCTCCTGGAAATGCAATAATGTATGTTCCCTTTCTTAAAAAGGGGTCGGTAATAATTAATCTAGGATGGATGGAACATACACAAACTAATACTATAAGACCCAATCTTATTATATCTAATGCGACTAAGCCAGATTATATACTGCCGGGATTTATGGAACAATCAGTATGTTCTTGTGTGCCAGAGGTGAGTACTATATATTATGACAGATATAAATATAACAATATTGAAGAGCAACCTCTTATAGACATAATAAGACGTGCGTATATATTGATAAATGAAAAAATCATTCTTGATAACAACCACAATATAGATGCCCAGATATTTATTGAGTACTGTAAAAGAGTATCAAATGGTAGACAGATTGCAGATCATCTTACAGGAATAGCTTTTTTCATCGAATTGTTTGTGAATGAACACCCTAGTGCTGTAGATAGATCATTTGTAGATAAGGAATTATTGAGGAAGATAAAGGATGAGTTTAATTATGACAGGAAATACGAAATAGTAATATGAATGAATCAATAATAAGAGATGATATTGTTCATGGAATACACTTAAGATTTGAAGACTTAAAAGAGTCAGGTACAGTAGCATTTGTATTCGGAGAACTTAAGAATGATTACTATGGACTTGAAAGAATATCTCTCTCTGAAAAAGATACTGTAATTGATGTTGGTGCTAATGTGGGTATGTTTTCAATTTATATAAGAAAGAAGTTTGGATGTAGAGTTATAGCTTTTGAACCAGTACCTTTGAATATATACCATTTTAAAAGAAATGTCCTATTAAACAATCTCACAGACAATGATATTGAAATACATCAAACAGCAATAACATCACAGGACGAAAATATAATAAAAATAGGCACACCTTTCTATAATACAGGAGGGTCTTCGGCATTTCATATCAGCAACAGTACCGAATGTCATACTGAGATTCTTCATAAGTATATTGATTCTACTTGTAGGTATCTAAAAATAGATTGTGGAGGTTGTGAGTATGAGATAATTCCATCTATAATAAATGAAATTAATCGTTTTGATTATATAGGAATTGAATATCATAAATATACAAAATCTCAAGATCCTCATTTACTTCACAATCTCTTGAGAAAGTCTTTTAATGGCATTATTTTCTATAAAGAATTCGGTAGCTAATTAGTTAAATCTCTCCTTCTTGTAGAAGAACCTCCTCTTCTCCTCATCTTATCACTTTCACGCATAAAGTTCCCTTTCACATTAGGATTGGGAACTTTAGGTGCTTTCTTCTTAGTTACGTCTTTCATTTCTTTCTGTTTCTAGCCATTTTCTTGAATGTTAAGGCAAGAGCTCTGGCTTTTCCTGTACATCCTGGTTTAGAAATGGGTGTACATTTGCCTTCTGTACCACGTCTCTTGATAGATGCAGTGGCTTTCTGAATCCATTTCTTAGCCATGATTATTTCTTTTTAACCTTGCCTCCACAAGACATACATCCTCCTTTTTTCATAGAAGGTTTAGAAGCATCCTTAACGTAAGAAGGCTTCTTTACACTCTTCGTTTTCATTTCTTCTTAGGAGCAAAAGGAGTATTAGGCTTTTGAGCCTTTTTCACTTGTGTCTTTGTCATGCTCTTGTTTCCAAGAGGCTTGCTTTTTGTTTTCCCTGCAAAGGGTGAATTTGTTTTCATTTTTTAATTTTCATTTTAGGAGCTTCCTCTTCAGTCACTTCCTTAATTACATCTTTCTCTACGTATTCAGCCATGATATTTTCTATGACATCATTAGCCCTATCAGCAAGCAGGATTTGAGCTGCCTGTTCAGTGCTCAGGATACTTCTTATTGTATTCAATAAGAACCCAAAGTCCCTTCCAGATATTGTAATCTGGTCTTCATTACTCCAAGAATATTTCTTGGATCTGTCATACTTCGCCATAATTGTTGATTTTAATATTAAATGTTATTGTTGAATTTTTCTTCATGCTCTTACCCATTTCAATTCTTATGTTGAACATATTATTCAGCTTGAGAATCTCTTGTAGCAAATTGTTAAAGTAGATGGGTGTAGAGGGAGCAACCCTGAACTGTAGATGGAAAGGTGTCTTCATAATATCTACGTGCGACAACTCATCCACTGATGAAATGACCCCTAGCATTTGCTGGAGGAACACTTCATCATTGTCAGAACTTATTTCAGGAAAACCCCTTCGTTGTACTTCCATTAAGATAGAGTTAACAGGTATTTTGTTTTTGCCGAAGTGCCTGAGAAATCATCTGCTAAATTGCATATATCATGGTAACCGTTCATCTCTCCATAACTCTTGAGTTGAGAAGCCCATAACATCATTTCAGCAACAACAACATTAGCTGATGTGGCTGTAAGAGGTTCAAGCCTAAATACAGCAGGTTTCCTTCCTGTGTACCCCATAAGCTTCTCCATTAATCCGTCTTTAAAGTCATGTACATAATCATATAGGCTACCAACGGCCATGTGTTCAGCATAACCACTTGTCTGCCAGTGTATTAAATGCAACTGTACCTCGAAATATGTCAATTTGCTGGCAATACTTTCTAAACTCATAGCCTCCTGAGAGCTATTAAGCATCTCTGATGGGAATATTGTTTTCATATTTAATTTCTTTCATCTTCATTGCAACATTCATATCCATCAACCTCCACCCATTTTCCCACCTTGGGCATCTTCTTACGCCATATAAGGCTGGCATTTACTTTTCTACCACTTCCATCTATTCTTACAAAAGCTTTAAGTGGTCTTTTTTTAATTGTGTTAGTAGTGGTGGTTGTTGTAAGACAGCAATCTACCAATGTGTTAATTTTTACTCCTGCGTTTTTTACTCCTGCGTTCATCACTAATTGTATTAATTGTTAATATTTCAATCCATATTTTTTTCTCAATTCGTCAAGTTTGCTGGCATAATACCATGTACAATGCTTCTTTGCCTTCTCATCATTTAACACCAAGTCTAAATGAGGATCTAACATAGGATCTTCACCCCTATGATATTTACCTTTATAGAATACAGGCATGTCTCCTGTAAATGGAGAGGTAGCTCCTGCGTTGTGATAGATGGATACCTTCTCCAGTTTAGTTAATGGATCATGCACCCATGCAAAGTCAAGCTCAGGAACTATCTTAGTTTCTTGTCCTCTTCTCCATAACTCCCAGAGTACCAACCACATATCAATTGTCCAGGACTGCAGACCCTTACTTTCATTAGCAAAAAATTGTCTATTTATACTTCTTAAATATTGAAGGACAGGAATAATATTATCATATACCCTTTCCCAATATTCAACATCTATATTCTTAAACAGATATTGTGTACCTCCTGAATCAAGATTATTCTTCTCACAAACCTTTCTATTTATACCTGCCATTCTTGAGGCTGTATCAAGGACATCTATCGTCTTATATTCTTCAAGCTTCTCTGGAAGGACATCCTTTATTTTACTATCAAAATATGTGGCATTAATGTAGCTATTAGTATCAGAACAATATATCACATCATCATCCAACAAATGATCTATATTGAATCTCTCTGTAAAGAGAATATCACTATCTGTATACATTACAGCTTTATCTTTCATATCAGGGTGATCCTGCCAATACTTCATGGCTGTCCAAGGTCTGAGAATAGGAATATATATTCCAAGTTTAGAAGTTACTTCTCCTTCTTCATCCTTATACCAGTTCCATTCTACCTCTGGATAAAGGTCAATGATTTGCTGGTATTTTGCCTTGTTAGGTTCCCTATGTTTAGGGGTAAAAATTAAAACAATAGCCTTGTCAGAGAGTCCTATATTCTTAAGGCTCTCCAACCACATATGTACCTGCCATGTGAAGTAGGCATCATCCGGGAAACAGGTACAGAATTTAAGTTCTTTCATAATATCTCCTCCCATTCTTTTTCAGATAACTCTACTCTCTTCCAAATATATCCTCCTGCTTGTTTCATAGTCCAAGATGAAGTTTTATCTTTATTATAACACTTTTCCTGAGTAGCAACTGCTTGTATACTTCTTCTAGAGATTCCTGTATTTATAGAGGCTTCATTAGGACTTCTATAAGTAGCTATTACTGTTCCATCTTCCGTAATTTGTTGTACAGGACAAGGTTTCATTCTTGAATTATTTTTTATTTTTGAAAGAAGAGAATTTTTTACATGTTCTTTGTCCCATTCTTTTCTTTCATCTCTCTTATTTATAGGAGTAGTTTCCTTCTCCCAAGAAAATCCATATATCATAGTTCTTAATCTTCCTAATGGAACATTAAACTCTTTAGCTATATCTTTAATCTTCCATCCAGAGTTATAAAGATTTTTAATTTCTGACACTTGTTCATTAGTTAGAGTAGCTCTACCATTATCTTCGCATGAAAGCCCTACCTTTAATCCAGTATCAAAAGCATGTCTCATATTTTCAAATTGTGTACACCACTCAAGGTTTTCTACTCTATTATCACTCTTTATCCCATTCTTATGATTAATTTGAGATTTATTTTCTGGATTGGGTATAAATGCCATAGCAACAAGTCTATGAACAGATTTAGTAGTATAAGTTTTTCCATTATTAAATCTAACCTGTAGATAACCTTTTACAGTAGGATATGATCTTATTATCTTACCTTTTACTATACCATGTCTTCCAGTAATAGCTCTATCAAGACTTTTAAATCTTCCTAAATTACTAATTTGATATCCTGAATGCTCAGGAACATCTCTCCATTCTTCTATTTCTTCTTTCTTATTCATATTTAATAATTGTTGGTTTTACAATTTATTAATTGGACATTTCTGTTGTTGTCGTGGTGGTGGTACAACAAGTCAATATGTCTATCATCCTTTCAAGTTGTTTTGATATCTCTTGAAGGAGCATTGCTTCTTGTGACCATCCTATTTGTTTTGGTGCTACCATAGCATTACAAATTTACTTCTTAATTTTCTTCTTTCCCCATATAGGGATAACAATCTTTATTCCTAAGACTGTTATCCCCTTATAGGTTCCAGGAAGCCTGAATGCATTAGATCTGAGCTTCAAGTTTTGCTTGGGCAATTTCTGCAGCAAGGGCTTCAACATCAATAGCATTAAAGATTTCATCAATGATAAGATAGATCATTGGTAGCACTTCTTCAGGATTGTTGATCTTTGCTTTGAGTTTCTCAAGAAGCAGATCATCAATCAGCTTCAGAATAGGACCATCTACAATACCGAGAACACCTTTCAATTTGAGGATTTTCTCCAGTTTCTTGATCTGTTCAGGTAACAGAAAACCTTTTCTTTCTTCCATTTTACTTTTCTTTTTTTGTGAATATTGATTTAAACCACTCTTTGAGTTCTTTTCTATTTCTTACTATCTTGTCTATAACACCTGTAAGCCCTATAGCAAGAATTATTTTTCCTATACCTTCCTGTGCAGAAGTATTTATTGCATTGGGAAACAATGAGAGAAATGCCTCCCATAGCAACATCATTATTACAGCTGATGTAGGTCGTGTAACCTGTTTCTGTATTTCTCTTGCTACTGCCATTACAAAGGATCATATTCTATGTGCAGATGGTCTTGTTCATCCACCACATCAAAGTTAATACCTAATTCTCTCTTTAACTTATAAAACAGAGTTTTCTTTTGCTTCTCTGTATATATCCATACCCTGATATCAAAAGCATTACCAGAATAATGTAAACTGTTCTTACTATGAACACCATCAAGTAACGAAGTTACCACTATTTCCTTTCCAGAGATTTTCAAACTAAGGGCATCTGCAATAGCCATAGCCTCCATTATCTCTCTTGAGGCAGAAAGATGAACAGGATTGTTCCCAGCCATCTTTGTCAAACTCACTATAACACCATCCTTGTATTTCATACTTTAAGCATTACCCGTAATATAAATTCAATCAAAATAGTAATAACAGCTACAACAGCGTATATCCTGGTCTCAAGCCTGATGAACGACTCTTTAAGAGAATCAACCTTTTCAACCAACTTATCGTTTTTCTGACACTGTTTCTCAAAAGCGTCCTTAAGGTTTTCCAATTCAGTACTTGTCTGAATTGCCCACTCCTTCCATGTCTTAGTAGAATTATCATCACTCATACTTCTCCTTAGGTATTGTCATAGCTATTATCTGGCAGGGTTTGTCACCAATAACAGCCATGTGTTTAATGCCTACAGGGATAGTAAATATATCTTTCTCCCCCATTTTAAACTGTGATCCATCCTCCATAATCAATAACATTTGACCCTCAAGGCATATTATCACCTCTTTAGACTCTTTTCCATGTGAATGCCATGATAACTCCGTATCTCTAGAGAATTTTGTATGATAGATTTCACAATTAGGGTGGTCCAAGTCAAGTTTAAAAGAGAGCATTTTTCCCTTTACCACTTCCCATTCCACTATTCCATGAAAATCCCCAGGTTTTGCAAATGTCATTAATCCTGTTGGTACTTCAGGTAGATTTTTCAAGCGTTCCTTTATTTCTTCTTCTGTCACACACATAGTATATATTTATTTTTAGTTCAACCTGTACCATTTTATAACCTAATTTGTTTTTAATTATCGGGGTTAGGAATATACTCCTATGGTGTTGGTTGTAATAACCATAGTTGGCGTTGACGAGGCATCTATATACGATTGATACACCACTAATCCTGATAGTTGATGTGTTATGGTAGTTCCATTTGTAATCTGTGTTATTCCTGCTCCTGTAAAATCAATATTACCTACACCATCCTTGAAATCATTATAGGCTGTAAAATCAGGGTAAGTCATGGAATAACAGTTACTCCCGTAAGTCATGGAATAACAGCCACTCCCGTAAGTCATGTTACCACAGCTACTCCCGTAAGTCATGTTACCACAGTTACTCCCGTAAGTCATGCCACCACAGTTACTCCCGTAAGTCATGTTACCACAGCCACTCCCGTAAGTCATGTTACCACAGCCACTCCCGTAAGTCATGGAATAACAGCCACTCCCGTAAGTCATGCTACTACATTCAATTCCGTAAGTCATGTTATAACAGCCACTCCCGTAAGTCATGTTATAACAGCCACTCCCGTAAGTCATGTTATAACAGTAACTCCCGTAAGTCATGGCATAACAGTTACTCCCGTAAGTCATCTTATTACAGCCACTCCCGTAAGTGACATAAGGAATAAAATTACACTCTTCAAAGACAATATTTGAACAAGTATCATCATCAAACATTGTCCTATCCGTGAAATTATCCGTATCCTGTATTGTTATTGGAAAAGGATAGAGGTAATGCAATATTCCACTATAGCTTAAAAATGCGTTTTCTGTAATGTCAATAAGGAATGTCCACTTTGCAGAATCTCCGGGTTCATCGGTGCTTTCTGTTGTTGCATTAGCACCATATAACACATTTCCTACCTGTACAATATTACCCTGTGAATATGCTTGTGCTGTCCATGCAGGTTGTTCAATGCTGTATAAACGATAGGTGATTTCACGGAAGTCGTAATTTGTCTTAATTGCCTTTGTAACATCCTCCCTGCGTGTTATTATTCCCTTAAACCCTGCTGGTGATGTTGATAAGTCGCTATCGTAGAACTGTTTAATAGTGGAATAATTCAAAGGGTTCCAATCATATTTAAGGGCATCTGTTGGATGGAGTGTACTGTATGCTTCTGGCGCAAGTGTGTTGACACTTGTTGCCAACACCACCAAAGGCTCATTTTCTCCTGTGTGGATTATCTTCTCTCCTACATCATCAAGAATGTAGGAAGAAAATGCTCCATATTTTCCATAAGTAAAGTCCACCATCCAATGTACGGTGGCAAAGTCTGTAATCTTATAAAGCTGTCCCTCTACAAGTCCTGAAGCACCGATTGCAGTCACAAGGTCTGCGTAGGTGATGTCTATTACATTAATTGCATTCTGTACCGCCTTTATCGTTGCAGCAGACCATTCTGACGGTTTCTTTCCTGTTACTGTCATATCATTTTATTTTTTATTCTTCGACTAATTGTAAATAATCAACGCTATCCTCCTCAATCATATAGAACTCACTTCCATCTTCAAAGAGCATTGCATCCGTAATGTCCTCGGAAGGAGAAGGGTTCAACCCTGACCCAAGTATAGTCTTTATTCTCTCTACAGGAGTATTTGAAACACTCTTGATAGAAGTATCAGAAAGTCCTATGAATGTTTTTATACTCATGCTGATGTGGTTGTAGTAGTGGTA
>Ga0208940_1002491_pt1 | contig 16917 bp, 14 predicted proteins | sample AD_JPNNA6_MetaG_FD_184445 | JGI IMG/M metagenome (GOLD analysis project Ga0208940, IMG submission 184445) | Active sludge microbial communities of municipal wastewater-treating anaerobic digesters from Japan - AD_JPNNA6_MetaG (SPAdes) (version 2) | ecosystem: Engineered > Bioreactor > Anaerobic... | reverse complement strand
GATGTCCCTTTTCAAGGCCCGAACAGCGGAAACAACAAGTTCACCTTTTGGATGAAAAAGAAAGACCCCGAACAAGGGGGTCCAGGGTACCCTCCACAAGGTGTCGGGTCCCCTGACCCCTGACGTTGGCATTATCGAATTCGCCCGCCGCCATGCGCTCCTCGATTTCGGCCACAACCGCATCATGTTGGGCGTTCGCCTTGTCATCCGCGTCTATCTCGGCTATGCACCACGGCGCGGAGAAATTAACCCCGCGGCTAACATCCGCGTCGAAGTAGCGCGACGGCGCGGGTTCGGCGTGAAAGACCATCGTTTCGTAGTAGCGTCCGCACCCGATGGTTTCAAACCCGCTCACATTTCGATCTTGTCGCGGGTCGCCCGTCCATTTTTCCATAAGTCCGACGCTCGACACGACGATGCGGACCTCGCCTTTTTCCAAAAGCGTATTGCGTCGGAATCGGCACCTGTTCGCACAAATGAAATGCCCAGCCCAGCCACGCTCTGTTCGTTTTACTTTCATGCTTTCTCCTGATTAGGAATGCCAACAACGCCATCCAGCCTACCGCCATTCGGCGGCGGCTGATGGCTAGGGTTCGGGCTACGGAACCAAAGCGACGCTAGGAATGCCACGGCGGCCTCCTTGTGCTCATGCTTTGGGCTCCACGACCGCTGAATGGTTGCGAGGTGGCGCATCGCCTTATCGGCGTCGATTCCAGCCTTCGGCTCTGGCGTTCCGTCCAGTCCCTCGTAAAACCATTTGCGCTGCCATCGCGTCCATTCGTTTTTGTCGGTGTTAAACTCTCGCGGTATGTCCTTGTGCGGAGGCATGAGTGCCATTACATCCGCGAACTGGTTGCGTTTGATTTCGTGTGGGAAATCAAAGCCCGAACAACCGGGTCCAGACGACACCTCACAAGTTGTGGGCGATGCTTTTGTGGTTTCCATAATTCAATCCTTTCTGGCGGCTTCGTGAGGTGCCGTCTGACCCGTCGGGTTCAACAAATGAGGAGTGATCTCCAAAACCCCAACGCCCTCGCGGAGGGGTGACGTTACGCCAAAAAATGAGAAAAAGTGCCGGGTTTGCGCCCCAAAATCGCCCAAAACACCCCAAAATGGCCCCAAAACCCGAAAAACACGCCATTTTCGACGCAAACACGCCAATTTTCTGGACTCAAGCGCCTCGGCCAAGCAAAATGAAAGAGTTGAACAAGGCGCTTGAGGCTATCGGCGACAAGTCGCCTCAGCCTCATCGCTAACGTTAGAAGGACTCCGCTTCGCGGAGCAAATATTTGAGGACAAGCATGAACAAAACAGCAGTTATAACCGGTGCAACAAGTGGAATTGGAAAAGCGATATCAGAAATACTTATTAAGAATAACATTAATGTATTAATGAATGGAAGGTCATTTACTGAAACCATTGAATCAAATGAGATCATACAAACAAAGCTTGATCTTCTGGAAGATAATACACCTCAAGAATTATTAAATATTGCTATTAATAAATTTGGATCAATTGAGTATCTATTTGTTGTTGCAGGTATTATTGAATCTGCATCTATAGAGAATATAAATATTGAAAAAATGTGTACAATGATGAGATTAAAAGTGGAATCATCTTTTAGATTGATTTACACGTTCTTGAAATATATGAAACCTAGAAACGCTGGTCATGTATTTATTATATCTAGTGTTTTAGGCACAAAAACGCGTGAAAACTCAGGTGCATATGCTGCTGCGAACCATGCTCTTGAGGCATTGGCAGAATCATTAAGAATGGAATTATCAGATACAAATATCCAAATAACTTGTATAGAGCCTGGATTAGTGCGTACAAATCTACATAAAGATTGGCCAATACATCCACAAGAATTGCTTGGAATAAGTAATGCTCTAAAACCAGAGGACATAGCAGATACAGTAATAGAAATAATAAATAAGGCGGATTATATTAGAATACCGAGATTAATGATACTTCCAAAAGGGCATAAGATTTAAAAGGATTTTTCTTCTAACAACTGCTTCGACCTGACATTGCTATTGTCACACTTTTTGCTATCGTGCTTCGCACGGCAAAAAGTGCGCCAATAAACGCAATGCAGGTCAAGCAAATGTTCAACAAATGAGGAGTGATCTCCAAAACCCCAACGCCCTCGCGGAGGGATGACGCTACAGCAAAAAACGAGAAAAAGTGCCGGTTTTGCACCCCCAAATAGCCCAAAACACCTCAAAATAGCCCTCAAAACCGAAAAACAGGCCATTTTCACTGCCAAAACACCAATTTTCTAGACTCAAACGCCTCGACCAAGCAGAATGAAGGAGTTGAACAAGGCGCTCCACCGTACGGCGCACAAGGCGCCGCCGGTGACCGCTGACGTTCTGCTTCGCAACACGATGATAAATGAATGGTGCTACCGCGACGACGACCGCTATACGATGAAATCGAACCTCTACAGCCCGTTTTCCACGCTATGGATCCGGCGGCTGCCGGACCACGGTATGGAAAACATACGGACAGGCCGCCGTCCGATCGATACGCTACCCCGATGTATGAGCGCCAAACCCCGCGCCAGGCTTTATGAAAATGAGAGCAGAACAAAGGGGTGCTGGCTACGGCCCACAAGCTGCCGCTATGCACACCCTCCCGCACGCTGCACACCTATCCAGTACAGCCCGTGGGCCGATCCAGACCCCTGACGTTCGCGTAACAAAGAACACTACATGAATAAATATATCGCCCTACTAGTTTACTTCGCTGTTGCATTTGCAACTACAGGTCCTCTTTTGAAATCATTTTATACGGATGATGACTTTGATCATGTCCGAGCCGCAATTGATGGAACAGAATTCTCTGGGCGAGAGGGCTGGTATAACTACATCCCTCTTACTGGTCTCGTATGGCGTATCTGTTGGCATTTCGGGTATACCGGATCTGCAGTTGCGTTGCGTATCGTCATGTGGGTACTTCTCGCGATATGTGCTTATGCACTGTTTCAGCTTGTGGACACTATTACTGGACGCTTGCGATATGGTATGCTTTCGGGGTTGGTGTTTATCGCGCATCCGTCACTCTTTGAAGTAGTTCTTCGACTTTCGTGCATGCATTACCTGTTGGGTCTAACGCTTCAGATATTTGCACTCCGTGCTGCTTATCTCTTTATGGGTGCCGGAGGACGGACTAAGTCATTCGCCATATACATATGCTGTGCGACATTATCCATCTTTGCTTCTTTGCATAGCATCTCTATTATACCGCTGACAGCAATACTTGGCCTGACCATGTTCTTTTTGGGGCGGCAAATTAGAAAGCAAAGCCTCACGCCGCTTCTCATCGGAATGGCTCTTTTGTCAATGCAGGCTATGACAATCATGGTGTCGATCGGGGTTTTCGAAAACAGGTCCGGTGCTTCCAGCGTTGGGCAGTCAATAGTAGAACATGCCTGGCTTGTCTATTATCTTTTGTCGTGGCATATCCCGTTAGGCTCCGGGTCATATATAGCGCTCTGCGGATTTCGTATTGTCGGCATCCCTGTCATTCCATTTCTCATCTTTTTGCTTCCGGCAGCAGTCTACTTCGCTATCGTCTGGCGGAACAGGTATAAGAAGCGTGATGCCATTATCTTAGTAGCATTTTCTCTCGCTGGACTTCTCTGTTCAGTATTAATTCCACCAAAGAGTTATGCAATGCCTCGCTACCTATTTTATGCAAGCCCATGGGCTTCAATAATAATCGCGTTTGTATTAATTCAACTATTGTCACAGTCTGGGAAAGTGATTGGCAGAATAGTCCCTATAATCCTGCTCGTCATGCTTTCTTGTTCGTCAATATGGTGTTATTATCATCAAATTAAGAATCAGCAATTCGCCTCAACTTTCACCTTGCAGCTTGTTACCCAAGTGATGCGCGAGCCTCACTGCGAAAATGTAGCCATTGATAAAATGCCGGGCCAGGGATACTACGGTGCTGGCTTGACGTTTCCTCGCTCTTCATTCTATTGGGTGGGGCAAGCGTTCAAGGCGATCACTTTCCCAATTATGGCAGAAAGCAAAGTTAATCATATAGCACAACGTTTGATGGGTAGGAATAGTTGGGAAATCTACCCAGATTCTCATGCAACATGGGATTCTAATACCACCATGTTTCTGGCTCTGGATGAATCAGGAAGAAGAGTTATTCGCGAACAAACGGCTGCACACTTACGGTTGACCCGCGGCGGGTCAACCAAAGGTGAGCCGTGACGTTCGATGAAAACATGAAGAGAATCTGGCTACCGCAGACAATCGCGAGCGTGATGCTCCTATGGGCGCTGAATCCGGACAACCCCTACGGATATTACGTCTTGCTCCGCTTTGTCTGCTGCGCCGTTTTCGCCTACCTCACAGTCCAAGCGATCAGTTACCAGAATGAGCGATGGGCATGGATTCTCGGTGTCGTCGCGGCAATCTACAACCCGTTCATCCGTGTCGCGCTCAACCGTGACCTCTGGTCGGTCGTCAACATTGTCACTGTCGGAATCGCAGTCGTATCGGTATTCACGCTCACACCAACGAAGAAGGGACGGTAAACAATGTTCTGGCAATCCGTGATCAATGGCCTCGGAATCTTGCTTCACTGGCAGACGTACGTTGTCGCGCTCATGTATCTCATCATCTCATTCCTTCCGTTTATCGTCCTAATGTTCGCAGGAGACAAAGCCGATGGGATGATGGAGAAAGGCGGATGCCTGCTAATGCTGATCCAACCCGTATTTCAGGCGCTTGCCGTCTTCATCGGAGTCGCCACCCTCTATCCATTGATGATGGGCGGCACAGAAGCGGCTTGGTCCTTGCCTTGGATGATGCTCTTTACAGAGCCGGGACGAACCCTCCTCCTTGTCGGAATCATGCTCGTTCTCTCGATTGTCGGCGCGTTTATGCCGATTCTTGGCAGAGCCAATTCATTCATCATGTTCATCATGGGTGGAACAGTCTTGGTATTCTTGACGCTGGCAATCCACAAGGTGCATCCCGAACTCGGAATCAGAAATATCGAACTCATGCCCGGATGGTTCACAATAATCGGCCTGGTCATTGCGGCGGCGATCACCTCATGGCTCGGCATACTCGCCGCCGCCGCAATTGTGACACTTGTATTCAGGGACAAAGAAGACATCGGGCAACTGATAATGATGCCGCTCGGATCGGTCGTGGGATTCATCCCGGTGGCGATGTATGCGGCGTGGATTGCGTTGCAGATTCAGGCGGTAAATTGAAGAAGATCATCGAACAAGCGGGTGGAGCGTATTTCGACCCCGCGGCGGGCTCGAAATCCGCTCACCCGTAACGTTGGCTGGAAATAATAATATGGACTTTATCTCATATCAAATTACCCGCGGGATTTACTTCATCGTGCTCCTCATTCCATTTAGTTTTGTGGGTATGGTCGGAGGCGAGTTGGAAGTTGCACCCATATGGGTCACTTTCCCGATAGTGATCATTGGCCTTATTTACGTATTGTATGCTTCAGCATGGGCAACTAGATCTGCAAAAATGACCTCGTTTGAGGGAAAATCATTTCTTGCGGCGCTACATGAAGGACGGACCCAACTGAATTTCGACATCCGGATATGGGCTAGTTTCATGCCGATTATTGGTTCTCTATTCGGCAACAAAAAAGATCCACCTGCCCCAACATTTGAGGAATGGAAAACTAAGCGTAATCAGGACCCAAAATGAAACAGCCAACAATGGGGTCCAGGGTACCCGCCACAAGGTGTCGGGTCCCCTGACCCGTGACGTTGGACAAAAGAAATAGATTTCGGAGATGAAAATAACATTGTTTATTGTGATGCTGGCACTGACAGCTGGATGCAACCGAGCCACACAAACAAGTCAATCTGAAGCCATAATATATCTGGAAAAAGAGTTATTTCACCTCAACTCCACCCAACTCTTCGCTCGCGGCATAACCGAGGTGGACAAAGAAACCGGTCAGTCACGCTGGATGCTGGCCAATTACATGGATGCAGATACCAATTCGGCGGCACATGTCAGGGCACTATTCCAAAAACACGACATTGTTTGGGACGGATCTGGCAACCTGGGAATGTGGGCAGTCTATGTTCCTAAGAAGGATTTTCCACGGGCTCAGGCATTACTTATGGAGTGTAAAGAGAAGAATGGGCTTAACCTTCGAGTCTGGCATCCGGAGGAAAACAAAGAAGAAATAGATGAATGGATGTCCAACAACCAGTTCCAGGCTATCGACGCCAAGGCGTCGAAGCCTGACCTGTAACGTTCGGGTTACGGAACCAAAGCGACGCTAGGAATGCCACGGCGGCCTCCTTGTGCTCATGCTTCGGGATCCACGACCGCTGAATGGTTGCGAGGTGGCGCATCGCCTTATCGGCGTCGATTCCAGCCTTCGGCTCTGGCGTTCCGTCCAGTCCCTCGTAAAACCATTTGCGCTGCCATCGCGTCCATTCGTTTTCGTCGGTGTTAAACTCTCGCGGTATGTCCTTGTGCGGAGGCATGAGTGCCATTACATCCGCGAACTGGTTGCGTTTGATTTCGTGTGGGAAATCAAAGCCCGAACAACCGGGTCCAGACGACACCTCACAAGTTGTGGGCGATGCTTTTGTGGTTTCCATAATTCAATCCTTTCTGGCGGCTTCGTGAGGTGCCGTCTGACCCGTCGGGTTCAACAAATGAGGAGTGATCTCCAAAACCCCAACGCCCTCGCGGAGGGGTGACGTTACGCCAAAAAATGAGAAAAAGTGCCGGGTTTGCGCCCCAAAATCGCCCAAAACACCCCAAAATGGCCCCAAAACCCGAAAAACACGCCATTTTCGACGCAAACACGCCAATTTTCTGGACTCAAGCGCCTCGGCCAAGCAAAATGAAAGAGTTGAACAAGGCGCTTGAGGCTATCGGCGACAAGTCGCCTCAGCCTCATCGCTAACGTTAGAAGGACTCCGCTTCGCGGAGCAAATATTTGAGGACAAGCATGAACAAAACAGCAGTTATAACCGGTGCAACAAGTGGAATTGGAAAAGCGATATCAGAAATACTTATTAAGAATAACATTAATGTATTAATGAATGGAAGGTCATTTACTGAAACCATTGAATCAAATGAGATCATACAAACAAAGCTTGATCTTCTGGAAGATAATACACCTCAAGAATTATTAAATATTGCTATTAATAAATTTGGATCAATTGAGTATCTATTTGTTGTTGCAGGTATTATTGAATCTGCATCTATAGAGAATATAAATATTGAAAAAATGTGTACAATGATGAGATTAAAAGTGGAATCATCTTTTAGATTGATTTACACGTTCTTGAAATATATGAAACCTAGAAACGCTGGTCATGTATTTATTATATCTAGTGTTTTAGGCACAAAAACGCGTGAAAACTCAGGTGCATATGCTGCTGCGAACCATGCTCTTGAGGCATTGGCAGAATCATTAAGAATGGAATTATCAGATACAAATATCCAAATAACTTGTATAGAGCCTGGATTAGTGCGTACAAATCTACATAAAGATTGGCCAATACATCCACAAGAATTGCTTGGAATAAGTAATGCTCTAAAACCAGAGGACATAGCAGATACAGTAATAGAAATAATAAATAAGGCGGATTATATTAGAATACCGAGATTAATGATACTTCCAAAAGGGCATAAGATTTAAAAGGATTTTTCTTCTAACAACTGCTTCGACCTGACATTGCTATTGTCACACTTTTTGCTATCGTGCTTCGCACGGCAAAAAGTGCGCCAATAAACGCAATGCAGGTCAAGCAAATGTTCAACAAATGAGGAGTGATCTCCAAAACCCCAACGCCCTCGCGGAGGGATGACGCTACAGCAAAAAACGAGAAAAAGTGCCGGTTTTGCACCCCCAAATAGCCCAAAACACCTCAAAATAGCCCTCAAAACCGAAAAACAGGCCATTTTCACTGCCAAAACACCAATTTTCTAGACTCAAACGCCTCGACCAAGCAGAATGAAGGAGTTGAACAAGGCGCTCCACCGTACGGCGCACAAGGCGCCGCCGGTGACCGCTGACGTTCTGCTTCGCAACACGATGATAAATGAATGGTGCTACCGCGACGACGACCGCTATACGATGAAATCGAACCTCTACAGCCCGTTTTCCACGCTATGGATCCGGCGGCTGCCGGACCACGGTATGGAAAACATACGGACAGGCCGCCGTCCGATCGATACGCTACCCCGATGTATGAGCGCCAAACCCCGCGCCAGGCTTTATGAAAATGAGAGCAGAACAAAGGGGTGCTGGCTACGGCCCACAAGCTGCCGCTATGCACACCCTCCCGCACGCTGCACACCTATCCAGTACAGCCCGTGGGCCGATCCAGACCCCTGACGTTCGCGTAACAAAGAACACTACATGAATAAATATATCGCCCTACTAGTTTACTTCGCTGTTGCATTTGCAACTACAGGTCCTCTTTTGAAATCATTTTATACGGATGATGACTTTGATCATGTCCGAGCCGCAATTGATGGAACAGAATTCTCTGGGCGAGAGGGCTGGTATAACTACATCCCTCTTACTGGTCTCGTATGGCGTATCTGTTGGCATTTCGGGTATACCGGATCTGCAGTTGCGTTGCGTATCGTCATGTGGGTACTTCTCGCGATATGTGCTTATGCACTGTTTCAGCTTGTGGACACTATTACTGGACGCTTGCGATATGGTATGCTTTCGGGGTTGGTGTTTATCGCGCATCCGTCACTCTTTGAAGTAGTTCTTCGACTTTCGTGCATGCATTACCTGTTGGGTCTAACGCTTCAGATATTTGCACTCCGTGCTGCTTATCTCTTTATGGGTGCCGGAGGACGGACTAAGTCATTCGCCATATACATATGCTGTGCGACATTATCCATCTTTGCTTCTTTGCATAGCATCTCTATTATACCGCTGACAGCAATACTTGGCCTGACCATGTTCTTTTTGGGGCGGCAAATTAGAAAGCAAAGCCTCACGCCGCTTCTCATCGGAATGGCTCTTTTGTCAATGCAGGCTATGACAATCATGGTGTCGATCGGGGTTTTCGAAAACAGGTCCGGTGCTTCCAGCGTTGGGCAGTCAATAGTAGAACATGCCTGGCTTGTCTATTATCTTTTGTCGTGGCATATCCCGTTAGGCTCCGGGTCATATATAGCGCTCTGCGGATTTCGTATTGTCGGCATCCCTGTCATTCCATTTCTCATCTTTTTGCTTCCGGCAGCAGTCTACTTCGCTATCGTCTGGCGGAACAGGTATAAGAAGCGTGATGCCATTATCTTAGTAGCATTTTCTCTCGCTGGACTTCTCTGTTCAGTATTAATTCCACCAAAGAGTTATGCAATGCCTCGCTACCTATTTTATGCAAGCCCATGGGCTTCAATAATAATCGCGTTTGTATTAATTCAACTATTGTCACAGTCTGGGAAAGTGATTGGCAGAATAGTCCCTATAATCCTGCTCGTCATGCTTTCTTGTTCGTCAATATGGTGTTATTATCATCAAATTAAGAATCAGCAATTCGCCTCAACTTTCACCTTGCAGCTTGTTACCCAAGTGATGCGCGAGCCTCACTGCGAAAATGTAGCCATTGATAAAATGCCGGGCCAGGGATACTACGGTGCTGGCTTGACGTTTCCTCGCTCTTCATTCTATTGGGTGGGGCAAGCGTTCAAGGCGATCACTTTCCCAATTATGGCAGAAAGCAAAGTTAATCATATAGCACAACGTTTGATGGGTAGGAATAGTTGGGAAATCTACCCAGATTCTCATGCAACATGGGATTCTAATACCACCATGTTTCTGGCTCTGGATGAATCAGGAAGAAGAGTTATTCGCGAACAAACGGCTGCACACTTACGGTTGACCCGCGGCGGGTCAACCAAAGGTGAGCCGTGACGTTCGATGAAAACATGAAGAGAATCTGGCTACCGCAGACAATCGCGAGCGTGATGCTCCTATGGGCGCTGAATCCGGACAACCCCTACGGATATTACGTCTTGCTCCGCTTTGTCTGCTGCGCCGTTTTCGCCTACCTCACAGTCCAAGCGATCAGTTACCAGAATGAGCGATGGGCATGGATTCTCGGTGTCGTCGCGGCAATCTACAACCCGTTCATCCGTGTCGCGCTCAACCGTGACCTCTGGTCGGTCGTCAACATTGTCACTGTCGGAATCGCAGTCGTATCGGTATTCACGCTCACACCAACGAAGAAGGGACGGTAAACAATGTTCTGGCAATCCGTGATCAATGGCCTCGGAATCTTGCTTCACTGGCAGACGTACGTTGTCGCGCTCATGTATCTCATCATCTCATTCCTTCCGTTTATCGTCCTAATGTTCGCAGGAGACAAAGCCGATGGGATGATGGAGAAAGGCGGATGCCTGCTAATGCTGATCCAACCCGTATTTCAGGCGCTTGCCGTCTTCATCGGAGTCGCCACCCTCTATCCATTGATGATGGGCGGCACAGAAGCGGCTTGGTCCTTGCCTTGGATGATGCTCTTTACAGAGCCGGGACGAACCCTCCTCCTTGTCGGAATCATGCTCGTTCTCTCGATTGTCGGCGCGTTTATGCCGATTCTTGGCAGAGCCAATTCATTCATCATGTTCATCATGGGTGGAACAGTCTTGGTATTCTTGACGCTGGCAATCCACAAGGTGCATCCCGAACTCGGAATCAGAAATATCGAACTCATGCCCGGATGGTTCACAATAATCGGCCTGGTCATTGCGGCGGCGATCACCTCATGGCTCGGCATACTCGCCGCCGCCGCAATTGTGACACTTGTATTCAGGGACAAAGAAGACATCGGGCAACTGATAATGATGCCGCTCGGATCGGTCGTGGGATTCATCCCGGTGGCGATGTATGCGGCGTGGATTGCGTTGCAGATTCAGGCGGTAAATTGAAGAAGATCATCGAACAAGCGGGTGGAGCGTATTTCGACCCCGCGGCGGGCTCGAAATCCGCTCACCCGTAACGTTGGCTGGAAATAATAATATGGACTTTATCTCATATCAAATTACCCGCGGGATTTACTTCATCGTGCTCCTCATTCCATTTAGTTTTGTGGGTATGGTCGGAGGCGAGTTGGAAGTTGCACCCATATGGGTCACTTTCCCGATAGTGATCATTGGCCTTATTTACGTATTGTATGCTTCAGCATGGGCAACTAGATCTGCAAAAATGACCTCGTTTGAGGGAAAATCATTTCTTGCGGCGCTACATGAAGGACGGACCCAACTGAATTTCGACATCCGGATATGGGCTAGTTTCATGCCGATTATTGGTTCTCTATTCGGCAACAAAAAAGATCCACCTGCCCCAACATTTGAGGAATGGAAAACTAAGCGTAATCAGGACCCAAAATGAAACAGCCAACAATGGGGTCCAGGGTACCCGCCACAAGGTGTCGGGTCCCCTGACCCGTGACGTTGGACAAAAGAAATAGATTTCGGAGATGAAAATAACATTGTTTATTGTGATGCTGGCACTGACAGCTGGATGCAACCGAGCCACACAAACAAGTCAATCTGAAGCCATAATATATCTGGAAAAAGAGTTATTTCACCTCAACTCCACCCAACTCTTCGCTCGCGGCATAACCGAGGTGGACAAAGAAACCGGTCAGTCACGCTGGATGCTGGCCAATTACATGGATGCAGATACCAATTCGGCGGCACATGTCAGGGCACTATTCCAAAAACACGACATTGTTTGGGACGGATCTGGCAACCTGGGAATGTGGGCAGTCTATGTTCCTAAGAAGGATTTTCCACGGGCTCAGGCATTACTTATGGAGTGTAAAGAGAAGAATGGGCTTAACCTTCGAGTCTGGCATCCGGAGGAAAACAAAGAAGAAATAGATGAATGGATGTCCAACAACCAGTTCCAGGCTATCGACGCCAAGGCGTCGAAGCCTGACCTGTAACGTTGGAATGAAGGAGAAAATATGAAAGCTCACGCATTGATATTCATCGGGATAGCTCTGGTTGGCGCAGGGTGCGCAAGTCTTGATCGGATGAAAGCAACGCACGATGCGGTTCATGCCGGTCTTATCAATGGCCTCAATGAATCGAATCAATTCTCGGCTATCGTATGGAGTTGGCCGAGCAAGCCATGGGGACCGTATGCAAAACTCGATGGCCTCTATGCCACAATCACCAACGGGCCGTACTGCGGCCACCATGCAGTATTCTTCCTTGGCAAGTCCTACAAGACAAAAGAATGGGAAGTCTTCTCAACGCTAGTGTGGGATGAAGGAAAATGGAAACCTCTACCCGTGACATTGCCGGACTCGAATGCAACACAATAGCATTCCAACAACGGGCTGGTGCGTACTGGCGACCCGCGGACGGCTCGCCAGTCCGCACAGCCCTGACGTTGGGATCATGAGATGAAAAATATGAACACAAAATATTGCATCGCCTTTATAGCCACCCTACTGGCATCCCTAACGGCCTTCGGCGCGGACAAGCTATGTGTCATATTTCCCGAAACAACCAACCTCATCTTTACCGTTCCCATCCACGGAAATACGGGCGAACGCCCATATGATTTCTTTCTCGAATTCCCCGCTGAATACGAAGACGATGGCCGTCCGACTAAATTCGAACGCACCGGACTTGGTTATTATATCTTTGTTGAAGTAATCGAAGAAACCGATGCGGGCGTTCGATGCAAGCTAAAGGTTGACTGTCATAATCTATCGGATTGGATTCCATACACCTTTGGAGAACTGGTTATGCTTCAACCCGTGCTATCCTCATTATCAACGGATACCGAGATAACCCTCCCAATTGGTGAGTGGTATCCACTTGGGGTTTTCGTTCAAAAGAATAACCAGCTCCTTAGCTGGAAGTTTCTTTTTCAGAGAGAAGAAAAATCCCAACAATCGGGTCCAGCGTACCCGCCACAAGGTGTCGGGTCCGCTGACCCGTGACGTTCAACAAATGAGGAGCGATCGCCAAAACCCTAACGCTCTCGCGGAGGGGTGACGTGACCACAAAAAATGAGAAAAGTGCCGGGTTTGACCCCAAAATCACCAAAAACACCCCAAAATGGCCCCCAAAACCGAAAATCACGCCATTTTCGACGCCCAAACACCAATTTTCTTGCCGCAAACACCCCCATCACGCAAAATGAAAGTGTCGAACAAGGCGCTTGAGGCTATCGGCGGCAAGCCGCCTCAGCCTCATCGCTAACGTTCAACAAATGAGGAGTGATCTCCAAAACCCCAACGCCCTCGCGGAGAAGTGACGCTACGCCAAAAAATGAGAAAAGGTGCCGGTTTCGCGCCCAAAAATCACCAAAAACACCCCAAAATAGCCCCAACAACATGAAAACCTGCCATTTCCAACGCAAAAACACCAATTTTCTGGACTCAAACACCGCGACCGGACAAAATGAAAGAGTTGAACAAGGCGTTCCACCACTACGCGCCGCAAGCGGCGCGAGGGTGAACGCGAACGTTGTGCTAATTTATATTGAGAAAACGAACGGTCAAAGCTAGGCTAAAGGAAAATGTGATGGCTAGGCTATGAAATCGGCGATTACAGACGACATGAAGTCGCAGAGGATGATTCTACGGCACTCCCCTCGCCGCTATGATTTTCCACGCTATGGAAACTTCTACAGCGATTTTTCCACGCTATGGAAAATATTTTTCCACAGTATGGAAAATGTAGGTAGGGCAACCGCACGAACTAGACGGGGACGCTGTTGCTATCAAGAACCATCCCCGCGTATTGGTGATAAAATGCACAACAATGCCTTGCACCGTACGGCGCACAAGGTGCGCCGTCCGGTGAAGGCTGACGTTCGCCTGAAATCATATTTTCGACGTAACGTGAAAAGCCCCCGCGTTATGCCGATATAATAATGGGGCAAAAAGGAAAATGAGTATGTCCTGCAAAACCTGCCGAGGCTTCAAAACCATTACATGTCCCGTTTGCCGGGGTTCCGGGAAAGTAAGCGGAAAAGAGTGCCACAATTGCGGCGGCAATAAAAAAGTAGTATGCCCCACCTGCCACGGAACGGGAAAATAGATCAATAACGGATGGCTGGGCTTAGCCCAGCCATCCGTTAATATGAAGGGATTACATATGGCTTCGCCCATCAAATTGAACGATCTAATAACAATTTCATCTCCGACTGATTATAAACTTCATCTTGCCTGTGCTAACGAGGAAGGCACGCATCCTCTTAATGTGTATGCGGCCGACAGAAGTGAATGGGTTCTATGGAATGAGTGGCGGGGCGTCAAGAACGACTGGACGCGCCCATTCATATTTTCATTTATTGAATATTACCCCATCTGCAACGCTTATCTTTTCGGCGGCGTGTTTGAGGTCAAAGAGCGACTTCCGAAAAAATATGTTCTGCAAGAGGTAGAAGCATTCAGCAAATGGGAAGGGCGTTTGATATGCAAGTTCTACCGCTATCAAGGGCTTCGCGGCCGAGCATTCCGCCTTGAAACACTGATTGATTCGTTTGAAGTCCATTCACTTCTTCCAGAGCAATATGATGGGGAGCGGTTCTGCGGATATGAAGCGATTAACCACTCCTTCGCTACGCTGCGCCCAATTATGATGCGCGAGAAACAGGATTGGAAGGCATCCCTAAAGGCAGTAAAGGGAATCTATCTCATTCTCGATACCAGCAACGGGAAATCATATGTAGGCTCCGCCTACGGCGACGCGGGCATATGGTCTCGACTATCCTGCTACATCAATACGGGGCACGGATGGAATGACGAGTTGGTTAAAACGATTAAGGAAAAGGGCATCGACTACGCCCTTGCCAACTTTAAGTTTTCCATTCTTGAGGTGTTTGCATTCAACGCCTCAGATGATGTTATTCTTGCTAGAGAGGCCCACTGGAAAAACGTCATGCTTTCAAGGCAATTCGGCTACAATAAAAACTGAGGCGAACAATGGGCTGCACCGTACGTCGCACAAAGTGCGCCGCCGGTGAGCGCTGACGTTCTGCATCCACTTTAACCTATGATTCAAAGCAGCTACAGCCCATTTTCCACGCTATGGAAAAAATATTGCGAAGTTTTCCACAGCATGGAAATAGTTATCCAGGCTATGGAAACCAAGAGCAGAACAAGCTGCCTCGGCTTTGTGTTTTGCAAAGGGGCGCTACCCCTCGAAGAAACACGGATTGGGGCCGTGCCACTTTTATCTGCGACACATTAGTCGGCAAAGGAGCGGAAAATGGAAGCAATTGAACTCATTTGTCCTGAATGCGCGGGCTGCCTGACGGTTGAGGCGTCCGATTGCGGCCAGGAGGCAGTCTGTCCACTATGCGGCAAGCAAATCATGATCCCGCCCGTTGTCGCCCGTGGCGCGAAAGAACGACCATGTCCGCACTGCGGAAGCCCTATTGCTGCCGCTGCTCTCCGATGCAAGCACTGTGGAAAGAATTTGATTCTGAAAAAAACCGCCGCGCACAATCCCACACATGATCAAAGCGAGGTTGGCGGAGAACATCTTGCCAACCCGCTAAATCCAAACCTCAATGGGGGAGGCTTGCTTGGAGCCCTTATTGGCGCTCTTATTCCTGTCGCATTGTATTTTATGGGGTTTCCATACAGCGACAGCTTGGCTAGGCTGGGTGTTATTTGCTTGGCTGCCGGAGCTCTGGTTGGGAATTACATCTGGGCGCTCTGGATCAATAAAGGTATTCTTGGGGCGTTTGCAATTTTCCTGGGCCTTTTCTGTAGGGTGATTGCAGCCATTGCCATTGGATATATCGCCTCGGGGGTCATTTCCCGTTTCACCGGTGGAGAGGACAGGCAGGAAAGGGAGGCTGTGCGGCGCGCTCTGATTGAGTCCGGTTTGCCTGCAACCCCTGAGGCCATCGACGAAATGATCCATCGACTGGATTACAAAGATACTGAGAGTATCCGCCGCATGGCTGAAAAGGGAGATGCCAAGGCACAAAGCATCCTGGGGACCATGTATGCCGAAGGAAACGGGGTTGCCCAAGACCTGAAAGAAGCACTCAAATGGACACGAAAGTCAGCAGACCAGGATCATGCAATGGCCCAGCTCAACCTTGGGGCGACTTATTTATCTGGAGAGGGTGTAAATCAAGATTATGGGGAGGCCGCCAAGTGGTTCCGCAAGGCTGCTGAGCAGGGTGTCGCTGATGCGCAATACACTTACGGTGTGATGAGATTCAAGGGCATGGGAGTGCCTGCCGACATTCCCGATGCTGTGAAGTGGGTCCGGTTGGCTGCAGAGCAAGGGCTGCCTGAGGCTGAATCTGATCTAGGTGACGCATATCTAAACGGCAATGGAGTCCCTCAGAACGACGCGGAAGCCTTGAAGTGGTTTCGCAAAGCGGCAGACCAGGGATATCCTATGGCCCAGAACAATCTGGCGGCCATGTATGATAACGGTCGGGGCGTACCTATGGATGATGTGACCGCGGTAAATTGGTACCGAAAGGCGGCTGATCAGGGGTATGCTCCGGCTCAATTCAATCTAGGCGTGATGTACGACCACGGCGAGGGCGTGAAACCGAACAAAGCGACCGCCAAGCAATGGCTGCGAAAAGCAGCGGCGCAGGGTCACGCTGGCGCCCAGGAAGCGTTAGAGCTATACGGTCGCGATTAGTGTAAGGGGTCAGTCCCATAATATATAATTCAATACAATTATGTCATATTATAGAACTGTCTCTTTTAGTTGAAACAAAAGGCAGAACAAGCTGTCGCACCCTATGCGCCGCAAGCGGCGCAAGGGTGGACGCTGACGTTGGCCTTTGACTAGATGGCAGCACTAGTTTTTTTCTGTTGCTGAACTTTTTTCTTGCATTGCGGTGTTTTTGTGCTTTTATAGAGGTCTAGCATATATGCTAGGGCATTAACACAGGAGAAACAAT
>Ga0208940_1002490_pt1 | contig 16922 bp, 19 predicted proteins | sample AD_JPNNA6_MetaG_FD_184445 | JGI IMG/M metagenome (GOLD analysis project Ga0208940, IMG submission 184445) | Active sludge microbial communities of municipal wastewater-treating anaerobic digesters from Japan - AD_JPNNA6_MetaG (SPAdes) (version 2) | ecosystem: Engineered > Bioreactor > Anaerobic... | reverse complement strand
GACAGAATCCGTACAACTATCCGCAGGGCGGACTCATCACAGAAGGCAATATTTACGTCGGCTGGAATAAAACTATATTCCATGTGAAATATAAATAACTGATTTTAAAATCCGCAGTTCACGTATAAAATCCGTTACTACGAAGTAACGGATTTTATTTTTTAGGCTACTTCATTTTTATTGCATTATGAAGAAATAATATTTTCAACATTGACAGACTCTTCAATTGTTTTATAAAATCCGGAACTAATGCAACATCTTCAGAAGGATAGACAAATGAATTTCATCGGATCAATTCTTGCGGTTGAAGACATCAAACGCTCACGTAAGTTTTATGAAGAAATATTACAGCAGACAGTCAAATATGATTTCGGGCTAAATATAACATTTGAAGGACGTTTTGCAATTATTTCCAAGGATCATTTTTACAATATAACTAAAAATATCCATTCTCGGAATCAAATCGCTGACAGAAATCTTATTCTATATTTTGAAACTGAATCAATTGATGATGTTTTCACTAACCTCAGACAAAACAATATTGAATTTATTCATGAAATCGAAGAACAGCCATGGGCTCAAAGAGTTTTCAGATGTTATGACCCCGATAAATATATAGTTGAAATCGGCGAGAAAGTTGAAAGTACAATTATACGACTCCACAAACGACAGATGCCGGTTGATGATATTGCTAAACAGACATCCATTTCCGTTGATTATATTAAAACGGTTATAAACAGTAAATCTCAATTATGATGACAGCTTTCTGCTGTCATTTTTTCAAATAATCAGATTCAAATATTTCTTGTAAAATATTATTGCTGATAAATTATCGAATCAGAATTCGTTTAATTCACAGCACGTCTGCCGACGGCAGTATATTTAAGAATGCAAAGGATTTATCATTTTAATTCAGCAGGTTAAATAATGAAAAAAATAATATTTCTAAGTTTATTTTTTCTTTTCGGAGCAAAACCTGAAATAATTTATTACGGAATAATCAAAGGCGACAATGTCAGAATCAGATCTGATAAAAGTCTTTCATCAAAAGTTATAGGAGTCCTCAAAAAATTCGACACAATAACGATCATTGGAGATTCCAAGAAAGAATTTGAAATAGATGGACAATCGTATCTTTGGTATAATATCTCCTATAAAGGCAAAACGGGATGGGTTTATGGGAAGTTTGTGAATATTCTACCGACTGAACCGAAAGAAACTGAATACTATTTACAATCATTTGCAAACAACTTTACTCCTGCTTTTACTATAGATAATGATAATTACCATTCCCGTAATGATTATAAAAACAGTATTCCATCACGTAAGGATTTTTTTGTCAGCCTGAGAGAACCCGGCTATTTACATGTTAAGACCGAAATTTACGAAGAATTCTGCGTGGATACATTTAAACATGTTTATCAGTATAATGGAGATAAGTTTAAGCTTATCATGACCGGGGCCGATGCTTTTAAAATACACAAGAATTATATTTTTTACATTAGAACATTTTCGGAATTTAATAATGAAATTATATCCTCAATAAAAGTATATGACATGAACAAACCAGTTAAGAAAGACATAACTTCATCCTATGATTGTATTTTTGAAAAAGTCTTTGAAATGGAGGAAAACTCAAATAATGATATAAGTTTAGGTTTCGATTATGAAACTCTCACATTGCACGTCTATATGCATAAATTGGAACAGACTATATCTGTTTTAAAATTTAAGAATGGAGTTTTTCAGCCGTAAATACTTTAGACTTTAATTACTGATGTTAGTTATCGGAGATCCCCAATGAAAGACTTTCCTGAATTTATGAAAAACAGCAAAAATCATATAAGCACAAGTGAACAGAATACAGCCGACATTGACGGCTATTTTTACGAAGGTGCCGACGGTTCGCAAATGGCGTTCTGGACATGTTACTCTGATCGAATCTCTAAAAAGCATACTCATGATTTTGACGAATACTTGGTCTGTGTCAGCGGTCAGTATATTGCCTGCATTGGCGGAAAAGAATACATCTTGAATCCGGGTGATGAAATATATATTCCCAAGGGAACAGAGCAATGGGGAAAATGTAAAGCAGGTACAAGAACCATTCATGCGTTTGAATCCAGACGCATTCATAAAAAGACAAATGAATGAATCAATCAATTTTATGGCAATTCCGCCCTCACTCACTCCGCCTTGTAGTCGCTGTGGTTTTTCAGCTTCCATGTTATTATCAATAGAATAATCACAAGCGGTATTGCCGCTATGCTCACAAGGTCTCCTGTTGTTGCTTCCGCCATCCACGCGCGGTAGATGTTTCCGCCGTCAAGAAAGCTTGTAAAGAGTCCGTCATAGCCTTCAATTTTGTTATTATATTTCACCGACATTTCAGTTAATACCGGCGCGTAGTATGACGCGTAATACAGATTCGCGATTACAACGGGTATGCCTATCATTACCGAGCGGACTATGTTTCCTCTAGCAGCAGTAACAATGATAGCGGACGGCACCAGAAGATTCGTCAAATCTCCGATCGGTATGAAATTTATTTTAGGCAGAATAACAGCGAGAACGATTGATGCGGGCATCAGAAAAAGCGCAGTCACTAAAACTGCCGGAATGCCGAACAGTACTGCAACATCAAGTCCGATGTAACTTGTACCGATATGCGGAAAGTTTTTATTAATGAACTTTTTCATGCCTTCAGAAACAGGTATCAATGCCGAGCCCAATATTTCGCCCATCTTCGGCAGTATAAAAACAACAGCAGAAAAACTCACTGCAAGCGTCAACAGTTCTCTGATCTCATATCCGCCTGCAATTCCGAGAAAGAGCCCTGTAACAAAACCTATTATCATTGGTTCTCCGGCAAGTCCGAGATTTTTTCTGATATGTTCGGGATCAGCTTTTACGGAACGCAGAAAAGGAATTTTTCCGATAATATAATCAGAAACAAGCGCAACCGGAAAATGAATAATTGCAGAAAGATGGGGAATACATATTCCTTTCATGCCGGATATTTTATTTACCAGCGGCGCGCTCCATTCGGCGAGTTTAAGCGTCAGAATAAAACTCATGGAAGAAATCGTTACGGCAAGTACTACTGAATTTGTCATAAACTGAATCAGCACAGCGAGAAAAATCACATGCCAGTAATTCCAGATGTCGATATTTACGGTTTTAGTTAATCGCGTCAGAAGCATGACAATATTAATAACAATAAATATTACAAGCAGCAAGGGCGCCAGTTCATAAGTCCATGCGATTCGCGCAAGCGGAGGCCATCCGGTATCAAGAACCGGCATATTCATTCCGGTCCGTAAAATAAAGGCTTCTATCACGGGTTTGATTATTTTAACAAAAAAATCAAATGTCATAAATATTCCGATAAATCCGATTCCGAGAGTCAGAGCCGACCTGAGCGCAGTTGCAATTTTCATTCTGAAAATAAGCGCCATTATAAAAATAATCACCGGAAGCAGAACAAACGGCTGAAAGCTTAAAAAATATGTCAGAAATTTTTGTACAAGTTCCATCGGATTCACCCTTAATCCCTTATGCTTTGACTTATAATATATCAGTACAAATTAAATATTTCAAACTTCTATCATGATTTATGCAGAAATTAAAAAAGTCAATTATTCATTTAAGTTCATTTCTGTTTCATAATGATTTCATACTATTTTCATAATTATCATTAGAAATGAATTCAAGCATAATTCTTATTCTATTTGATTAAGAAAAGGAGACTATCATGAAATCTTTAAAACACTCTTGTCTTTGGTCATCAATCTGCATAATCAATTCCGCCTTCGGCTTTCTTTTTGCATTATCGCATGGTTTTTCTCAAATTCCAATGCAGTTTGGAATATTGGTTTTTTTCATTTTTTTTACACTATTTCCCCGAACACAAAGATATAAAACGATTAAAGATAATTCAATTTTATTCAGATCATTAATTATCGGATATATTATCAATTCCATACTTATTCCGGCACACTTTATAATTGGTACTTTTTCGGTAGATATTATTTCAATCGGATCGTTAACCGATTCATTAAACATCAGTTTAGCAACAACAAAATTCATCGAAACGTTTTTAATAACAATAACTATGGGATTATTACTGAATGTTATGGCTTTAATCATATCTGCATTCATATACTCTATTCAAAAAATCAGCATCAAGATATTTTGCGGGCAGAATATTTACAATACTCAGCAATAGAGGCAATGATATTATATTCCGGTAAGCATTCATTTATAATTGAAGGTAATAAAATGAAAAGATTATTCGATATAGCTTTTTCTTTGATTGCATTAGCTGTGTTCGCATTTCCCTCACTGCTAATTTCGGCAGTTCTTGTAATCAGAGAAAAGCATCCGGTAATTTTCAAACAGAATAGAATAGGTTTAAATAAAAGCATATTCGCCATATACAAATTTCAAACAATGGTAAACGAAGTTCCTACAAGTACCGGAAAATTTTTACGCAAAACCGGCTTAGACGAAATACCGCAGTTTATAAATGTTTTAAAAGGTGAAATGAGCATTGTCGGTCCCAGAGCTTTAACCGACTATGATATCAAACGATTAAACTGGAACACTGAAACTTATTCATCACGGTGGAATGTTAAACCGGGCATATCAGGATTTGCGCAAATCTACGGCGGGCAAAATAAGGAAACATCATGGTACTGGGATAAAAAATATATCAATCACTCAAATATAGCAATTGATTTCATAGTTGTTATAATTTCTTTCGCTATGAATTTAATCGGAAAACGCAGAGTGAGAAACATAATCTGGATAAACAAGGACTTAAAATAAATGAAAGTTAAAATGATTCTGCCCTCACTTACTGAAGCAAAAAGCCCTTTTTTCAGACCAATTAAATACTCTTTATTTCCTCCGTTGGGGCTTGCAACACTGGCGGCATTTTTTGACGCAAATGATGAAATTGATTTACAGGATCAGCATGTCGAAAATTTAGATCTTAATGACTCACCTGATCTCGTCATGATTCAAGTATATATTACAAACGCTAAACGGGCATACTCAATAGCAAATCATTACAGAGCCAAAGGAGTTTTCGTCATCCTGGGAGGTCTGCATGTAACAGCACTGCCGGATGAAGCCGAAAAACATGCGGACACTATTTTTATCGGACCCGCGGAACAGACTTTACCTGCTTTCCTCCTAGATTTCAAAAATAAATGTACAAAAAAAAGATACGTTTCCGGAGAAGGCCGGACAATACAGAATTTGCCGCCTGTTCGAAGAGACCTTATCAAAAGAAACAAGTATCTCGTTCCAAATTCCCTTGTCATATCAAGAGGATGTCCTCATCATTGCGGTTTCTGCTACAAAGATTCATTTTACAAAAACGGCATTTCATTTTACACGCGAAGGGTTGACGAAATACTTCAGGAAATTTCACGTCTGAAAGGACGTCATTTATATTTTCTGGATGATCATTTATTCGGAAATCCAGGACTTGCCCGTGAACTTTTTGAAGGAATGAAAGGACTAAACAGAGTTTTTCAGGGAGCAGCGACTGTAAAGTCAGTCATAGAAGGAAATTTAATCGAAAAAGCGGCGCAGGCAGGCCTAAGAAGTATTTTCCTGGGATTTGAAACATTTTCTCCGGAAAATCTCAAGCAAAGCAATAAATTTCAGAATCTCAAATTAAATTACGAACTTGCAGTCAAAAGACTTCATAGTTTAGGCATTATGATTAACGGAAGTTTTGTGTTCGGATTTGACAATGACGATTCAGATGTTTTTAAAAGAACTGTCGACTGGGGCATAGAGAATTCTATAACTACAGCGACATATCATATTTTAACTCCATATCCAGGAACAAGTCTTTACGAATCAATGATGAATGCCGGACGTATAATAACACAGAACTGGGATCTCTATGATACCCGTCATGTAGTTTATAAAACAAAAGGATTAACTGCCGAACAACTCGAAGATGGCTATAATCAATCATATAGTGATTTTTACAAATGGAACAGCATTATTAAGTCATCTTTGTCTCATGATACTTTTAAACATATGATGAAACATCTATTATATTCGGCAGGATGGAAAAAACTTGAACCCGTATGGAAGTTCATAATAAACACAGGAGGATTGCAGAAAATGCTTCCTATACTTGAAATGCTTCTATGCGAAGTTAAGCATAAAGCAGAGAAAGACAGATTTATTACTCAACAGGAATTAACATATGACTTAACGGATTATTAAAATACATATTTCACATACATCAAGGAGCGGAAGATTAAATTTAATCCCTTTGTATTGACATATCTTTTAACCGCAGACATAATAGGTCGCAACATGCTTATTCTTTTTCCGGTATATACGGAATATAGAAGTTTTTCTCTGTAATCCGATTTACATTTTTTACTTCATGATTTTTAATGTATCTGATATCTTTATTAATGGTTGCTTTATATTATTGAGACTAAATTATACGATTATTAATTATGAAAAGAATATTAAATACAATAACCAAATTGACCGAAGACATGAAAGGCGTGTGGGCCTTACTGAACAGCACTGCCGTTTATCTTGAAACAGGCAAAATGTTTGATGAATACGAACTCATGTTTCAGATATGGAGAAAACTCCTTCTCATAAACCGCAATAACGCTGATGTTTACAAAGAAGTCAGAGCAGACATCATTTTATTCAGAAAAGCATTAAGAAATGACGGACATGATCTCAGAATGTCCGGAAAAGATTTAAGGATCACTGGATTTAAAAGTGATGACTGCATTAAGTACGGATACAAACGCGCAGTAATTTATATCGGACCAAAAAGAATAATTTATCTTACCGGTCAGCAAAATCATATAGATCTTGCCGAACATTTTTTCCGTCTGCACGAACACACAGATGAAAAAAGCTATGACAACCTCCATTACATCTGGTTCAGATGGCATGAGAATTGTCTTGAAATAGCAGGTTCTGATACTGAAACAAAAGAGCATTTTGAAATTTTAACTAACATAATAAAAAGAAAAAAAATGATCGTTCTCAGCATGCTGAAAGATATTGATTAATTAGGAGACTTTTATCATGAAATTTTATTGCGGAATACTCTTTTTATCAATATCTATATCAGTTTATGCTTCTATTGATAAAGGTATATCACTAATCGAGAATGGAAAATACGATCAGGCCTATTCGTTTTTTGACAACTATATCAAAACCAACAATAAAGATTCTTCTGCATTCTATTATCTTGGAAAAATAAGTGTTCATAATAAGGAATACAAGAAGGCAATTGAATATTATGAAACATCTTATGAACTCAACCATGATAAAAGTATTATTCTAAAAGAACTCTCCATCGCATATTCTCTAGATAATCAGCCGAAAATAACTTTTCTATGCCTTCTTGAGCTTCACGCCAACAACCTGAAACCTGATGTAGATTTCAATTCAGAGGAATTATCTGCTTTTAAGAATTCAGTTTATTATAAAGACTACACAAAAATAGTCAAAGAATTAACTCCGGGGAAAATTCCAACAAATCCAAAGGAATTAAAGAAATCACTTCTCAGTAATGGATTTGCAAGTTATCCCGACTCACCCTCTCCGGCAGGAAGCTTTGCGTTCAAAGCAAACGGAACATTCAACAGAATTGACGGCGGTGGTTATACTGGCGAAGATGTAGTCGGAACATGGATCATCAAAAACAATAAACTTATTTTAAAAGAACTTGGCACAATAAAATATCTCGGTTTCGGGACTGAAGCAAATAATGAAATAATTAAAAACGGTCTTGGATTTTTCGATAAGCAAAAAAAATGGGTTTGGATTAAAAAAAATACAGTTTATGAAGAAATACCATTTGGATCAATACGTATTGACGTCATAGCTCTTTCTGCACAACACAATATGGGCTATACCCTATATAAATGCAATGATTTTGGAAATGCAAAAATCATAAACGGGATAGTAGGCAAAGTTTTAAACTCAATGTGGATAAACTATTAAATCAGTAGTTACAATATCAAAGGTTATAAAATGAAAAAAATCATTCTCCCAACATTTATCTTCATAATTATAGCCGCTTTATTAAATTCCGCTGCATGCAAAAACATCCAAACTAGAAATCCAAAAGGTAAACCTGTTCAGTTTCGATTAGTAAAAGATAAAATCAACAGTGAAAATTACAGCCAGGAAGATCAATTAATAGAATCTCTTGAAGATGCAGTTCTTCTTTGCGAAAAAGATATTGCGGAAGTTTTCTCCAAAACAGATTACATGGGACGCCCTGCAATGATGATAAATTTAACACCTGACGGAGCCAGGATTTTTGCCCATATCACTGCGAATAACATCGGACGTAATCTCGCAATAGTATTTGAAGGAAAAATCATTCTTTCTGCACGGATAATGACACAAATCAATAGCGGAGATATAATGGTTTCGGGATCATTTTCACAGAAAGAAATAGACGATATGGTTAAAAATATAAGCGGAAACTAGTTCTGCATAAGCTTAAGACTGATTTAAAACTATTTGATTTTTATCAGCTTAAGTATTAAGATGACTTGATTGTGAGGGATATTATGAAATACTTATTATTATCTGTAATTTTGACCGTTGCTGTTTTTTCTTCATGCACGAAAAAGGAAGAAGAATTTGCGGTTGCAGTTTCGTTTGTTATCGGTGATGTATCCCGAAACGGGGTTCAGCTTGCAATCGGCGAAGAAATTCTCGAAGGGGATATCGTTACCACCGGAAGTTCCTCTTCCTGTGATGTCAAGAGCGGCGGTTCCATTATCAGAATTAAGGAAAAATCCGTAATGAAATTCAGCAAAATGAATTTCTCAGACGGAAACGAGAATACTGTTTTTGCTCTCGATCAGGGCAAACTCTTGTGCAAACCCAAAAAACTCCTTAAAGATGATTCCTTCATTGTTAAGACTCCGACTGCCGTTGCCGCCGTGCGCGGAACCCAGTTTACTGTTGAAACCGATATAAAAAAGACAACCCGCATCAATGTTTATGACGGAAAAGTAAAAGTTGCAAGAAGGGCTCCTTCTCTTGATGATAAAATCGATGAAATTATGGAAAACATTTCTCCTCTTGAAGAAAAAGAAAGCGCTGTTATTACGAAAGAAGAAGCAGACAAGGCTGAACAGGCCGTTTCTGACGGACTTAAATCTGCACAGGCAAAAGACGTTATAGCCAAAAACATTTCGGCTCTTGCAATCGGAACAAAAGACATTAAAAAATTTGCGGTTGCCGATTTTGCCTTTGATAAATCCGAGCTGATAAAAGTTGAAAATAAACCTGTTAAAGTTGTCGCGGCGATAAAAAAGGCAATTACACTCAGCAAACCCGCCGATGCTGCAGGAAGAGTATATCTAACCGACAAAGATATTTATATTATTAAAAAAGGCCGTGTTGAATGGGAAGGCGAATTATCATCACAGCCTGTTAAAAAATCAGGTAAAGTATTTATAGCATCAAAAGAGAGAATTGTCGCAATGGATGACAATGGAGTTCTTCTTTGGGACAAAGCTGTTGAATCTGAAGGAAATCTTACAGAAGAAGGAAATAACCTGACTCTTACGATCAAAGGGAAAAAACGCGAAATCAATCCTGAAAACGGAAAACTGAAATAATTAACCGGCAGTTTGCCTTGTCCGCAAACTGCTATAATATTTTTCCGGGATTAAGAAGATTGTATGGATCAAAAGCCAGTTTTATACTACGCATTAGTTCAATCTCATCATGGGAATACATCAGGCACATGTATTCCTTTCTCGTATAACCAACACCATGCTCACCTGTAATCACTCCGCCCATATTGACAGCAGTCGTATAAATCATCCGCCTGATTACCGGCTTCATTTTATGCCATTCAATATCATCCATGCCGCCCTTTAGAATATTGATATGAATATTTCCGTCACCTGCATGCCCGAAAAAAACCGCATTAACATTCATTTCGCGCAGAGAAGAATTTACTTTTGCTATAAATTCCGCTATTGCAGCGCGCGGCAGTGCGGGATCCTCTGCAAAAAATACCGGCGATTCTTTTTCAATAGATGTTCTGATTTTTCTGCGCGAATTCCATATCTTTTCTTTCGTAGCCTCATCATCTGCCCGCACAAAATCTTCCGCATTATTTTTGAGTATTTCAGAAAGAAGACTGAACTGATACTCAAGATCGGCAGAGTTCATAGAATCAAGTCTTATCAGAAGAAGTGAGCCCGCATCAGGAAAGTAAACATCATCAGGAAAATGTCTTGCGACAAATGAAGCAGCACTTTTATCAATAAACTCAAGCGCTGCGGGAGATATTTTCCCAAGTAGAATTTTATTAACGCATGAAACCGCTGATTCAATTGAATTAAATGATGCGAGAATATCACAAGAAAACTGAGGTGCTGGTATAAGTTTCAAAATCAGTTTTGTAACAAATGCAAGAGTACCCTCACTGCCGACAATCAGCTGACCAAGAGAGAACCCTGCAGAGTTCTTAACAGTCTTAGCTCCCCAATGCATTTTTTTGCCGTCGGCAGTTACGAATTCCATTCCGAGAACATAATCCTTGGTTGTACCGTATTTTACTGCATGCGGACCTCCGGCACTCACGGCAACATTGCCCCCTATTGAGCATTCATTAAGTGAAGCGGGATCCGGCGGATAAAACAGTTTTTTTTCTGAAGCGGCTTTATTTATTTCCGCAGTGATGACTCCAGGCTCTACGGTAATTGTCATATTATTTTCATCGAGTTCAATTATCCGGTTCATTTTTGCAAACGAAACAACTACTCCGTCAAAAGGAACAGCACCTCCGGTAACTCCTGTTCCGCCCCCTCTCGCAAATAAAGGAATTTTTTGCACAAATAACATCTTTAATGCTTCTGACAGTTCATCAGCATCACCGGGCACAATCGTAAACAATGCTTTTCCGGTGAGCGAAGGAGTTTTATCTTTTTCGTATTCAGAAACATCTGACAAAACTTCAACACCGAGCGATTGAATTTTCTTTATAAGTTCATCAATATTCTCAATATTCATAAATTAATGATTGCCCACGAATACTTTCTGTCAAATAAATAAATCAGATTTAATTAAATCACAAATACTTCTTGATTGACCTTGCGATATATATTAAACGGATTCATGCAGCAAAAACAATATAAAATATACGAAGCTTCTGAGGCAGACTGCATCGAAATACTTGTTCTTCAAAAACTATGCTATCACCAGGAAGCTGAAATTTATAATGATTTCTCTATTCAGCCTCTCTCGCAGACAGATCAGGAATTGAAAGACGAATTCACTAAATGCATCTTTCTAAAATGCTTATGCGATCAAAGTATTATCGGATCAGTACGGGCATTTGAAACTGATAAAACATGCTTCATCGGCAAATTGATAGTTCATCCTGAATATCAAAATATCGGTATCGGAAGAGAGCTGATGAATCAAATCGAATATAAATTCTCAAACTCCGCAAGATTTGAACTTTTTACAGGCTCAGAAAGCATCAAAAATATCAGCCTATACCAAAAACTCGGCTACAATATTTTTAAAAGAGAAAAACTCAAACCGTCATTAGAATTGGTGTTTCTTGAAAAAATCAATTCAGGTTTATAAGATTATTTTATTGACGCTTTAACGTTTTATTCTGATTACTTCCATAACAATAATTATTTCAGAGGAAAACATGCAGAAATATATCGATAAAATAAACACGCTGATTGAATCTTTTCCTTACATAAAAGAATTTTACGGAAAGACATTTGTCATCAAATACGGCGGCAACGCAATGATTGACGAAAACCTCAAAAAGCAATTCGCAAAAGACATGGTTCTTTTGAAGTATGTCGGAATAAATCCCGTAATAGTTCACGGCGGCGGACCGCAAATCGATTCAATTTTAAAAAAAGTCGGCAAAGAATCACGTTTCGAAAAAGGACTCCGCGTAACAGACGAAGAAACGATGTATTATGTTGAAATGGTTCTCACAGGTCATGTAAACAAAGAAATCGTCAACAACATCAGTCTCGCCGGAGGAAAAGCAGTCGGACTCGCAGGCAAGGACGGCAATCTCATTCTTGCGGAAAAACTTTATCACGAAGAAAACGGCGAAAAAACCGACATCGGACTGGTTGGTGATGTAAAAAATATTAACACCGGAATCGTCTCTGCTCTTGAAAGCGAAAGATATATACCGGTTATCGCTCCTGTCGGGGTTGACGAAAAAGGAAATACCTACAATATTAATGCCGACACAGTCGCAGGAAAAGTAGCCGAAGCTCTGAAAGCAGAAAAACTTATTCTGCTGACCGACATCGAAGGCGTTAAATGCGAAGGGAAACTTCAGAGTTCACTGACCATAAGCGACGTAAAAAAATATATCTCTGAAGGCATCATATCAAAAGGAATGATACCGAAAACTGAATGCTGCATCAGCGCTCTTAACGGCGGCACAGGCAAAACCCATATAATAGACGGCAGAGTAGAACACGCAGTCCTTCTTGAAATTTTTACCGATGCCGGAATAGGAACCGAAATTATAAGATGACCGGATATTATAGATATTTCTGTTCGTCGGAAAAGGCTTTCTTTATCGAGCCGACAAGTTCAGAGGGATCATACGGTTTTATTATATAATCCGAAAAAACAGTTTTCTGTGCACGCATTTTAACTTTCGGGTTATTATAACTCGTTATATAGATGACCCGCGGATGGGAATTACCGTTTTTTATCCGTTCAACCGTTTCTATTCCGTCAATATCGCCGCCTAAGTTAATATCCATCAGAAGAAGATCCGGCAGACTTTGCTCGCATTTCCGCAACGTTTCTCCGGGCGAAAAAGCCGTATCCACATTTGTGAAGCCGTTTAATGCAAGGTTTGTTTTTAAATCCAGGGCTATCAAAGCTTCATCTTCAACAATGAGAATTCTCCGTGAAGAACACATTGTAGCCTCCTATGCTTTAAGACATAATATCAGCAGGAGGATGTAAAGTCAACACTGCATTAGTTTTTTTTAAGTTCGTCTTTGTTGACTTCAATGAACGCAGTAATCTTTTCTATCTCTTTCTGGAAGGAAGCTTTCGTTATCTGAAGATTTACAGTGAGAGTTTCCATATAACCGACTTCATGACCGCAAAGTTCTCCGTCAAAAAGACACATAAAGAGTGCGGCATCCATCGCTATAATTGATTCATTATCATTTTTTTTCAGAAGCTGGCATGACTTTGCCACCTCTTCAACAATACGTCCCTGTGATGCAGCAGATTTAATTTCAGCAAGAGTCTCATCTGCAAGACGGCGGATCTTCTCAACAGTCATATCTCTGAATAAATCAAAATGGATCAACGCTTTAGAAAGAACAGATACATCTGTCTTTTCGAGAATAGCTCCGTCTGACGCAGTCGCCGCGATAGCAATTTTAATTACAGCTTTTTTGACTTTGCTTAATCTGAACATAAGGTCTCCGTTTTGACCAGAAGGTAAACCGTTCAGAAATTCACGCAAGAAAAAATCTTGAATACACTTATTTTTCGGAGGAGGTTTCTTTTGAAAAGAACACTATGCCGGCTCTGTCAATATGTTCTCTTAGGCTGTTGTTTTTAATATCATCATAGATGCGGATATCCGCAAGATAAGGGAAATCAGACTCATCGATTTCATCAATCATACGAGAAACAGTCGCATCATTGATTTCATTACAATCTCTAATAACTATATCAATATCGCTTCTATCTGTAAAATCACCCTTCGCCCGTGAACCATATACCACAACCGAACCTGATTTAACATAATTTCCGATGATATCTAACAGAATACGATAGTTCTTATCACTCAGTCCAAAATTCAAATTGAATTCCTTTCATCAAGAAAATACATGAAGAGTTCATCTAAACACGGATAATAAACACTTTTGAGTCTGATTAAAAGCGGATCCAGCTTCAAAAAGTCATAAGTATGACTCATAATATTTCTGTCATTAGTCATGTCGATCCAGTCTTCAACTCTATCGATATACTTACTCTGATATGCCGTTTTGAAAACATACTTCGGCGATACCTTATCGATATTCAATCCGTCATCAATCATCTTGTCCTTGAGGGTTTTCCACGCAAGTTCAAAAGTATACTCAAACCTCTGAATGATACCTTCTTTTACTATAGATTCAAGACTGCAAATATCATCCGTTGAATCAAGTATTTCTCTAAGCAAAACAAAAGCTTTGCTGAAATTATCAAAGCGCTGAATCCACCTTATATCTTCTTTCACTGCATCTCCCGCATTTATCCGATGAAGCTTAATATAAATATTCTTTTTGTCAACATGTAACTATGCTTTTAATTCTGATATTATCGCTTCATGAATAAGCTTGCTTAACTCAACAATACGGTAAGGCTTCTGAATAAATCCTATTGTGCCAATGCCTCGTATATCGCCTGCAACAGCCTCCGGGCTGAAACCGGATGAGAATATAACCTTAACCGATTTATCAATTTTCTTCAACCGTTCAAAAGTTTCCTTTCCGCTGATTTTAGGCATAACCATATCGAGAATAACTAAATCAATTTTTTCATTTTCCGACTTATAAATCTTCAGAGCTTCTTCCCCGTCCTGAGCCAGCAGAACTTCGTAACCCATTGAAGACAGCATTCCATATGCGGTATTTCTAATTACAGATTCATCATCCACAACCATTATACGCCCTTTACCTGGAATTATTATACTTTCATTTTTTTCCTTTTCATAATTTCTTTCAGAATCAAGAGGCAAATAAAGCCTGAATACCGTACCGACGTTTTCTTCGCTATAGACTCTTATAAATCCTCTGTGCTCTTTGACTGTTCCGTATACCGCTGCAAGTCCAAGCCCTGTCCCCTTGCCGACCGGTTTTGTAGTAAAAAACGGATCAAATATTTTCGGAAGATTCTCACGGCTGATGCCGGAACCTGTATCAGAAACATCAATTTCAAGATAAAGTCCCTTATCTGCATGCGGATATTTCTTCAAGAACTCATCATCAAGATATGCTTCTCTGGTAGCGATAGTAATCGAGCCGCCGTCCGGCATAGCATCTTTCGCATTAATCGCGAGATTCAAAAGAGCATTCTGAATAAGTGTGGGGTCTCCGGTAATTTTAAATCTTTCTGCCAAAAGTGATTCTTTAATTATTATGCGTTTATCAATACTTCTTTTCAAAAGCATGATTACAGACGAAATACATTCATGAATATCTATGACACTTGAAATTATTTTTCCGCGGCGCGAAAAGGCAAGAAGCTTCGAAGTCAGTTCAGAAGCTCTTTCAGCGGCATTGATTATTATATTTATATATTCACGCACTTCGCTGTCAAGATTCTGATTCATGCCTATTACTTCAGCACTTCCGAGAATTCCCGAAAGCATATTGTTGAAGTCGTGCGCAATTCCGCATGCAAGCTGACCTACGGTATCCATTTTCTGTGATTGAGCCAACTGTTCCTGAAGAGCCTTCTCCTCCGTAATGTCAAAAATCATAGAGACAAAACATTTTTCACCGTCAAAAACAATCGGCACAATTGAATAAACAAGATCCTTGCGTGCACCTGATTTCGAAGTTATTTGAAAGTTTATTTTTTCTATTTCATGCGGTTTATATGTTTCAGTTGAAAATTTCTTTTTTAGTTTTTCATATTCTTCCGGTACAGGAAACAAAAGATCACGATATGATTTACCCGTAAGTTCAGACGAAGATAAAGATGCAAGCGTTTCAAAAGCGGGATTCACTTTTAGAATTACATCATCCGATATTCTTATGATCACTATTGAAAACGGACTGATATTGAAAATTGCCTCAAACTGTTCTTCTTTGGTTCTGACTTTGTTTATACTTTCAGTAAGAGCATTTTGCGTTTTTTCAGCATTAATTTTGGAGCGGACAATTGCGATTGAAAACAAGAGTGAAAGAATAAAAAAAGCAACAGCGAGAATTATTCCGATAAGCACAATATCAAAAAGAAGACGGTCAATATCCCCCTGAATATCATCAATAAATACTCCATTGCCTATTATCCATCCCCATGGTTCATAATATGACAGATAGCTCATCTTCTTCCCGTAAGAAGCTGAAGTATCATTATACCAGTCATAAATGATTGACTTATTTTTCTTATCAAGAACAATGCCGTCAGTCATTGTCATGACCTTACGCAAAGCCTCCGAGTACATCGGATCTACATTTTCCGGCGTCTTGTTTTCTAAAGCCGTTATCGGATGTGAAATTACGATTGATTTATCATTCTGAACCCAGAAATAACCCGTGCTTTCCGTACCGTACTTTATTTGTCTTATTCTCTCAAGCGCGGTCTTCTGCGCAGTTACAACGTCTCTTTTTCCTTCTTCAACAAGCTTATTCTGTACGTCGATTACGCTTAACGCAACTTCAGAAAGATTTTTAATCTGAATTTCGCGCTGTGAAATATACTGAGATCGGGCTTTAGGAATAATAAAAAAGAAAACTGTTATTATAAAAACAATTAAAAGAAATAGAGAGGGCAGAACCATCTGCCCGAATTTTCTCCACAGAAGCCGTGAAGTCCACATTGATTTAAGTCCGGCTTTTCCCATTGAGAAGAAACTCCCTTTATGATTTTATCATGCGGGGCTCTCAATATCCAGAAAAAATTAAACGCTTTTCGGACGGACCTTTATGTAATCATTCAAAACTGCGTCCCAGCTCCGCGGAATAAAAGAGAATTCATTTTTAATTTTTTCTTTTGAAAGAACTGAATACTTCGGACGTTCTGTTTTAGTCGGATATTCACTGCTTGAGACAGGATTAATAGGAATTTTTTTACTAATCAAGCCGGCATCAAAAGCATATTCCTGTATGGCGCAGGCAAAATCAAACCATGTCGTTTCG
>Ga0208940_1002486_pt1 | contig 16951 bp, 12 predicted proteins | sample AD_JPNNA6_MetaG_FD_184445 | JGI IMG/M metagenome (GOLD analysis project Ga0208940, IMG submission 184445) | Active sludge microbial communities of municipal wastewater-treating anaerobic digesters from Japan - AD_JPNNA6_MetaG (SPAdes) (version 2) | ecosystem: Engineered > Bioreactor > Anaerobic... | reverse complement strand
AGCATTTCTGATATAACCGCCATTTCTAATACATTATATGCCACGGCTGGCACAGTAGTTAGAGCAGCTTCAATGAATGTGCCAGATCTGAATTCTCCTTTGGTGTATTTTGGTGCGGTTTACAGCAAAACAGTTCGTACATTTACTAAACCTTCTGTTCCAACAACAGATTGGGTAGAGGATGCGGATCAGGGGCACACCACTCCTGACATATCACTAACCAATGGCTCGATGATTTGGAGTAGTAATGGAGACACGGGCGATATGGACATTACTTGCTCGGCATCCATTACAACTCAAAAACACGCTTTTGCAATTGCATTAAAACCGCCTCCACCTCCATCACCATCGATAACACCTAGTATTTCATTCTCGCAAACGCCATCGATAAGCCGAAGTACATCATTTTCACAAACACCATCTGTAACTCCAAGTATATCATTCTCTCAGACTCCAACCATAACGCCAAGTGTTTCATTTTCACAAACACCTTCTATTACTCCGAGTATATCATTTTCGCCATCAATATCTCTCACTCCAAGTATTTCATTCAGTAGAACGCCAAGCATAACACCAAGTGTTTCATTTTCACAATCATCTTCTATTACGCCATCGATAAGTTTATCCATCTCACTATCTCAAACTCCATCCATAACTCCGAGTATTTCATTTTCCCCATCGATATCATTTTCACAATCGCCATCCAGAACACCTAGTATCACTCCAAGTATTTCATTCAGTAGAACACCAAGCATAACACCAAGCGTTTCATTTTCACAAACGCCATCAATAACACCGACAATATCGGAATCAAGGCCATTAGGATCACCATCCATTACGCCATCGATAAGTATATCCATTTCATTTTCGCAAACACCAACCAGAACGCCAAGTGTCTCGTTCAGTAGAACGCCTTCGATAACTCCAAGTATTTCATTTTCGCAAACACCATCCATTACGCCAAGTGTCTCGTTCAGTAGAACACCAAGTATCACGCCATCAGTATCATTCTCTCAGAGTCTATCAGTTACTCCAAGTATTACGCAATCAATTTCATTCTCTCAGACACCATCAATAACGCCAACAATATCAGAAACACGACCGCTCGGATCTCCGTCAATAACGCCTTCGATAACTCCGAGTATTTCGTTTTCTCAAACACCATCTATTACACCAAGCGTTTCATTCAGTAGAACTCCAAGCATAACCCCAAGTTTATCATTTAGTAGAACGCCAAGTATAACGCCAAGTGTATCATTTAGCAGAACACCAAGCATAACTCCAAGTGTATCATTCAGCAGAACTCCAAGCGTAACTCCAAGTATTTCATTCAGTAGAACGCCAAGCATAACACCAAGTGTTTCATTTTCACAAACACCAACTATTACACCGAGTATATCATTCAGTAGAACGCCAAGTATTACACCAAGTATTTCATTTTCGCAAACACCAACCAGAACGCCAAGTGTTTCATTTTCAAGAACTCCATCTATAACTCCATCAATAAGTATATCAATATCATTTACACCTTCTCGAACGCCAACACTAACTCCAACAGAAAGTCAAGGAACAATACATAGTCATTGGGGAGTAAAATATAGTACTATAAGTGTTCCAAATACTATAAAAAATAAAAATATGGTTTTTGGCTATCATGGCGATGCAGATTTTGGTCCAACAGAAATCACAGGTTTTTGGAATGGAATTGATCCGCCAATTGGAGGTTATACAATTTATCATGTAACTGCATCAAGGCAAGAGCCAAGTATACATATTGCTCATAACGATGCCGAATGTATAAATTTCGCACGATTATTTGGCGGAGTTGGAATTAACACAATTGGTGACGCTATAACATATTTTTCCACAATTAATCCCGATACAAACATATTCAACAGTAGCGGCATAATAACGTAAAAATTTTCCTTGAAATCTATTTAGAGATATTTATTTAAATATGAATACTCAGGATATTTTATATCGTGGTGGGATAAATATTGATATAACATTAGACTCATCAGAATATTACGATTTCATTCTTGCAAATGATGATCGTGAATGTGTATTTTTGGGAAAACCTAATAATACTACATTAATAGAACCTATATATGAAAAAAGTTTTGATGGTCATTTATGTCAATATGATGGTATTGGTTTAATCGAATACGATAATACAATTAATGATAGTGGTTATACGTACTCCGGTTTAACATTACTTCTTAACTATGAAAATTTTACATCACATTTCGACACAACAGGACACACATATTCAAATATAATTTTAAATAATGATACATATACCTTTACTGGTATAACTGATGAAACACACTATTTTGTTATTGACGATTTTTATTCTGGTGCAACATATTCTATTGATCCACAACTGTCAGGCTTTACCGAAAATGATATTATTTCCGGTTTCACAACAGATATTATTTCATGTGTTGATCTTCTAAATGGTTTTTCGGGAACTTGTTGCACAACGCAACAAGTTAAATCAAACATTCCCTGGGTTGCAATAACAAATACTGGTGGTGGTGAAGATAATTGTTCAGAATTTATTTCACGAAGACCACCACTGGGATGGACGCTTGATCTTGTTTTTAATAGAGAAGGTTTGCCTTGGGATGATGTAATATTTTTCTATACCGGTGTTAGAGATGAATATGATCCGGCTAATTTTATGGATAATGGACTTGGGTTCGGATTTACATCGGATGGTAGAATCGCTTGGTATGCTTCAAGGTATTCGGGATTTTGTGGTGAGTCCGGTTATGAACAAATAAATTATATTGATTCAGGTACAACAGCTAATCCTTTATGTATCAACGGTGTTGAAAATGATTTTAATATAACAATAACATTTGAAAGATATTACGAATATTCTGGATGTGCAATATCAAATGAGGGTGGATGGAACGATCTAATCATTGATGAAACAATGATTGAAACATTAAATCAAAAATGGATATCGGAAAGACATAAAAGACTCGGTACTTTAAAAATATATTTTAACGGAAGATTATTACAAATTGCCGACAATCAGATGGATGTTATTCCTTATTTACGAAATATTCCAAAATTTAAAGTTAGGAATTTTGAAGAAGTTGTGCTTTCTGATAGAGGATTTCAACCATTTACACATGTTGTTGGTGGTGGAGTGACCGGTTCTAATGATTTATACAAAAGTATTTGTTGTTATAATATCAAATATGCAGCATATTTCGAAACACCAATGAATTTTATTGACATTCGCAATCGATATACTACCATAACAAAAAATAATTTTAATATTTCTGAATGTTCTGATAATAATTGTGTAGATGTTTTACATCTTATAATATAAAATCTTTCAGATATATTTATAATAAAATAACATACATGGATTTTTATATAAGACAAGGCGCGAGTGAACCGATAATCAAAATGAGATTAATTGATGATGGTAAAAATGACAAATCACAATTCAATGATTTATTGGTAAATTCACAAATAACATTTGAAATGTCAGATGTTAAAAATGGTTTTCCGGTTATTCTTAATGGTCAATGTTCATTGGCATTGAGAACCAAAAAATATCAACAAACAACCGATGAGTTATATATAATCTATCAATTTTCTGAAGAAGAAACATCTATTACTGGTAAATTTGAAGGAAAGTTTATTATTCAATTTACCGATGAAGAAGGCAATAATACTAATAAATTAATTGTTCCAATTCGCGAAAAACTTTTTATTCATGTTATTTAAGTTTATGTCGGTTCGGCATGATATGCATAATCATTACCATCGGTTTCAATAATTTCATCTTCATTAAGCTTTTTACTATTAACTTCAGATTTTAATACTTTTTTATTATAATTAACCCAATATTCGTCAACCAATTCTAATGTTCCTTCTGGATACATAAAGAATGGATCCATATTTATTTTATTCCAGAATATCACCTCAGTATCAGATAATGTCATGACATCGTCTAACTTGTCCTGTCCGCTTTCTTTCAAAGGTGTACCACTGTCAAGTTCACATTGAAGATCTGTAAAATATTGTCTGTCTTCAGGTTTTTCAATTAATATACTATCTCGTATTTCTGGTTTAAATACAACAAGTAATGGTTGTATACGTTTATTAAATGTTGATACATAACGAGCAACGTTATATTCACCAGTTTTATCTGGAAAAAGTGCAATGTCAGATTCAGATATTCTATAACAATTAATTTCAATTTCAGTTATTGTTGATGGTTTTTTCTTATGTTTCTGATAATATTCTTCTAATTCTTTTCTTGTGTATTTTTTTTCATATCTTGTTTTCCTTTGAACATCACCAGAAGATTTTGTTCGTCCGTTATTAACATAGTAAATTGTTTCACCAAGGGTTGCCGGATATTCATCTTTCATTATAAGTTCCATATGCGCTTGTCGAGCCATTAATGAACCAGATTTCGTTTTTTTCTTTATATATTTTTTATAATCATCAACACTTTGTTTTACACGAGCTTTGTTTGCTATTTTTGAAAGTGGTATTTGTTGATTATAGATTTTTTCAAAATATTCATAATAATAGTTAATAAAACCTTTACCATCACCATTTAATAAAAGTCTAAATCCTTCATCTATAAATTCTTCAATATATTGTGGTAATTTTTTTGATTTAATTGTATTGCCGGTAAGTTTTATTTTTTCTTTTCCTTTTTTTATTAATTTAATTGCATAATTTTTTCTTGCAATGTTTATACATGCAGGTGATAAATAATCAATATCAAGCCCCATAACACCTCTCATAAATGTATCATTAAACTCGGCCATATCAGCATTGATGCCGACATACTCTTTTCCTTTTTCAACGGAGCTATTTAACCCTTTTCCGATATAAACATGTGAATTAACATCATCAGGTGTCGAAAAGTTTACACCATCAGTATTTTTTAATAAGATACCACCAATTCCACCAACAAAAGTTCCGTCTTCAGTTGATATATCATAAACATATCTTTCTTCATTATGTAAAATTTCATTAAACCATATTTCGCTTGGCCTTCTTTTGGTTTTTTGACTTTTAATTGTGTTGTTTTTATCTTTTCCAATAATTAAAGACTGTGTGTTCGAATTATTCTTTCGTATAGTGATATTATATTCAATCTGTAGTCGTTTTAAAATATATGATAATGCTGCAATACATACTTTTGATTTTTGGGTTATATTAAAATTGTCATACCAAACGTCATTATTGTGATACCCAGATATAAATGCTTTTAATATTTTTTCAGTACCATTTAAAATTTCTTTAGGTATCATTTTTTGTTTATATGATGTGTAGCAATTTTTATTAAACCATTTACACAATTCAATATATTCTTCTTTTGTGAAATCTTTATATTTTTTTAAAATTTCTTTGTCATTATCATTAAGAGCAAAATTACCTTCCCTATAAACAATTGTATCATCACCAATAAAATACCCAATTAATTTGGCGTTCTTATCCGTAATATAATTTTCAGACTTTAAAACGGGTATTTCAATAATGTCTATCTTATCACCCCTTAAAAGTTCCGTGGGTTTAATCTGTTCTCCATTTTGAAATACAGAATGATCTGATGTACAACATACTAATCTATCTTTTGTAACTAATTTATGTATTGGTTTATCTGTCATATGACGATAAACATACTTAATTTCTTTCCATCCATTTTTAGTTAAAATTTCATAATCCTTTTTTGAAAAATCTCTTAAATTATCTGGACTCATATATTTCGAATTATATGAGTTTTCATTGAATAAATCACAAATAGGTAAAATAACTAAATTATTATTACAATCTTTCAGATAGACAGGGGTGTCAAATTCAACACTATCCATAACTAACGGTACATATTTTTTCTTCATAAACCACATAATCATCATACGAAGAAACTGACGACCAGTACATGTGGTAAATTCACCATTATCCATATCACCCCATAAGAAAACTAGTGGTGCTGAAACAGAACCAAAATATGCATTAATAAAAATTTTTAAAGGTAATTGTTTTCTATCATAAAATTCTGATAATTCTGTATTTGTTTTTTCATATTCAATATTGAGTTGTCTATAATGAAAACGTATTCTAAGAAAATATTCTAACAATGCTTTTTGTACTCCAGTAACATCACAATCAGGAAAATTATCAAATACAATATGAATTGAAGGATAAAGAGATTTATAGTCAAATTTTACAATATTTTTTGAATAACCGACTTTTAATAATCGAGATAACCCCCCAGTAATACTTCGTTTTTCACCTTTTTCTGGTAATGCTAAATTATGATCATAAGACCAAGCAAGCATAATGATTTTCCATAATGTTGCCGTACCCATTGTAGCTACTCTTTCATATGTCGTAGGAACTAATTTTGATAGTAAAAATGTTGACTGGCTAAATGAGTCGTCGGCTACCATTGTTTCATATAAGTCATCATCAAGATATTGTTCAACAAGTTTTCTTCCCGACCATATTTCATATTTACCAGGAAATCTTTCTTGTAATCTTTCAGTACCCGGATCTCCAATTTTTCTCCAACCGCCAGATTTTGGATTTACGTAATAACTATCCTTACCTAAATAAATTCGTGAAATATGGGCACCATCAATATAAATTCGATTTGGTTTTTCTTTTTCAAGATATTTGGTTATATACTTTAATCCCCATGATTTTATTTCGGAATTAATTGCCTGTGCTCTACGAACAGAATGTGATGTATCTATAACATTAAAACCCCACAATTTGTATTGATCATAAGGTTCAATTTCACTCGCTAATTTTAATATACCTTTTTTAATTCTTAAACCATTATTTGATATAATTTTTGTGATTTCATCAACATTCATTTTGTTTATTTCCATTCGTCGTTTAATGAATGGAAAGTCGAAAGATGCTGAATTGTGACCACCAATAATAGTTGGATTTATTTCTCTAATAACATTAAAAAAGGTTTCTATACATCTTTTTTCACCATCTTCACCATGAGCATTAATCAATAAACGAAATCCACGATTGTCTTTAACACCAATTAGATTTATTTTATGTATTTCAGGATCAAGACCTTCTGTTTCAATATCAAACACCATCTTATGTACCTCAGAATACTCTTCAATACCTTTAAATAAGCGCTTTTTTTTCTGTACAAGATATTGTTCTTCCACAGAAAGAATTTGAAATAAATGTTTGTACTTTTCACCCCAAGGATCAATACCACCTTGTTTAAAAAAATTAATGAGAGCAGAATATCCTTTATATGACTTAACAAGATAACGAAGACCAGCTTCAAGTCTAACATTTCCATGTGTATCTAATGGACTAATCATAATACTATATTCAACCATTTTTCTTTTTTGTAAAGATTTACTGTTTTTATAAAAATCTAGTCCAGTTAGATCGCCAACCCATAAAAACGGTACAAAAGTATCTGTTTTAACAATTTTTCCCTTTACAGGGTCTTGTATTATTTTATAAATTCTGTTTGATCTGTAATCGTATTCAATCGCTACGATATATTTTTCGGAATCTTCTCCATGAAGAAAGTTTTCGATAACTTCCTGTGTAATTGCTTTACTCATTGTATATTATGTTAAGTTTGACATATTATCTTACGAATTTTACGTTCGTAGTTTGTCTTGTCTATAAAAATATACAGAAAAAAAATAAAAAAAACAAAAAAAGTCTATCTAATTTTTAAATAACTTGAATTGGATATGGCATTGCTCTATATTTAAGACTTGTATTCAAATTTTCAGCTTCTTTTGCCTTTCTTTCAAGCATTTTGTCCGGACGCAATCTTTCAAGTCTTAACATTAATTCTTCCACCGCTTTGGTTTTATCATCTCTTGCTTCAGTCAATAATGATTGATAATCTAATCTAACTTGACTATCAGGAACTTGTAATTCACCAGAAAACTTACCCCATATTCTACCAAGTGTTTCTTTACAATAAGCAATAAAATACTTCCTCACCCAGTTTTGTGATGGACCATTTAACTTATGCCACACAAGACGATCTGTCATAATATCTGATGGTAATTTAACAATATCATCCATATTATTTCTGTCCAAACATGTATCCATTTCAGTCGTATCATAATACCAATACCAAACATGGTAATTGTTACTTCGTAACGAACCAAAATCAAACCGTCCACCTGGCGTATTATATAAATGAACTAGTTTTTCGCCAGTTGGAAGAGCTGTTATTCTATATGTTAATTCACCACCAATTAATCTGTTTTTAAGGTTTCTATCTTGCATTCTTAATAAAAGGTCATAGGCTGGTAACATAAAATATGAACCAGACGTACCAACTTGAGCAAAACCACCAACGCCACCGAAACCAACACCACCAAGACCACCAAAACCACCCAAGAATGGGTCGACAATTGAATCAGTTAATTCGGCTCTGGTAAACCATAATAATTCATTAATTTCTCTTCCTGCTGGTATTACATATGTTTGAGTGTTAGCAGATAGTGCGAAATAATCTTTATGTAAAACATATGGACCACCGGCTTGTAAACCAACAATTTTCGAATATGCATATGTGTATTGTGTCATATAATCTAAACTTCTTGTTGTGAATGCCCTGGCTAGTGATTGTGAATCAATATCAAGTCCAGCTAATGATGCCCATTGTGATTCAATAAGCCAATCATTCACATATTGTTCATATTCTGCAATTGATAACTCTAGAAGTGAATCCATTTGCTCTTCAGTTAGTTCTACACCCCTAACTGGTACACCTAAAAGATGAAGAACTTGTGTAAAAAGTTTTTCCCGTTCGTCTGCATTAATTACTGTGGTTGCCATGCTATTAATTTCTTTATTATAAATATTTGATATTTTTATTTAATAATCGTATATTTGTTTATATGACAAACTCAGAGATTTTAAAAGAGATTCTAATTGAATGTAACAAAAGACGTATCGATTTTACTATATCTCAAGAAGAAGATGAAATTAATGTAAAATATGTGGAAGGTGACCCTAATAGTGTTTACTTAAATATCCCTGACTTTGATAATGAAAATCTCCCAAATATTTTAATGAATTGTTTAGAAAAAATTAAAACAATTCCTTCATGAGTTCCTTTCCGAAACTTTCAGAATATTCACCGTCACCCATTACTTGATCAATCACATCTTTTTTTCTCATTAAAATGTTATAGATAATTTGTTCAATTGTGTTTTCAAAAATTGGATAATATATTAAAACATTGTTTTGCTGACCCTGACGACAAGCTCTATCCTCAGCCTGACTGTGATGTGATGGTACAAAAGATAAATCATTCATAATAACAACTTCTGCTGCTGTTAAATTTATACCAATACCAGCCGCAATGATATTACCAATTAAAATTTTAATCTTAGGATCATTTTGAAATTTATCTATAGCAACATCACGTTTTGATGGTGACATCCTACCATCGTATATTACTGAATTTCTAGGATATTTTTCATGCAACATATCTAAAGGTAATGTAAAATTAGTAAAAACAATAACCTTTTTATTTAATTCAAGACATTTATCGATCAATTCACACGTATATGGAATTTTTTCGTTTGCAATTATTTGCCTAACTTTGACGAGACGATTAATCGTAATTGCAATGCTTTCTTTTTTTCTCTCATCTTCAGCTATCCTCATAAATTCCTCTAATTCTTCATTATAGAAAGTACTTTGTAATTCTAGAAAAATAGGAGAAATTGTTTTTTCTGGTAATCCGGGTATTTCAGTTTTTAATCTTCTTAATACAATATTTTTGGTTCTTTCTCGTAATTCATCCAAATTGCTATGACCACTAGTATTCCAGATTGTTCTACCATGAGCCTTAAAACGAAATCCTTTACAATATCTCTTCACGTAATGTTGCCAATTCAATGCAACTGGAGAATTAACAATTTTTAAAAGATTATAATAATTTATTGGCCTGTTTGTCATTGGTGTCCCAGTTAACAACCATACTTTTGGTATTTTTTTAAGAATATCATTCATCAGTTTTGTCCGTTGGCTTGATGGATTACTAAGATAATGTGCTTCGTCTACAATTACAAGTTCAAAATTTTCTTTTTGTATTAAATTAATATCATTTTCTTCATCATTTTTCTTGGTTGTATGATAATTTTTAAGAATATCATAATTTATAATATAAAAATCAAATGTAGAACCCCATTTTCTACCTTCGACTATTAACACCGGACGATCAGTATAATTTTTTATCTCTCTTTTCCAATTAATTTTAACACTTGCCGGACAAACTATCAAAATTTTCTTTGCTTCCGACTCTAATGCAGCAATTATTGCTGATGTTGTGTTATGAGTCACGATGCCATGATTAACAACATATAATTTATCGGGAGAATCCACCGCAATACACACCGATTCGCCCTGTTTTTCAAATTTTATGTCTTTTATGTATCTTCCGACCTGGTATTTTTCGGGTTCATGGTATCTTTCAGCTTTTCGTTTTAATCTAAAAGGATTCATTCCTTTAGCCAATTTCATATTTACCCTATATGATATGTTACATTCTTTACGAGTCCCATTTTTAACATAAAACGACCTACGAGTTCGTTTCCTAGCGACACCACCCAAAGAATGTACTATCTCAATTAAATCATCACATAATCTTTCAGAGATTGTTGAGTATTCCGTTGATAAAAACGATCCAGTTTTACTAAAAGCACAGTATCCATCAGTATCCATTAACCCCTGTAGTAGCGATATCCGATTCTCAATCGATGAATATTTGTAAATGTCAGGAATAAATTTATTATTTGAACGACAATTTTGTATGTTTAACTTTTCCAGTATATCTCCAACATTAATATATCCTGTTTTTATGTGTGGCCTTGTACGACATTCAATCGGATGTAAGTTATATGACTCAAATAACTCGTTATAATCGTCCTTATGAACTGAAAATCTTATTTTTTTTTCATCTAAATACCCGTCACCGAGAAATAAACCAAAAAGATATGGATCAATAGGAAGCGGATTAGTGTTATCAAATTCTATAGGATCAACCATAGGAATTTGCCACTTTGAATCTCCATTTTTAACTTTATAATATGTTGAAAATTTATATTTTTTATCTTTATTATATCCTGATCCGTTTATCTCCAAAACAAGATCTTTATCCATCATTTGTTCAACACTTAAAATAATATCTTTTTCTTCCCTATTATTTTTTGTGTTTTTACCAAAATTACTCGAATATACTTTAAATAAATGACTTTTATCTGCTAATATTGAATAACCATCATTAAATGTTATTCTATATAAATCCATAACACCCTGTGGGAATACGCCTATTATCTTACATTTTTTACCATTCGAACCAATTACTTCATCACCAGCTTTTAGTTTTCCTATTTCAACTTTTCCTTTAGGCGTTATTACTAATTCATTAATACTTAGACCTTTACCTAACCCCATATCATCAGCCAAAATGAACCTATTATTAGCCAAAAGTGACTCAATTGCTTTAGGTTGCCATGGTTTTGGTGGTCTATGACTATATTTTGAATAATCGATTTCTCTTTTTAATTTTTTTTCAGGTTGTAAAACAGCCCCTTTAGGTAACCATATTGCTTTTAATGATTCATTATCAAAATATTTTCCCCAAATATGATACGCCTTTTCAGTTTCACATAATAATTTCTCACACCATATTTTTTCAACAGGATTTGGTAATTGTTTATCTTCTTGTAATTTTTCACCAAAAGAAGAAACAATCATTATATGTTTTCTAGCTACTTTTGGTACTATTTCATGAAATTTTAACACATATTCAGCTTGTGATCGTGTTAATTTGAAATTTTTGTTTCTTAAAAATTTTAATTTCCATTCAAGTAGCTGATTATTGGCTCCTTCGTAGACTAAAAGTATATTTTTTGCATCAATTTCAGGTATATTCATAAAATTTAATAAATAATAATATACATAAATAGAACTATTTTGTAAAGTATTTATTGACGTATGATATTGAATATAAAACATGGAAAATAAATTACCAATAACAAGATTAAACAAATTTTTTTCTGAAGACGACTATAATTTACATATCGAAATGGGGATGGAATATCTTCATGGAGATTTGAACATGAAAGTTGTTCTTTATCAGGTTGACCGAACAATAACAGGCAACGACGATGTTTATGGTGAAGCCGGAAAAGATGATATAAAATTTAAACCACCAATTGAATTTAATGCTTTGGTTCATGTTGTTGCTGCAGAAAATAAGTCTTACAAATCAGGGTTATTAAGATATCTTGAACCTGGTAATATGGTAATATCTGTTTATACTAAAACATTAGAAGATCTTCAAATTGATGTAAGATTTGGTGATTATATTGGTTATGCCGATAGTGAAAAAAGAATAAGATTTTATAATGTTGTGAATGATGGAAAGGTTAATGCTGATAATAAACACCACCACTTCGGTTATAAACCTTCTTATAGAACAATAATTTGTGCACCAGTACAAGAAAACGAATTTAGAGGAATTTAATATGAAAAAAATCATTATAAATGAACAACAATTAAACTTTTTATTGGAACAACAAGGAATTGATGATTTTTTTGAAATGATGTCTGAAACATTCCCTGATTCAGTTTATATTATGCAATTTATAAAAGATTTTATAACCAAATCTGGTTGTAAATCTATTAAAGTTGATTCGTTTAAATATCCTGCGCTAGGCTTATCAACAATAAACGGAATTGTCCTCAATATAAAGGTATTTTCATTAGAATTATCATATTTTCTTTATGTTTTATTTCATGAAATTGCACATCAATATCAATATAAAAAATATGGTATCGATAAAATGTATGGTTGTTATACTAGGGATTTATCATTGAGAGAGGGGGCGTTATTTATGAAATATTGTGAAAATATTGCTGATGAATTTGCAATGAGAAAATTAAGAGAATTAAAAAAATATTTTGGTGATAAACTAAAAATCACAAATCAAGAATCTAAAGTATACCAAGATACTCCTATTGAATATTTTGAAAAACTTATTGAAAAATTCATTAAAATAATAGAACAAAAAGGATATAATGATAAAAATGAAATTACTGAAATATTATATAATTTTATAAAAAACGGATAAAATGACATTGCCAAGAAAAACAAATATTAATGTATATCGACAAATTGGAACTGAGCCAACAGAAAAAGAACTTATTCCGAGAAGGCAAGAACTACTCGATAGAATAACAAAATCTGACACATATTTACCAGATCCGATTTTACATGACGATTTGGATAAAGGAATGTTAGAATATATTAACGATAATTTAAAAGTAGTTTCAGATGGCGTTCAAATTCCAATTATTCCAAAAATTTTAACAGTACAAAGATGGGGTGAAATATCAAACACTTGGACATTCACAGATGAAGATGGTAATATGAAAGTCCCTTTTGTTGGTGTTATCCGTAAACCAGACGTTCAACCCGGTACAAATCCCGTCATACAACGAACTATTCCTGATAGAAGACAAGTTTTTTATGCTACAGTTAAAACATGGGATGGACAACAAAACGGTGCTGATGTTTATAAAATACCACAGCCTGTCGCTGTTGATATAGGATACGAAGTCACCATTGTTTGTCAAAAATTTAGAGATTTAAACAGATTTAATAGAATTGTTCTTCAAAAATTTGCATCAAGACAATCATACACAAAAGTCAAAGGACATTATATTCCAATTATATTAGAAAGAATTAGTGATAATTCACCAATTGAAGCACTAGAAGGTCGTAGGTTTTATTTGCAAACATATGAATTTACAATGCTTGGATTTTTAATTGATCCCGATGAATTCGAAGTGAAACCAGCAATTAATAGAGTATTGTTATTACATGAATTTATGGGTGGTAAATCAATACAAAAAGATATACACCAAAGAGGTATTGAAGTAAAAACCGCAACATTTATTAGTGATGGTGTTACTACATCATATAGTGTTGGTGAACTTATTGGTTATTTATTCTTTGTTTCAATAAATGGATTGGTACAACAAAAAGATATTGATTATTATTGGATAGGACAAACATCACGAATTTCTTTTGTTACACCACCAGTCGAGGGTAGCCGAATAATGGTAATGTATTATGCTGGAAGAAGTGGTGTATTTTATGATAATTATGGTGAAATTTTACGATTAACACATCAAAATTTTGTTTATACCGATTCACTCTCTTTCACAGTTACCAATGATATAAAAAGTGTTGTTTATATTGAAATTAACGGTCTTGTTGATGAAATTGAAATTGGATATGAGGTTTCAGATGTAAATACAGTAACACTATTAGATACCCCAATAGTAGGATCGCGAATTAGTATTTGTTATTTGTATTAAAAAATTATTCGTCATACAAATCCTTTTTTTTACTTCTGTTTGGTGTCTTATCAAGCGTCTCAATCCACTTTTCAATTACTCGATACATTTTTAAACCAGTTTTTTCACAATAAGCTTTCAATATTTCATGATGTTTCTTACTGATTTTAATATTTTTACTTGGTGTTCCCATATTATAGATAAATAATAGTAAAAAAAGATAAATTACTATCTTTTAATTTTTTTTCATTTGACCCTTTGATAAAAACAAAGATATTTATCTGTAATAACAGTAATAAATAATTTAACTAAATAAAAATCAATGGCTACATCAAAAAGAGTTTTCGTTTCTCCAGGTGTTTATACCTCTGAGAAAGATTTAACATTCGTTGCTCAAAGCGTTGGTGTGACAACACTGGGTTTAGTTGGTGAAACACTAAAAGGTCCAGCTTTTGAGCCAGTTTTAATAAAAACATATGACGAATTCAGAACATTTTTTGGATCAACTTCTCCTTTAAAAGACGGTAATGGTAATCCTGCCTATGAACTCCCATATTTTGCAAAATCATATCTACGGGAATCAAATCAATTATTTGTAACAAGAATACTTGGTTTAACTGGATACTTACCAAATAAAACATTTGCTCTAAAAACTATTGGTGGTGTAATTGTAAATACAGAATCAACACCAACACAAACCAACGGTACACTTGATTTACTTAATGTTGAATCATTCGAGTTTTATAATGTTTTAAGCGGAAAAACAGCAAATGACGGTAGTTCAATTATTGACTGGATTAGCGAACAAACTTTTGTAAATGAATCATGGTTCACAATTGGACTAGTTCCTACAGCATCAATTGAAACATTAACCGGTGAACAAGTAAATGGTCCTATTGGTAATGTAACTAATTTCGCATGGGCAAATAATTTTCTCAATCCAACTGGTGATGGTGTTTTTTCTTACTTGTTTGTTTATGATGATGGTATGGATAGATTTATTGTAAGCCAATTTGAATATCCATCAACAACAAACGAATATGATAATATAGCTGTCGCTGAATTTAGACCAAGAGGCCGTTATGTTACATCAACATTAACTTTAACAGTTACTAATAATACAGGATTTACAATGTCTTCAAATGACATTGAAACGAATCCGTTAGGTGAATTTATTTTAACTATTAATCCTGATGACGCAAATATGCCAGCAAAAACATTTACTTGTTCAATGGATAGAACATCTAGTAAATATGTGACAAAAGTATTGGGTACTGGTGTATTTGATAGAAATTATATGGATTATCCTATTTATGTGTTTGAATCTTATCCAATATTAGTTGAATCACTATATAAACGTGGTTTAATTAGGGGATTAAGCCTTGATGTGGTTTATCATCCGGTTGGTAATGATTTTATGACAGAATGGAAAACAGCAGAATCACCATTTATTGTTTCAGAAGTGCGTGGTGGTGTTGTTAATGATTTGTTTAAATTTATTGCAATATCTGATGGTAATGCATCAAACGTACAAGTAAAAGTTTCAATATTAAATATTGACCTTGATACTGCAGAATTTGACGTTCTTATTCGCGATTTTAATGATACCGATGATAATATGGTTGTTCTTGAAAGATTTTCAAGATGTTCAATGAACCCAGATCTTCCTGGCTTTATCGGTTTAAAAATTGGAACGTATGATACTGAATATGAACTTAAATCCAAATATGTGATGTTAGAATTAGCGGAAGATTTCCCAATAGATGCTGTTCCATCAGGATTTAAAGGTTATGCCACTGATCAACTATCTGGCGATGCAATTTTGGGTGGTGTGCTTTATAAAACACAATATTACATTGCAGGTGATATTGTCACATATGATGCAACTGGTGTACCAGAAGATCAATCAGGTGATAGAATCAAAAGGGTTATGTTAGGATTATCAACACAATTTGGATATGATAACAGCATGTTTAATTTTAAAGGTGTAAACCCAACAACAACCACAACAGGATTCCACCTTTCATCACAAGCATCAACTTTAACTGGTAATACAAATACTGGTTTTGAATTTGATTGTACACCATATGACCTTGAAGGAATAAATAAAGGTGAACTCGAATCGGTATCAAAACGCAAATTTACTCTAGCATTGGCAGGTGGATTTGATGGCTGGGATATATACAGAGATGTTAGAACATTTGGTGATGCATATAAATTTGGAAAAACAACATATGATGATAATAACACTAATAATGGTGGTGTGTTTAATTCTACAGTTGGTAATTCTGACTATTATGCATATAAGGCAGGTATTGACACGTTTAACAACCCGGAAGCAATTGATATAAATCTCTTTGCAACACCTGGTATTAACTTTTATGAACATGCATCATTAACTGAAGAAGCTATTGATATGGTTGAAAATGAGAGAGCTGACTCACTTTACATTATATCAACACCAAACGTAACAACAGCTGATGAAATTATTGATATGATGGATACAATTGATTTGGATTCTAATTATTCCGCCACATACTGGCCATGGATACAAGTTAGAGACAATGAAAATTCA
>Ga0208940_1002477_pt1 | contig 16992 bp, 11 predicted proteins | sample AD_JPNNA6_MetaG_FD_184445 | JGI IMG/M metagenome (GOLD analysis project Ga0208940, IMG submission 184445) | Active sludge microbial communities of municipal wastewater-treating anaerobic digesters from Japan - AD_JPNNA6_MetaG (SPAdes) (version 2) | ecosystem: Engineered > Bioreactor > Anaerobic... | reverse complement strand
GTTCGGCTGAGCCAAGCAGGTAGTGTAAGGTGTTGTGACTTTCAGCAAACAATGCCACTGCACAAAGTTTGTTATTCCTATCAGTTACTCCGGCAATGGTTGCTTTATTATGGGTTAGAAGGCTCTCAATGAGTTTCTCAATAACAATGACATCCTTTTTTCGATTAACCATAAAGCCGTATTGCCTGTAAAATTTCATAAAATCTACCGGATTTAACGTGGTGGTAAGTGTAAACTCGTTGGCAATGGCTTTAAAAATATTCCTTTTGGTATTTTGGTTGTAGTTTCTGAATACTTGCTCGTTATAGTTTAATAAATCGAGCATGTATGTTTTTCGTTTGTTGATATGACCCGTGTGCTTATTGGTTTTATTATGGATGTTAAGATTTAGATCAACATACTTGAACTTTGCGGGTATTTGGTCAATGAATAAATCTACAATATCTGCCGAAATGTGATTTGTTGAGAATAGCCCCAACTGCTGGCAGTGTAAGGGTTGAACTATGTAGTTTATTCCATATTTTCGTTTTATTGGAAGCGGAAAAAGGTAGCTGTAATCATTTGTTGCCAGAGCCCCCCAGTTTGGAGAAACCACATCCAGATACCATGAGTATGCATAAATACTTCCATTAAAGGCATTGTCAATTGTTGCATTCCAACGCTTACAGTCAATCTCCTCGCGATGTAAAAACTCTATTTCAAGATTTTTCTTCATTCCTGCACATTTCAATGGTTTTTTCCAGAATATCCATGAGCGAAATACCTGGGTTATTTTGAGCTAAGTAATCGATGTGCCATACGCTGACAAAGTTCCCGTTTACATTTTTAACAACCTGTACCAGGCGCTTAACTAGCTCAAAGGCTTGATTCGGGTCGTAGCGGACAATGTTAAGCAGCGATTTATCCATTATGGCAAAGGGGAAGATTTTTAGATTCTGGGTTGTGTTATCAAATAGGTCGAAAAAAGGGTAGGGGGTACAGGTTCCTGCCCTAAATCCTGGCTTATCGGCATACCCCATTGAGTACTCCTGGGTGATTCCTGCTCGCATTAGGGGGTAGTATGAGTAAGGTATGCTTTGTCGTAGATAATGAAACCTCGATGCCGATACAGCTTGTCCTAGAATATCTACTAGTTTCGACAGTTCCTGTCGGAAAATTGTATCGCTCAGAAAGGTTCTGTATGATGGGTGTATACCAATTGGATAGCGTGTCGACAGCTTGTTGACCAGATTTAAGAACGAAGGGTTACTGGTTTTTACCTGCTTATCGTATTTGCTCCAGTTGCCAACATGTATAAACCATTTGGTGGCTTCGCCTGCTGGTAGTTTAGCAAATAAATGGTCGTAAATATCAAAGGGGTCTTGTTCTTTGTTTGCAAGCACCCTGAATCGAGTTTTAGCCTTTTTAAAATCGAATGTAATGGCTGATTTGGTAAAGCCCAGAGCGCTCCTGATTATTCCTTTGCCCTTGAAAGCAAATGCGCTGTCCAGGTCAAAGGTTATTTGGCTGGTAAAGCTACGGTGTTTTGAGTGTGAGTTGCCAAACTTTTCCTTAATAACTGCTCCTAGCTTGTGTGCCCAAACATCAACAACAGGTATTTCCAGAAAACCGTTTTTGTATGCAATGCTATTAGTAAACCTGAAACGTCCGTGTTTATCGGGCTTGTGGGGTAAGTACTCTTCGTAGCGGGTAACCAGGTAGAATGCGCCTGCAAGCAGGTCAAAAGGAATATCGGCTTTATGGTTCCAGGTCATGGGGAATGCAGGCGTGCCATTCCATTCACCTATTTCCATTGGAATTTGGTTGATTCCTGTTTCAAACAGTAAGGTTGTTGGTATAATACTTATTGAGCCGGGTATCGGCTGTTTATCGTAGCTTAGTATTGGCCCTTTGTATTCCGATGCTTCGGTGTAGGAACTCGATAATCGGTAGGGCATACGGAGTATGTCCTTGAAAATAAATCGGCAAATATATTCTAGCCTCGTACTTGATTGACGGCTGTAAATAAGTAATTCCACAACCTGTTATTTTGATTGGCAATATACAAAATGCCTTTCAATTTTCATAGGCTAAGGCGCTAAACGTCAAGGTCAACCACCGTAATTCCTGCCCCGCCAAACTCCACGTGTTCGTCGCTAAAGTTTTTTACGCCCGGAGTAGCCTTTAAAAAGTCACGAATTACCTGCTTGAGAATTCCATTTCCTTTCCCATGCAGAATCCGCACCCGGTTGAACCCGAGCATCAGGGCATCATCTATTAAATCCTGAACTGCTTCAAGGGCCTCTTCGGCCCTGTATCCTCGTACATCAATATCGGACTTGAAGTTTAACCTCCGCTTATAAACGTCGAATCCAGTGTTTAAAGTTGGTTTCTGCTTTGCCGCTTCACGGTATTCGCCAGTAGATAATCTCTTAAGCTTATTAACCCTAACTACGGTTATCATTCCACCTATGGCAACCGATGCGCTTTTATCGCTAATGCTAATCACCTCGCCAACCATATCGCTTCCTTCCACTTTCACCTTATCGCCAGGTTCTATTGCTCTTACTTCATCCTCCTTTACAGGTTTGCTTGTTATGGTCTCTTTTTGCTGATTCTTTCGTGCTTTTCTTTCCTGCCGTTGCTTAATGAGTTCCATTTTACGCTCAATTAGAGCGTTAGCGGTTTCTGGATTTTCTATTTCGATTTTTAAATTTTCTAACGCCTTTCTGGCCTCGCGCGTTCGTTCCTTATCGGCGTTGGTTTCCTTAATGGTTCTTATGGTGTTTTCAATTTGTTTATTCACATTGGCCAGCAATTCCTGCGCTTCCTTTTTTGCAGTAGCAATAATCTCCTTACGTTTTTTCTCAAGCTCTTCCAGTTCCTTTTGGAGTTTTTCCTCAGCTTCTTCGGCTCGTTTATTGGCAAGCCTTATGCTTTCGCGTTTCTTTTCCCAGTATCGTTTGTCGCGCGATATCTCACGCAGATGCTTTTCAAAGGTGATGTAATCGGAGCCCACCTTCTGTGATGCCACATCCAAAACCTTTTCCGGAAGTCCAATTTTTCTCGCAATTTCAAATGCAAAGCTGCTGCCGGGCTTGCCAATTTCAAGTTTAAACAGGGGCTCAATACGTTCGTTGTCAAAAAGCATGGCTCCGTTTACAATGCCAGGTGTATTGGCGGCAAAATGTTTAAGGTTGGAGTAGTGAGTTGTAATAACCCCAAAAGTTCCTTTGTTGCATAGCTCTTGAAGGATTGCCTCGGCTATTGCTCCTCCAGCGGTAGGTTCAGTTCCAGCCCCAAACTCATCAATTAGCACAAGGCTTTGGCCATCGGCATGCCTAAGCATTTGTTTCATGTTGATTAGGTGCGAGCTGTAAGTGCTTAGGTCATTCTCCAACGACTGCTCATCGCCAATGTCGATGAAAATCTTTGAAAATATTCCCATTTCGGAATTTTCCAAAACACACGGAAGGAAACCGCATTGTAGCATGTACTGCAGTAACCCAACCGTTTTTAAACAAACCGATTTGCCCCCGGCATTGGGGCCCGATATCAGTAGAATCCTATCGTTTAGGTTCAGCTCAATATCGAGCGGAACAATCCTTTTCCCCTCTCTTTTAAGGCTCAGCTGTAGAATTGGATGTCGGGCTTGACGAAGGTATATTACCGTTGAGTTACTGTTTAGTATGGGTTTGACCCCATCAAACTCCATGGCTAGTAGCGCTTTTGCCCTGATGAAATCAATTTCGCCCATGAAATCGTAGGCAGTAAGCAGCTCCGGCAGGTACGGTCTTATACTATCGGCTAGTTCAATCAGTATTCTAACTATTTCGCGCCTCTCCTCGTACTCAAGTTCCCGAATTTCATTGTTAAGTTCAACCACTTCAACGGGCTCAATGAAAACGGTTTTGCCGGTAGCCGACTCGTCATGAACAATCCCCTTTAGTTTCCTTTTGTTTGCAGCCGCAACGGGAATAACCACCCGTCCTTCGCGGACTGTTGGCTGTGTGTCGGCTTCAACAACTCCTTGTTCGCGAGCGCTGCGCATTATTCCTTGCACTAGCTTGTTTACCGATGCTTCCTTTGCTCTTATGCTTGCTCTAATTTCGGCCAGCTTTGCCGATGCATTATCCTTTATTCGACCGTATCTGTCCAGAATACTGTCAATACGTTCAATAACATAAGGGTAGTAGTTTATTCCTGTTGCAAGCTTCGCAATTGCTGGGTATTTATCCGATACCCTTTTCACAAATGCAAGAAGTTGCTTTATGGTATCCAACGAGCGCCGTAGCTGTTGTAGCTCATTCTCATCGAGCCATTGCCCTTCCACATTAAGTTTACGTAGGGCTGGAGTAACATCAATATAGCCATCGGTGGGGAAGCCATCCTCCATCTGGCAGATAGTCTTCATTTCATGGGTTTGCTCAATCCATTCAAAAACAATGTCAGGATTGGTGTTGAATCCGGCATCCCTTACTCGCTGTTCGCCAAGTTCACATAGACAGCGCGCAAGCGTTAACTCGCGAACCTTATCAAATCCAACCTTTTGCTCAAAGGTATCGGGGTAAATCATTGTAAATGCAAAATGTTAGTTTGTGCAAAGTTAGCGATTTGATACCGATGTGGATGAAAATTTGTTGCTTGTAGTATAGAAAATAACTCATTCTATTTCAATGTTGTTTAGTTAACAAAAATATACATGTCTGACATCTTGCACGCAGCGAATGATCTCTAATCGACCCCATGAGACGTTTCACTTGTGCTCAACATGACAATAGCTTCACGAACAACGATTCACGAACAACGAACACCGCTTCTAGCCCCGTAGGGGCTAAACGTTTGTAAACCTATGTATACTCCCACTTGTATTGCGATGCACGCAATACATTTTCCAAAGAGCAAGGGTGAAGCTTTGCATCGCAAAGGAAAAACATTGCAAAGAGCTATTTTAAAGTTCTTTCTTGTCTTGATACAAGAAAGAACCAAAGAAAATCAAGGCTGAAAAGCCTGACCCGATGGGTGCCCCGTGGGTGGAACTGCTACGCGATACTATTCGCCACGCCTGCGGCGTGACTCATGTGGTATCGCTTACTAAACCCACCGCCATGTTCCACCCCCGACCCATTGCCGGGTCAGGCTTTTATGCCTCTGCTTGCTTCTTCCGATCCATCCCCTCTCAAGGAAAAGGGCTGGGGAGAGGTCTTTTCCCCCAAACAACAATCAACGCTCTCAGCCCCGTAGGGGCGAAATATTTGTAACACCAAGATTATTCCTACATGTATAGCGATGCACGCAATACTTTTTCCAAAGAGCAAAGGTGAAGCTTTGCATCGCAATAAAAAAGCACCGCAAAGAGCAGTTTCCAAAAAATTAACAAGTATTAGAGGGTTTAAGGCAAAGAGATACTTCGGCTAGCTCAGCATAACAAGGGAGCAGAAAGGAAGATAGGGTTTTTGTCATCCCTAGCAAAGTCGAGGGATCTATTCAAAGGATTGAAGAAAATGAGCAATGAGATGCTTTGGCGAAGTCTATCCCTATAAATCGGGACTCAGCACGACAGCGTAATATTTCGCTTTCGCGCAACATGACATATAACCTTTACTATACAACATTGCATTCTATTTAAGGTTAATGTATTGAAAGGATATAGGTTTCAGTTGTCAAAACCTGAATTGTTATGGTTTAGAATGCAATTGCGATTGTAATCCTTGAGCTATTCATGTTTCGGATACCATTATGTTAATGCTGTAATTTGATATTGATTTTTTTTATAACTTACACATCAATTAGTTCAAATCAGTAGCCAACATTTTAAAAAACTATCTATGGACTTCATAATTAGTTTACTTATCAGCACTCTAGTTTCGGGAGTGGCCGCTGCAATTCTCCTTAGCAGAGTTTATAAGAATAGTATATTTGTAAAAGTTGGCATTGTTTGGCTAATAAACCTGCTGTTCATCATGACAACGGTGAGCATCAGGATAAAATTTTACGATGGCGACACATTGATTCGTTACGTGATGCTTGCCGTTAACGTGCTTTTCAGCGTGCTATGCTTTTATTACGCAACCATAAAAGTGGTTCGTCCGCTATCAAGGGCAATTGATAAGCTTTACAAGCTAGCCGAGGGCGATTTTAACGTTCCCGATGACGATACAAATGTTAACCCCAAAACCGATTTGGGTCAGCTTATTCAGGCTACCAGTATGATAAAGGATAACTTTGGACGAGTTGTTTTGCAAATCCAAAACAATGTGAGCAGGTTACGCGACATGAGCGATGAGCTAAACACTATTTCAAGCCAATTGGCTGAAGGGGCTGCTGAGGAATCATCGTCAATTGAGGAGATATCATCGTCCATGGAGCAAATTGCTGCCCATATTGAAAGGAATGCCGATAACTCTAAGCAAACCGAGGTTTACTCGCGCAAGGTTCTTGATGGCGTTAAAAATCTGAACAAATCGGCTGAGGAGAATTTGGAGGCCATCAACCACATTGCTCAAAAAATCAATGTTATAACCGATATAGCCTTTCAAACCAACATACTTGCACTTAATGCAGCCGTTGAGGCAGCCCGTGCAGGTGCACATGGCAAGGGCTTTGCCGTGGTTGCTGCTGAGGTGCGTAAACTTGCTGAAACAAGCAAGCTGGCCGCCGATGAAATAGTTCAGCTAGCAGGTAAAAGTGTGAATGTTGCCCAGCATACTCAGGTCATGCTTAACGAGCTTATTCCTGATATTACACGAACCACCAACCTGGTTGAGGAGATTACATCTGCAAGTATTGAGCAGCACGTAGGTGTTGAGCAGGTTAATAATGCAATTCAACAGCAAAATGTTGTTGCCCAGCAAAATGCTGCTATCAGCGAGGAGGTTGTTACAACCAGTAATAAACTTTCAGAGTTTGCTAACCAATTTGTGGAATTGGTATCGTATTTTAAGATTCGGAAGAAATAGATTCTGTTTGTTGATTCATCAACTGTATTTTTCAATTAAAGAATTTTGGTTTAACTATTAACTTTTTACAATTCCTCTAACTTCCTCCAACTTCCTCATATTCTCAATTTTTCTTTTAACTTTTAACGTTTAACGGTTCACGTTTAACTGACTCAAACTTCCTCTAACTTCCTCTAACTCCATCACATTCTATCTATTCCGACTCATTCCGATTCATTCCGATTCATTCCGATTCATTCCGACTCATTCCTTAAAATTCATGTCATTTGGTGTAAATGCATTTCTTACTGCTCCACATCCCTCATTGAAAGTTGAATCCTTTTTCTGGGAATATCAACCTCAAGTACTTTAACCTTTACGTGTTGGTGTAACTTAACAACATCAAGCGGGTTTGACACAAAGCGGTTGGCCATTTGCGATATATGTACCAGCCCATCCTGCTTAACACCTATATCAACAAATACCCCAAAATTGGTAATGTTGGTAACTATTCCGGGCAGTACCATCCCGGGCTTAAGGTCATCAATGCTAAAAATACCTTCGGCAAACTCAAATACCTTGATAGCTTTACGTGGGTCACGACCGGGCTTTGAGAGCTCCTGCATTATGTCGTTTAGTGTGGGCAGGCCTACCTTGTCGGTTACATATTTTTCAAGTTTGATTTTTGCCCTTAGCTCTTCATTCCTGATTAAGTCCACTACTGAGCAGCCCAAATCGGCTGCCATTTTTTCGACAATATGGTAGCTTTCCGGATGAACAGCTGTGTTATCGAGTGGGTTTTCAGCCTCGGCAATTCTAAGGAATCCCGCACATTGTTCAAACGCCTTTTCGCCCAGGCGTGGAACCCTTTTTAGCTCATCTCTGCTTCTAAATGCGCCATTTTGGGCTCGGTATTCAACAATGTTTTTTGCCAGCTGGGGTCCAAGCCCGGAAACGTACGTTAGTAGGTGCTTGCTGGCGGTGTTCAGGTGAACCCCAACGTGGTTTACACAGCTTTCCACAACCTGGTCAAGACTACCTTTCAGCTTGGTTTGGTCAACATCGTGCTGGTATTGGCCTACGCCAATCGACTTTGGGTCTATCTTAACCAGCTCAGCCAACGGGTCCATTAGGCGACGGCCAATTGAAACCGCTCCCCGAACGGTTACATCGTATTCCGGGAATTCCTCGCGAGCCACTGGCGAAGCCGAGTATACCGATGCTCCATCCTCGCTAACAACAAAAACCTTTACATCGCGGTTAAACCTAATTCGTTTAATCAATGCCTCGGTCTCACGACTTGCTGTTCCGTTACCAATTGCTATGGCTTCAATCTTATAGGTATCAACCAATGCCGATATCTTACTCATGGCCTTCCCTTGCTCGCTTTGGGGTGGGTGTGGAAAAACGGTTTCGTTATGCAGTAGGTTTCCCTGCGGGTCAAGGCAAACCACCTTGCATCCCGTTCGGTAGCCTGGGTCAATGGCAAGCACGCTTTTTTGACCAAGGGGTGGCGAGAGTAAGAGTTGCCTCAGGTTTTCAGCAAAAACCCTTATGGCCTCATCGTCAGCTTTTTCCTTTAGTGCGGCGGTAAATTCGTTTTCAATCGATGGTTCAATAAGTCGTTTGTAGCTGTCGGCTATTGCTAGCCTTAGCTGTTCGGCGGCTTCGCCGTTTGAACGGATAAATAAACGCTCCAGCTCTTCAATTACTGGCTCACTTGGCGGAGTTATGCTAACCCGAAGGTATCCTTCGTCCTGCCCGCGTTGCATCGCCAAGAACCTGTGCGATGCACATCGCTTCACCTCCTCCTCCCAGCTAAAGTAGTCGGAGTACTTAATGCCCTCCGTTTCCTTGCCCTTTACCACCTTCGACTTTATGAAAGCTGATTTTCGGAAATGCTTTCGGGCCACGTTTCGCGCTTTCTCATCTTCGCTAATCCACTCCGCAATAATATCGCGTGCGCCGGCAAGCGCTTCGTCAGCATCGGCAACTTTATCGTTTATAAAAGCTTCTGCCTTGGCAAGTATGTTCCTTTCCTGCTGTTTAAAAATCAGTAAGGCTAAGGGTTCTAATCCTTTCTCCTTGGCAATGGTTGCCTTAGTTCTTCGCTTGGGTTTGTATGGCAGGTAGATATCTTCCAGTTCGGTAGGGTTATAGCAGGCAATAATTCTTGCTCTAAGTTCATCGGTTAGCTTTCCTTGCTCTTCAATGGTTGATAGTATAGTTTCCTTACGTTTGTCAAGTTCTACATACTTAACGGATAGGTCGCGGATAGCAGTAATTTGTGTTTCATCAAGGTTACCGGTCATCTCCTTGCGGTAGCGGCTTATGAAAGGGATTGTAGCACCCTCATCAAGTAGCTTAATGGTGTTCGCAACTCCTCGGCTGTTAATGTTAAGTTCAGCTGCTATCAGTTCTACGTGCTTGGTTTTACTTGCTATCTCCATAAATTTCAATTTTCATCGCAAAAAAACGAAATAATATTTTGGCTTGCAAAAAAAAACGGCCACCTTAATTTAAGTAGCCGTTCTTAATTTTATGAATTTATGCTATTCGCCACAGCGGGCATTAGTCATGTAGGGGTATCTGTAATCGATTGGTGGGTTTAGGTTTTCCTTGATAGTTCGGGGGCTTGTCCAGCGAATCAGGTTGAAAGGGCCACCGGCCTTATCATTGGTTCCACTTGCACGAGCGCCACCAAAGGGTTGTTGTCCTACCACAGCCCCTGTGGGTTTATCGTTAAAGTAGAAATTACCAGCCGAGTAACGCAGTACCCTACATGCCTTATTCAATGCTTGCCTATCGGACGAGAATATTGCACCCGTAAGCGCATACGGTGAGGTTTTATCGCAAAGCTCAAGCGTTTCCTCAAACTTCTCATCGGGGTAAACGTATATGGTCAGCACTGGGCCAAATATTTCCTCTTCTATCGTCACAAAGTGTGGGTCGGTTGTTACTATGATTGTTGGTTCCACAAAGTAACCCTTGCTTTTATCGCCCTTGCCTCCGGCAATTATTTCAGCAGCATCGGATTGCTTTGCTTTTTCAATGTAACTCATAATATTGTCGAACGATGCCTCGTCAATAACTGCGTTTACAAATGTTTCGTAGTCGGTAGGGTCACCCATGTTGATCTCATGCATAATACCTAGAATGTTTTTCTTAAATTCCGGCCAAAGTGACTCTGGAATGTATGCCCTCGATGCTGCTGAGCATTTTTGCCCCTGGTACTCAAAAGCCCCCCGAACGGCAGCAATCACTGCCTGGTTGATATTGGCGCTAGGGTGAACAAAAATGAAATCCTTACCACCAGTTTCGCCAACTAGTTTGGGATACGAACGGTATTTGGCTAAGTTGTTGCTAACCGCTTTCCAAAATGTGTTGAATGTTGCTGTTGAACCGGTAAAGTGGATTCCTGCTAGCATTGGATGGTTGAACACCACATTGCCAATGGCAGAGCCTTTGCCCGGTATAAAGTTGATTACACCATCGGGAACTCCGGCCTCCTTGTATATTTGCATGAGTATGTAGTTCGAAAGTAGTGCGGTTGAAGCTGGTTTCCAAACCACAGTATTACCCATCAGCACAGGTGCCATATTCAGGTTCGATGCTATAGCCGTAAAGTTGAATGGGCTTACTGTAAAAACAAATCCTTCCAGCGGCCTGTATTCCAACCTGTTTATTGTTCCGGTTTCTGAAATGGGTTGCTGGTTGTAAATCTCGGAGATATAGTGAGCATTGAATCTCAAAAAATCAATTGTTTCGCATGCGGCATCAATCTCAGCCTGGTAAACGTTTTTGCCCTGTCCAAGCATGGTTGCTGCATTTAGCGTGGCTCGATATTTTTTTGATATCAGTTCGGCCACTTTTAATGTGATGCTCAAGCGCTCAACCCACGATACCTGCGACCAGTACTCATGCGCCTTGAGCGCAGCCTCAATGGCCATTTGGGTTTCTTCCTCGCCTGCAATATGGTACTGGGCTAAAACATGGCTGTGATTGTGAGGCATAACCACTTTACCTAACTTCCCTGTTCGAACCTCCTTACCACCTATAATAAGCGGTATATCCATTACACTAGATGATAGCCGTTTAATTTCTTTTTCCAGTGCTTCGCGCTCTGGTGAGCAAGGCAGGTAGCTGAGCACCGGTTCGTTTTTTGGTAAATCGTACTTAAAAATTGCGTTGTTCATAGGTTTTAATGTTTTTTTTGTTTTCGATATGCAAAAAAATGCATAACGGTTGTTTCTTGAAATGACTTTTATCAAAAATCACCTATATGGAATCGTTCTAAATAATAAAACAATGAGAAATTCAAATTGTTTTGAGGAATTAATCAATTTCAACAGAATTTCCGGTAAAGCATGTCTTTTATAGACATCTTGCGAGATTTTTTTAATGTATTAATCAATGTTGTTTAGTTAAGGTTATTTGTCATGTTGCGCGCAAGCGAAACATCTTAATGGGTCGATTAGAGATCCTTCGCTACGCTCAGGATGACAAATGAAGTTATTCGTGTAAGTTGCTCGTTGTTCGTTGTTCGTTGTTTGTGAAACCTTTGTCAAGCTGAGCATCTCTTAGTGCCTTCAACTCTTCTTTTATGCAATTCCTTAACCAATACGGAGAGTCAAACACAGTGGCATAAAAGCCTGACCCGGCAATGGGTCGGGGGTGGAACGTGGCGGTGGGCCAAGTAAGTGATACCATATGAGTCACGCCACAGGCGTGGCGAATAGTATCGCGTGGCAGTTCCACCCACGGGACACCCATCGGGTCAGGCTTTTCAGCCTTGATTTTCTTTGGTTCTTTCTTGTATCAAGACAAGAAAGAACATGTAAACCGCTCTTTGCCATACTTTTCTGTTGCGATGCAACGCTTTCCCCTTGCTCTTTGGAAAATGTATTGCGTGCATCGCTATACATTTAAGAATAATCATGGTGTTACAAATATTACGCCCTTACAGGGCTTGAGACGTTGCTCGTTGCTCGTTGTTTGTGAAACTATTGTCATGTTGAGCGCATGCGAAACATCTCAAGGGAGCGATTAGAGATCCTTCGCTACGCTCAGGATGACAAGGAGTTGACAGTTGATGGTTGATAGTTGATAGTTGATAGTGAAAAAAAGCATTTCACGAAACACTAAAAACCAAACACTACTCTCCATCTTCCCTGTAAACTGCACACTGTACACTGCACACTATTCAAAAGCTCCTTCGCTACACTCAGGATGACAGGCATGAATATTTTTGTTAACTAAACCACATTGATGTTTTAATTGACAATTTTGTTTGCATCCTTGGGGTTGTTTCAATCAAAAATTTCTGACTAAAATCATTTCTAAAAATATTTTAACTGGTTAACTTTGAAAAAAAATAAGTTATGTTTAAAACCAATGAATACTTTGATGGCAAGGTTAAGTCTATAGCCTTTGAAACTGCCGAGGGCAGGGCAACTGTAGGGGTTATGGCTCAGGGTGAATACGAGTTTGGTACATCAACCGTGGAGTATATGACCATTATTTCAGGTCAAATGGACGTTATGCTTCCCGGTGAGTCAACCTGGAAAACCTACAAGGAGTTTGAAACCTACATTGTTCCCAAGGATGTTAAGTTCAAGGTTCGCGTAAATGGCGATACCGCTTACCGTTGCCTTTACAAGTAAAAAAATTAGGGGGAATAATCCCCCTTTTGTATATTTGCCGATAGGAATGCAATTGCATATCAGTTGGGGTTATGGCCGGACATAAGGGATCAAAATACTACGATGTTTTTCTGGACTACACAATAGTGTTGCGCGAACGTAACACTAACCAATCGATTCTTACCCAGGAGCAACTTTGTTTACTGTTGAACATCGATGATCTGGAATCAATTGCAGCATCGGCAAAAAAAATGGATATCAGTTACCGTAAGGCATGGGAGTTGGTTCGTAGAGCGGAGGAGGAACTTGGTTTTCCCCTTGTGAGTAAGTCGCGGGGTGGCAGCGATGGCGGTAAATCGGAGCTTACTTCCGATGGCAAGCAACTGGTTGATGCTTATCGCCAGCTCCGCAACGAGTTTAATGAATCCGTAAAGCGTGTTGTTAAAAACTTTTTTCAAACCATTAATAGGTGATTTATGCGAAATTTGTTAGCCATTCTTTTGTTGTCTATACTTTTATCTAATTGTTCCAGTAGACAGAATGATCAAAATTCTCTAACAATCTTTCACGCAGGTAGTTTATCCCTACCTCTCAGAGCAGCGATTGATAGTTTTATCCGATATAATCCGGAAGTAACAATCAATCCCGAAGCGGCTGGAAGCGTAGAGTGTGCCCGTAAAATCACCGACCTTAACCGACCCTGCGACCTGTTTTTCTCGGCCGACTATAAGGTGATTAGCAGTTTACTGGTTACTGGGCATGCCGATTTTTTTATTCCCTTTGCAACTAACCGCATGGTTATAGCCTATTCACCTAAATCAAAACATGCCGATATAATCGATTCATTAAATTGGCCTACCATTCTTTTACGTTCCGATGTGGCTTATGGCCGGAGCGATCCCAATTCCGACCCTTGCGGTTATAGAACCTTGCTTCTTTTTCAACTCGCTGAAAAACACTACCGTATGGTTGGCTTAGCTGAATCACTCGAGGGGAAGGATAATCAGTTTATTCGCCCTAAAGAGGTGGATTTGGTGGCCATGCTCGAAACATCTGCCATTGATTACCTTTTTATATATGAGTCGGTGGTTAAGCAGCATAAGTTAAATTACATTCCTTTGCCTGACAGTATAAATCTTGGAAACTTTTCCCTAGCACAGCACTATGGCTCTGTTCAGGTGAAGATAAGGGGGAATTCCCCCAACGATTCAATAACCATTGCAGGCGAACCTATAGTATATGCATTTACAATTCCCAAAAACGCACCAAATCCCCTTTTGGCAAGCAAGTTTGCAACCTACTTTTTGTCCGATACTGGTGGAATGGCGCTAATTACCAAAATGGGGCAACAGTCACTTATTCCGTTTAGCTGCACCAGTTGTGGTTCGGTACCCGACGATTTTAAAGAGTTTATTCGCTAAATTATTGTTGATGAGTAAAAGCGGAGTAAACAACTTTTCAACGTTTAGTCTTGTTCTAACCCTTTTGGGTGCCTTTATATTGCTTTTCATTATTGCTCCATTACTGGGGATGATAGTCAACACTCCATTTAAGGATGTTGCCGCAACTACAGCCGACAGTCAGGTGCTAAGTTCCATATGGTTATCCATTTGGGTAGCTATGTTAACCTCCATTTTATTTGCATTTCCCGCTATTCCTTTAGCGTATATTCTTGCCCGTTACGATTTCCCGTTTAAAAGTGTAATAAACGGAATAATTGATTTGCCCGTGGTTATTCCCCATTCAGTAGTTGGTATAGCTTTGCTCGGATTAATCGCTGGCGATGGCTTGGTTGGTAAATCTCTTGATGTCTTTGGGGTAAGGTTGATTGGAACCCCATTTGCCATTGCATTGGCAATGGCATTTGTCAGCTTGCCATTTCTTATTAATTCGGCTCGCGATGGCTTCATACAGGTTCCTGTGAGGTTGGAGCAGGCAGCATTATCCCTGGGCGCAACCCCCTTTCAGGTATTTTTTACCATCTCATTGCCGCTTGCTTGGCGTAACATCCTAAGCGGGCTGGTAATGATGTTTGCCCGTGGCATGAGTGAGTTTGGTGCTGTAGTTATTGTTGCATATCATCCCATGGTTGCCTCGGTTATGATTTACGATAGGTTTACAGCTTTTGGATTAAAGTATTCAAGGCCTGCCGCTTTTATTTTCCTTGTTGTTAGCCTTATAGTCTTTATTTTACTGCGTTTTATCTCCCGCAAACGGTAGGATTATGCTGGTTGTAGATCAAATATCAAAGCATTTTAAATTATTTTCACTTAGGGAGATAACCTTTAAGGTGTCGCAAGGCGATTACTTTATGTTTTTAGGCCCGTCTGGTTCTGGGAAGTCGCTTTTACTGCAAATAATTGCCGGCCTTGTGAAGCCCGATAGCGGTAGAATCCTTTTTAATGGTATCGATATAGCTAAGAGTCCTGCAGGTAAACGCAATGTAGGGATTCTCTTTCAGGATTTAGCCCTTTTCCCTCATCTTAGTGTTTTCGATAACATTGCTTACCCTTTAAAACTCCGTAAATACAGTTCTTTTGCAGTTAAGCAAAGGGTAGTTGAACTTGCGGAACAGTTTTCTATTTCACATATCCTTAACCAGGGTGTAACAAGTCTCTCAGGAGGTGAAAAGCAGAGGGTTGCTCTTGCCCGTACACTCGCATTTAATCCGCCAATTCTATTACTTGATGAGCCTCTATCTGCCATAGATTCTCAGCTCCATCTGGATTTAGGTGTTCTGCTTAGGTCAATTAACCGTACAGGAACAACCATTATTCACGTTACCCATAACTACCAGGAGGCTATTTCGCTAGCAAGCAAGGTGGGAGTCTTGCACAACGGACAGTTGGTTCAGGTTGGCGAACCCGTTGAGGTATTCCAAAACCCTCGTTCCGAGTTTGTGGCTAACTTTACAGGGGCTAAAAACTTCTATAGGGTAAAGGGAGTTCGGGCTACTCCCGATGGTCTTATTTACGCCGAGTTACCTTTTGGTGAAACCATTGCATTTTATGCTAACCCAGCTTACTCTAATGGCTTTGTCTGTTTCCCCGAGGAAAGCGTAGTGCTATCAACACAGGCCGAGAATCAAAGTGCAATAAATGTTTTTAGCGGAAGCGTTATCGATATTTTTGCCCAGCGTTTTGGCTACGAGGTAGTGATTGACTGCGGTTTTAAGGTATTTGCACTAATAACTAAAGAATCATTGGAAAAGCTAAAAATATCCCCGGGTATTAAGCTTTATGCAGCGGTTAAGGCTAATGCAGTGAGGTTCATCCCTGAAATTTAGTTCCAAAGGCTATTTCCGTAACCTGTGTTTAATACCATTCTGGTAAACCACATGTATGTATCGCGAAGTAAAAAATACTATCATAAACGCAATTGCGTAGTAGCTTAAGGCTATAACAAGGAAAAATGTGGTTGAGAAAATAAATAACCCAAACAGAAAGTCCATAAATGATAGTAAAGTTCCAAACCTTAAGCCGGTTTTGAAAATGGAGCCGAGGTAATCATAAAGTATGCTGATTGCCAAAAGCGATAATTGAATCCATATGGAGATGGTAACGATGTCAGTTCCAAAGTTGTTAGCCGAAATACCTTTTGTTATACTCTCGATGAAATAATCCTTCCAGTAAATGTAAATGATGCCCGATAGTAGGCCAACCACAAAAAAAGTTACGTACGACACAATAACCTCCTTGATATTAAAATCGTGTCGTTTCTTTAAAAACTGTTTTGCTTCTATTACAAGTTCTTCAGCTATAACCCAGATAAACAGAAGTGCAATGGCTATAACCCAGAAGTACCAATTTTGCCAGTTCGCTAAACGCTCAATTAGCTTCAAAAATTTAGGTGTGCTGGGATACTCAATTTTACTTAGGTAATCGGTTGAAACGTAACCTGTTGCATACCCATTCCGCACCATAATCCAGTATTTATCCGATACCACTGCAACTACAGTATCCCCCTGCCTAAGGGTTCCAATTATTTCCGATACGGTTGATGGTGCAGTGCGTACGTATAGCGAACGGGTATTTACTACATACCTGTCGCGCATGCCATAATTCCCTGGTTTAACACATGCCGTTAAGGCGAATAGGCAAAGTAGGAGTAAAAAATACCAAGTTGACTTGTACTTCATTATGTCCCAAACCATTTCCAATGCAAATGTACCACTTTGCAACAAATAGGCCATTGTATATAGCACTTTTTAATAATAAAAAGGTAAGAATTGTTTTTTTTCCTCACATCAAACCCTTCGTGGTAAAGGACTTAAGCTGCTTTTTTGTTTCGGTTAGCCAAATTTTCACCATTATAAGCTGTCTAGTCCTGAAATAAGTCTACAGGTTAGAAATAGATTTAAGCGACACACATAAAAACATCATCAGGGGTTTTAAGGCCCAAAGATACATGTAATCTTTTAGAGTTGTAAATAC
>Ga0208940_1002472_pt1 | contig 17029 bp, 15 predicted proteins | sample AD_JPNNA6_MetaG_FD_184445 | JGI IMG/M metagenome (GOLD analysis project Ga0208940, IMG submission 184445) | Active sludge microbial communities of municipal wastewater-treating anaerobic digesters from Japan - AD_JPNNA6_MetaG (SPAdes) (version 2) | ecosystem: Engineered > Bioreactor > Anaerobic... | reverse complement strand
GTTGAGTGCCAAGACGCCCATACGGCGAATTACACCCGGATTGTTCGAAATTTCGGAAGGACGTAGCACTAATTTCTTTTTGAAATAATCCAAATCGTTATAAAACTGATGGAGTACGTCGTTGCTGACCGTGAGTGAACATCCGCTTGCAAACGAAATATTACCTTCCTCCATCATTTCGATCACGGCATCCTGAATGACTTCGGTGTAAACTTCGAAACGAGGTATGTCATCGTTGTTGCCCATAGCCGAGAGCACAGCATTGGCGATATTTCCGACACCCGACTGTACGGGTAAGAAAGTGCGAGGTATGCGGCCGGCTTTAATTTCTTCGACGAAAAAGTCAGCCACATTCTCTCCTATCTTTGCCGTAATTTCATCTACAGGTGCAAATGGACTCCCATCGCCGTCTTTCTCTGTTTCCACTACATAAATTTTGTTCGGATTCACCTTCACGTATTCCAATCCGATGCGGTTTTGTACTTCATAGATAGGTATCTCGCGACGTTTTGGCGGATCCATCAATTCATACATATCATGTAGTCCACGCAATTTCTGGGGAACACTTTTATTCAATTCCACAATCACAATTTTTGCCATGCGGCAAATGGTGGGCAGGATGCCGACGCCGGTTGTAGGAACGATCTGACCGTTTTCGGTAACTTCGCATGCTTCAACGATGGCTACATCTACATTGCCCAGAAATCCGTAACGAATTTCCTGCGCAAGTTGCGAAAGATGGAGGTCGTAATAAGCCACTTCGCCGCTGTTGATGGCGTTCCGCAAATCCTTATTGGTTTGATAAGGCGTACGAAACTTAATGGCTTTGGCACGCGAAAGAGCTCCATCGATAGCGTCTCCCGTGGAAGCACCGGTGAAAACACCGATTTTGAAAGGATTGCCTTTAGCGTGTTCTTCTTCCGCCCGTTTGGCTATTTCCACCGGAACAACTTTAGGACATCCGGCATGCGTAAATCCACTGAACCCTACGTTATCGTTGTTTTTGACAAGGGCTGCAGCTTCTTGAGCGCTCACATAATTTAAAGACATAATACGAAAGTTTGTTATTTTTATTGTCGTTGAAAAACTAATAAATTCGTTTGAGTGTTTAGTATTTTCGAGTAAAGATTTCGGAGTATATAAAGGCCTTCTTCCACTCATCGGTGTCTCCATCAACAAGTTCACGCAGCAAGGGATGAGCTCGTCCGGTCCGGCGTGAGATTTCGTCCGGCGACTCTGCGTCTGCAATTGCGTACAAAGAATTTTCGATGGCCTTTTCTCCTTCGTTAATATTACTATTATTCACAAGATCGATGGAAGATTGGAAAACGGGACGTTGGTTTGATTTTGGTCTTACCGATTCTTCGTTTTTCGCTTTTTGAACCGAACGTCGACGAAGAATATCCGGTGTTCGATCATTGATGGGCGGATCTTGCGGAGACGAGGAAACAACAGGACCGCCGTTATTTTCCTTTTTCGGTTTTTTGAAGAATGAAAATACGAGAATGAATAAGACGAGAATAAAATAAATAATATCTCCGGCGTCCATATATTTATTTTGATTAATTTTGCAGTCCACAAAAGTAGTGAAAATTTACGAATTAAGGAAGTTGGTCAATAAAAAATCGGGAGTAACTTCACAGTCTCTCCCGACAGATTAACCAAAACCTTAACTATGAAAAAATTTTATTATTTCTTCACTGCAAATGTAAAACAAGATTATTGAATCTGCAACTTTTCGAATAGAAAATCTTTTTTCTTTCGCAGCAAAATTTTAATATGGAATAATCACAAAATGGATAAAAACAACAATCATACAAATACCGAAAAAAAATTATTTATCGAAACTTATGGCTGTCAGATGAATGTGGCAGACTCTGAAGTAGTAGCCTCGGTCATGCAAATGGAAGGATATCGACTTACCGAAAATCTGAAGGAAGCCGACGCCGTTTTTGTGAACACCTGCTCCATACGCGACAATGCCGAACAACGAGTTGTGCAGCGCCTCGAATATCTGAATGCAATCAAAAAACAGAAAAAGGGGAAAATGATTATCGGTGTGCTCGGTTGTATGGCCGAAAGAGCCAAAACAGATCTCATCGATACATACAAAGCCGATATTGTCATCGGGCCCGATGCCTATCTCGATTTACCCAACCTTGTCGGGCTGGCCGAAAAGGGAGAAAAAGCCATCAATGTGGAGTTGTCGAAGACCGAAACATATAAAGATGTCATTCCGTTAAAGATTGGAGGAGGCATCACCGGATTTGTTTCTATCATGCGCGGATGCGACAAGTTTTGCACCTACTGCATCGTCCCGTTCACCCGCGGCAGAGAACGAAGCCGCGAACCGGAAAGCATTCTAAACGAAATACGAGACATGCAGCAAAAGGGATTTAAGGAGGTTACGCTTTTGGGGCAAAACGTCAATTCATATCTTTACGATGACGGCAATCGAAAAATCGATTTTCCGTCGTTGCTCGAAATTGTGGCTCAAGCGTTCCCTACGATGCGCATCCGCTTCACAACCTCTCATCCCAAGGATATGACAGACAGAACGATTGAAGTGATAGCCCAATATCGCAATCTGTGCAACTTTATTCACCTGCCTGTGCAGTCGGGTAGTTCGCGCATGCTCAAACTGATGAATCGAAAATACGATCGCGAGTGGTATCTCGACCGCATTACTGCCATTCGTCGCATCATCCCCGATTGCGGTTTGTCAACGGACATCATGTGCGGGTTCCACTCCGAAACGGAAGAAGATCACCAGGAAACGCTTTCGCTGATGCGTGAAGTACGCTTCGATTCGGCGTTCATGTTTAAATACTCCGAACGACCGGGAACTTTTGCGGCCAAAAGGCTCGAGGACAATGTTCCCGAAGAAGTGAAAGTGCGCAGGCTGCAGGAAATTATTGATTTGCAAAATCAACTTTCGCAACAAAGCAACCAAAACGATGTCGGCAAGACTTTCGAAGTGTTGGTAGAAGGATTTTCGAAACGTTCGCGTGAACAACTTTTTGGTCGTACCGATCAAAACAAGGTGGTTATTTTCGATAAACAGAATTATCGTGTAGGCGATTTGGTCACGGTTCGCATCACCGGACACACTTCTGCAACTCTTTTTGGGGAAACTATTATCGACAAGGTCGAATAATTTTTAACAAATTCGAGAACAATTTTCCGACAAAAATCGTTGTAGATAATAAAGATGGTTTTATAAACCGTTGAAAAAGCAACAAACTAACTATTTTAAAAAATTAAAACTATGAAATCAGAAGCTAAATTACTTTTAGGATTAGGTATTGGTGTAGCTCTGGGAGCTGCTATCGGCTACATCATGGGAAGCGATCGTAAAGAAGAATGGCTCGAACAGGCCAACGAATTCGCCGACAAAGTTCGCGCAAACGTTAAAACGGCTATATATCGCGGAAAAAGTGAAGTAAATGATTTGAAAGAAGATATCGACGATATAGCCGAAATTGCGAAAAAAGAACTTGCCAAGCAATAAATTGTATATTTATCTAAACGATGGAAGATAAAACAGTTAGTACATTGTTTGAGGAATTGAAAGAAGATGTATCGAAGTATGCGAACGATACTATTCAGCTCGTCAAACTTCAGGCCTTCGAAAAAATCGGAATAGGCTCCGGCAAAACAGCTTATAGTGTCCTTCTCATCTTTTTTGTTTTGTTAGCTTTGTCGCTCATACTCATCACTGTAGGTTTCTATTTGGGTGAGTTGTTTCAAAGCAATTGGATAGGTTTTGGTATCGTGTCGGGAGTGACCCTACTGCTGCTTTTCATATTACTACTTTCGAAAAAATCGATAACTAAATCCATTACCAATAAGATAATTGAGTTTTTGATGGAAGACGAAAACAAGAAAAAAGAAGAGAAATGAAAACATATAAGCTTACTCCTCTTGAACAACTCCAAATGGAGCAAAAAAGGCTTCGTGAAGAACGTGCCATTGCCGAGCAGCGCATGGGTTTTCAATTCCAATACTTGGCCGATAACTGGGGAACTCTCCTCACAAAAGGTGTTGCCTCTTCCATCAAAAATAAAATTACGGAAACGGTAGATGGCATTTCTTCAGCAGGCAATGCTTCGCCGGCACCTTTCATCACCAAACCGTTATCGGTGTTTAACTGGAGAGGATTGATCAAATCCAACCTGCCATTTCTCGTAAGTTCAATTGTATGGAAAACGGCAAAACCCGCATTAATTGCTTTCGCAGCAAAAAAGGTATCGTCCCTTATTTTCGGGCGACGAAGGAAATCACTTAAAAAGTGAGAATAATTTTGGACGGCGCTTCATCACTAAAAGCGTCAGTTAAATCAACGATCGGTGGACGGTGCTAACGCCGTCCACTTTTGCTATCTTCGAGCAAAGCAAATTCACATCCTCTACACTATGCACATGAACATTGATAACCCCTTCGAAAATACCGTCGTTCGACGATACATTTACACTCTGGATATTCACAACCACATCTTCAGACAGTTTTGACAAAATAGTATTCAAAATGCCAATTCGATCGATTCCGGTGAAAGCTATTGACGCCAAAAAAGAATACTGATGATAATCGCCCCAGCGCACGGCGATTATTCTGTCGCCAAAATTCGATTTTAACTTTATTCCTGTTTCGCACGAACGTTTGTGCACTTCCACCTCGTTGCGATCGTTGATATAACCAAAAACCTCATCACCGGGCAAAGGTTTGCAGCATGGCGCTACAATGAAATTTTTTTTGAATCGCTCTTCCTTGAGTTCATAAACTTCTTTCGTATCAACGGCAGGAGAGGACGATATATTTTTTTTATTGCTGTCGGACGGAGGAATAATAGGGCTCGTTTCAACCGGAGATTTTTTCATCGCGCTCATGGCCTGCTTCATATACTTCATGAACAAATTTTCGCTCTTAGGCAATGTCTCCTTTATTTTGTAGAAACGATCGGGTGATTCGGGCAAAACAACCTCGTTGTTTCCTATCAGATAATAAAGATCTTCCCGCTTCTCCACCTTATAGTAATTCAATATTTTGGTCATGACATTATTGTCGATGGGTTCGTTGTTGAACAGTTCTTCGAGCATGACCTTGCCTTTTTCGGCAATTCTTCGTTTCTGTCGTCGTAGCGACGCTTCGATTTTTGTACGGGCTTTGGCCGTGGTTACGAAATTGAGCCATTCGGGCTGTGGATTCACGGTTTGCGAAGTAAGAATTTCTACCTGATCGCCGCTCTTCAGCTTATAACTCAATGGCACCAACGTATGATTGACTTTTGCGCCGAGACAATGATCCCCGATTCGGGTATGAATGCGGTAAGCGAAATCGAGAGCAGTGGCATCTTGCGGCAGTGTGATAATTTCGCCTTTGGGCGTAAACACGAAAATCTCCGACGAAAAGAGATTCATTTTCACCGTATCCAAAAAGTCGATCGCATTGGGATTGGGATTAGCCAATATTTCCTGAATGGTGCGAATCCACTTGTCGAGTTCACTGTCTTCTTCCACTCTATTTTCCTTGTATTTCCAATGAGCAGCAAACCCTTTTTCGGCGATATCGTCCATGCGGCGACTACGAATCTGAATCTCGATCCATTTTCCGTCAGGGCCCATAACAGTGAGGTGGAGTGCCTGGTACCCATTCGATTTGGGATGACTCAACCAGTCGCGAATGCGGTCAGGTCGAAGTTTATAAATATCGGTAATGGCCGAATATATGTCCCAACACTGTTTTTTCTCATCCATTCCGGGCGTTACTTCGAAAATAATGCGTACGGCAAACAAATCATACACTTCTTCGAAGCTAATTCCCTTGGCTTCCATCTTTTTCCAGATGGAGTAAACCGATTTCACTCGTGCACGCATTTCGTATTGTATGCCCATTTTGTCCAAAGCCTTAATGACAGGTTCGGCAAAATGTTCATAAATCTTGTTTCGTTCCGGAGCGGTCTCTTCTATTTTTCTGGTCAGTTCGGCATAAATATCGGGATGCTCGTACTTAAAGCACAACTCTTCGAGCTCGGTTTTGATGGCGAACAATCCCAATCTGTGCGCCAGCGGCGCATAAATATAAAGCGTTTCGCCGGTTATCTTGAATTGCTTTGCAGGAGCCATTGACGAGAGGGTGCGCATATTGTGCAGTCGATCGGCAATTTTGATAAGAATAACGCGAATGTCCTCCGACATGGTGAGCAACAGCTTTCTGAAATTTTCGGCTTGAGCCGAAACATTATCGCCGAACATTCCACTCGAAATTTTGGTGAGTCCATCCACAATCTGTGCAATTTTATCACCGAACATCATGCGAATATCTTCCACCGTGTAATCTGTATCCTCCACCACATCGTGCAGCAATGCTGCCGAAATGGAAGTCGAACCGAGCCCCATTTCCCTCGAAACAATGCGAGCTACGGCCAGCGGGTGCATGATATACGGTTCGCCCGATCGCCTGCGCGCACCTTTGTGGGCCTCATTTGCCAAATTAAATGCTTTGGTAATGATATCGACCTTGCGCCGGTGATTAGAATTTAAATAATCGTTGAGAAGAGCTTGAAACTCATCGTTTATCATTTTCTCTTCTGCTGCCTGTCTTTCTTCGTCGCTCATTGTGCTGAACTGTAATATATACATAGCGAAATTACAAAAATTCTGCCAATTATATCACTTCTGATCAAGAATTAGCAGACAAATACCTATTTCTCGTTTTTATTGTTAAAACGAGAAAAAAATATCCTTATTTCGACAAAATAAAATATCTTTGTCGCACAGTTAACAGGGGTGCCTTATAACAACGGGCTGAGATCATACCCAATTACCTGATCCGGATAATGCCGGCGTAGGGAAAAAGGCAAAGCTCACATCTACACGTGGCTTTATTTTTTTGGTATTTCTCTTCAATAATCCCCTTTTTTGTTTCACATTCTTCCGTTTCGATCAAAAGATTCGGAGGCTAAACCAACGTAAAATGAAAAAGGTTTTTACTTTTCTCACAGGAGTTCTTTCTCTTACAACCCTCGAAGCTCAGCAAGCTCCAAACGACAGTTTAAAAAACATTCAACTCGAGGAAGTAGTGGTTTCGGCCACAAGGGCAACGCACGGTATGCCTGTGGCTTTTACCGACATCGAAAAGAAATCGATCGATCAAAACAATTTCGGGCGCGACATTCCCTACATCATGGCGCTCACGCCATCGGTTACCGTTACTTCGGACGCCGGTACAGGCATTGGCTACACGGCTTTCCGCATTCGCGGAACGGATGTCAATCGCATCAACGTAACCATTAACGGCATTCCATATAACGATGCCGAATCGCATGGCGTTTTCTTTGTCGATTTGCCCGATTTCGCTTCATCACTCGCATCCATGCAGATACAGCGTGGCGTGGGCACTTCTGCCAACGGTGCGGCAGCTTTCGGTGCAAGCATCAATATGAAAACCGATAACTCAAGTATAAAACCTTATAGCTCTATAGGAACAAGTTTCGGTTCGTTCGGTACGTTGAAAAACACTATCTCGGCGGGAACAGGACTGCTGAACCGCCATTTTGCCATCGACGGACGATTCTCAAATGTAAAATCCGACGGATTCATCGATCGGGCTTCGGCAGATATGCAATCCTACATGTTTTCGGCTACTTATTTTGCCGATAAAACCATGATCAAGTTCCTCACTTTCGACGGGAAAGAAAAAACCTATCAGGCATGGAATGGTGTTGATCTCGATTTGGTGAAATCCGATCCCGAACACTACACCCGCCATTACAACGAGCTGGGACGCTATGTGGATGACGATGGCAATATCCGGTTTTATGACAACCAGATAGACGATTACCACCAAACACATTATCAATTGCTGCTCACGCAATCGCTCAACGAAAAATGGATGTTAAACGGAGCTTTGCATTATACCAAAGGAAAAGGATATTACGAAGAATATAAAACCGATCGCGATTATGCCGAATATGGATTGACGCCTCCCATCGAAGATGGTCAACCTCGTATGGAGACCGACCTCATCCGTCAGAAATGGCTCGACAACGATTTCTACGGACTCGTTTTTGCCGCCAACTATCATCACCGAGCTACCGAAGTTACGTTGGGTGGCGGAGCAAGCCATTATGGCGGCAATCACTACGGCAAAATACTTTGGGTACGGTTTCCCTACAAATTTATACCCGGCCGGGAATGGTATCGAAGCACATCCGACAAAAACGATTGGAATATCTATGTGAAGGCCTCTTCCGAAATTCTTCCTAACCTTATCGGGTTTGCTGACTTGCAATATCGACATATCTTCTACGAACTCAACGGTCAGAACGACAAATACGACGCAGAGAAAGGAACAATGTTCGATTTAACGCAACAACACGATTTTTCGTTTTTCAATCCCAAAGCCGGCCTCACTTACAGAATTAACCCTCGCAACCACCTTTATGCTTCGTTCGCCGTTGCCAATCGCGAACCCAATCGCAACAACTACACCGATGCCGGCCCCAACGAAAAACCCACTTCGGAAAGGTTGTATGACACCGAAGTCGGTTATCGCTACAAATCGCCGAACTTCAGCTTCGGAGCCAATTACTATTACATGCACTACAAAAATCAACTGATCCTGACCGGGAAAATCAGCGAGATAGGTGAACCGCTCACAACCAATATTCCCCGAAGTTATCGCACCGGTTTGGAACTGACAACGGCTATTAAGTTTCACCCCCAATGGCGATGGGATGCCAACCTGACCCTGAGCAGCAACAAAATCGATCATTTTGTGGAACAGAGCGTAGATGAGTATGATGCCGACCGGAATTGGATCGGATCGCGCGACAACGATCTCGGACAAACCGATATTGCCTTTTCGCCCAATATCATCGCCAACAGCATCTTTACTTTCACTTGCCGGCATTTCGAAGCAGCGCTGCAAAGCAGCTACGTAAGCCGCCAATATCTCGACAACACGTCCGACCGCGATCGTTCCATCGATCCCTATTTTGTGAATCATCTCCGGGTGAGCTATTCCCTAAAGACGCCGCACACCAAATCAATCGATTTCGGTCTTCTGATAAACAATTTATTCAACACCGAATACGAAACCAACGGCTATGTTTGGTACACCTATTATCTGGCCGAAAAAAGGGTGAACGAAAAGCGTTATTTTCCGCAAGCGGGCACTAACGTGCTGGCCAACATCGTCGTCAATTTTTAGTAGGATAACTCCCCCACGAAAATCGATTCGAACATGCAAACCATCGAAATCATCGGCGCCGTCATCGGCCTCATTTATTTGATACTCGAATACAAAGCCAACAAATGGTTGTGGCCGGTGGGTGTGTTGATGCCCATTGTGTATGTGTGGATTTTCTTCGAAAGTAAATTCTATGCCGACATGGGCATCAACATCTACTATTTTTTCGCCAGCATCTACGGATGGGTTAGATGGAACCGGGGGAAAGACAAACAAAACGAATTGCCTATCGTACACACTCCCACTCGATATATTTTTCCTCTGACAGCCATTGGAGTCATTTTATTCTCAGCCATCGCCTTCGTCCTGGTCCGTTTCACCGACAGTCCGGTGCCCTACGGCGACGCTTTCACCACAGCATTGAGCATCGTTGCCATGTGGATGCTAGCGCAAAAATACGTAGAACAGTGGTGGCTGTGGTTTGTGGTGAATGTCGTGTCGTGTGGGTTGTATTTCTGGAAAGGATTGTATCCTACCGCCGGATTGTTTGCCATATATTCTGTGGTCTCGGCGTTCGGATATTACAAATGGAAACGAATGTCCGGAGAAAAGCAGGACACAATGTCGATGAATATCGAATAATATCCGATTTCGGCTTGAATACTCTCACATGGCAAGAGGGAAAAATGATATCTCGGCATGATGATACGCCCACGTTCACCGGTGATCAGTTCGGGCTGAATCGGAGAATCGTATTCGTATCCGTTCCCAAACTCCCTGTAATTATCGGTAGCCCAAAAAATATTCTTTTGTGTGGTATGATCACGCAAAAGTATTTCCAATACTTCCGGATATTTATTCCGTATTTCGTTTTCTAATATATCGACTTCGTTGGACATGAATCGCAGATGCTCTTTTTGTTTATTGGTCCGGCAGATTTCCAAACCCTCTTAAATTTGTATCACAATAAAAGTAAGCAAATATGACTATTTTTTTGTTTCTTATCTGTTTGCTCCCGGAATATCTTCACTTTGCTCCGTGCCGAAAGCCCATTTCGCCGCTGCATTATATGGCCTCCCTTTTGCGGAACGACCAATCGCTATTCGAAAAGGTTACCGGACTGTTAAAGGAACGATAATTTTCTGCCGAAAATTACGACTTGTTATCACGCGGAACGGCTTTTGTTCACAGACAAAACCTACTTTTCGCGCTGAGGAACGACTTTTTACCGGTGAAACACTCTCTCCGCAGGATGCGGAGTGACCTGTTTTTGCCGAATTGCCTGCTCCTCATCGTGCGGAACGACCTTTTACTATCGAAACAACTCACTCCGCAAAATGAGGAACGACCTTTTTCGGGTGAAAAAGGTCGTTCGACGTTAAAAGCAACGACCTTTGTTCGCAGACAAAACTGACTCGTCGCCGCGAGGAACGGGTTTTGACCGCGGTCAAAAGCCACTCCACCTTAAAAATAGTTATCAAAAATGGAGAAACATCGCATAATTTGTTAACGAAGTGAACGACAAAGGGGGTAAAAGGTCGTACCTCAAGGTGAAAAGTGACCTTTATCAGCAGTCAAATGCCGTTCGTCATTTCGGAAAGTACATTTTGTTCGCGGTCAAAAGTAGGTCCGCAAAATGAGGAGTGACCTTTATCAGCGATCAAAACCTACTCGTCGCGTTAGAAAGTGTAAAAATCGATATAAAACAGCCGTTTCAACCTAACGACTATATCTAAATGTAAATAAACGTGAATAGATTTACGAATTGAAAATAATGTAATATTAAATAAATATTGGTGGTTATTTTCAGTAATTAACTATGTTTTCCGAGTAAATACAACTTAACGAAAAACGCCTAACCGGTTTTCAAAAATCGGTTAGGTTTCACAAAACGTCGAATTCAATCAACCGAATTTTTTTCTTTCACGTTGCAGAGAATTTGTATTTCGGAACGTTTCCGGCTGCCGGTTGAAAGTTTTTCTCGCCGATTCTCGCTGATTCTCGCTGATTTTTTTCTGCGATCATCCGGGTCGAAATCTACGTACATTTGCAAGAGCTATTTTTCCAGATCTACGAGAAATTGTTTACTGCCACAAAGACACAAAGCACGGATCGCTTTGCTCTGCTAATCCGTGCTTCGCTACTGTTGCAAACTGCGTTTACTTCTTCTTTTTCGGAATGTGAATGGCTTCTCCCAAAGCATCGGCGCAGGCTTCGAAAAGTGCTTCGGAATAGGTGGGATGTCCGTAAATGGTTTTCACCACTTCATCCACCGTAATCTCCATTTCCACGATGAGCGAAGCCTGATTGATGATCTCGGCCGCCATCGGCCCGATGATATGAACACCGAGTATTTCGCCATAACGGTTGTCGGCAATCACTTTCACAAAACCGACAGTGTCGCCCGAAGCAAGAGCCCGTCCGTTGGCCACAAACTGAAATTTGCCTACACGCACATCACCATATTTTTCGCGCGCCTTCTCTTCGGTAAGGCCCACCATCGCCACTTCGGGCAGGGTATAAACTACCGACGGCGCCGAATGCAGGTTGGCTTCGCGATGATTGCCCTTGACGGCGTTTTCGGCAGCTACTTCGCCCATGCGAAACGCCGTATGCGCAAGCATCCACAGACCGTTGACATCGCCCGGAGCGTAAATTCCCTTCACGCTCGTCTCCATATATTTATCCACCTTTATTTTCCCGCGATCCATTTCAAATTGCACTTCGCCTATTCCTTCCGTGTCGGGCACTCTGCCGATGGCAAGCAACGCTTTGTCGGCAAATACGGAATCGTGACCGTCGATTTTTATTTCGAGCCGATTGTCCTTGTCCACAATCTCGGTAATTCGAGCGGAAGTGATGATTTCCATACCCTTCTTGCGAAGTGTCTGCGTGAGCAGGTCTGAAGCTTCGTGATCGATCATGGGGATGATGCGGTCCATCGCTTCTATTACGACAACTTTCGATCCGAACGAAGCAAACGATTGCCCCAACTCGATGCCCACCACACCGCCGCCAATCACGGCAAGTGTCTCGGGCACTTCGGTGGTGGCGAGGATATCGTCGCTGGTGAACACTTTTGGACTTTCGATTCCGGGAATGTTGATGCGGTTCACTTTCGAACCACCCGCCAGAATAACCTTATCTGCTTTCAGAATTTGCTTATCGTTGACCACTACATTTTTATTTCGGTTGATTTTGCCCACGCCTCTGTAAATGTCCACGCCATTGCTTTTAAGGAGTCCTTCAACACCACTCGTCAGCTTTTTCACCACACTGTTTTTAAAGCTCATCACTTTATCCATATCGACGGTGAATTTCGTGCTTTCGAGCATGATTCCTCGCGAAGCAGCATTTTCGATATTTTCGATGATTTCGGCATTCTTCAGATAGGCTTTTGTCGGAATACATCCCACGTTGAGGCACGTTCCTCCAAAAGTTCCCTTTTCCACAATAGCCACTTTGGCACCGAGTTGAGCGGCTCTGATGGCGGCAACATAGCCTGCCGGTCCTCCTCCGATGACAACTACGTGATAGGAATTTTCCTCCATGCGGATCAAGGGTTTTTCTTCTCCCTCCTGCACCACAGGTTGGGGCTCTTCTTCCTCTTGGGGGATGAGATCTACGTTTTCACCTTGCTGTCCAATATAACCGATGACGGTAGTTACGGGAACAGTTTCGCCATCGTGATGCACGATTTTGAGCAGAATGCCCGATTTTTCGGCCTCGATCTCCATGCTCGTTTTGTCCGTCATGATTTCGAGAATAATTTCGCCTTCGGTCACGGGGTCGCCTTCTTTCTTGAGCCATTTTACGATTTGCCCTTCGCTCATGTCGATGCCGGCTTTGGGCATAATAATTTCAAAAGCCATATTTTTTGGGTTGAATGATGTTAATGATCAGTATTTGTTTTTGATTCCGAAATTTCGGAACGGATTTCCGTTTTAAATAAGCAGCGACAGCGGATTCTCCATCGAAGCTTTCAGATCGGCCATAAACTTGGCACCTGTCAGCCCGTCGATAATGCGATGATCGCAGGTGAGGCTCATTTTCATAATCGGGCGGATTTTCGGTTCGCCATTGTATGCTACCAGTGTGTCTTTTGTAGCAGCCACACTCAAAATGGCCGCATTGGGCATATTGATGATCGCCGTAAAATTATCCACGCCATACATGCCCAGATTGCTGATCGTAAACGTGCTTCCCGATTGTTCGTCGGGTAGCAGTTTCTTCGAAAAAGTGCGTTCGGTAAGGTCTTTGATAGCTACGACAAATTCGCTCAGCGACATTTTGTCTGCATTCTTTACCACCGGAACCAGCAATCCCTCGTCCATACCCACCGCTATTCCCAAATTCACGTAGTTGTGAAAGGTAATTTCGGTTGCTTCTTTGTTGAGGCTGGCATTGATGAATTTGTGCTTCAACAATGTTCTCACCACCGACATCGAAATCAAATCGGTAACGGTCAGTTTCTTCCCCGTTTTCTCCCTGATCGGATCGAGCAGTTTCGCACGCAAGGCAAGCATTTCGGTCATATCCACTTCCCATGTCTGCGTAAACGTGGGCGCCGAATAAAAGCTCTCGGTCATGCGTTTGGATATGATTTTGCGCATCTGGCTCAATGCAACTATTTCGGTTTCGCCTGCCGGTTGCGATTGTGTCGCCGCAGAAGTAGAAGGCGTTACTGCTTGTTGAGTCGTGTTTTGCATTTTCGCTGTTGCCTGCGATGGAGCTTTCGGTGTCGAAAGTTCTGCAAAATAATCGCTGGTCAATCGTGCTTTGAGTTCGGGATCGGAAATGAGCTTTATCACATCATCTTTCATGATTTTGCCGTTGCGTCCGCTTCCTCTGATTCCTTTCAACGATATTTGATTGTCTTCGGCAATTCGCTTGGCCAAAGGCGAAATGTGGATTTTGTCCTCAAAGTTGAATCCTGCCACATCATCGCGATGAATGCGCCCTTTGTAGCCGGTTCCGATAACATTAGACAAATCGACGCCCAATCGCCTTGCTAAAGCTCTTGCCGCCGGAGTTGCCCGTAATTTCGTTTCTTCCATCGATATGTACAATTTCAATTATCGTTTGTTTACCAGTTTGAGAATATATTTCTTAATTCTTTCCACGCTCGGAACCATAGCCGTTTCCAACAGGTGATTGTATGGCGTAGGAATATCGTCAGCAGCCAGTCTCAGAATGGGACTGTCGAGATAATCGAAAGCATCGCTTTCGGCAATCATGGCTGCCACTTCGCCGATAAATCCGCCGGTTTTGTGGGCATCGTTCACCAAAAGCACACGACCGGTTTTCTTCACCGACTCGAGAACGGTTTCCTTGTCGAGGGGAGCCAGCGTTCGCAAGTCCACCACCTCTACGTGCACTCCGTCCGATTCGGCCAGTTCGTCCGCGGCTTTCAGCACTCGTTCGAGCATTCTTCCGTAGGTTACCACCGTCACGTCGTTGCCTTCGCGCTTAATTTCGGCTTTGCCGAGCGGCAACACAAAATCGGGATCGAGCGGCACCTCGCCTTTCATGTTGTATTGTGCTTTATATTCGAGGAAAATAACCGGGTTATTGTCGCGAATGGCTGCTTTCAGAAGTCCTTTGACATCGGCAGGCGTACCGGGAGCCACGACTTTGAGTCCGGGAATGTGCGTGAACCATGCTTCGAGCGATTGCGAGTGTTGTGCGGCCGAACCGACTCCCGATCCTGCAGCGCAGCGAAACACAACGGGTATTTGCCCCTTACCGCCGAACATATATCGCGTTTTGGCCGCCTGGTTGACGATGTTGTCCATCATGTAAACGATGAAGTCCATAAACGTTACGTCCACAATAGGACGCATCCCAGTCATGGCAGCGCCGATGGCACATCCCGAAATGGCGTTTTCGGAAATTGGTGTATCGCGCACGCGTTCTTTCCCGAATTCTTCGAGCATTCCCACCGATGTTCCGAAATCTCCGCCGAATATTCCGACGTCTTCACCCATTAGAAATACGTTTTCGTCGCGACGCATTTCTTCGGACATGGCCATAATAACTGCGTCTCTGACAGACATTAATTTGGTTTCGTTTTCCATTTATTATGTTGTTGTGATTTTTTTTAATTTAGCTGTGATTGATAATAATTTGCATGAGTGGAAAATTGGCTCCGTTATGGTGCGAAGATATCTTCGAAAGCCGATTCAAGAGAAGGCTCCGGACTGCTGAAAGCAAACTGTACGGCTTCTTCAACTGCTTCTTTCGAAGCCTTGTCCAAATCGTCAAGTTCTTTTTGAGTTGCGATTTTGTTATCGATCAAATATTTCGAAAATTTGAGGATAGGATCTTTTTTCTTCCACGCATCAATTTCCTCTTTCGTCCGATATTTTCCCGGATCGGAAGTGGAGTGTCCGTACCACCGGTAGGTGAGGCTTTCCACCAGTACAGGACCGTTTCCTTCGCGAACATACGCTACCACGTCGCGGAATCTGTCGTAAACGTCCATTACGTTGTTGCCGTCTTCGATCAGATAGCCCGGAATCCCGTACGAAGCAGCCCGACGATAATTGTAATCAATATTGATTACACTCTTGATCGGCGTACTTATTCCGTACATATTGTTGATGGAATAGAAAATGACCGGAAGTTTCCAGATGGAAGCAAGATTGAGCGTCTCGTGAAATGTGCCCTCGTTAACGGCGCCATCACCAAAAAAACAAATTACTATTTTTCCGGTTTTTTTCATTTGTTGTGTTAGGGCTGCACCAATAGCCATTCCCATACCTCCTCCAACTATGCCGTTGGCACCAAGATTTCCCTTATCGAGATCGGCAATGTGCATCGATCCCCCTTTCCCTTTGCACGTACCGGTGGCACGTCCTAAAATTTCGGCCATCATCTCGTTCAGGTCGATTCCCATCGCAATGGTTTGACCATGCCCGCGGTGGTTGGAGGTAATCAGATCGCCTTCGCCGATAGCGGCAATAGCGCCAACGCTTGCCGCTTCTTCGCCTACCGAAAAATGCGTCATACCGGGAACTTTTCCTCTCTTCACAAGCTCGTTCACCTTGTTATCGAAATTTCGAATATCCAGCATCTGCCGATGCATGGTAAGCAATTCGTCTTTCGAAAGAGCTTGTTTAATTGTGTCTGTTGTCTTGGTGGATTCTTTGGATTTTGAAGCCATAATTTTTTGCTGTGATTTTATCAATTTTTTTCAAGTTCTATTTTCTTAGACAAAGTAACGCTTGAGCGTACCATATTGTTTAACATACCGTTTTTTTTATCGGCATTTTCATAAGCAGCTTGCTCATAAGTCACTTTATAAAATTTTTTACGGAATTTTATTTAGAACCGTTTTACATAATTTTTCAGACAGAAAAACAAATCAGATTATTTTTTGTTCGTAACAAAAATGTTTTTTTCTTCGACAAGCGTTCCATGCAAATACAAATGTGTAATTTTGATCCGATCAATACAAAGTGTTAGAATGACTAAAAAACCAACATCCGCAGTTGTTGTGGCTAACGGGCAATTCCCCACCCATCCGATTCCATTATTGGTTCTACGCGAGGCAAAATATATCGTATGCTGTGACGGAGCTGCCAATGCATTCATTTCCAATATCGGAATTCCGGATGCGATAGTTGGCGACTGCGATTCCATTTCGCCGGAAAACAAAATCCGTTTCGAAGATCGGATATATCCCGATCCCGATCAATATACCAACGATTTGACAAAGGCCGTCAACTTTTGCATCAGTCGAGGAATAAAGGATATCACTATCGTGGGTGCCACCGGCAAACGCGAAGATCATACGCTCGGCAATATTTCGCTTTTAGCCGAATACCAATTGCGAGTG
>Ga0208940_1002460_pt1 | contig 17115 bp, 11 predicted proteins | sample AD_JPNNA6_MetaG_FD_184445 | JGI IMG/M metagenome (GOLD analysis project Ga0208940, IMG submission 184445) | Active sludge microbial communities of municipal wastewater-treating anaerobic digesters from Japan - AD_JPNNA6_MetaG (SPAdes) (version 2) | ecosystem: Engineered > Bioreactor > Anaerobic... | reverse complement strand
CGCTTTGCCTTCGGCTTCCTCCAGATTCGCAGTTGCCCGCGACACCCTTGCCGTTTAGCTAACTCTTCCCCTTGCCGGGTGAGTAGTGGACTTGCACCACCAAGTCTGTGCGCCCTGCCGGGCGCACAGATAAAAAAGCGGGGCAAGCCCCGCTTTTTTGTTTTGCAGTAAAATCAAAAATCCTGAAAACCTTCCTTGTCAAAAGGGATAACGTCTTCGGGCCTGTCAGTTTTTTTCTCCTGAGTACCGGCGACCGTCGGCGGCAAGAGTTTTTGTACTCTTTTTTGCGCCTTCGGAGCAGGTGAGTGTGTAACTGGGGCAGAAGATCCCGCATCTGCATCTCCGGTAATGATTTCCACCATCTGCCGGACACTTCTCTTCATCTGCTCGGCCTGCGCGTTTAGCTCTTCTGCAGCGCTGGCCGATTCCTCGGCGCTGGCGGCGGTGCTCTGTACCACCTTGTCCATTTCGGAAACGGCCTTGCCAATCTGGCTGATCCCTTGTGCCTGCTCATGAGACGCAGCAGCAATCTCATCAACCAGTTGACCGACCTTAATGGCGATATCGACATTACCCTGAAAAGCTTCCTGGGTTATCTTAGTCAGCTCACCGCTTTTTTTAACCGTCTCTATCGTGCCTTCGATGAGATCTGATGTGTTTTTGGCCGCCTCGGCCGCCCGTACCGCGAGATTACGAACCTCATCGGCCACCACGGCAAAACCGGCGCCCGCTTCGCCGGCACGAGCCGCTTCTACGGCAGCGTTGAGCGCCAAGAGGTTTGTCTGAAAAGCAATTTCATCAATGGTTTTGATAATTTTCCCCGTCTCTTCGCTGGAACGGGCGACTTCCTGAATAGAATCCACCATACTTTTCATATGCTCATCGACTTTGGCCACCATTTGCTGTGCCTCACCCATCCGGGCCTTGGCCTGGGCCGCGTTGTCGGCATTTTGTCTGGTCATCGAGGCTATTTCTTCCAGAGAAGAAGAAGTTTCTTCCAGCGCCGAGGCCTGCTCCGAAGCTCCCTCGGCCAGAGACTGGCTGGCCGAGGCCACCTGCGCCGAGGCTGCCGCCACCTGCGCCGAAGCGTCATCGAGTTCGCTGGAGATGCGGCCGATCGGCAGTGCGATGCCCTGCGTAATGAAAAATACTCCCACTGCGCCCAGCACCAGAAAGACCAATGCGATCACTACAGTAACGACGGTCAGCCCGTAGATGGGGGCCATAAACTCACTATAGTCCTGGGTAAAGCAGACACTCCAGCCGGCTGCCGGCACAGGTGCATACCCGGCTATCTTTTTTACGCCCTGAAAAACATATTCGTCGACGCCGATATCGCCGGCAATCATCCGGGCGGCAAAAGTCTTCATTCCTTCCGTTTGAGCGATATTTGTTTTAAGAATGTGTTCCTCTTTCGGGTGAGCGATGCACAGCCCTGTTTGGTCAATGATAAAACCGAAAGTGGTTGCACCCAGTCTGGCGGTATATACTTTCTCGGATATAGAATCCATATTCAATGTGGATACGACCGCTCCCACTACCTTTCCTGAGCTTGAATATACAGGCGCGGCAAAAATCATGACCGTGTTGCCAGTGGCTTTGGATTTGATAACCGCACCGGCCGTCATTTGCCCGTCTTTCGCTTTTTGAAAATAGTCCCGGTCTGAAAGATCAAGTTGCCCATCGTCCGAGGAAATCACTTTCCCATCCACTCCAGCAACGAAGATGCTTTCATAGTCAGCGCCGCTTTTTTGGATCAGTCCATCCATTTCTGCTATCATTTCTCTAATTTCCGGGGCATTCGCCATTCCCTCGCTGTATTTTTCGGCACCTTTGATCACAGCGGCACGCTGTGCCGTTTGAATAACAATTTTTAACTCTGCCCCGACGGCGGCATTTGCCATGTTGGCCATCCCTTTGGCTACAGCTAGGGCTTCGGACTTGGCCGCACTCTCCAGTGCCCCCATTGATCTGTAAATTGAAATGCCTCCCACGACAAGCACTGGAATCAAAACGAAAAGTAAGCCGGTCACCATCATTTTAAAACGCAATGATCTCTTGTTCACAGTAACACCTCCATAAAAAACAATATTTGTTAGTCATGATTTATTAGCAAAAAGGCCTAATCATGCGTATCTTCCCAAGGCACCGCAAAAACAGGTGGGACTCACCTGTAAGTCGGTACAGCTTTTTAATCTAAGCTCACCCTGCAGAAGGAAGGGGGCCTGACGGGCAGGCACTCCGATCAGGCCTCGCACAGATACCCAAATATCGGCCATAGGAATAAAAAACTTTAGCACATAACTGTAGGCTCTGCGATATTAGTCCGACAATAAAAGGTGAATATTTCCATTTGGCGGGGAAAGACTTAAACAATCCTCGATCAGACTTTGGGGGCAAAGTCGCTTGGGCACGAACGATAAATTTAAAAGTGTAACGGTTCCAACGATATCACGGAACTATGGATTGTACTGAGAAAAACCAGTGTGCGGCGGCGACTTCTTTGCCGGGCCTGACTTGCCGGCAAAACAGGTTCACTTCCCGAAAAGCAAGCCGGTATTTTTTGCCGGACCGAAACGCACGAGCGTCTACTTCATCTTTTTTTTCGCTTCGTCGAAGACAGGTTCGTATTTTCCATATCCCACCGGTAACGAGGCATGGCGGTCGAAGCGCAAGGCGTTCTGAAAACAGACAATTCCTTTGAGGCGAAGCTGGCGGGCCTGACTGACATTGGCCGGGTTAATCAGTGCCAGGTTGCAAATTCCCATATATATGTAAGACTGGGCAATGTGCCGGAAACCACGGATCCTGGTCGTTTTTTCAAAAATATCTGCCGCGTCCTGAAAACGGCCTTGTGCGAAGATTTCCTGGGCCATTTTGTATTCATCCTCTCCGGGTGACACTTCCGGCTCCTGCGGTTTTTTGCCTGCTGCCGGCTTTTTCGGCTCCGCCTGTTTTTGCTGCTTCATCTGCTGCTGAAGTATGGACATCACCTGCCCGCCCCTGACGGCAAAAGCAGTCCAGGACGTGTCTCCGGGGTTTTCCCGCTGGGCACGGGCAACGGCGGTTGTAAAGGCATCCATCCAGACGGGAATCAGTCTGGCGTTATTCCTGCGATAGGTTTCGTCCCGTCCGGCCGTTTCCAGTTGCTTGAGCTGTGCTTCTATATTGCGCCGTGCCGCCTCGGTTTCTTTGGCCAGCACCTTCCAGGCAAAGGCGATAAGCCTTCTTGTCTGTTCCTGGTCAAAGTCGGGGGTCATTAAGTCGGAGACAATGGTGCCGAACCTGCCATCATCTGTCGCCCTGAGCGCCTGCATGGCCGCTTCCACCCGGCTTTTTGTTGTTTCACTGTTGTTCGCGGCCGCCGGCCCGCAAACGGCGGAAATTCCTCCGTAGTCAGGATCAAGTTCCTGTAAACTGCGGCAAGAACGCAGCACAAGCGGGTTATTGGTGTCTGTTGCCGAGTCAATAAACATGCGCCGCACACGGATGTAGGGGCGAAGCGACTCATCTGCAAACCGCAGAAGATCTTCCGAACCGCTTTTCGTCTGCCAGCCGATATCGTCGTTTCGCAGCCCGGACAGTTTTACGCGGGCGGCAAATGAAGACTCCGCACATTGTTCGAACCATTGGGCCGCCCGGCCCAAATCCAGAGGAGCGACTTTACCCTCCATATAGATTTTCCCCAGAGCCATTTGCGCCTTGGCATACCCCTGGCTGGCCGAGCTGTGATACCAGCTCATTGCTTCCCGGGGATTGATTTTCAGCCCCACTCCTTCCCGGAAAACCCACCCCATGGCGTACTGCGCAGCCGCCTCTCCCCGTCTGGCTCGTTGTTGGTAGTTTTCAATCCTCCTGACAATTTCACGTCTGAGTCCCTTGTCTTTAAAAAAAAGTAGCGCCAGGCCGACCTGCGCTCTCTCATCACCGAGTTCTGCCGATTGGAAAAGCCTGTTCAATGCCGGTACTGATTCAGTCACCTGCTGAACTGCGCTCCCGCGCATCATCCCCAAATAAAGCAGTCCCTCCGGATCGTTCTGATTTGCCGCCATTTCGTACCACTTGGCGGCTATTAGCCCATCGGCAGGAACGTCCACGCCGAACTCATAGAGCTCCCCGACAAGAAGCTGCGCCTTGGCATCTCCCCGCCTGGCCGCCTGCTCCAGTTTTGGGAAATCCTCCTTCGTCCATTTAGCGGGCGTGCATGAACTCAGAACGCCTGTTGTCACAGTGATCAAACAAAGAAACACGAAATTTTTGAGCATGTTTTTTAATGACATAACTCAAGATTACCTCCGTTGTGCCGAAAAATCAAGAAAGAGGATTCATGGTTGTCGTCGGGCCGAAAAATGGATTGAATAATTACACAGGTTATGTTTAAATTTCCCTAACCGTATCAAGCTATTAGCACTTTGGGCAAAATGAGCGATAACGACAAGACAATAGAGAGCATCACACGAATTCATGGATTTGAAATTATCGGCCTTATTTCCAATCAGGGCGGGATGTCTGATGTTTATGAGGCGTATCAGCTCTCCATCGGACGGCGGGTAGCGGTAAAAAAACTCAAATCGACTTTTGTGAACGATGAAAACATTAAAAGCAGATTTGAAAAAGAAGCCAAACTGCTGGGAAAGCTGAATCATGCCAATATTATCCAGCTCATTGATTTCAGCAACGAGCACCTGACGTTGATTATGGAATACGTTGAGGGGAAACCCCTGGATGAGCTTCTTTCGGAAAAGGAAAATCTCTCTATCGAAGAGTCGCTGCGGATTATTTCAGAAGTGCTCGCCGGTCTTCATTATGCCCACCAACACCGCATCATTCACCGTGATATCAAGCCAGGCAACATTTTCATGACCTATGACGGGCGTGTAAAAATATCAGACTTCGGCATTGCCAGCATTATCGAAGGTGACGAGATATCGAACAAGACGGAAAAAGGAAACTGGATCGGTACTCCCTCTTATATCGCACCCGAACAGATCATCGGCGGCCAGACCGGCCCCTGGACGGATATCTATTCTACAGGGATTACACTTTACCGGCTGACCACCGGAAAGCTGCCTTTCTTCCATGAAAACCCCATCCAGACCGCTATTATGCACGTCAAGGAACAGCCGGTTCCCCCTCATGAAGTAGCGCCGTTGATTTCAAAGGAATTAAGCCGTATCATCCTCAAGGCCATTGCCAAGGATCCGCAGGATCGCTTCAGCACTGCGCAGGCATTCAAAGAAGCGGTGGACCGGCTTTTACGCCCCCGCAAAGATAAGGCCTATCTGCAGGAAGCTAAAGCGGAGTGGGAAAAAGCCTGCCAGCAGCGCACAACACAGAAAAAGCGTTGTCTCTTGAGTTCCATCAAGCTCTCCCAGATGGCCCTTGACGAAAACCCCGACCTGCCGGAGGCCAGACAGGTTCTTGAAGGCGCCAGCCGTGACCTGAAGAGAATCAGACGGAAAGAATATGCGCTATACGGAGGAGCGGCATTGCTGGTCATCGCTGTCATCATCGCGCTTGCCACTAAACTATCCACAGGGGTCGGCAATCTCGACATCTATACAAGCGAAGCGGCCGATGTTTATCTTGACGGCGTCAAAATCGGCACGGCACCTTTTGTTTTTCAGGGCGTTCGCGCCGGAGAACATAAACTGGCAGTTGAACAGCCAGGCTTTTACCGATCGCCGGACAGAACGATCATCATTGAAAAAAACAGGCTCCTGATCGTCAACGAAGCCATCCCCGGCGGTGGCACCGTCACGATTACCTCTTCCAATCCGGGAACTAAAGTGTATATCAACGGATTGGAAAGCGGAGAAACACCTCTTTCCAGGAAGCTCGTCATCGGGCGTCATACAATCAGCGTAGGGGGCGTGGCGCGTAGCGTTGTGGTTCAGGAGGGCGACAGCCTGACAGAAAATTTCTAGATCAAACCGGCGTGCGGCGCGTAGCGGCTACCTCAATGCTTGCGGCAGGCAGATACCGCTTGAACGCCTGTCGTATTTTTTCACAATGGGAGGCATTCTTGATACTGACGGCGGAGGGGAAAACCGATCTTGGCCGCATGCGCGACAGAAATGAAGACTTCATCCATGTGGATGAAAAGCTTGGTCTGCTTGTCGTGGCCGACGGGATCGGCGGGCGCTCCCGTGGAGAGGTGGCCAGTGAGCTCGCCGTCAGAGCAGTGCGCGAATATTTTCGTATCGATCATCAAGCGATTGCCGATTATGACCCGGCTTACTCCGTGACCACCAACCAGCTGAACACCGCCGTCATGCAGGCCAATCGCGCCGTGTATGAGGCGGCGCAGGCCGCCCCGGAACTTGAGGGGATGGGTACCACCATCGCGGCCTGCCTGCTTGCCAATGACCAACTGAGCTACGCCCATGTCGGCGACAGTCGAATTTATCTGATCAGGTCCGGTAATATGGAGCTATTGACCGCGGATCACTCCTTCGCCGGGGAACATTTTCCCATGCAGCGACTCACCGGAGAGGGAACATCGTCGCTTTTTAAAAATATTCTCACCCGGGCGGTGGGCGTGGGTGACGAGATTGTCGCTGATCTGGGTGAATTCAACGTGCTGGCCGGTGATTTGCTCCTTTTATGCAGTGACGGTCTGTACAACATGATTTCCGATGATGAAATGCTCCAAATTATTTTACGCGCGGGTAATGTGCGTGCCGCCAGTGAAATACTCACTGATATTGCCAACGATAACGGCGGCAGCGATAATATTTCGGCAATCGTCGGCTACATTCACAAAAAAAAATGGCGCCCGTCATGGGCGGCCATAACCGGACAGCTCCGGAGGTGATGGATGGCAAAAATCTTATTGAGATTCAAAGGAGAAATAGTCGATGAGATCGCTTTGGATAAAGACATCATCTCCATCGGCAGAAAAGCAGACAACCATGTCGTCATCGATAATCAGGCCGTATCATCCCATCATGCCATCATTGAAAGACAGGGGGATCAGCTGTTCATCGAGGACTTGAAAAGCCTCAACGGCACCTTTCTGAACGGCCGCACCGTGAAGCGTTCTGAAATATTCAACGGAGATGTCATCGTCGTCGGCATCCATGCGCTCGAAATACAGATTGACAAAGACCGCTTTGACGAGGCAAAAAATGCTCCCGGGCGCGGACGCTCCATGTTTGAAACGATCGTGATCACCCCGGAGCAGCGCAGGAGAATTCTTCTGGCCGCCAGCACGACGGCTCCGGATGTTCTGGGCGGCTTTGTCGTCATCAGGGGAGCAGGCGGGCAAAAAGACTACCTTATCCGCGACAAAGTTTCCAACATCGGCAGTGAAAAAGGCTCTGTCATCAGGCTCAGAGGGTTATTTGCGCCCAGACGCGCCGCTTTGGTCAACCGCCGCAAGGAAGGGTATTTCATCACCCCCACCAGCAGGAAATCCATAAAGGTAAACGGTAATGTCATCGAACAGCGCCATGACCTTAAAGACGGAGACATTGTGGACATCGGCAGACTGAAACTGCAATTTTATATCAAAGAACCGGGCTACGGTACGGACAAATAAGTTTTCAGCGCCGCGATACAGGCGATGCAAAAATTTTGAGGTATTATGACAAAAAAGAAAACAGCCGCAGAAAAGCCAAAATCAAAAATCAGAGATTTTTTCGAGTCGGTCCTGATTGCCTTTGTAATTGCCGCATTTATTATTTCCTTTGTCGTGCAGGCCTTTAAAATACCTTCCGGATCCATGATTCCAACGCTATTGATCGGCGATCATCTTTTCGTCAACAAATTCATCTACGGCGTAAAAATTCCTTTTTTCCGCAAGACAATCATCCCCGTCACCGATCCCGGACGTGGTGATGTCATCGTCTTCATTTTCCCGCAGGACAGGTCAAAGGACTTCATCAAACGAGTCATCGGATTGCCCGGTGATACGATAGAAATGAAAAACAAAAAGTTGTACATCAATCATGAGGCGTATGAGGACCCCTACGGCGTTTATACCGACCCGGTCATCCTGCCTGCCGAAGCCGGCCCACGCGATAATTTCGGGCCACTGACAGTGCCGGAAAATTCACTTTTCGTCATGGGGGACAATCGCGACCACAGTCTTGACAGCCGCTTCTGGGGCTTTGTAGAACTCAAAGACGTTTTGGGTAAGGCATTTATCATCTACTGGTCGTGGAACTCTGAGGAGAAAAGCGTGCGTCTGGAGCGACTGGCGGGATTGATTAAATAAACTGCGACAATCCCTGCAAATACCCCACGGGAATATCTTTGACATTACCCCCTTTAAAAAAACGAGCGGTTATTTCATGACAACGTAAAGAACCAATTCAATGACACAAAACACCAAAAGTACCTCTCCTGACAAACCAGTCGAACGTATTTTAGTTATTGCAGGCAGGATCCCTTTTGTCCTGACAATTATGGCATTCTTGCTTATCATAGCAGGCACGCTTTCCTACTATATTCATTTCATAAAAGGCATAAAACAAGGCGGGTGGATATACAGGCTATTTTTCCTGGGGGGTGAATGGAATATCCCCACTTATTTTTCCGTAATTTTGCTGTTGGGAGCCTTTGCCCTGCTTTTGTTTATCAGCACGGCTGAAAAGAAAAGAAAGTCTGCCTATCTACTGCACTGGCGAGTGCTTACAGGCGGTTTTTTACTGATGGCCGCCGATGAGTTGCTTTATTTCCATGAAAAATTGGGACTCTTCTTACATGAACTTATAAAGTGTGAATCTTACGGCTTGTTTTACTACATCTGGGTTCTCGTCGCGATTCCAATCGTTATTTTGCTCGCGGTATTTTTTACCCGGTTCATCTGGAATCTTCCAGGAAGAACCAGGATCATTTTCGTGGTTTCCGGTATTGTATATCTGACAGGGGCTGTCGGTTTTGAAATGCTCGGCGGGTGGCAGGCGGAAAAATCGGGTGCTTTAAATCTCACCTACCTTCTGTTCGAAACGATTGAGGAGAGCCTGGAGATGTTCGGGGTCATCTTTTTTATATACGGTCTTCTCGATTATATACAAACATACTGCCTGGACGACTTTCGTCCCTTATTAAAGTAGTAAAAGCAGCTAAGACAGGAGTTTCTTCACATACGCGCCGGCGAACCAGCATGTTTTATTTTCCCCTACTGGTAATCGGCCGCCAAATTTGCTATCGGTTAAAAATAAATTGGACAATGACGATTAACCCATCTTCCGCAGTAAGCGTTGAAATTTGATAAAAACAGGCTGTATTATTTTAAAAAACGTAATTAATACACGGGGGCTTATTGAAAAACTCAATGTAGTGCAGAAAAGCCGTCTTGCGCAATTATTTCTGTAACGACATACTCCTTTTGCAGAAGGAGCAGTAAATGTATTTGCGTCGTCACAGCAAAAAATTTTCGGGAGAAGAATACGGTTACTGGTCATTGGTTGAGTCAATACGGACGGCCAGGGGCCACGACAGTTGTTGTTGCCCAACAAACCGAAAATAATCGAAAATGTAGTGCAGAAAACAGCCTGATTCTAACCGCAATTACCTGTAATCATTGCTTTGTCATTTTTGAACTGCGGAAGATGGGTTAAAGATGAGTTTCCAACACCCTCCAATTGCAGTTACCGTAATCATCCCCGCCTACAATGCCGCCCCGTGGCTTCCCATGCTTTTCGATGGGCTTGACACCCAATCATTTCGTGACTTTGAAGTCATTTTCATAAACGACGGTTCCACCGACGAAACGGCGAATCTTCTGAACTCGTATGCGGTGGAGTGCTCCAATGTAAAAGTCATCCATCAGCCTAACCGGGGAGTAGCCGTAGCGCGTAATACCGGTCTCGATGCCGCTGTAGGGAAATACATTGCTTTTGTCGATGCGGACGATGCCATCGCTCCATCCTATCTAGAAAAGCTCGTTTCGCTGGCTGATTCACTTGATCTCGATATCGCGTTTTCTGATCGAAGGCACTTTATAAAAACACCCGGTGACTTAGGCAATGCCAAGCTGTTCCCACGTCCTAAAACCAGAGGACCTCTCGCAGGAAAAGAGTGGTTTGAAAAAACCCTTTACGACAGGGAATGGTATGCGGCGGTCTGGGCAAGCCTGTTTCGGCGCGGTTTTATCGAAGAACACAATTTTCGTTTCGCAGAGGGGGTATCCGCCAGCAGTGATGTCCTCATGGGAGTGGCTCTTCAGCCCAGGGCAAAACGGGTCGCCTTTACGCCGGAGACCGCCTACTATTACCGGGACACACCCGGTTCGATCGTCAATGACAATTCAATAAAAGGCAGGATCAAACGGATCAGGGCGCGCACGTTTGTCTTTGAGGAAATTCTGCGCATGGCCGACAGCGAATCCCCTCCGCTCGCCGAGATTTTCATGGCGATAGCGGTGGAAGGCGGCAGACAATTACTGGGAGAAGTTTCCGATCTGCCCTCTTTAAAACAGCGCATCATCATTTCGTCACATCTTCGTAAAAGAGGGTTTCTTAGTCGTCTTTTACATGAAGCAAAGATTAAGTCTCATGAAAAACAAATCCTTACCGCTTATTTCTTTTCGCTTTTGGAAATATTCACCTTCCCGGACCACCCCGTCTGAAATACCGGCCTCTGACACTGACAATGATATTTGTTGCCGTAAAGGTGGTCAGTTTTGGATACTATCGCTGAGACATTTAAGCAGGAGTTATTTTGATATCCTCACCAGCCGGCCATGCCGCTCCATTTTTCCCTACTGGTAATCGGCCGCCAAATTTGCTATGGTTTAAAAATAAACTGCACAATGACGATTAAAGATGAGTTTCCAGCACCCTCCAATTGCCGTTAGCGTAATCATCCCTGCCTACAATGCCGCCCCGTGGCTTCCCATGCTTTTCGATGGCCTTGACGCCCAATCATTTCGTAACTTTGAAGTCATCTTCATAAACGACGGCTCCACCGACGAAACGGCGAATCTTCTGGACTCGTATGCGGTGGAGCGCTCCAATGTAAAAGTCATCCATCAGCCTAACCGGGGAGTGGCCATAGCACGTAATACCGGTCTCGATGCCGCAGTGGGAAAATATGTTGCTTTTGTCGATGCGGACGATGCCATCGCTCCAACCTATCTCGAAAAGCTCGTTTCGCTGGCTGATTCGCTTGATTTGGATATCGCCTTTTGCAGCGCGTGGCGCTTTATCAGAACACCGGGTGATATGACCGATGCCAATCTGCTTATCCACCCTAAGCCACAGGGAGTTGTCCCGGGGAAAGAGTGGCTCGAAAGAACCGTGGCGGATAAAGAGTGGTTTGCCGTGGTCTGGGCAAGCCTGTTTCGGAGCGGTTTTATCGAAGATCACAATTTTCGCTTCGCAGAGGGGGCACTAGCCAGCGAAGATGTCCTCTGGGGAGTGGCTCTTCAACCCAGGGCAAAACGGGTCGCCTTTACGCCGGAGACCACCTATTATTACCGGAACACGCCCGGTTCAATTATAAATGACAATTCCACAAAGGGTAAGATCAAACGGATCAGGGGGAACACGTCTGTCGTCGAGGAACTGCTTAGCATGTCTGACAGCGAATCCTCTCCTCTTGCCGAGAGTTTCAGGGCGCTAGCATTGGAAAACGGAAGATTGTTGCTGGGGGAAGTTGCCGAGTTGCCCTCTTTAAAACAACGCATCATCATTTCGTCGCAACTACGTAAAAGAGGGTTTCTTAGTCGTCTTTTACACGAAACAAAGACTAAATCTCATAAAAAACGAATCCTCACCGCTTATTTCTTTTCGCTTTTGGAAATATTCACTTTCCAGGACCACCCCGTCTGAAATGCCGGCCTCTGACACTGACAGGGAAATTTGTCGGCATAAAGGTGGACAGTTTTTGGATACTATCGCTGAGACATTTAAACAGGAGTTATCTTGATATGCACACCAGCCGGCCATACCGCTCCATTTTCCCCTACTGGTAATCGGCCGCCAAATTTGCTATCGGTTAAAAATAAATTGGATAATGACGATTAAAGATGAGTTTCCAACACCCTCCAATTGCCGTTAGCGTAATCATCCCCGCCTACAATGCCGCCCCGTGGCTTACGGAGCTTTTTAATGGGCTTGACACCCAATCATTTCGTGACTTTGAAGTCATTTTCATAAACGACGGCTCCACCGACGAAACGGCGAATCTTCTGGACTCGTATGCGGCATCACATGCCAATGTAAAAGTCATCCACCAGCCTAACCGGGGAGTAGCCGTAGCGCGTAATACCGGTCTCGATGCCGCTGTAGGGAAATACATTGCTTTTGTCGATGCGGACGATGCCATCGCTCCATCCTATCTAGAAAAGCTCGTTTCGCTGGCTGATTCACTTGATCTCGATATCGCGTTTTCTGATCGAAGGCACTTTATAAAAACACCCGGTGACTTAGGCAATGCCAAGCTGTTCCCACGTCCTAAAACCAGAGGACCTCTCGCAGGAAAAGAGTGGTTTGAAAAAACCCTTTACGACAGGGAATGGTATGCGGCGGTCTGGGCAAGCCTGTTTCGGCGCGGTTTTATCGAAGAACACAATTTTCGTTTCGCAGAGGGGGTATCCGCCAGCAGTGATGTCCTCATGGGAGTGGCTCTTCAGCCCAGGGCAAAACGGGTCGCCTTTACGCCGGAGACCGCCTACTATTACCGGGACACACCCGGTTCGATCGTCAATGACAATTCAATAAAAGGCAGGATCAAACGGATCAGGGCGCGCACGTTTGTCTTTGAGGAAATTCTGCGCATGGCCGACAGCGAATCCCCTCCGCTCGCCGAGATTTTCATGGCGATAGCGGTGGAAGGCGGCAGACAATTACTGGGAGAAGTTTCCGATCTGCCCTCTTTAAAACAGCGCATCATCATTTCGTCACATCTTCGTAAAAGAGGGTTTCTTAGTCGTCTTTTACATGAAGCAAAGATTAAGTCTCATGAAAAACAAATCCTTACCGCTTATTTCTTTTCGCTTTTGGAAATATTCACCTTCCCGGACCACCCCGTCTGAAATACCGGCCTCTGACACTGACAATGATATTTGTTGCCGTAAAGGTGGTCAGTTTTGGATACTATCGCTGAGACATTTAAGCAGGAGTTATTTTGATATCCTCACCAGCCGGCCATGCCGCTCCATTTTTCCCTACTGGTAATCGGCCGCCAAATTTGCTATGGTTTAAAAATAAACTGCACAATGACGATTAAAGATGAGTTTCCAGCACCCTCCAATTGCCGTTAGCGTAATCATCCCTGCCTACAATGCCGCCCCGTGGCTTCCCATGCTTTTCGATGGCCTTGACGCCCAATCATTTCGTAACTTTGAAGTCATCTTCATAAACGACGGCTCCACCGACGAAACGGCGAATCTTCTGGACTCGTATGCGGTGGAGCGCTCCAATGTAAAAGTCATCCATCAGCCTAACCGGGGAGTGGCCATAGCACGTAATACCGGTCTCGATGCCGCAGTGGGAAAATATGTTGCTTTTGTCGATGCGGACGATGCCATCGCTCCAACCTATCTCGAAAAGCTCGTTTCGCTGGCTGATTCGCTTGATTTGGATATCGCCTTTTGCAGCGCGTGGCGCTTTATCAGAACACCGGGTGATATGACCGATGCCAATCTGCTTATCCACCCTAAGCCACAGGGAGTTGTCCCGGGGAAAGAGTGGCTCGAAAGAACCGTGGCGGATAAAGAGTGGTTTGCCGTGGTCTGGGCAAGCCTGTTTCGGAGCGGTTTTATCGAAGATCACAATTTTCGCTTCGCAGAGGGGGCACTAGCCAGCGAAGATGTCCTCTGGGGAGTGGCTCTTCAACCCAGGGCAAAACGGGTCGCCTTTACGCCGGAGACCACCTATTATTACCGGAACACGCCCGGTTCAATTGTCAATGACAATTCCATTAAGGGCAGGATCAAACGGATCAGGGCGCGTAAATTGCTCAGAGAGGAACTGCTGCGCATGGCCGACAGCGAATCACCTCTGCTTGCCGAGATTTTCAGGGCGATGGCGTTGAAAGTCGGCAGACGATTACTGGGAGAAGTTTCCGAGTTGCCCTCTTTAAAACAACGCATCATCATTTCGTCACAACTACGTAAAATAGGGTTTCTTAGTCGTCTTTTACATGAAACAAAGATTAAGTCTCATAAAAAACGAATCCTAACTGCTTATTTCTTTTCGTTTTTGGAAATATTCACCTCCCGAACCGCCCCGTCTGAAATGCCGGCCTCTGACACTGACAAGTAAATTTGTTGGCGTAAAAAATTAAGCGGCGAACACGGAACATGCCCGCCGCCTGCAACACCGGACTCGTTTATGCCGCTGTGCCACCGCCCGTGACAAACCCCTTTGATGGAGGGCCTGTATCGGCCGGCGTGCCGGCAATCTGCGCCAGATAAGCCGCACCGAGCTTTTTAATATGGTCGCTCACATTGTCAAAATAATTGAAATGGGCCTGCTCCTCATCGGTGATTGTTTCAAAGAGTTTCATGCTGATACTGTCGCCGTTTTCGCGGCACACCAGCAGAAACTGGTTGTAGGCGTCGATAGTGTCGTCCTCCAGTTTCGCGTCGAACGGAAAGATCAGATCGAATTTTTGAGCTTTTTGCACCGCGGTTTCCAGTTCTGAAGTGGGTTCACCGCCGAGCTCTTTGATGCGTTCCGCCAACATCTCGGCATGCCGCATTTCATCGATGGCAATGAGTTTAACTTTGGCAGCCAGCTCTCCGTAATCCATATCATCAAGGTTATAATGCTGGTTCATATACTGATGGATGGCGTGAAGCTCCATGGAGCGCGCCTTGTTTAAAACTTCGATGACCTTCTTTTTTTTCTGCTCGCGGGAATTTTGCGCCATGATAAACCTCCTTTTTTTACGAAAATTATCAAAGTATCTCTGCTTCTTCCCGTCCGCCAAATCCGGCGAACAGTTGACGCATACTATCACAGCATCACCTGAAACTGGAGTTTTTTTGACAAGCGCGCCGGTGAACTATCATCCTTTATTTTCCCTACTGGTAATCGGCCGCCAAATTTGCTATCGGTTAAAAATAAATTGGACAATGACGATTAAAGATGAGTTTCCAACACCCTCCAATTGCCGTTAGCGTAATCATCCCCGCCTACAATGCCGCACCGTGGCTTCCCATGCTTTTCGATGGGCTTGACGCCCAATCATTTCGTAACTTTGAGGTCATTTTCATAAACGACGGTTCCACCGACGAAACGGCGAATCTTCTGGACTCGTATGCGGCAGCACACGCCAATGTAAAAATCATCCACCAGCCTAACCGGGGAGTGGCCATAGCACGTAATACCGGTCTCGATGCCGCTGTGGGGAAATACATTGCTTTTGTCGATGCGGATGATGCCATCGCTCCATCCTATCTCGAAAAGCTCGTTTCGCTGGCTGATTCACTTGATCTGGACATCGCCTTTACCAACGATTGGCGCTTTATAAAAACACCCGGCGACTGGGATAAGGCCGAGATGTACCCACATCCCAAAGCCATAACCCCCCTCGACGGAAAAGAGTGGTTAAAAAAGGGCCTCTACGGCGACAAATGGTGTGCGGCGCTCTGGGCAAGCCTGTTTCGGCGCGGTTTTATCGAAGAACACAATTTTCGCTTCGCAGAGGGGCTTGCCGCCAGCAGTGATGTTCTCTGGACAGCGGCTCTTCACCCCAGGGCAAAACGGGTCGCCTTTACGCCCGAAACCGCCTATTATTACAGGGACACGCCCGGCTCGATCGTCAATGACAATTCAATAAAAGGCAGGATCAAACGGATCAGGGCGCACACGTTTGTCGTCGAAGAAATTCTGCGCATGGCCGACAGCGAAGCCGCTCCGCTTGCCGAGATTTTCATGGCAATAGCGGTGGAAGGCGGCAGACGATTACTGGGAGAAGTTTCCGATCTACCCTCTTTAAAACAGCGCATTATCATTTCGTCATATCTTCGTAAAAGAGGGTTTCTTAGTCGTCTTTTACATGAAACAAAGATTAAGTCTCATAAAAAACGAATCCTTACCGCTTATTTCTTTTCGCTTTTGGGAATATTCACCTCCCAGGGCTATTTCGCGCAAAAATTTCGGCGTCTGACGCTGACGGCGGAGCAAAGACGGCGCTGTACCCCTCAAAAGAAGCTGCATTACTTCGCGCTGAACATTGTGGACCACTGCAACCTGCGCTGCAAGGGATGTGACCACTTCGCCCCCCTTGCCGACAATTATTGTGTTCCCCTGGCAACCATTGAGAGCGACTTGCACCAATTTTCCAAAATACTAAAAGGTGAGCTTCTCTCATTAGCAATTATGGGAGGCGAGTCATTGCTGCACCCGCAATTGAAGGAAATCATGATTTTCGCCAGAAGCTATTTTCCCCGAACCAAAATCAGGCTCAGAACCAACGGCATTTTGCTCAACCGCCAGGACGATGATTTCTGGAGAACATGCCGTGAGCAAAACATCGATGTTATCGTTACTAAATATCCGATCAACCTCGATTTTGACAATATGGAAAAGAAGGCGGCCCTGCACCGGGTTACATATGGTTATGATAACACCAGCAGAGAAGTGACCAAAACGTCCTACAAAATACCGCTGGACATCGCAGGAAAGCAGGATCCTGAAACTAACTTCCGGAATTGTTTTCATGCCAATACTTATCCCCTGCTCATGGAGGGCAGGCTTTATACCTGCACCGTCGCCCCCAATGTGCATCATTTCAACAAAAGTTTTGGCACTTCCCTGGAACTCAAAGATGATGACTTCCTGAATATTTACAGTGTAATGGAGGCATCAGAAATATACGATTTTTTAAGCACACCCAAACCTTTTTGCAGATATTGTGATGTCGGCCACCGATCTTACGGCCACAAATGGGAAAGATCAAAAAAAGCTATGGACGAGTGGATTGCCTGACACCTCCACCGGCAGACAGCTCCGTTTCGACCTTGCCCTGTTTGCAGGGGACGGATAAGGGAAGTACCCGTCCATAAAAGAAGCCCGGATTGCCCTTAGCCCATCTTCCGCAGTTCAAAAATGACAAAGCAATGATTACAGGCAGTTGCGATTAGAATCAGGCTGTTTTCTGCACTACATTTTCGATTATTTTCGGTTTGTTGGGCAACAACAACTTCATCCT
>Ga0208940_1002446_pt1 | contig 17204 bp, 27 predicted proteins | sample AD_JPNNA6_MetaG_FD_184445 | JGI IMG/M metagenome (GOLD analysis project Ga0208940, IMG submission 184445) | Active sludge microbial communities of municipal wastewater-treating anaerobic digesters from Japan - AD_JPNNA6_MetaG (SPAdes) (version 2) | ecosystem: Engineered > Bioreactor > Anaerobic... | reverse complement strand
AACATCTTTAACCTTATCAATACCATTCTTGTCCATTACAAGAACTTTCCATTTGATTTGTTCTCCTTCAAAAGCATAATTGTTCATTCTCTCAATCATCTCTTCACCATCATAAGTTATTCTTCCAGGTCTTGTAGCATCATCATACACTACCCTACTGTCACACTGCCATACTATTGGAACAAAGTCCTCAATTGTTATATTTGGAGTGCACACTCCATTTGGACATTCAAATCTACATGTTTTTGAGCATCCATCTCCATTAACATTATTTCCGTCATCACAATATTCATTTGGTTGTTTTATTCCATCTCCACAATAAGGTCCTCTTAGAGTAATTCTTTTACAATTTAATGAACAATAATTACAATATTTCCCATATGAAGGTTTACAAACCTGCCCATTTAATGCACCATCATCACATTCTTCTCCTTCATCAACTACTCCATCACCACAGTAATGATCTTCTTCTTCAATTTGACAATTTGCTGAACATCCATCTCCATTATCATTATTTCCATCATCACATTCTTCATGAGGTCCTTGAACCACTCCATCGCCACAATAAGGTCCTGTTAAAGTGATTAGTTTACAGTTAGCTGAGCAGTATTCACAAGATTTACCATATAATGGATTACAAGGCTTTCCATTCAATAAACTTCCATAATCACATTCTTCTGTTATTTGGTTTATGATTCCATCTCCACATCTAGGTAATACATACTCTATTTTACAATCACTTGAACATCCATCTCCATCATCAGTGTTACCATCATCACACTCTTCACCTTCCTGAATTATTCCATCTCCGCATACAGGTTCTTCTTCACATATTAAATAAAAGCTTCTGCTTGCTTTATTATCAGAATCATCATCTTCAATACAAATAGGATTGTGTTGACTTACAACATCTAAAGATAAAGTATATCTTGTATCACACTCTAATCCATTTGTATTTAATATCAATGTCTTTGAGTGGAATTTACTTATAAGATAATTATAATCTGCAAGAACATTTGAACCAACCTTAAAAATCATATGTGCATTGTTTTTTGTATTTGGTATATTATTATCTACATAATATCTTACCTTATACATTCCTTTTGGAATTGTTGGAGTTACCTGAGAAATCCAAGTTCCATTCTCATATCCTAATGCAATACCTGTTCCATAAGAATTCAAATAAGAATACCTAACTGATAAATCTTCTATACATTCTTCTTGTTCATCTTCAATCTTACATTCACTTGAACAACCATCTCCATTATCATTATTTCCATCATCACATTCTTCATAAGGTTCCTGAACTATTCCATCTCCACAATAGCCGTCACTTAGAGTTATTTCTTTACATTCAGAGGAACAATAAGTACATGTTCCATCATATGGTGCTATACAAACTTCTCCATTATCTTCTCCTAAATCACACTCTTCTGTTATTTGATTCACAATTCCATCACCACAATAAGGTTTTTCTTCACAATTAATTTTTATTGTTCTGTAAGCATAATTATCACATGCATTATCCTCAATACATATTCCATTACTCTCACTCACAACTAACACAGTTATATTATGTAAAGAATCACATTCTAATTTTGAAGTATCTAAAATTAAAGTTTTGAAATGATAGTTCTTTATATCCTGATAATAACTTGCAAGTACACTTGGACCTAATCTTACTGTTATACTTGCATTATTACTTTCTTCTTCGTGATTATCAACATAATATCTTATCTTGTGTATCCCTTTACTTAAAAGAGCAGGATTTCCTGAAACCCAATTATAAGTATCACTGCTGTTTATTGCAATTCCTGTTCCAAAAGAACTTGCATAATTTTTCCTTATAGAAATATTGTATATACAATCTTCAAATTCAATTTTACAATCACTTGAACATCCATCTCCATCAATATTATTTCCATCGTCGCATTCTTCTCCTTCATCAACTACTCCATCACCACAGTAATGTTCCTCTTCTTCAATTTTACAATCTGCAGAACATCCGTCTCCATCAATATTATTTCCATCATCACACTCTTCATTTGATTGTTTTATTCCATCACCACAATATTCTATTTTACAAGTATTAGAACATCCATCATTGTTATTCAAATTACCATCATCACATTCTTCACCTTCTTCTAGTATACCATTTCCACATATTGGTGGACAATCAAAATCTACAAATAATTTATGAGTATTGCTTGTTTTCCATGATTCCTGATCACTCCATGCTTGGAAATAATTAGGTATTTCAAAATCTCCACATTCTTCAGGTTCTAATACTTTAACTCTAATTAAGATTCTTCCAACTTCTCCTGGAGAAACAACATGAGCATTCCAAGTTAAAGTATTTGTTAATCCATTAAATCCTACAATACCGTGATTAGAATGTCCAAAGCTTATTCCTTGAGCGTCTCTATCATTGATTAAGTGTGTTGTGTAATTAAGATATTGTAAATTTTTATCCAAGACATCTCTTATCTCAACTCCTCCACCAGTGCATGCAACATTTCCTTTATTTTCATATTTCAAAGTATAAAGAACAATATCTCCTGGTTTAACATTTGCTTTATCAGCACATTTAACTATTTCAAGATTGCATCCAGAATTAGCTGCACTTATAAAACTTAAGATAAATATTATTGCAAATATGCTAACAATAGTTAAGACTAGTGTTTTCCCTGCTTTTTTTGTTTTCTCTTTTTGCACCATTTTTTCACCATTCTTTCACCTCTTAACACCATTCACGAAAATACTTAATAATTAATAGTGAATGTTGCAGGAACAGCAATTACATGTCCTGCTTTGTCTGATATTTCAATTGACAATGAATAATCTCCCTTTGCGAAAGATTGTTTTTTATAACAATAACCATTAGTTAATCTTGTGCACATTGTTGTTGGAGAAGCTCTTGGATTAAGGGTATTTCTTGATGTTACTTTGTATAGATTTTCTTCATCTATACTTAAATTAAATTCAACATATCTATTATTAACTATCTTGAAAAATGAATTTGGATTATTTAATACAGGAGCCGTTGTATCAACTTTAACAAGAGTATTTCTTGAACTGTATTTATTTCCAGCAATATCTTCAATTTCAAAATAATATCCAATTGTCTGTCCACTATATTTCTTTAAATCAACATCAATCTCACATATTTGTTTACCCACAGCATAAGTGCATTTATTCAAATCTAATGTTGCTTTATCAGTGCCGTAATGTAATGTTGCTTTCTTTGGATTTGCTTCTTTAAATTGAACTTCAAAGTTTCCATCTGCAAAACTATTAGATCTAGGATAAGTAGTGTAAGTTCTTGGTTTAATACTATCTACAAAGAAGCTTATATTTTCATAAGCAGTGTTTCCTCTTAAATCAACTGCTTTAAACATTAAATTATTGTTTCCTTCTTTGAATGTTATTTGTTTAGCATAAGAAGTTTGTGAAGCAGGACATTTAGAACAAATTCTTGTCCATGAAACTGTGCTTTTAGTTAAATCTCTGTAATAAACATCTGCAACTTCATTTAATGAGAAATCAAGATAGACCTTCCTTGAATTATATATTGTGTCTTTAACTGGGCTTTTTATTATGAATTCTGGTGGTGTTACATCTAAATCAATAGGAGAACCAGATTCTCCACTACTGCATCCACTTTTGCATAATCTAGGATTATGATTATAATAACAATTTTTTTCTGCATTATAACTTACACATGCCATACAGAATCCAGTTTTTACATCACAAGTTCTTTCAGGAGTACCACAATAGGTATATCTTTCTCCTGGCTGAAAGCATTTATTAAAATATTCTGTTGCACTTGCAAAATTAATGCTAATTACAAATATCCCTAACATTAATATTCCAAGCATTAGTGCTGCTTTGTTTTTGTTGTTTGTTTTCATTTTATATTTATTTGTTTTTGTTTGTGATTGAGAGTTTACTCTCAGTGATTACCCTCATTCTCCGAGGGTTTGTGAGTATAATAAAATAAAAAATAAAAAAATAAAAAAGTGAACTTAGATTGCTTCACCCCAGAAGTAAATCTGTCCAGTATCAAAGTCACCATTACATGGTTCTGGAAGGTTAAGTCTGAAGATTACTGACATTTCAGCACCAGGTGCTAGGATATTTCCAGTATAGTATGGTCCTATCTTTGTAGTTGACTGGATAATTTCATTGTTATCATAGAATGGATTTGGATCATTGAACCCAACACCATATTCTATAGGTACATATCCTTCAGCATCTTTTCTTACGTCCTTTTGAGTGCTGTAAGAACCGCTTGTAGCATAATATGCGAAATTTTCCAATTTAAGAACATTGCTTGTTCCACACTTAGCTCCTGAGCTTGATGAATCATAAAAGTCTGTTCCAGATATAAACATATCAAGTAAAACTCCTGATCCAGCTTCAGCATCATTTCCAACTAATACTCTCTCAGAGTATGCGCTTGTTCCTGGTCTTACTTCATCGAAAGTAATTTCTCCATCAATTGATAATTCAATTATTGGATTAAGGAACCAGTATTCCATTTCAACCATATTAGAGGTTAATCCATCTAAATCAACAGCTTCAACAGTTACTTCATATTCTCCTCCTGGCATTGAATCCGCAGTTTCAACAGTAAGAGTACATTCATAGTAAGCCATTAAATCTCTATTGAAATTGGTGATTTGTTCTTCCAAGATTCTTGCATTACAAGATGGAAGTATTGTTTCTTCGTGTCCAGAAATTCTAGCACAGTTTGCTTCTATATTTCCACCAACAGTAGCATATACATCAGCAACTTTGTCAATACCATTCTTGTCCATTACAAGAACTTTCCATTTGATTTGCTCTCCTTCGAAAGCATAGTTGTTTATTCTTTCTATCATTTCTTCACCAGCCATAGATATTCTTCCTGGTTCAGTTGCATCATCATAAACAACTCTTTCATCACATTGCCATACTATTGGTTCAAAATCTTCTGTTATAATATTAACACCGATTCCTGAGCCAACACTAACAGCAAAAACTCCTGGAATTACTGAAAGCATCAAAGCAGAAACTACCAATAAGCTTAGTAATATTTTTTTCATATTTTATAACCTCCTTTCAACTGTGTAGGAAATCCTCTGCTAAGCAGATTCGTTATCGCAATCTTATCCGGATAACTATGAAGTAAATTCAAACAATAATACATGTTCTCTTTTTGTGCCTCTTTTGCACATCTTTTTTCAGTCATTATGAATTTCCTAAACCCAATTTCTTTTTAAGCATTGTTGTCGTCGAGAAAATATATTTTTGTTGTTACTTCAATTAAATGAATACGTTTGTTTTAACACATTTATCGAATATGAAAATCTATAATAATTCTTAAACATATCTGTTTTAAAATATATATTATTGAACCAAAATTGCAAAATGAGAAATAAAAATTGTTTTTCAAAAGTAACAAAAGATAACTCTTTTATTTTACCTGCAAACTTTTCATTAAATTTCTTATTCCAATTAGAAATATAATATATAATTAAATAATAAATATAATTGTTTAGGTTTATTTTTGCACTTTTATTAATTTAATAGAAAATATGCTTACTTTTTTGACTTCTTTTTCTTTTTGTAGGTCTTTTTAGCTGCTTTCATTGCAGCTTGGAAAGTAGTATTAGGGTTCTTCTTTTTCATTGCTTTGTAAGTATCACTTAAATGAACTTGCCATGCGTTTACTTTCTTTCTATCATCATATATTGTTCTGTCTCCAGAATCTTCTTTTGTTTTTTTAGAATCTTTAGCTTCTTTTTTTGCAATTTCTTCTTCTCTTGCACCCATTTCTTCTCCAAACAAATTAAGTCTTGAAGCAGTAGCAGCTAGTTTTCTTGCTCTCTCAGCCCTTATTCTCCTTTTTCTTTCATCTCTTGCCTGTTTCAAAGCAATACATACTATAGCAATAAATAGAAGTACTATTAATATAGATAGCAATATTGGAATCAACATGCTTGGTTTGAAAAATAAAAATGCCATTTTATTACTATAAAATGTTACAAAATGCCTTTTTATATATATTTGTGATAAAATTTGCTATTTTTTGTCATTACTGAGAATTAATGATTTTTTAATTATTCATAACTCCTATAGATTATAATAATTCTTAAGCTTCTTGAATCCAGAAATGTATATCTACATTCATAGGATAATTAGGGTCAGGCCACCAAAGCTTTTCTTTAAATTTAGGTGTTTCTAAACTCAAATCCTTAGAAACATTCACAACTATCTTTGTCCTATTTATATGATGTTCAAATTCAAAAGAATTCTGGACAGTATAACTCTCATCATGATTAAGAATAATTTCATCTGTTCTTAAATTATCTGTCAAGTTTCCCTTTTCATCATACATATCAATACTATAAGTATATCTCATCTTTTGATGTTCTAGATTGTGTATTGTAAAAGAATAATTGTAGGTCTTACCTAATTCAATAGTAGATGGAAGCTGAGTGTGATTTTCAAAATAAACCTCAGTTAATGGCTCAATACCTAAAGGAATAAATGTAAGCACAACTAAGAATATAGCCAGCAATACAATGCCTGCAATAAACACTTTTTTCATTTTTTGATTTCTCCTAATAAAATCTTTATTTTCTTCCTTAATAAAGTTATAGAATTTATAACAATTCTTTTATCCCAACATTCTTTCCAGTCCATTATATTTCTACCTTCCCAGATAAAGAATATCCATTTAATATATTATTTTTAAGTTCTTTAGGTATTTTACTTAAATTATCAAACCAGAATACTTGAATTTTCCTTTTTAATTTTTTTTCATAATCTTCTAAAGATATATTCTTTTTAGAAGAGATTATAGCAATATCTATATCTGACTCTGGAGTAACTTCTGCCTTTGATAAAGAGCCAAAAAGAATAATTGTAGGATTTACAGTTTTATTTTCAATATACTCCACAACTTCCTTTAATCTATCCATCCAATATATCTTTGATAATCCTATAAACACTTTATTTTCTTTGTTTGCAAAGAAAAACAAATAATTTCTATCTTCTTGCCTTTTCAGAAGTCCTTCTTTATAATATTCCATTAATATTTTGGATGCTGTTGGAGGTGAAACTTTTATTATCTTTGCATACTCTCTCACACTTATTCTTCTATAACAATCCTCAAAGAAAGGAGCTAAGTTGTTAATTATTTCTAACATATGTTAAATTATCTTAACATTTATTTAAATATGTTTCTGTTTATCCTTTAGGAAAAACTCTCTTATCAAAGAAAACATGTGGATAACCCATTTTATTGATTTCTCCAATCATTATATCTCCTTTGTTAGCTGTCTCTCCACCTAAATTTAATACAACATCTCTTCCACAATTATCTTTTCCAATATAAAGGTAAGCAATTCTTGAGATTTCATCTAACCAAATCTCTCCACTACCATATTTTCTTGTACCTCTTATTGTTCTTATTGAATCAGGAAGCTCATATTTTCTCTTTTTTTTCAGCACATCCATAACTGTAAGCATTCCTTTACATTTTTGAGCATGCGGAACTAAATCCATACATGCACAATATCCTTTTTCTTTTCTATTTGGATACAATTCTTTGTATCCCTTTAAATCTGCATTAAGTATTCTTCCAAGGTTTTTTCCATTTATTTCCATTTTAATTTTTAGAATCTGTATAATTAACAGAATTGTAAATATTGTTTCTTGAATTCATTTTACAAGCTTTTAAGCATTGCTTTAAAGAGTTCAATATTATTTATTGTATTCATTCTTTCTTTCCCACTATTTACAGCCAATTCATTATAGCATTGATATAAACAAGTTGAGAAATATATTTCATCTATTGCTTTTCTTGAGTTCTTTGAACCTATTTTCTTGCCTTTTCCAATTATTTTTTCTGCACACTTAGGAATATACATTTTTACAAATTCATCATTTGCAAGTATTCTTGTTTTAAAATCAGGATATTCTTTGCATTCAAGAGCAAAATTAACAAGCTTTGAAGCATTTTTAGCATATTTGGCTGGAACTCTTATTGTTCTTGAATCATCTGATCTTAAAGTGTATTTAACATTACCTAATCCATCTAATTCTCCTAAAATTTTCTTGTAAAACTCTTCTCTATTATTTCTATTAGAGTGTCCAGAATAATTTCCATTTACTTCTCCACACTCGTGTACATGTACATTCCCTTCTAAGCTATTAAATGTGTTCACCATGATATCAAGACAGAATAATTGTTTATAAAGTTTTCTATATTATAACCACTATATAGTTACACAATTTATGATAATGTTTTGAAATATAATCCTTTAAACAAGAATCTTTATATCTTTTCAATTTATATGATTTTATGATAGATTATACTCATGGAAAAAGAGTGATGCACATTGATACAAGTCATAAGCTGTATGAAAAACATGTAACTGGAATAGCCTATAAGATTGTTAAAACAAAAGAACATCGAGGGACAGCATTAAGTCCAAAATTAAAAAAAGAATTGGAAAAGAAGTTAGATGCAAATTATGACAGGGCAAGAATTTATGCAATAGTTATATACTTTTTAATTAAAGATAAATTGAATCTTTTTGATGATCTAATTATATGTAATGATGAAGATTTTCAGTCAGTTAAAGAATACTTATACTTATTATTTCAAGGAGATAGTGAATATTTTAAAAAGAATGTGAAAAGCATATCTGAACTAAGGGTGGAAACAGGAGATAAAAATCTTAGATCTTATGCAGATGACATTGCTTATTCTTACATGAAAAGAGCATTAAGGTCAATAGCTAGAAGACAAAAAGGAATTCCACTTAATGTCCTTAAAATAACTTTTGATATGTTTAAGGAAAAGTGGATGGAAATTGAAAGAAAAATAAAAGCAGGTGGAGAGTGAATTATCCAAACCATTTATCAGCTTTCGCCTTGGATACTTTACATACATAAAGATTTTACAGGGTCAGTCCACCTAATTTATATAAGAGTATGCTTTTTATAAGCTTTTCCATTTATTATTTTAGAACCTACACAATTTATAGATATTTCCACACTCTTCCTAAATCATCTTTACTTTTAGATTTGTAATCCTCTTGTAAAAGATTAAGGTATGTGTTTATTTCTTTTTCTATACTATCAAGTTGTTCATAGTTCTTAGTTAATTCAAATCTCCCAATTAAAATATAAATCAAATCTTTGTCTTTTGAAAGTCTGTATTTACTATATCTATAATTTGTATCTGAAATATCTTTTTTTAAGAATTTATACATATCTTTGAAAACACGGTCTTCATCTAACATTTTCATTAAAACACTTTTTTTATTTTTAGCTGATTCTGCAAGCGAAAAGAAATGCCTTACATGAGCCAGAGTCCCTTCTGGCAATTTGATTTTCTTTCCAGGATTTGAAGATAAATTATATTCAATTGTTTTCATTTTAATTATATTCTCTTCTAGTTAATTCTTTAATATATTCTATAATCTGTTCTCTTAAAGGGTGTTCTCTCTCAATAAAAACAGCTCCAATAGGATTATTGAATCTATCTACATCTCTTCTAGATAAAACTACTGCATATGGGATAGAATTTTGTTTTAATTGACGTGTTAAAAAAATCCTATATCCTTCTCCAGAATACGCTTTCAATCTACACTCTTTATTTAAATATTCTTTAATCTTATTGTAGAATTTGCTCTCATCAAATATTATTTCATCTTCAAATCTGTTTGACATTTTTCCTGTTAAATCTTTCTTTGCCATATTATTTTAAATAAGTTCTTTTTTAGTTAAATAATCTTCAAGTAGTTTTGATGTTTTTAGACCGTAATTTCTGATTTCTCTCCCTTCTTTTTGATTATGCCTATATAATCTTACTAAATGGATGTCTCTAATATCGTCCCTATAAATAATTTTGTCTAAAACAAGTCCTTTCTTGAACAGTATATGATTAACCTCCATAGCAGCATTACACATTCTAGAGATTGTATTTTTGTTTCCTTTATCAAGATTTTTTAAGAGTTCAAAATCAACTTTCTCATTTAATTCCCCTTCTTTTGAAGAATATCCTTCAAGACCTTCTCTTAAATACTCTCCAAGCTTATCATAATTAATCAATTCATTATGGTAATTGACTTTAAGGAAATTGACCTGCCTTGCAACAATCTCGTTTTTTACTCTATCTGTTAATTCTTTTGCCATATTACATAAGTTCTAGATAAGATATTTTATGTATTAATGGAAGCATTTTATGTCCTTCAATTGCTTCTCTCAAACCTAATTGATTATTAATACTGGATATTCCTGGAGTTGCTTCAGTATATAATAATATGGGTGTTCCATGTTCACTTTCAACTATTCCTTTGTAATAAACCATCTGAGTGTATGTTTCATTATCTGGTAAAGGATGTTTATCTGGTCCTATAGAAGTGTTTAATGTTAATTCAATTCTCTGTCCTAGTTTTAAATCCAAAGCTTCAAATTCTTCTAGTTTCATTTTTACTCCTGAACTTCTTTTTCTAGGTTATTCTTTTTAGTATCTTCTTTTATTTTTGCTTCTTCAAGAGCCTTTCTAATTTCTCTAACTCCCACATAAATATTTCCTGATGCTATAGCTCCAAGTGCTACATATGATGCTATAGCTCCTTTTTTAGTGAGTGCTTTATTGTGGTTTGTGTTATATGCACAATATGTAATACCTCCTAATGCTACAACTCCTAGTGAACCCAATATAAGATAGTCCTTTATTTTTTTCATTTTAACTTAATTTATCTAAATAATTTTGAAGATTTCTGTAAATCATATTCTTCTTTATATGAAATATACTTCTTTTTGTTTTATCTATTTCTCTCATTCCAACAAGAATATAGAACAAGTCAGTTGCTTTTTGTTTTTTTGGACTTTCTGGAAGAGATTCAAAAAATCTAAATCCATTACTATACATCCTGCTATCAAAATTATAATCATAAGGTTCTCTATCAAGAGTAGGTATAACTTCATTAATTTTTTTCAGTTTTTCTAAATCTTGAATTAAATTTTCTGCTTTCTCAAAATATTCTTCTGGAAGTTTGATACTCTTACCTGGAAGAGTCTTTAATTTGTATTCAACTGTTTTCATTTTTAATCTTGAATTTCTTTTTCTAGATTATTCTTTTTAGTGTCTTTTTTTGGTTTTGTTGCTCCAAAAATATCTTCAGCTGCAGTAACTCTCCAATAACAAGCTCCTAATATTGCAGCTCCAATTGCCACACCCCCAACTTCAATTCCTGTTTTAGTAATTTTTTTATTGTAAATTGTATCGTATAAAGCATATCCAGCTCCACCTAATGCTGCAATTCCTAATGAACCCATTACAATATAATCTGCTATTTTTCTATTTATTTTTTTCATTTTTACTCCTGAATTTCTTTTTCTAGATTATTCTTTTGAATATCTTCTTTTAGTTTTGTTGTTTCTTTAAGAGATTCTTCAATTAATTTAGACCCTCTATAACAAATTCCTAATGCTGTAGCTCCAAGTGCTACATAAGCTGCTGAACTTCCTTCTTTAGTAATCATTTTATTGTGAATTGTGTTATATGCACAATATGTAATACCTCCTAACGCTACAATTCCTAGCGAACCCATTACAATATAATCTGATATATTTTTCTTTATTTTTTTCATTTTAATTAAATCCGTTATTATATAGTCTTAAACTTAATAAATCAATTTCTTGCACGAGTTTAGGATATTTTTCTGTTATCCTTTTTCCAGAAGAATAATATTCACCAAGTCTAACATAAATATGGTCTATGAATGCCTTTTTTCTAGGACTTTCTGCTTTTGCAGACATAATATAATTTGCTCTTCTCAAAAGAGAACTCCCATTTTCTGCAATATGCCTAAGAGCATCATGTTCATTAATCCTTTCAATTAAATCTTCTTTACTATTTGATTTTTTTATTTTTTCAATAAAATCATTTCCTACTTCAACAGCTTCTTTTGGAAGGTCGATAATCTTTCTTGGAAATGATAGTGATTTGTATTTTAAAGTTTCCATTTTATCTCCTTATTATCTCCAATGCTTCTTTTTCTCTTTCATATTTTTCATCAATTCTTTTCTTAATTTCAGCTTTACGTTCTGCATCTCTTGTAGTTCCAATCTTATCAAGTAAATTACTATATCTTTTTCCTGCTTCTTTGTAAACAGGAGAATTATAATAAGTATATGTATCTCCATTAACTTTAACTTTTCTTAAATCTTTTCCAAAAAAAGTTTGATAATAAACTATTTTATCTGATTCTTTATATTCCACAACTTTTCCTGTTCTTGTTCTGTATTTGACCCTGTTTCCATCAATATCATATTTTGAATATGGGCTTCCAATACCTGTAACTAAGATTAGCCCAGTTGCCAGTGCAATTCCTCCTATTTTGGTTATTAATCTTTTGTCCATAAGAGACTAATTTCTCATGCATTTAAAAACATTACTGTCATTAACTACTATATAATTACACAATAATTCACTCTATTAGAAATTATTTTGATAATACTCTTTATACCACTTAACAAAGTTTTTAATTCCCTCATTTATTGATGTCTTTGGTTTATAATTTAATAATTTTCTCGCTTTCGTAGTATCTGCAAAAGTTTCTAGAACATCTCCTGCTTGCAAAGGCAACAAGTTTCTTTTAACTTTATTACCAACATTCCTTTCTATTTCATCTATAAAATTTATTAGTTCTTCTTGCTTCCCTCTTCCTAAATTAAAAATCTCAAAAGCGTAACCTTTGTCTATTGAACTTAGTATACCAGATACAACATCATCAATATAAGTGAAATCTCTTTTCATTTTTCCATTGTTATACACATCAATAGGCTTGTTTTCGATAATATTCTTTGTGAATTTGAATATTGCCATATCTGGCCTACCCCATGGACCATAAACAGTAAAGAATCTTAAACCAGTCATATTTATTCCAAATAAATGATGATAAACATAAGCATATAATTCATTTGCTTTTTTTGTTGCTGCATACAAAGAGATAGGAGAATCTAATTTTTGTGATTCTTTGAATGGGACCTTCTTCTCATTTCCATAAACAGAAGATGAGGAGGCATAAATTATTGTTTTTATTTTATTATTTCTTGCAAATTCAAATATGGTTAGTGTTCCAAGCATGTTTGATTTTTCATATTCAAATGGGTTTTCTAAACTATATCTCACTCCTGCTTGTGCTGCTAAATGACAGATAACATCTATTTTTTCCTTAATTTTAATACCATCTTCTATATTTTGCTTGTAAAATTTAAAGTTGCGATATTTCTTTAGAATATTTAATCTAGATAATTTTAACTTCGGGTCATAATAGCTATTTAAATTGTCTATGCCTACAACTTTATCTCCTCTATCAAGTAATGCCTTAGATGTATGAAATCCTATAAATCCTGCTGCCCCAGTTACTAAAATTGTTTTTTTCATAAAATGTAAAACACTTTTTAGTTTTTAATGTTTTCTTCTAAAATTTTATTGAACCCACAACTTTATCTACCCAATCCATTAACTTTAACTTTTCTTAAATCTTTTCCAAAAAAAGTTTGATAATAAACTATTTGAGCTTCCTTATATAATTTAATTTTTCAGAAAAAATAAACCATCATTTCTATTATTAACTACTTTGTAATTACACAAAATTAATGCACATATTTATCTATTATTATGTCTACATCTATTAAAATGATAGACATCAAAGAAACCAAGAGAGATTTTGTAAATGAATTATTAAAAAAAGATATTCATAAAGTTCTTGATTTAGGATGTGGAGAAATGCTTCTCTCAAAACCTTTTCTTAAAAATAAATCCTTTGTAAAAGGAATAGACTTAAAAGAACCTTACTCTGTTCCAGAAGGTGCAGTTTTTGTTAAAGGTAATTTTTTTCATGAAGAATTTGAAAAAGATTATGAATTAATTATTGCTTCACTTATCCTTCATCTCACAAAAAAAGAATTTGCCCCTAAACTTATTAAGAAAATACAAGATTCAACAGCTAAACGTGGATATAATTTTTTAATATTAATGTCAAATAAAGATTCTCTTTCAACTGAACCTTCAGCCAAAGGTAAATTCTATGTTTCAATGGATGAAATAACTGAATTTTATCCTTCATCTGAATGGAAATTAATCAAAAGCCTTGAAGATGAAACAGAACCAGAACAACACAAGAATCCATCAGAACTCCCTCAAACACCTCATACACATAACCTCATATTTCTTATTTTTCAGAAAAAATAATCCTTCTTTTTCAATTAAGTAATGCTATATAATTACACTAAAGAACAAGACATCTTTACCCAATGAGATTCCTTATCTTATCTTCATCTCTTTTAAAACTTCTTCTACAACTTCCTCAACGCTCTCCAAATCAATATTTTCATAACCTTTTTCTATCCTTATTCTTAACTCAGATTTAACTTTATTTACAATCCTCTTTCTTATTTCTTGTATCTCTTTGTCAGCAAGTTCCTTTTCTACAGGGTTTATTTTCTCTCTGTACCTTTTTGCTATATTCCAGCTGTTAATTATCTCTTTGTTGTATCTTTCAGAGATTTCAGGAATATCTATTGCATTTTCCAATATTTTGTGAACCACCGCATTAGAAAGATTAGATACAAACAATGTAAGAAGTTTATTTCTATTCATTTTCTTTCTTCTCCTTTTATATTATCCAGAACAAGCGAGAAAGTTTTATTGAAGATTTCTTTATATTTCAATATAAAACTTTCTTCAATCATATTTCCTTTCAAATCATTTATCTTTATATCAAATAATTTTTCAATTTCTTTTTCAACAATCTCCTTGCTTAATTTTTTATTTTGTATAAACATCAATATTGAAACCATGTTAAGAGTAAGGTAATACTTTTCATCCCCATTTAACATATTAAAATTTTCAATTAAGTTTTTGCTTTTCAGTAAATTCAAATCTAGGAGCTTGTAATTTATTTTTCTTTTTACATTAAATATAATCTTGTTAAGTGAAACACACTTACTTAACATTAAATTGTACAAAGGATCATTAGATAATCCTGAAGAAAGAGTCTTATTACTCAAACAGATTAAATGAGGTTTTATTCCACTAAATTCTTCTATTTCTTTTTTTATTAAACTAATTTCTATACTCTTCTCAGATTCACTTATCAGAAGAATATCAATATCATTGAATCTAAATCCTTTTTCAAGAAAGCTTCCAGTAAAGATTATATTATCTACCTTGACTTTATTTCTTATTCTTTTAACAATCTCCTCTATCAAGTTTACTTTAACTGGTTCAAGTTTCTTTAACCCATAAAAATTGAGTTTAACACTCAATTCTTTTTCACCTAGATGGTTTACTAATGGACTTATAATCACATACTCTCCTGGAATAAAACCAATTCTTCTTTTTGGGAGATATATTTGGTCCATCTTGCTACCTCTGCTTATTCTTCCAATAATAGTTATTTCATCATTTACCATATTACGTAATAGTACGGTACTATATATAAATATTTCGCTTATTTACAAATATTACATTTGTAGCCTGATGATTCTGTATGCTTATTAATCCAATATAGATATCTTCCTTTGGCTGACCGCTAACATCAATATAAAACTGAAGAGCAGGTTTCATAGGTTAGCTTAGAATACGAACTATAAAATTTTATTCTACTTTATTACCCATCCCAGCTTGATTTTCCATTATTAACTACTTTGTAATTACACTAAAAAGGAACATTTATAAAGCCAAAAAACAGAGTATACTTACAAATAAATTATATACTTTCATCAAGACAAAATGGTAAAAAAACAGATAAGTAATGTAAGTGATTTAGAAAAGATTAAACCTCTGGATGAAATTGAATTAAATTCATATTCTCTTCCAGACAAAATGTTCAACTCTCCACAAATAACAGGGATTTTAGGTGGAAGTTTTGACATAGATAGTGAAAAATATTTTGTTGTTACAGAAGTTGGCCCTTCTATGAGATTCCCTGATGGATATTGTATAAAATCTTCTCTTTACAAAGCAAAAGAAAAAGGAATAGATTCTGCTCATGTTATACTAAATGGACATTACAATAAAGCTAGGCCTGGTTTTAATTTGGAGGAAACAATAAGAGATCAAGTTAGCATATTACATAATAAAACATTATTTTTTTTAGAGAATAACTAAACAAAATGACAAACAAAACACAAGACACTCAAAAACTAGACAAGAAAATAAAAGTTCTAAAAGGACTAGAAAAAGTCTGTTATACAGGTGCAGTAACTGGACCTCTATTATCCATTGCAGGAGAGGCATTTGATAATTATAATTTATCTTTAACAGGTATTGGACTTATTTTAGCAGCTGGAGTTGGAGCAGTTTATACATATAGTAAGAGAAAAGATCTTCAATTTAAGCAATACTGGAAAAGTGAAAATCAGAAATATGATAAAGGATGTTCTGAATTAAATGATACTGTAAATAAATATTCAAGAGATAAATAAAATGCCAAGAAAATCAAACAAACTTAACAAAACAAACGAATCTAATAAGAAATTCAAAAAAATAACATTAATGATTCCATGCTATAATGAAGAAGCAAGCATAGGACAATTAATTGATGATATACCTGTTGAAAAAATAAATAAAGCAGGATACAAGATTGAAGTTCTTGTAATAGATAATAATTCTAAAGATAAAACAGCAGAGATTGCAAAAGCAAAAGGAGCAAGAGTCATTTCAGAATTTAATCAAGGAAAAGGAAATGCAATAAGAACAGGTTTCAATAATATTCCTAAAGACGTTGATTATGTTGTTATGTTAGACGGAGATAATACATACAAACCAGCAGAAATCTTGCGTTTAATTGAACCTCTAGAAAGCGATTTCGCTGATGTTATCTTGGGTTCAAGATTAGAAGGAAAAATGACAACACATGCTATGAGTTTTTCTCATAGATTCGCAAACTGGGTTTTCACATTCTTAACACGTTCTTTATATCAAACAAGTATAACAGATACTTGCACAGGATATTTTGCTTGGACAAGAAAGTCAGTTGATATATTAAAAAATCACATAAAGTCAAAGGGCTTTGCAATTGAAGCAGAAATGATAAGTAAAATGACAAGACTAAAGCTCCGTGTCTACTCAGTACCAATAACTTATGCTCCAAGACCAAGAGACCCAAACTCAAAATCCAAGTTAA
>Ga0208940_1002438_pt1 | contig 17249 bp, 9 predicted proteins | sample AD_JPNNA6_MetaG_FD_184445 | JGI IMG/M metagenome (GOLD analysis project Ga0208940, IMG submission 184445) | Active sludge microbial communities of municipal wastewater-treating anaerobic digesters from Japan - AD_JPNNA6_MetaG (SPAdes) (version 2) | ecosystem: Engineered > Bioreactor > Anaerobic >... | reverse complement strand
ACCAGAATTGTCGCCCCATTTCTTTCGTTCCTTATCTAATGGGATATACAATGATTCACCTGAAATATATTTCTGTACTTCCTGCAGAAGCTCATCAGGCAATATATCGGCTGCATTTTTATATTTCATTGTAAATTTGCTGGTGTCCTATGAATTTTTCTTTATAAAATCTTCTACCGAGTCATACTTGTCCAATATAACGCCCTGTTCCTCGATTTTTCCAACAATATACTTTTCAAGTTGCTCGGTGTGATTGTGGAAAACCGTTAAATCCTTCGAGCTGAATTTGCCAAGCAAATCCATTTCATCAAGACCGAATTCTTCTTTGACTATATCAAGCTCTGATTGAAGGAAACAGCCCCACATAAAGCTTTTTACCTTACCATTCTGATCGCACCAGTAATAGATTCTTCTCCATGTATAGCTAAGTTCCTGATACCAATTTGCCAAATCTTTAAAATTTTTGTTGTAGTTTCTATTTTTGGTACAGGGTTTTTTTGCATTCAAAAATTTCCGTGTATTGTAAATCATTTTGTGACACAATTTTTTCAATTCATCTACAGAATCAGCATTAACAATAGCTTCATAAGTCCCAATAAAATCCTTAGGTATACTTTTCATTGCCGATAGATCTGAAATTTGGTTTGTCTGCCCATTTTTAAAGTATGTCTGGTTTGAAAAAGCAACAGCTATAGATAGGAAATCGGCAATATACCCTGACGCTTTTCTTACCTTGCCTATGGATTCCTCAAACATCATTGTTTGATATATTTCCATTGCTACATTCATTTTTTCAAGAGCTTTCTTAAACATAAACTCCCTATTTTGCAAATTTTCTTGCAGTTTTGTTTGTAATGCGACAAAGCGCTTTTCATCTTCCGGATTCCTGCAATATAGTATTTGCACATCCCCCAAACAGGATGTGTTGTTGTCATCCAGATTGGATAACCTTTCCAATCGTCCCCAGGACATTGGAAATAAATCATAACCTATACCATTAATGATGAAGGTTTTTGCAAACCCATATGCATTTTCCGTGGCAGGAACAAAATAGCTCATTGACATACCCGCCATATCCTTTTCCAGTTTCAAGGTGTCATGCGCCACCAACAGACATATATCATCTTTGTATTCTTTCTCAATTTTTGCCAATGCCCAGTCAATTAATTTCTCATTTATCGTCTTCATATTGAAATTCCACCTTTCAGATAGTTTGGGTTGCTTACGACCAAATTCTATATTGGATAAAAAAATGTTTCAATGCCAAGATCTCTTCTAAAAATTCTCTACCAGACATTAAAGATGGTATTTTTTGCTTTGTTTATATTGGTAATCCACTATTCATGGCATCGATTCCACTCATGCTGCAAATTATGGCGGTGTTTTGTCAAAATTGTTTGTTTTTAAAAGTTTCAATTCACAAACATTCAAAAAGATGTCCCAAAACAATTCTCCCAAGTTTGGTTTTTTTGATTAAACCGCATAAAATCCCCAGTGTGAAGTCGAATAGAATATTGATAATCATTCTAACAATCATCCTCGTGCTGGTGCCGTTTGGGCCGGCTCCCAGAAAAACAGATGCGGCGTCATATTATATCGGTGGCAGGCTGGTGCCTGGCCCTCTCCCGCCTTCGTTTTATGCCCCTTTGCCACCACTGAATGTCAGGCTGAACCTGAACTACGCCGGCTCGGCAAATAGGTGGCAGACACTGGATTTTGCAAAGCCCGTCATGTGCGCGTCTCAAAAAGTCCCGGTCATTGCTTATGTCCACGGTGGATGGTGGCTGGGTGGGAGCAAAACAGGCGCAATCTATTCCATGCCGGCCAGGCTTGCATACCAGCTTGGTTTTGCTGTTGTCTCGATCGAGTACAGGCTCGCCTCGTCCACAAACCACCACCCAAACCTGATAAATGACTGCAAGCTGGCAATCAGATATCTGAGGGCAAATGCTGACATGCTTGGCATTGACCCAAACAGGATTGGCATCTGGGGCGGTTCGGCTGGTGGCCACCTTGTTTCACTGATGGGAACAGCAGGAGATGACGATGGGCTGGAGGGTCCGGGATTTGAGGGCTATTCGAGCAGGCCAAATGCTGTTGTCGACCAGTGCGGCATTGAAGATCTTACAAAACCTTGGGACAATACCTCAAGAATGGTTTTCGGCATTTTCCTCGGGTGCGCATACAATGTTTGCACAGACAAGGCGCAGGAGGCCTCCCCTGTGTACCAGGCCAGCCCTGATGACCCACCAATCATGATCATGCATGGTGACCATGACAATGTCGTTTCATACACGCAGGCTGAAGAGTTTGCCAGAGCCTTGAAAGCAAATGGTAATAACGGGTCTTTTATCAGGATAGTCAATGGAAACCACGGTTTTGGATCGTACAACGGCCGTGACCTTGTGTCACCAAACTGGACTGTGCAAAATCGTCTCGTAATTTCCCATCTGGCAAGATTTATTGAGCCGGGGCTGATGTGCGACCTGAACATGGACGGAAGGGTTGACCAGAGGGATGCAGATGAGCTTTGGATTCATCTTGGCGAGTCAGGTTTTGGCCCGAATGCTGAACCGACAGTGGAATCATGGAACCCTCTTGCAGATATTCATCCTGATGGAAAAATCGATTACAAGGACATCCAGAGCTTTTGTGGCCAAATTGCAAAACCTGTAACAGTCGAGAAAAAGGTCATCCTGCCAAAAAACAGCCAGAAGATATACGAATTTGACATCGAATTATCAAACAATGGCCCGCTTGGCGTTGGCAACATAACAATTACCGACTCTTTCCCGAAGGAGCTTGTTTTTGTGTCTTCTTCCCCTCAAGGGGCCCTCAAGGGCAACAAGATCATCATCGAAAACTTGTCCCTGCCAGCAAATTCAAAATTTACAGCAAGAATTCTCTTCAAATTGTCAGATGGCTACAAACAGCCAGAAGAGGGCGCCATTTTATCAAACAGCGTCTCCATTTCCTCGCCCGATATTTTTAACATAGAAGATCAGGTGACTTTTGCACTGCCCGGGATAAGAATCAGAAAGACCTCAAAATCTTTCAATGTCGCAGAGGGTGGATTGGCAGTTTTTCAGGTGACCGTCACCAATCCAAGCGCCCGCAGACTCACAGGGGTTGAGGTCACAGACAGTTTCCCGCGAGAACTGGCTTTTATATCATCAAGACCCTCCGGTGTAGCCTCCAATAAATCAGTGAAATTTGAGGTCGGGGACCTTGGCCCCGGTGAATCCAGAATTTTCATGCTCAATTTCAGACTTCCCAAGCTCGCCTCAACAGGCGAGGGCCAAACCATCACAAATACTGCCTCTGCATCTTCAAATGAATTGCACCCTGTTTTTTCAAGCGCCAGCATTTTCTGCCCAAAGAAGGAGCAGGGTGGAGGAGAGCTGAATATTGATATTGTCTGGAAAGGGCCCGATTCAAAGGGGAGAATCGCTGTCGGAGAAGAGATCGAGATGACAATGCAGGTAACAGGTGGCAGTGCCCCTTATGATATCTCGATTGATTTTGGCGACAGGACAAGAAAATTGTTCTCGCTTGATGGGGAAAGAGCAGTGGAGATTGCGCACTCTTACAGCGAACCAGGCGAATATGCTGTGAAGATTTCAGTTTCGGACGCTTATGGGCGCTCCAGGGTTGTTCAGCGAAAGATAATTGTCAAATAATTTGATTGCATTGAGTAATTAGATTTTTTCATCAATCCTGGATTTTTATGCGAAACCCGTAGATATCCCAGTCCAGGCCATTGTCTTCTGCCCAGACAATGTTGTCCCCGAAAATTCTAGCCCAGCATCTTTTGATTGGTTCCCTATCATTTTGGCCTGTGATGTCAAAAATTTTCAGGTTGCCATTGCTGTCCATGATCGCCAATCTTACACCGGGTGTTTTGTACCATTGTTCATTTTCCGAGCGACGATTCTCAATCCATACAATTTTCCTTCCAAAACCGCACTCGCTTACAATGCTGATGCAATCTTCCTGAAGCCACGGAGTGATGTCAAAAAGCATTGATTTTACTGGTTCAAAACCCATTAGCTTTTCTCTGCCGTTGTCAAAATTAAAGACTTTCACGACAAGAATCTCTGACTCAGGGCTAAACATAAGCGTGAGGAAATAATCATCAGGATTGTTCCAGACATCAAAAGTTTCACCAGTCGAGATCTTGTGGCCTTTTATTTTTCCAAAAGAGTCCAGACTTAGTGAACAGGAGGTATAGTATACATAGTCACCCTGTATCACAGGATTTTTCTCAAAAACCGCAGGATCTCCAATACTGTAGGTTATTTTTGTTTTTATGTCATACAACTTTATGTCTGAATCTGCGCCATCAAAAGACTCGTATGCCACCTTGCCATCATAAACCACGGGCCAGCACCACTGATCGTTGACAATAAAGTCGTATATGCGTGTTTTGCCTGATGGGTTTGTAATATCGGCGATATAGATTCCAGGATTTGAAACATCTGTTTCAGTCCATACAGCATATTTGTCCCAAATTGAAACACAATCTCTGGTTGCTGGGGTGTCCGAGATGGTAGTTGTGGTCTTGCTCTTGAAATTATATGCGGAAATCCAGCTGGAGCTGGAGGAGCAATTTGAATTTTTCAAAGTTACGCAATAATCCTGGCCGATATAGCACAACTCGTCGGATGGAAATGAAGGCGCGCCATTCTTATCATCAAATATTGCTGAGAGCGATCCATCAGGGAGATTGAATGATTTTGCGCTGGTGATTCCGCCACTTTTTTCACTGAAAATTGCAAAATCTGAATTGATAAATGGCGAATACTCATCTGACGAGCTCCGCGCTATTGTAAATTCATCACCAAGAGAAATATTCATAGAAGAAGCTTTTGTGCCTGGACAGAGAAAACAGGCAGTGACGACTGTCAAAACAAGCAAGGATAATACTTTAATCTTTCCACCCCATGCCAACATATTTTCCTCCTTTTGGGCAGGTATTCCCAATGACACATTTTATAGAAAGCATTTTCCAGAAATATAAACAAAATGTCTACATTTTGACCATTTTTCCTACGGGTACGTTATCACAACCTGCCTGGCAGAGGCCTCCCAGAGCGTCTTTGCACCGAGTGCGTCGGAGACAAACCTCACCGGAATAAATGTTCGGCCATCCTTTATTGTTGCCGGCGGATCCATTGTCATGAGTGTCCCGTTCACCTCAGCTTTTGACTCCCCAATCTTTATCCTGACGGTTGTCCTGCCCCTTTTGAATGTGACTGTTTTTGTGTAGTCGTCGTAATCGACCTTTGCAAAGAGGTTTTCCCCGATAAACCTGAAAGGCACCATCGTCTTTCCCTTTGTGATGTAGGGTGGTGCATCCAGTTCCACTGTGCTGTCGTTTACAACGGCCGTTTTTATTCCCACCTTCATCATGATGACCACTTGCGGGGCAGAAGGTGATGATTCAGCCATTCTGGGGATTCCATCACCAGATGGCCAGACCGGGACCACTTTGTAGTTGTAGACAGACTGTGGGTCAAGGTCACTGTCCAGAAATTCGTTTTTCCCTGACGGAGACTCAAAGATTTTTTTCTCTGGCAGGAGTTTCCCCCTGTAATACTCAGTCCTTTCAATCCTGTAGCCCTTGAGTTCCTCGCCCCTGTATGTTGGAGGTAGCCATGAAAGTTTGATTGCAAAAGGCATTGGCTCTGCAATCAGATTAGACACAAACTTGAATTGTGGCCCGATCTCTGGAACATTCAGCGAGATTTCAATGTAGAGGGTCCCGATTGCCGATTTGACCATTATCCTGCCAAAATGCTGACCTGTTGCCAGATCTTTTGTCACTTCAATTCTGATGTCTGCAGATTTTCCCTGCTGGAGCACCAGCTTGTCTGGCAAAGCTGCAAGGTAGTCCGGTTCGGGTTTTATTTCACAAGAGAAATCGCCAGGGCCGGAATTCTTTACTTTGAAGGTGGCGTATGCGCCCTTTGTGTTTTGCATGGAACCAAGGTTGATTGACGTTGGTGCTATTTCAATTTTTGGGTAGGGCTGTTCCTGTTTTCTGGGCACTGTTGTCGCCAGTGCTGATGATGGCCCAAGCGAGCCATCGGGGCATGTGACCCTGACGTAGTAAGAATACGACATGCCATTTGTCAGGCCGGTATCTTCGAACTGCCTGGCATTTGCGGGGAGAGGTATGGGCGTCAGGAGCTTTGGTGCATTGTTGCCCTCAATCCTGTATACAAGAAAGCCATTGGCCTGGGTTGATGGCTCGCTCCACATGACTGTGGCCGCCGAATCCCCTGGCTTGACCGACACCTTGACTGTTGTTGGGCAGGTTTTTTCGACCATTTCGCCTGTTATTGTAAACGCCAGGTCAAATGGACTTTTGTCCTGTGCCATCGGGTTGACTGATGACATGCAGACGACATAAAAAGATAGTGATTTTGGGTTTCCAATCATTTCCAGAGGAACAGGCACAAGGAGCTTCCCATCTGTAAATACAGTCCCTTCCAGCTCTGCCACTTCAGAGATCGGGCCGTTTTGTGCAGAGAGGAGCCTGCAGATGACATTTCCACCCTTCATATAAACGTTGACGATGAAGTCTTCTCCGCCCGGGCTGCCGTTCTCTGGAAACATCCCTGTTGATGCGTCCTGGTCAGAATTTATGAATATTGAGACCTGGACATCGTTTCCGGAGGCAGTCGGGTCTTTGTAAAATCCGACCTTGAAGAGAACATTACCTTTTGAAGGGTTGTTTGCACACTCTATTGTTTTCATGTCGACCGGGAAGCTTGGGTCTTCATTGTCCTCGAAAATGGTTGTGAAAACCGGAGTGTCCGACTGGACAAGACTTGAGGAAACGGGGCCTGCAATGTCCCAGTCTCCCTCAGGTGCCTTCCACCCGCCACATGCAACGCGGAATGATATGTTTTTTGGAGTTCCGATCCTCTTTAGTCCCACAGAGAACTGGACTGTGCCGCTTTCTGCATTGCAGACAAGATCAGTCAGCGGTGAATTCCTGAACCCCCCGATACCTTCCTTGTAGTTCCACACATTTGAAACGAGCCTGCCAGATTCTGTTGCAACCTCAAAAATGTAGTCCTCGTTGCCTTTGCAAAACCTCTCATTTGAAAATCCGCCGGTTTTGGGGTCAGTATCGGCCAAAACAAGTATTTTTTTGTCATAGTTACCCATTCCGGAAAGTCCGTCCCAGAAGTCTATTCTGAAGTGCACCCTCTCCTGGTCCTGCATCAGGAAGATATTTTTGATGCACATTCTTTTGAAGAGAACTGGCGGGTTTCTTGCGAGCAGCTGCCAGGGCGGCGTGACCTTCTGCTCGGCCTCGACGTAGTTTGCCACGCAGGCAAACTTTCCGGAGAGCCCGACATGAACCCTGTGGATGCCCACCGAAACCTGTGCCGGAAAGTCAAAATATGCAAAGGTTTTGCCCTTGGCCTTTTCCGTTTTTGCTTCAATGGAGGCTTTTGCGCCTACCATCGTGTATTTGAGGTGGTCTGGAGAAAGGTCCGGGTTGGTGTCCTGGAATGTCCTCGCAACAAGCTTAAAATCAATATTTGATGGCTCGCCAATCGCCCTTCTCGGGATGGCAAAAGAGATGGTATCACCTTTTACTGTTCCAAACCCCAACCCGCCTGTCTCGACAGTATCTGGCCCGACCCATCTGTCCAGAACAAACTTATCAGCGCCATGTTCCCTCGAATACCTGGCAAAAAAATCCTCCCCACCCTGGTTGTATGACCTGTCGTTTGCTTTTGGCATGCCGGTTTTTGGGTTGCCATCCACGTCCATTGCGATGGAGATGAAAACATCGCCATCAACTGGTTTGTATAGCATTATTCTTGCCCATACATACAGGCTGTCATGTTTCATCTCCAGGCTCTTCACATCAACCGGTTTGGTACTATCGGCATCGGAGGTGAAAATTGTTTCGTAGTCTTTTGTTTCGCGATCAAAATATACGGAAGCGTCTGAATCTGATTCAAAACCAAACTCCACCCTTGCTTTTCTCGCCTCGCCAAGCGCAGAAATGGTCACTTGTGATGAAATATCGGCGCAGAGGGCTTGCGGCACAGCAAGCACCTGGAGCACAAGAGCAAGGCACACAGAAAAGCTGAGGGCTTTCATAAAAACCTCCGGCAAAAGTTTGCACATCATTGACCTTTGGGTCTCTACACATAAAACTATCATACATGGCAAACAGGTTCAAAATTATTTTAGCACTTTTCGGGTCAGCCGTTTTTATGCTCTCCTGCGGTGCACAGGGTCAGCATACCAAAAATCTTTCCCTTGTCCCGTCCCACCTCGTGCAAAAGTCCGAGGAAACCCAGAATAACATGGTGGTTTTTTCGTTTGACGTAAAGGCCATGAGGGAAACGGCAAAGGTGACTTCCAGACAGCCAAAGGTTGTTGCAGAACAGATCGGGCTTGTCCTGTCAAAAGCGCCTTCCGGCAAGGACTCTCCTCCGTCGCTTGACCCGATGAAAATGGAAGGGTTTGCCATTTGCCCGCAGTATGACCTTCAGGCAATGACAAGCACTGAAGGCTTGGCAGATTTCCTCTCCAAAAATGGCTACATCTCCGAGGAGAGTGGTAAGCTGAAGACCTACTCCAGAAAATACATGCCTGGCGAGACAGTTGAATTGCCCCCATACCAGCTTGTTTCGGGCAACGGCGCAATCCAGGTAACGACAGAAAACAAATCAGTTGCAGACTACTCAAAATACCTCCTTGATGGTGAAGACAATCCTGTCACAAGCTACAGCGCGGTGCAGGAAGTTGTCGCCGGCCTTGATGATTTTCCGGCAATTGCCCTGATTTTTCCCTTTGAATCCTTCGCTGGGAAGCAGGACACAAGGCTCATCATTTCAGGGCTGAGGCCAGACGAGCTGTCCGAAATGGCAGGCAGCTACAAGTCCTGGGGAAGGCCGGACAAGATAAAGATGATGGGTGTAGGTTCAAAGGTTGAGGGCCTGACAGAAACCGTCAAAATGGTGTTCCTGTACAAGGACGAAGAGGCCGCCGAAGGCGACCTCGAAGACCTCAAAAACGCATGCCTGAATGCCAGGAGTGTGATCGATGGCACGCCGTGGGCGGCAAAAATGGGCCTTGGCAGGGCAGTAGTCATACGCGACGGAAAAATGATTGAGGCCACATTCCCGCTTGACAGGGGAGGCCGGAGTGGATACCGGTTCCCGCAGGCGCTTGATGTTGCCTTCAGGATAGGTGATTACGGAGTGTTCTGGAAAAAATGAGAAAATATACCCTTGTTGTTTTTGCCGTTTTGGTGTCCTTTTTGGCTGCCTCATGCGGGGCTGGTCCGTCCCATGTGCCGCAAAACCCTTTTCAGGTTGCACTCTCCAGGATGCCAAAAAAAATAATGGAAGTGCAGACACGAAAACTCTGGATGAAGGGCTTTGTCTTCAATGACATGAGGGCAACCGCCAAATCGAGGGGTCTTGCCACACACCAGCTCCTTTCGATAGAAGACCTCAAGGACTGGCTCCTCTCCATGGGTCACAATGCCTCATCCTCGACAGACTCGGCAGTTGACCTTGGCACCTGGAGACACACCGAATTTCTTAATCCCAGCACCTGGCTTTACAACTGCTATGACATCTCAAGGGACCACGAGCTGATAAAGACAGAAGCCAGCATCCCGGATTTCAAGGTATGGATGGAGAGGCACAACTATGCGACGGTGGCCACCCAGCCTGTCCTTTATCTTGCACAGAGCGGGTTCCACAGGGACTCGGTCGTTTTTGGCTCCGGTGTTGTGGTTGGTGAAGACGGTGCGGCGTTCATCTGCCGAGAAGTACCAGGTGACGGGACGCTTGAGGCTGCCTTTGGCATGTATGACGACAATGAACCTTCCCTGCTAGATGTGGATGAAATAAGGGAGATGACCGGCAGGATGCCGGAGGGTCTGTTTACTGGCCTTGTGTGCAAGTTGGATTCATCCGTTTCTGACTACAATCACATAACAGGCGGTGACGACACCGGCATGTCAGGTGTGCCACTCACCAGTTCCCAGACAGCCTATTTTTTTGAAAATGGAAGACCAAAGACGCTTTCCTGGTTTTCTGTTGCCCATGTGGCAAGGAAAGGCGCCCAAGGCCTCCAGTGGGAGTTCATGTACGACAATGAGGAAGAGGCTGGGAAAGATTTGCCCATTCTTGAAAAGGCTATTCTGGAAACAAAGGGGCGCTTCACAGGCAAGAACTGGTGGAGCGAGGACCTTCACCTTGGCAAGCCAGAGATCACAAGGGACGGAAAATTCATAAAAGTCTGGGCCGAGTTCAATATTGATGGCAAAACAAAAGAAAAACTTGCATCAGGCAACATGACACCGACAGAAAAGAAAGACCTGTGGTTTGAGGTCAGGGCGCTCTTTGATCTCTCTGACAAGTTTTTGCGCAGGGACTATGGCATCCTCTGGCAGGGATATTAAGGAATAACGTTTATAACAAAAAGCCGAACAGCAGATGCTGTTCGGCTTTTTGTTATCAGATGCTCATCAAAGTTTGACTACAAGTTCTGTAGATTTGAAAGGGTTAGAGTAAAGATTTGTCTCCAAATCTTTAGATGCCATTAGAATAATTCTGTACGTTTCACCCTTTTCCAACTTCACATCGCATTTGTCGCCAGTATCCAGAAGTCTGGAAAAATCCAATACAGTAACTTTGTTTGTACCAAATATCTCAAATGAATCTTTTGTTAAAATGGAGTTTTTCCCACCTTTATCTATGTCTGATCCCAATGATTTATTTGTGAAATACCCATCGGTGACCACTGTTTCTTTGCTTTTATCATCTTTAAGACCGCCGTAAAAGTCTATACCTGATATTAAAGGTTGCACTTTATCTATAATATTTTTTTGATCAAGTGGAATTATCATCATGCCAACCCACCCATTTGTCGGGTAGCTTATCGAAAACTTGATGTATGGGGACGAGATGGTTTCGTTTTTGTCCGGTTTTATGATTCGATATTCAAGCGAGAAATCATCTCTTTTGTACTGGACCAGCCCTTTGTATATGTCGATGCCAGTCATCATCAGTGTTGCATTCGAGCCATCCTCATAGGTGGCAGTCATTGTTGCCGAGTATGAACCCTCTTTTTCAAACGTGTGCTTTGGGTTCTGGCCGGTTGCAGTGCCACCGTCGCTGAATTTCCAGTCCCAGGACTTTGGTTTTGCACTTGAGCCGGCATTGAACTGCACCTCGCAAGGTGGGCTCAAAAGTGTCGGGTTTGACGTAAGATGTTGTATTTCAAACCAGCAGTTGTTTTCATCTGCAATTGTTTTCCCGCATGAAGCACAAAGTGGCACTAGCATTACAAAAACAAGAATAAAAGCTATTTTTTTCATAGCATACCCCTCTCCGTTTTTATGTTTGCTCTTCCAGCCTGACATTTCACCCGATTATCCCTAGTGTGTTTTGGGTGTGATTGTTCCGGCCAAATGTTGCCAAATTGTCAACGGATTTCTTTTGCCAGTTCAAACAGCACTGTCATAAGCGTTCTTGTCCTCACGTCGTCCCGCGAGCTGTTCATTATTTCAAAATGTCAGTATCTGGTCCAGTCCAATCTTTGCAAAGTAATTCTGCTTGTTCTAGGACCGTTTGTGTGGCCTTTTCTTGTTTATCTGGTGGGTAACCATGTTTGCGAAGAATATGCTTCACCATAACTCTGAGTTTGGCACGAGCACTTTCTTTGATTGTCCAGTCGATGGTAACATTACGGCGGATAGTCTCTAGAAGCTCCCTGGCGATTGTTCTTAAAGCGTTATCACCTAGTATTTTGACAGCACTATCATTAGTCTCCAAAGCATCATAAAAAGCCACCTCTTCTTCTGAAAGGCCCAGATTTTCCCCTCTTTTATTGGCTTCCCTGATATCTTTGGCTAATTTGATAAGCTCTTCAATAACTTGCGCGGTTTCGATGCCCCTATTCTGATAGGCTCTTATAGATCTCTCAAGTACTTCAGCAAAAGATCTTGCTTGTACAAGGTTTTTGCGCGCACGTGTTTTAATTTCTTCATCCAGTAATTTTCGTAATAACTCTACTGCCAGATTTTTCTGTGGGATATTTCGAACCTCGGACAAGAACTCATCAGATAAGATTGAAACATCCGGTTTTTTAAGCCCTGCGGTTGTGAAAATATCAACTATTTGGTCAGATGCAACAACTTTTGATACGAGTTGTCTAATTGCATGATCAAGGTTTTCTTCTGGTTTAGAATTTAATGCACTTGATTTTGACAAAGAAGTGCGAACTGCTTGAAAGAAAGCTATATCATCACAGATTTTTAAGGCTTTTTCATTAGGAACCGCCAGTGCAAATGCTTGAGAAAGTTCTGTAACAGCTTTAACTAGACGATCTTTACCATCATTCTTTGCTAGAATATGCTCTTGAGCATTTGGCAGCAGGTTGATTTTTTGAGCAGAGTTTGTCGTCCAACTGGACCAGTCAAACCCATGAAAAAGGTCACGACAAATTTCATATTTACTCTGCATTATTGCAACGGCTTCTTCTTGATCTATGGCAGTTTTTCCCTTGCCACCACTTTCTGTGTAATTGGCAAGCGCCTTGCGGAGATTATCGGCAAGTCCAAGATAGTCTACAATCAAGCCGCCAGGTTTATCCTTGAATACACGGTTCACTCGAGCAATTGCTTGCATGAGGTTATGCCCACTCATCGGTTTGTCGATATACATCGTGTGAAGGCATGGCACATCAAATCCTGTAAGCCACATGTCACGCACAATCACTATCTTGAGCTGGTCACGAGGATCTTTGAAACGTTTTGCGAGTGCCTCTCTCCCTTGCTTGTTTCTTATGTGGGGCTGCCATTCTGATGGGTCTGTGGCTGAACCAGTCATTACGATTTTAATTGAACCCTTTTCATCATTTTCGTGGTGCCATTCTGGTCTCAGGGTCACGATAGCATTGTAAAGGTCAACACAAATACGTCGGCTCATACAGACAATCATTGCCTTGCCATCCATCGCTTCAAGGCGGTGCTCGAAGTGATTGATAATGTCTTTGGCAATAAGCTTAATGCGTTTTTCTGTTCCGGCTACAGCCTCCAGTGCCGCCCATTTGGTTTTTAGTTTTTCTTTTTGTGCTGCCTCTTCACCTTCTGTTATTTCTTCAAATTCCTCGTCCAAGTGAGGTTTCTCTGCCTCGTTGAGTTCCAGTTTGGCTAGACGACCTTCATAATAGATGGGCACAGTTGCCCCATCTTCTACCGCGCGTTGGATATCGTAGATACTGATATAATCTCCGAAAACTGCCCGAGTGTTTTTGTCAGTCAAATCAATTGGGGTTCCAGTGAAACCAATAAAAGAAGCGTTTGGCAGGGCATCTCGCATGTGTCGTGCAAAACCATCAATAAAATCATATTGGCTCCGGTGGGCCTCATCTGCAATAACCACGATGTTTTGTCTGTTGGAAAGCTTTGGGAATACATCACCTTTTTCTTCTGGGAAAAATTTCTGGATTGTTGTAAAAATAATACCCCCAGAAGCCACATTCAGCATTTCGCACAAGTGGACACGGCTCTCCGCCTGGACCGGTTTTTGGCGCAAAAGCTCGTGGCAACGTGAAAATGTTCCAAACAGCTGGTCATCCAGATCGTTGCGATCCGTGATAACAACCAGTGTTGGATTTTCCATTTCTGGGCAAAGAACAATTCGTCCGGCGTAAAAAGCCATTGTCAGGCTTTTCCCGGATCCCTGGGTGTGCCAGACCACTCCGACACGGTGATTGCCAGGCTTGCTGTCTCCGTGCTGGCTTGTGGCAATTTTGCAATTGCAGGCGCGGATTGTCTCCTGAACAGCTTCATTGACTGCATGGAATTGGTGGTATCCGGCAATTTTTTTAATGACCTTTCCGTTGCCTTCGTCCTCAAAAACAACAAAGTGCCGCAAAAAATTCAAAAAACGCTTTTTATCGAAAAGCCCTTTAAACAAAACCTCCAGCTGCGGCATTCTTGAAGATGCAGGCTCCTTACCTTCAATGGTTTTCCAGGGTGAAAATCTCTCCCGGTCTGCTGTGAGCGATCCCACCCTTGCCGCTAGCCCGTCCGAGATGACTAGAAATTCATTGAAAGTGAATAGTGACGGAATCTGGTTTTTGTATGTCTGGAGCTGGTTGAACGCACCCCAGATGGTTGCGTTCTCGTCTACCACGTTTTTGAGCTCCACAACGGCGACAGGCAAACCGTTCAGGAAAAGGACAATGTCGGCCCTCCGATTGTGCTGGCCCTCGACAACTGTAAACTGGTTCACTGCCAGAAAATTATTGTTCTCCGGTTTTTCAAAATCGGCCACCCTCACCTTGTCGTGAACTGTTCGCCCTTTTGCCTGGTACTCAACATCAACCCCTTCGGTGAGCATCCGGTGAAACATCCTGTTGCACTGGACAAGCGAGGGCGAGTCTGGCCTGGTGATTTTGCGGAAAGCATCTTCTATTGCATCTGCTGGGACCTTTGGGTTAAGGGAGGCCAAGGAATCAAGCAAGCGCCTGGAAAGAACAACGTCGTTGTAAGTTTTCCTCTCGGCGCTTGCCCCGTCTGGCGCGATGTTCGGGCCCTTTGCTGTCAGCCAGCCAGTGGTCCAGAGATACTCCATTGCGACTTCTTCGACTTCAGATTCGGTGAGGGATGTTATTTTCATTAGAAAATATGCCAGCTTTCTCTTATCTCAGAGACAATTTTTTCAAATTCAGCAAGGACATGTATACATTCTACATCAGTTTTACCAAAAATCCTGCTTGTCACAAACGGGGAATCATTTTCGTAGTTATTTAGTGAGTATCTTATTTCGTCTAATATCTGCTTTTCTTGTTCTTTTTGGTATATAAATCTTCCAGGAGGTGCGTAATTAGGAGAATTTGTGTCATTATGTCTGAAACTAAGTGCAATTAGAACTTCGAGTTTGTTGAATGTATATTCGTAAGAACGATCATCGGGAATAATTTGTTTTACATATTGTCTCAAAATCTTATAAAAATGATCATTAAGAGACGTCTCACGATCAGATACCCCATCATCAACATACAAGCTTATTCCTTTTAAATGTTCGTTCAGAGGAGATAATGGTGGTAAATATTCTATTGCTAAGATATTTCCACGAATATTCCTATGGATGTTTGTTGTGAACAGACGATTGAGAAAATAAAGTTTTTCACCTGCTACTGCACCAAGGCCAAGAATGTAAAACAATAATGCTTTTAAATAATTCTCTAATTCTATGCTATAACTGAAATTATCTTTTAGCGACATACGCATTAAGGCTTTCTGCCATATATGCCAATGCTCCTCTTTTCTTGCATAAAAAGCGCCAATGGGCGCCATTGACAGTAAAGTTGAGCATAAAGCCTCATATTTGCGCACCCTTGTTGTTGGATCTTCTAGATTTTTAGGTTTTACATTGAAATCCTCGCCTGATATTGCTTCAACAATCTTGTTCACTGTTTCATCAACAAGGTCTCCAAACTGGATGTCATATTCAGATTTGGAAAGATAGCGTTTCATATTTGCAACGGCCAGCTCGGTTGAGAGCGGATGGGGTTTTGAATATTTCTCAATGGCATCAACGCCATCGGCAATTTCCTGAAAGAATGTATCTGCATCCTTGATTTCAATTTTTTGCGCATCGCGTAGCCCAATCAATTTGCTGGCCTGCTCTTTAAGCTCCCCACGAATCGCCCAGCATGTTGTAAAACGCCTTGTTTTGACACGCGACAGTGCATCGCATAATGCAGTGTCCCACTCTGCAGACCAGCCACACACTATAAGGCCGTATTCATCAAAAATCTGGTCAAGCATCTTGTTGAATTCGACAGGATATTCTTCAAGCTCGGAGGGTGTGTTTCTAATTCGATTGTCCTGGTAATCGCCGTTGATTTTAAGGATTTGGCAGCTTTTGTTTTGCGTCAATGGCAATGCACCATTGATTTGATCGGGTGTGCTTATCACCGTAGGCTTGACACCAAGTTCATCCAAGGCATTTTCCAGCAAGCGATCAAAATTTGTTGTTATGATGACTTTTATGAAACCTTTTGCAACCAGTGAGGCAATGGCTTTATGGGCTTTGGTCGGCCGTTTGTCGCCCTCATTGTTTGCGCTGTTGGGTTCAAAATATGACCGCAAAAGCTGCTGCCTTTCAGTTTTAGTTTTTGCAAGTTCCTCTAATAATTTTGAATAGTCTGGTTCCTTGCCAAATTTCTCACAATACCAGGTTTCAGGGTCAGGCTCGCATTTCTCTTTTTTTAGAACAGCTAGCCTTTGTATCAAATCTTCTGTTATTTCCCAGCCTGTTGGAATGTTGGCAGCCCTGGAAATGCCAGATCCAAGCAGTAACGCATATGTTCCAGGATTGGACTGGATTGCAAAAATTAGCGACTCGATTGGTTCAATCCCCATTGTGTTGTTCCTCCCTCGTTTGTTTTACCCGCAATTCCCCGGAAATGAGTTTTGGCAACAGTGTGTCACGTAAGACGGTAAGAGTGCGAGATTGGTATTCATTTATTTCGATACATTTATCAATCGAAGATAATTCTTTTTCATAATAGATAACTAAATTATTCGGTGGTGCTAAACAAGTTATGGCATTAAAATCTTTTTTCCCAATTGATCCAAAAACTGTACCTTCAGCTTCAAAACATAGAAGTTTCCCATTTAATGCACGCATAAATTGATATGTGTATGACTGATTGCCTGTTTTATGACAAGCAGCTGCAACACCACGTCCTATAGCACAATCTTCCGAAGCCATATTAATATCGCCCACAGGTGCCCTTACGCTTACGAGTGTTTCTCCTTTTTTAGCGAACCTGCTTGGTGCTGTACAGTAAATACGGCGAATTGGAAAACGGAAACTAAAATCTGAGCAACCTTGATAAAATGGCAATCCTTTGCCGTCATCATTATATGTTTTACCTGGTGGAGATTGTCCCATTATTATATTAAATTCATCAATAATATGGCTTATCCTCCAGCCTTCGGGGATCTCGCCGAGTTCGGAGTCCACAAGCCGGTCCGGGAAAAGGTCAAAAAGATGGGCCGGGAGACCGGGGAGCGACTGGCCGCGGTGCCACCGCCCCTCCATCTTGGCGCGCACCGGCCCGAAGTCCACAAACCAAAACTTGAACAGTGCCTGTGCCATCGCCTCCAGCGTTTCATTTGTCCGCCGGTTTAGCTCGATTTTGTCATCCAGCGTCCCCAGTATGTGTGCTATCGC
>Ga0208940_1002431_pt1 | contig 17261 bp, 10 predicted proteins | sample AD_JPNNA6_MetaG_FD_184445 | JGI IMG/M metagenome (GOLD analysis project Ga0208940, IMG submission 184445) | Active sludge microbial communities of municipal wastewater-treating anaerobic digesters from Japan - AD_JPNNA6_MetaG (SPAdes) (version 2) | ecosystem: Engineered > Bioreactor > Anaerobic... | reverse complement strand
GCCGGAACCAGGCGGGTGATGTTTTCATCTGCCTGCAGGCGGGCAATTAGGTCGTTGGGCATTCCTGCCTGCACCGCCGCCCAGGCTCCCAGGGCGTGCTCCCGTAACAATTCATGCATCTCCTGCCGGTCGGCGCCGCGCCGGGCGGCAGCCATCATCACCCGCTCGGTTGCAGCAAAGGGAGCGTAGATCTCCAGGTTGCGCTGGATGGCATCCTTGCGGATTGTCCAGCCATTGACCAACTTGATGGCGGTAACCAGCAGTTCATCGGCGGAAAGAAATGCTTCCGGCAGCAGGCTGCGGCGGTTGGCGGAATCATCCAGCGTCCGTTCCAGCAGCGAATGGGCGGCATTGCCCCATGCCACCTGCGGCATGACCGAGAGCATCCGGGCGAGCGAGTCCATCTTTTCCGCCTGGATGGGATTACGCTTGAAGGGCATGGCAGAGGAGCCAACCTGCCGTCTGCCAAACGGTTCGCCCAGTTCCCCGATGGGCGGCGATTGTAAAATCCGCAGATCAAATGCCAGTTTGTACAGCGACCCGCCCATGCCTGCCAGCGCGCAGAGCAGGTGATATTCCTGCCAGCGGGTGTATGTCTGGGTGGTGATGGGAAGGAAGGGCAGATCCAATTCCCTGCTCATCTGTTCCTCAAAGGATGCCAGGTTTTCCAGCCCAATCAGGTCGCCATAGGCGGCACCGGTGCCAACTGCGCCTTTGAACCCCTTGCCCCGTACCTCCCCCCGCATGGCGGTGAGCTGTTTCCAGTTTTCCAGCAGGTCCTGGGCGTAGACTGCCAGCCGGTAACCCAGCGTGGTGGGCTCGGCAGGCTGCAAGTGGGTGAATGCCATCACGGGCAGGTCGGCGTACAGGTCAATCTGGTCTGCCAGCATTGCCAGCAGGGTTTGCAGGCGGACAATGACTAGTGCCAGGGCTTCGCGCAGCCGCAGGGCATCCGCATTATCCTCAATATCCATGGAAGTGGCACCCAGGTGCAGCACGCCGCCGCCTGCCGGTGCTTGTTCGGCATAGGTTTTCAGTTCCGCCATCAGGTCGTGGTGGATTTCTGCTTCAATTTCCAATGCCCGGGGAATATCCACATGGGCAGCGTGGGCTTCCAGGTCGGCAAGCTGGCTGGGGGTGACCAACCCGTAATCTGCCTGCACGCGGGCAAGCGCCAGCCAGATTTGCCGCCAGACCCGGCGCTTGTTCTGTTCGCTCCACAGGGAACGCATCTCGGTACTGCCGTATCGCCAGCCAAAAGGGGAAAGGTAACCATTAAAATCCGGGGTCATTTCCGTCTCCGCGCGGGGAATCTCCATTGAGTATACCGGAGAAATCCTGTACGCGGGAATGATGCGGATGGTTTCTCCTTTTGGTGGGAGGTTATTCCTCCAGCCCATGAATGGCAATCGTCACGGCTCCCAGCAAGGCAGTATCATATCCCAACCGGCTTAATTCCACGGCAGGTGGCGGTACAATCCGCAGGTGGGCTCGCATCACATCGGCAGCCCGTTGAATAAATTGCTCTCCACCCCCCACTGCCACGCCGCCGCCCAGCCGGATCAGGTCCGGGGCATAAAGCGCCGCGGCATTGCGCAAGCCCTGCCCCAGGTTGTATGCCACTTCATCCCATTCCGCTGGCGATAATTGTTCGGCAGGCTTGCCGTAAATCCGGCGGATGCCGTTGCCGGAGACAAGTGCTTCCAGGCAGTTGGAAACGCCGCATTCGCATTGCACACCGGCAGGGTTGGAACACCGAAAATCCACCGATTGGTGCCCAATTTCGGGGTGGGCATCCCCCATGCCCCGGTAAATGCGCCCGTCGCTGATCAATCCTCCGCCCATGCCGGTGCTGACGGTGATGTACAGGAATCGTTGTGCTTTCACCGCCCCGGCGGTATATTCACCCAAGGCTGCAATATTGGTATCCACATCCACCCGGAAGGGACACTGCCAGCGTTCCTCCATGATTTGTTTAAGGGGTACATCCCGCCAGGCAGGCTGGTGCAGGGGGGATACAACGCCCCGTTGCCAGTCCAGTGGACCGCCAATGGCAGCACCCATTCCGCCGATCTTCTCGCCTTGTGCAACGTCGGCAATCATCCAGTGCAGGGTTTCCAGGTCCTGTTTGAGGTCAGTTGAGGTGGCTGCCCGTGTTCTGCGCAGAATGTGTCCTTCGCCATCTGCAGCGCCAACCAGAAATTTTGTCCCACCAATATCCAGCCCGATGAAAACGCTCATCATGCACCTTAATTAAAACAATTAATATTGCAAACCCAGGATCCCGGTAAGAATTTCCGGGTCACGGGTGTGATCGCCGTGTAACACAATTCCAGGATCCCGGGAGACGGCTTCAAAGGATCTCTCGGAATCATCCAGGGATGCAATGGTTTCCATTTAATACTGCGAGGATTGGATGGCAATCATTGGATCCATCACCGCCACTCCATCCAGGATTTGGTTGAGTTTTTTCAGGTTCATACTGGGTTTACCGGGGCACGCGAGAATGGAAACTGCCCGGGTTGGAGTGTGCTGGACATGGGGGGTGGGGGGATGGACGAGGAATCGTGCCTGGGATTGGAAATTGGTCATGCAAAATCTCTGTGGCATAATATATTTATCCTTGATTCATCAATCATAATGAAATTCTTTTCTACTGAGAATTGACCGGGAGAAGAATTGTAAATGGATAAAACAATAATTTCACAATTACAAGCTGCTGGTAAATATATCTTTGATTCTCAATTGACTTGGGGAACAAGTGGAAATCTGAGCTGTCGTTTGGCGGTGGATCACCTTATCATTACAGCCAGTGGTACTTGTTTGGGCAAACTTGGAGATGCCGATTTTCTGGAATGTGATTTGCATGGGAATGTGATTGAGGGATCCGGGAAACCATCCGTTGAGTTACCCTTTCACCGGGAAATTTACCTGGCAAGACCGGATGTAAATGTAATCCTGCATACATCTCCATTTTACGCCACATTAATTGCTTGTTCGGAAATAACCATTCCGAATAATTTATTTATTGAATGTATGTATTACCTTGAGCGTGTGGAGTGGGTCCCTTATGCACATCCTGGATCGCAAGAGCTTGCATCGATGATAAGGAATCAAATCACCCATTCCAATGTACTGATGCTTAGAAACCATGGTGTGGTGGTGGTAGATGAATCTCTTGGGGAAGCTCTGGCTGCATTGAACATCCTGAATATTGTTTGCAAGATGCTTGTTGAAACCCGGCGATCCGAAATTACCCTAAAGGGGATATCACCCGAGCAAGTCCAAAGTTTTTTGGAGAAAGAAATATATCGTCCCAGGCGACGATTCGAATCCGGAGACGATTAAGTTCTTCAAATCCTTTTTGTCAGAGGGTACAACCATGCTCTTTTTTACTGTTCAAAAAATGGAAGTTCTTCTTCAGGAATTAAAGAATTATGTCTGTAGAGATTTTCGAGATATTCCCGCCTTCAAGTATCACGTGGGGGACGTGCCCGGTGCAGAGAAGATCGATTTTGATGATTCGGGCTGGGAGGATTTTCAGGTCGGCGGTTTGTGGGGCGGCTACGACGTGACCGCCTGGTTCCGGGCGCAGGTTCCCATCCCTTCCGGTTGGGAGAACCAGCGGCTGGCACTGCGTTTCCTGGTGGGACCTCGCGATGATGGGGAATCCACTGCCGAAACCATGCTGCACGTGAATGGATTGGAAATCCAGGGAATTGATGTCTGGCACGAGGAAGCCTGGCTGCCCCCCGAATTGCTGCAGGAAGGTGGAATCATCATTGCATTAAAAGCCTGGAGCGGGGTGCTGGGCGTTCCGGCAAAGCGTTGTTTTAAGCTGGCAAAGCTGGTCTGGCTGGATGAATCCTGCGAAAAACTGGCGTATCTGACCGATACCCTCCTCAGGGTGATCCGGGTGCAGGATGAAAACGACCTGCGCCGGATCCGCATTTTGCAAGTGTTGAACCAGGCTTATTTGAAGATTGACTTCCTGGTTCCCGGGTCGGAGGAATTTTATGGCACTGTGGCGGATGCACTTGGGTTTCTCCAGCGCCAAATGGAGGAATGGGCATCCATGCAGGAGATGAAGCCGGTGGTCGTGGGGATTGGTCATGCCCACATTGACATGGCATGGCTCTGGCGTATGTCCCATACCCGGGAAAAAGCTGCCCGCACCTTTGCCACAGTTTTGCACCTGATGCGCCAGTACCCGGAATACCGGTTCCTCCATTCCTCACCTGCCCTGTACAAATTCCTGAAACGGGATCATCCTGCATTGTTTGCGCGCGTCAAGAAAAAAATTGCTTCGGGGGAATGGGAAGTGACTGGCGGCACCTGGGTGGAACCGGACACCAACTGTCCCTCCGGCGAATCATTGGTGCGCCAGTTTTTGTTTGGCAGGCGGTTCGTTCGCGAGGAATTTGGACAGGAGATGAATCTGTTGTGGCTGCCGGATGTGTTTGGTTACTCGGCTGCGCTGCCGCAAATCATCCTGAAAAGCGGGATGAAATATTTTATGACAACCAAAATCAGCTGGTCGCAGTTCAACCGTTTTCCACATGATACTTTCCTATGGCGCGGGCTGGATGGTTCCGAAGTGCTGACGCACTTTGTCACCACACCGGAAGCGGGCGGCTGGATTTACACCTATAACGGGCAGATGCGCCCGGAGGATGTGCATGGCATTTGGAAGGAATATCGCCAGAAGGAAATCAATGATGAACTATTGTTGATTTATGGCTGGGGCGATGGCGGTGGTGGACCCACCCGTGAGATGCTGGAGTGGTCACTGGCGCAGCGCAACCTGCCCGGGCAGCCTTACGTCCGGCTGGACAAGGCGGAACCCTTCTTTGACCGGCTGGCAAAACGCCTGGAGGGCAAGAACCTGCCTGTCTGGGATGGCGAACTTTACCTGGAGTACCACCGCGGGACGTACACATCCCAGGCAGCAGTCAAGCGGGCAAACCGCAAGGTGGAAATCCTGTATCACAATGCGGAATGGCTGGCAAGCCTGGCGGATATTCTCACCGGTCTGGCGGCTTACCCGGCGGAGGACCTGAATGCCGGTTGGGAAACCATTCTTTTAAACCAGTTTCACGATATTTTGCCCGGGTCCTCCATCCATCCGGTCTACGAGGATACCCTCAGGGAGTTGGAAGAGGTCTCAGTCATTGGTGACCGGGTTGTTAATCGATCTGCAGGGATATTGGCGGAACGTACCCCCATTGCGGATGGCGTGATGGTGATGAATTCGCTCTCCTGGCAGCGGGGAGACCTGGTGGAAGTGCCGCTGGATGCAGGACATACCGGGAAAACCATGCAATCCCCGGATGGCACCCCCCTCGTTTCCCAACGGGTGGACACGGCGGAAGGTTCTGCGCTGCTGGTTAACGTGACCGGAATTCCTTCGCTGGGGTACCAGGCTCTTGTCTGGACGGATGCCCGGTTAAAGGTTCGAAATGACATCCGGGTAACCCCCACCCGCCTGGAGACACCCTTTTACACACTGGAACTCAATTCAAACGGGCAGTTGACATCCATTTTTGACCGCCACAACCAGCGCGAAGTGCTTGCGCCAGGCTTTCGAGGAAATGTACTGCAAACCTTTGAAGACAAGCCAATGAATTTTGACGCCTGGGATATTGACATCTACTACCAGGAAAAGATGAAGGAAATCACCGACCTGGTGGAAGCAGTTGTGGAGGAGGAAGGACCACTGCGCGGTACCCTCCGGCTGGTCTGGCGATTTGGCAGATCCACCATGACCCAGCGGCTGCAGGTATATGCCACCCTGCCGCGGATTGACTTTGTCACTGTGGCGGATTGGCACGAAGAACAGGTGCTGCTCAAAACCGCCTTTCCGGTGAATGTTCGTTCCACCCGCGCGACTTATGAAATCCAATTTGGCAGCCTGGAACGCCCCACTCATTGGAATACCAGTTGGGATTGGGCGCGCTTTGAGGTCAGTGGTCATCGCTGGGCGGATCTTTCCGAAGGGAATTTCGGCGTGGCATTGATGAATGACTGCAAATATGGGTACGACATCAAGAACCAGGTGATGCGCCTCACGCTAATCAAATCAGCCATCCACCCCGACCCGTTGGCAGACAAGGGCTATCACCAGTTTACCTACAGCCTGCTTCCTCATGCCGGAGATTGGCGTGAGGGCGACGTCACCCGCCAGGCGGCTGCATTGAACATACCGCTGCTGGTGCATCGTATAGGCACAACTGCCCCTGGCGGCAGCCTGCCCCTGGCGCACTCGTTTGCTTCTGTGAATGCTCCGCATGTTCTGCTGGATACGGTCAAACGAGCTGAGGATGGTGATGGGTGGGTGATCCGATTATATGAATATCAGCAAATGGGCTGTGCTGGGGTCCATGTCCGCTTTGGTACACCTGTCAGGCGGGCAGTGGAGTGCGATCTGATGGAGGAAAATCTGCAGCCTGTCCAGCATGATGCAACCGGAATTCATTTTCCAATTCGCCCGTTTGAAATCAAGACATTCCGGGTCTGGTTCTAGAACCCAGGGAGGATCTGCATGCAGTTGCTGGGGCATTCATCTCCCCCTGATATTCTTGTGGCTGGCGGAGGTTCTGCTGGTTGTGCGGCTGCCCTGGCTGCCTGGATGCTGGCGGACCTCCTTTCCATGCAGGATGATATGGGCGCGAGGAAAACTGGTAGCCTGGTGTAAAGAAAACAGATCCATTTCTCCCCATAAAATCCAAATTAATTGTATAATCATCGTCGTATTAATCCCAATTATTTCTTCAATTCGGGGTGGCGCATGAAAAAACTGATTTCCCAACGTGCTGCGTTACTGTTCATGGTCACGGCGCTGGTGGTTGCCATATTGGGCATCCTGCCATTAACGCCTGCCCAGGGAGCGGCAATTCTGTCCATCACGCCCATAACATGGGATGTAATCGGTCTGGACAGTAACAACCTTGCTGCCGGACCGGACACCTTCCCGGTGGGTGCGCGGGTGTGCAATACGGGCGATGAACCGGCAACCAACCTGGTTGTCACCATGAGTTGGGACAGCGCCAATGCCTATATTGATTTTGTCCCCGGCTCCTACAACACCCTGACGGTGGCGGAGTTGCCCGATGGCACCTGCCAGGATTTTTATTACAACATCCGGATCCAACGGGTGGCGGCAGCCCGGGATACTTCCCGTCAGTATCATATTACCGCCACGGCAGACTTGTTAACCCCTGTTTCCACCCCGGCAGGGCGCTATTTATACGTGGAAAGATTGGTTTCCCAGAATCGCAACTCGATTAACAGCATTACCTGCACAACCACCAATCCTCCGCCCGGAACGGTTGCCTGCGGCGGCACCTATCCCAACTATACGGTTGTGGTGGGAAATACCTATGAGTTTGTTTTTGATCATAGTACCGCCACCAATGGCTATGAACAACTGGAAGCCTTTCTGAACTTTCCCAATGTGATTTTCCAGATTGTATCCATTAGTGCCACGTATACTGCTCCTCCGGGATATACCTCCAACCGGATGTACCAGGATGGTTGTGCATGGAATCCCATCACGCGGGCATGCACAGGCACCGGCAAGGTTGGCGGCAATGGACTGGCGCGATACCAGGTTCGGATTCTGAGCGCCGGGTCGGCGTTTGTCTCCGGCTTGATCTATGATTTTTCCGGCAGCAGTTATCACTATAACAGCGACTATGGAATTGGGGTTAATATCACTGCTTTGCTCCCCACGCCAACCCCAACCTTCACCAGTACCGTGACTCCCACGGCGACTTCAACCAATACGCCTACACCAACAAATACCCCTACTGCCACCGCAACATCCACGAATACCCCTACTGCCACCGCAACATCCACGAATACCCCCACGGCAACAGCTACTGCGACATCAACGAGTACGCCCACAGCTACTGAGACCCCCACACCGACACCGACCCCAACGGATACTGCCACACCGACCCCCACCCCGACGGACACTGCCACACCGACACCGACCCCAACGGATACTGCCACACCGACCCCCACCCCGACGGACACTGCCACACCAACACCTACCCCGACGGACACCGCCACACCGACACCCACCCCGACGGACACTGCCACACCAACACCTACCCCGACGGACACCGCCACACCGACCCCCACCCCGACGGACACAGCCACACCGACACCGACCCCGACGGATACCGCCACACCGACCCCCACTCCGACGGATACCGCCACACCGACACCAACCCCGACGGACACCGCCACACCGACCCCCACTCCGACGGATACCGCCACACCAACACCCACTCCAACGGACACCGCCACACCGACCCCCACTCCGACGGATACCGCCACACCAACACCCACTCCAACGGACACTGCCACACCGACACCCACTCCGACGGATACCGCCACACCAACCCCCACTCCGACGGATACCGCCACACCAACACCCACCCCGACGGACACTGCCACACCAACCCCCACCCCGACGGACACTGCCACACCAATTCCTTACATTGATCTGTCATTGGATAAACAGGTCTCCAATTATGTTCCTCTCGTGGGTGAGACGGTCACCTTTACCCTGGTGATTGAAAATAACGGACCGTCAGATGCCACCAATATCCAGGTACTGGATGTGGTTCCCAGCGGGTTCAGCTATGTTTCTGGGACCATTGCAGGTGGCGATCTCCGGAATGATAGCGATCCAACAGGCTTGGGATTAAGCTGGATCATCAATGCGCTTCCGGCAGGTGCATCTGTTAGCCTGACGTATGACGCAGTCGTGTTGCCTGCTGGAAATTATGAAAACTATGCCGAAATTTATTCGGCTGATCAGCCCGATTCCGATTCCACACCCGGCAATGGCAGCAGTGATGAAGATGATGATGACGTGGTGATCATCTATCCCATCCCTGTGGCTGATCTTGGCGTGACAAAGGATGACGGCGCCACAGCCTATCCGCCGGGTGGCACCATCACCTACACGATTGTGGTGAGCAATGGCGGACCTTCCAACGTTCTGGGAGCTACGGTTTCCGATACCATCCCCATGCAGATCACAGGCTGGTCGTGGACCTGCGTGGAAGCGGGAGGAGCAGCCGGGTGCGATCCCTATACCGGCAGCGGGAATTTCACGGATGTTGTTGACCTGCCAGTTGGCGGCACCATCACTTATACGGTGACGGCGACCATTGCACCTGATGCAACCGGGGACCTGGTGAATATGGTTACCATTACCCCGCCAGCAGGTGTTGTGGATCCAGAACCCGGGAATGACAGCGATGAAGATACGGATGTCCTTCCGGAAATCGCGGTTGTGAAGACTGCCAATCCCACCAGTATCCCGGAACCAGGCGGATTGGTGACATTTACCTTCCAGGTTCAAAACACCGGGACGGTTCCACTAACCATTACCAGCCTGACAGACAGTATCTTTGGCACACTTGCTGGAGATGCTGATTGCCAGGTCGGCACAATCCTTGGGGTGGGAGGATCCTGTGAATTCACATATACCACCACCATCAATGGCAATGCGGGCGATACCCACCTCAATCTCTTTACTGCCTTGGGTGAAGATCAATATGGGAATCCAGTGTCTGATGAGGATGATGCGGAGGTTATATTTACTGACATACTGCCGGAGATCGAAGTCACAAAGAGTGCCAGTCCGACAACCATCCCGGAGACGGGCGGGGATGTCACCTTCACGTTCGTGGTGGAGAACATTGGGCAGGAGGACGTGACCCTGACCAGCCTGGTGGACAGCGTGTTTGGCGACCTGAACGGACAGGGGAGCTGTGCGGTACCGCAGACCATCCTGGTGGGGGGGAGCTACAGCTGCGCCATCACGGTCTGGCTGGAAGGGGACGACCTGGTGCCGCACTACAATGTGACCACCGCCACGGGCGAGGATGACGACGGGTCAAGCGACGACGATTCAGACGATGAAACCGTGGTATACGAAGATGTACTGCCGGAGATTGAGGTCACAAAGAGTGCCAGCCCGACCACCATCCCGGAGACGGGCGGGGATGTCACCTTTACGTTCGTGGTGGAGAATATCGGGCAGGAAGATGTGACTCTGACCAGCCTGGTGGATTCCGTTTTTGGGACCCTGGCGGGGGATGCGGATTGCCAGGTGGGAACCATCCTGGTTGTGGGGGCAAGCTGCAGCTTTGAGGCAGTCTTTACAATCCCGCCGGGTAATTATCCGGGTGAACATGTGAATGTGTTCACGGCAATTGGTCAGGATGATGATCAGAATGATGCATCCGATAATGATGATGCCATTGTGCTTTATACGGAGGGCACCAAGACGGTCCTGGGAACAAATCAACCCGTCACGCCTGGCATGAATGTTGCGATTGGCGAACTGGTGCAGTACCAGGTGACCTTGGCGGTACGCCCCGGTGAAATGGAAAATGTGGTATTAACCGATATCCTGGACCGCGGCCTGGCATTCGTGGATTGCGAGGTCAGTGGATCCGGCAGCCTGTCTTCCAGCCCTGTACCGCTGGATCAAATTTGCCAGTTGGCGCGCACCATCTCCACCGAACCTGCGGGCAGCACCAACCCCGCTGATACGGGACGAAAGATGGTGCTGGACTTTGGCAGGCTTTCCAACAATGGCACGGTGGATGAATTGCTGACGGTGCGCTATCAGGTGGTGGTACTGGATACTGTGGAAAACCTGCGGGGTGTATCCTTGAATAACCAGGCGGACTGGACTTGGAATGGCGGAAGCCTGCCTGCTTTTGCCCCCCCGGTGACCATCGTGGAACCGTCCCTTGGATTATCCAAGACCGTTACACCAACCGAAGCCCGGATCGGCTCGGTGGTAACATATCGTCTGACCTTGGGACATTTACCGGACAGCAACAGCGATGCGTATGATGTGGTGTTATCGGATCTGGTTCCCGGTCAATTGATTTATGTGCCCGGCTCGCTTCGATTTGTCAGCGGGCAGGCGCCTACGGAACTGGTTGATTCGGCGGCTCCGCAGTTGATGGTCCGCTGGGATGTATTCTCCAATATTGCGGGTTCCACGATAATCGAATTCCAGGCGCGGGTGGACAGCATGCCCGCAGGTGGGCAGATTATCAATACTGCGTCGGTTGAGTGGACCAGTCTGCCGGGAGATTACAGCGATCCCCAGTCTCCATATAATCCCCTTTCGTACGAGCGCTTCTACGACCCCGCGTCTCCCGTGGATGTGTACGGCATCCAGGCATCGGTTCCGCTGCGGGTTTCCCGGGTGGAACTGCCGGATACCGGTTTTGCACCTTACCGGGTGACGGTATTGGAACCCCAACCTGCTGAAAAGAATTACCGGGTTTACAGCGACCTGTGGCTGGAAATTCCAACCCTCGGCGTCAGTGCTGATATTGTCGGCGTTCCCCTGCAGGATGGTGATTGGGACGTCAGCTGGCTGAATGGGAGTGTTGGCTGGCTGGATAGTACCGCCTTCCCCACCTGGAAAGGCAATTCCGTCCTGACGGCGCACGTATATGATGCCACGGGGGATCCGGGATTGTTTTACAACCTCTCCCGCTTGAAGTGGGGCGACCAGGTGATCGTTCACCTCTATGGGCAGGTGTATCGCTATGAAGTTCGTGAGGTCCTGTCTGTGCTACCGAATAGTTCCGCCCCGTTGCGGCATGAAGAGAAACCGTGGCTGACCCTGCTGACCTGCCAGGGATACAACCCGAAGGATGGCAACTATGCCCTCCGCCTGGCGGTGCGCGCGGTTCTACTCTCCATTGATGATACGCCAGTAGGCGGTTCCGGGAGATAAGCCGGATTAGATCATCACCAATTACCGATTGTAATGAATGGGCGGGTAGGATATCCCGCCCATTTCTTTTGTTAAAAATCCGCGCTTGACCTTGCACCTCCTTTTGTGTTACACTGAAAGTGCTTACAGGTAAGGAATAGCATGTATCCTCCCAAGAAAAAACCCACAATCTATGAGGTGGCAGACCGGGCTGGCGTGAGTATCGCGACCATCTCCCGTGTTCTGAACAACCCGGAAAAGGTCAACCCGGAAACCCGTTCACGGGTCCTCGCCATCATTGATGAACTGGGATTTATACCCAAAGCCGAAGCACGTGCCAGGGCGCTCAGCGGCGCCAACCGGGTGGGTGTGATTACTCCGTTCTTCACCGCACCTTCCTTTGTCCAGCGGTTGCGGGGTGTGGCAAGCGTGCTGGCGACTTCCAATTATGAATTAATTATCTACACAGTGGATTCCCTGAACCGCCTTTCGAGCTACCTGTCTTCCCTGCCGTACACAGGCAACCTGGATGGCTTGATTCTCATGTCGCTACCCATCCACGTGGATGAAGCCCGCCGCCTGATTGACCACGGAATTGAAACAGTTCTGATTGAATTTTCCCATCCCGGCATGCATTCCATTGTGATTGACGATTATGAAGGGGGGCGCATGGCTGCCCGCCACCTGCTTGAAAAAGGGCATCAGCGGATTGCCTTCCTGGGGGATAAGGAACCACTGGATTACTCCATCCATCCACCAAGCATGCGCTTGAAGGGCATGCGCCAGGTGCTGGAGGATGCCGGAGTGTCCCTGCCGGATGGGTATGTCCGGTTGATCTCCAACACCCAGGAGGATGCCACCCGGGCAGTTCATGATCTGCTGGGGTTGCCCCTCCCGCCAACTGCCATCTTTGCCAGCTCCGATGTGCAGGCGTTGACCATATTACGGGTGGCGCGCAAGCTGGGTATCCAGGTCCCAGGACAGCTTGCCGTGATTGGCTTTGATGATATTGATGCTGCGGAAATGGCGGACCTGACAACCATCCGCCAGCACCTGGATGAATCGGGTCGCCTTGCCGTGGAGATCCTGATGTCCCACATCATCGACCCCTCCCGTCCACCACAGCAGGTGAAATTGCCGTTAATTTTGGTGGAACGGCAGACGACCTGACCCCTTTCCAACAAAAAGGGTATTGACTCTCATGATCAGATGTGCTAAACTAACACTGTAAATGCTTACATGGTAATACTTACTTGAAGAACGCGATCATTTGCATTGTTCATTGGTTGCCAGGGACAGCAAATGAATTCCCCCTCCTGTTTTCAGATCGATTTTATCCATTTGTGTGTATAATGATTGATAACAATCCTGTTATTTCCATAACATATTCTGTGAACCTGGCTGGTTCCCCGTTGTGTATCCAAGGCGGACAAGTCCGCTTGGCGAAAATCCATTTTTAGTCCCATTGGAGGAGATGTATGAACTGGCTAAAATTGGAGGGATGATATGACCAAACCGGTTCTGTATGGCGGGATTGAAGGCGGCGGCACCAAGTTTGTTTGTGCGGTTGGCACCGGTCCGGAGGATATCCAGGCGGAAATTCGCTTTCCCACCACCACTCCTGCGGAGACGATGGAACGCACCATCGACTTCTTCCGCCAATACCCGGAGATTTCTGCCATTGGACTGGCTTGTTTTGGTCCGCTGGATCCCAATCCCCTTTCACCCACTTACGGACAGATCCTTCCCACACCCAAGCCGGGTTGGACCGGCGCCAACCTGGTGGGGATGTTGAAGCAGGCATTTCACCTGCCGGTTGGTTTTGATACGGATGTGAACGGTGCTGCCTTGGGCGAGTATCATTGGGGCAATGGACGCGGGCTGGATGTTTTCATGTACCTGACGGTTGGAACCGGGATTGGCGGCGGGGTGTTTGTCAATGGCAGCCTGCTGCACGGTATGATTCACCCGGAGGCGGGTCATCTCCCCATGCCGCATGACCTGGAGCGGGATCCCTTCCCTGGCATCTGCCCCTTTCACCAGGATTGCTTTGAAGGACTGGCGACCGGAGTGGCAATGGAAAAACGTTGGGGGCAGCCTGCCGCCACCCTTCCGCCGGATCATCCTGCCTGGGACCTGGAAGCGCATTACATAGCCCATGCCATGACGAGCTATATCTATATTCTCTCCCCCCAGCGGATCATCCTGGGCGGCGGCGTGGGGCAGCGTGATGACATATTAAAATTGGTGCAGGAGAAAACCCGCGCCTATCTGAATGGCTATGTTCAGTCCCCGGCTGTGCTGGAGCATATGGATGCATATATTGTCCATCCCGGTCTGGGCAACCGGTCTGGCGTGGTGGGGGCATTGGCGCTGGCGCAGCAGGCGCTGATTCAATCCGGAAAATAATGCGATGATGGACCTGTCCCGTGAAGCCCGCCGATCGCTTGACCGCCTGTTCCCCCGGCTGGAGCAGGCATTTGCTGCCCGGCGAACCGGGCATCCGCAGGATTGGAAGCGCTTTACAACCCGGTTGAAGGAACATTTTCCACGGCTCTTCCAGCTTTATCACGGTTTGTACGGCACCCGGTATGATTTCTTTTATCACCTCGAGGACCTGCTGCACAGTATCGCCAGGGCATGGTTCGACCGTCCGCAGGACCTGGTTCTCCTGGATGCAGCGCGGGAAGAGGATCCGCTCTGGTTCCAGTCGAACCAGATGCTGGGCGGGGTATGTTACGTGGACTTGTTTGCCGGGGACCTGGAAGGGATTCGCTCCCGGATTCCCTACTTCAAGGAACTGGAGTTGACGTATCTGCACCTGATGCCCCTGTTTAAAGCTCCCAAAGGGGAGAATGATGGCGGGTATGCTGTCAGTAGTTACCGGGAGGTGCACCCGCCCCTGGGGACGATGCAGGACCTGGCAACGCTCTCCCGCGAACTGCGCCAGGCGGGCATCAGCCTGGTGGTGGACCTGGTCTTCAACCACACCTCCGATGAACACGAATGGGCGCAGCGCGCCCAGGCAGGCGAGGAGGAATACCAGGAGTTTTATTGGATCTTTCCTGACCGGACAATGCCCGACCAGTACGAGCGCCACTTGCGGGAAATCTTCCCCGATGAACACCCTGGCGCATTCAGCTGGCGGGCGGATATGAACCGCTGGGTCTGGACCACCTTCCATTCCTACCAGTGGGATTTGAATTATTCCAACCCGGCTGTATTTAATCGCATGGCGGAGGAGATGCTCTTTCTTGCCAACCAGGGCGTGGAAGTTATTCGCCTGGATGCCGTGGCGTTTATCTGGAAACAACTGGGAACCAACTGTGAAAATCTTCCCGGCGCCCACCAGCTCATCCGGGCGTTCAATACGGTGGCAAGGATTGCCGCTCCTGCACTGGTTTTCAAGTCGGAAGCAATTGTCCACCCGGATGAAGTGGTTCGCTACATTGCACCGGATGAATGTCAGCTGTCCTATAACCCATTGCTCATGGCGTTATTGTGGAATTCGCTTGCCACTCGCAAGGCGCGGCTGCTTTCCCAGGCGTTAAGTGCCCGTTTCCAAATCCACCCGGAAACCGCCTGGGTGAACTACGTCCGGGTGCATGACGACATCGGCTGGACATTTTCTGATGAGGATGCCGCCTTGCTGGGTGTGCGGGGATATGATCACCGCCAGTTCCTGAACGAATTCTACCGGGGGCGCTTCCCGGGCAGTTTTGCCCGCGGGTTGCCGTTCCAGGAGAATCCAAACACCGGTGATTGCCGCATCAGCGGTACCTGTGCTTCACTGGCAGGGCTGGAGAAAGCCATTCGCGAGGAGGGTCCGGCGGAGGTGGAGCTTGCCATCCGGCGCATCTTGCTGATTCATGGCATCATCCTGCTGGCGGGAGGGATCCCGCTGATTTACCTGGGGGATGAGATTGCTACTTTAAATGATTACACGTACCGCGATGACCCTGCCCACTACTACGACAGCCGCTGGGTTCACCGTCCGCGGGCGGACTGGGGGAAGTACGCCCGCCGCCATAACCCGGAAACTATTGAGGGACGAGTATATGGGGGCTTGCAAAAACTGATTGCCCTGCGCAAGGGGAATGAAATTTTTTCCGGCGGTGAGCTTTCCGTCATCCCGACCGAAAATGATCACGTACTGGGATTCCTGCGCCGCCAGGCGGTTGTGTTTGCCAACTTCTCTGAACAACCTCAAACCGTCCCGGCGTGGGTGCTGGACCAGTATAACTGCCACAGCAAGCGCAGGGTGCACGGCATCAGCGAAATGCCCGTCCAGGGTGCGCTGGAACTGGCGCCTTGTGATTTGTTGGTCCTGGTGTAGGCGATTCTGTCAGATTGCTTCCAAAAACCGGTCCACTTCGGCTTCATTGTTGAAGAAGTTTGGGCTGACGCGTATCCGTCCATCCCGCAGGGCAACACGAATCTTTCCTGCCTGTAATTTTTCCAACAATTCCTGGTTGGCAGCGTCTGACCCGACCGAAAAGGCAAGAATGGCGGAGCGTTCCTGCAGGCAATCTACCGGAGAAGCAAGGTTAGCCTTCAGACAGCGCAGCCCGGTAATGATGCGGTCGGTTAATTCCAGCACCCGGGCGTGGATATTGGAAATCCCCACCTCTTTCAGAAGTTCCAACCCGGCTGTCCAGGCGTGGAACAGGGAATAGGCAATAGTCCCGGTTTCGTAACGCCGGGCATCCGGAAAGTAATGCAGGTCCCGCATGTAGTGATTATCCGCGGCAAACATCCCCGGCATCACCGGTTCAATGCGTTCCCGGGCAGCCGGGTTGACATAGAGAAAACCCGTCCCCGGCATTCCCAGCAGCCACTTGAATCCGGCACAGGTCAGCAGGTCAATTCCCTCCTCCTGGACATTGAGCGGGATCACACCGGTTGCCTGGATGCCATCCACCAGGAAGAGCGCTCCGGCTGAATGGGCAATTTCAGAGAGTGCCTTTAAATTTGCCCGGAAACCGGTATTAAAACGTACGGCTGTGGTTGCCACAATGCGTGTATGGTTATCCACCCGGGCGGCAATTGCTTCCGGTAAAATCCGTTGATTGGCGTCCGGCGGCACCAACCGGACATCCACGCCGCGCTGGCGTAATCGCAGCCAGGGGAAGGTGCTGTTCCAGTGCTCATCAGCGGGCAGGACCACATTGTCGCCAGGCTGCCAGTGATAACCGGCAGCAGCAATTCCCACCCCCATGCCGGTGCTGGTCACCAGCGCATAATCCTCCGGTACACCGCCAAAGAGATCAGAAAGCGCAGCCCGGACGGCATGCCGGACGGAAGGCTTATCCTGCGGTGCATCACTGGCAACCTGGAGGTACTCCTCCAATCGCTGGCGAACGCGGGTGTTGAGTGGTGTTTCAGCAGCATTGTTGAGGTACACGCCATGTTGTGTGACGGGAAATACTTCGCGATAGGCGGCGAAATCCATGTTGTTCTCCTGGGAAATGGGTTTGTTGTTCAAGAATGGATT
>Ga0208940_1002415_pt1 | contig 17314 bp, 14 predicted proteins | sample AD_JPNNA6_MetaG_FD_184445 | JGI IMG/M metagenome (GOLD analysis project Ga0208940, IMG submission 184445) | Active sludge microbial communities of municipal wastewater-treating anaerobic digesters from Japan - AD_JPNNA6_MetaG (SPAdes) (version 2) | ecosystem: Engineered > Bioreactor > Anaerobic... | reverse complement strand
GCGGGCAGATTCGACTTGGCAAGGGAGAGGGCCTCTTCGAGTGTGAGGGCCGGTGACGATGCAGGAATCGTTGCGACCAGCGAAACCACGGCGAGCGGTAAGGCAAGAAAGATCTTTTCAACCAGACATCGACAGCACATCATGTTTCCTCAGTGGCGGGCGCTATCGGAAGACCCAGGCGCCGGGCGGGGCCGGCGCGCGAGCACGGTCAGTCCTTTCCTGCAGGGAAGACCGCCCGGAACGCGGGCCCCTCCACGGGGGCACTCCCGGGAATTGCATGCCTCGGGATGGCCATATCTTCTGTAATGTATGAAGTTTCCACTCCTCTTCGCAAGCAGATTTTCTCGATAGGGGGTATCCGATCCGCTCCGGAAGATAAAAGCATAATGCATGCCGACAGGTGAATATATTGTAACCTTGTAATAAAACAGCATAAAATGATCGGTGGCCAGGGTGATGCCCTTGCGCCTCCTACCTGTCTGCATAATATTTATCCCGACAGTGGGGGCATTGTATAAATCGTATCCACAGGAGTGGGCTTTTCAATGCGGGGTCTTTTTCATAGGATATTCTTCCGTTTTTCATGACGGCGAACTGTGCTATAAATGGTCGTATAAACAGTAAGTGTCCTGCGAAATCCGAAGGGACCCGGTCATGCGGAAGGGGGGCGGACCCGACGGATGCGCGCACACGCTTGATGAGGAGGGACGGATGAAGATCGTTCGATTCGTGTCCGAGGAGGGCGAGGGGCTCTACGGGGCTTTCGAGCCGGGGGAGCCGGACAGGGCCCGCGTCATCGAGGGGGATGTCCTGGGGAGTTTTACCTTGACGACGCGGATCGCGAAGATCGGAAGGATCCTGCCGCCGGTGGACCCGCCCAACATCCTGGCGCTCGGATTCAGCTACGGGCGGCATGCCGGAGAAACGGCGAGCAGGGCTCCGGAGAGCCCGGTGCTGTTCATCAAGGGGACGAACAGCCTTCTGGGACCGGGCGGGACGATCTTTCTGCCCAAGGCGGGCCCCGAAGAGGTGGATTACGAGGCCGAGCTTGCCCTTGTCATCGGCAAGAGGGCGAAGAACGTTTCGCCTGAAGAGGCCATGGAGTTTGTTCTCGGCTATACCTGCGGCAACGACGTCAGCGCCAGGGACTGGCAGATGCGAAAGCAAAAACAGCAGTGGGCCCGCGGAAAGAGCTTTGACACATTCTGCCCGCTGGGACCCTTTCTGGTGACGAAAGATGAGATCCCGGATCCGAACAGACTGCGAATCCGCTCCATTCTCAACGGAAGGGTGATGCAGGACTCCAGCACCTCGGACATGCTCTTCCCGGTGGCGCAGATCGTCAGCGATCTCAGCCGTTCTCTGACTCTCCTGCCGGGAACGGTTATCATGACGGGCACTCCGGAGGGTGTGGGCTTTGTGCGCAAACCGCCGGTATTCCTCCGGCACGGCGACGTCATTACGATCGAGATCGAAAAAATCGGGGAACTGACGAACCCGGTCGAACGAGAGCCCTGAACCGGCGGCTTCCCCGGGCCACGGGATGCCCTCGCGGTATCGCGCATCACGAACTTGTGGTAAATCCGGGGGGGCTGTGTTATGAACGCAGGGGGCTCTGTGAAGGACAAGCCCCCTTTTTTCATCGTGAATTCAAAAAATGCGGAAGGCGAGCCCTCGGGGAACGGACCCTTCGGCGCGCACAGGAGGTCTCAATGAGCGACAGCGCAAACGAGAGAAAACATTTTTTTACGATTCTTGTCGTCTGCCTGGTGGGATTCTTCGTCCTCTCGGTCGTCGGGGTGTTGCGGTTTTCCCTGGCCCCCGGACTGCGGTCATCCTACGCGGGGGCTGATGGGGTAAGCGCACAGGCAGCGCCTGCGACAACGCCGAAGACCGTCTTTCCATCGACGATCGGGGGCGCCGCCGCCCCCGGATCGCTCGCAGACCTCGTGGAAAAACTCAGCCCTGCCGTCGTGAACATCAGCACGACCAAGGTCGTCAAGATGGACGGCAAGCGTTCTCCCTTCAACGACATGTTTCCCTTCGACCGGTTTTTCGGAGGAGAGGACGAGTTTTATCGCCGATTTTTCGGGGACAACCCCGAAAAGGAATTCCGCCAGCGGAGCCTGGGCTCGGGGTTCATCATCAGCAAGGACGGCTACATCTTCACCAACAACCATGTGATCGAAAGGGCCGACAAGATCAAGGTCCGGCTCTCGACAGGGAAGGAATACGACGCAACCGTCAAGGGGAGGGACCCGCGGACGGATCTTGCCCTCATCAAGATCATTGCCGACAACAGCCTGCCGACGGTCAACCTTGGCGATTCTGACAGGCTCCGGGTGGGCGACTGGGTCATGGCCATCGGCAACCCCTTCGGCCTCGATCACACGGTGACGGCGGGGATCGTGAGCGCGAAAGGACGAGTCATCGGGGCCGGTCCCTACGACAACTTTATCCAGACTGACGCCTCCATCAACCCCGGAAACAGCGGGGGGCCGCTCTTCAACATGGCCGGCGAGGTCGTGGGCATCAACACGGCCATCGTGGCCCAGGGACAGGGCATCGGGTTCGCCATTCCCGTCAACATGGCCAAGGAGATCCTGGAGGATCTCAAGGCCAAGGGAAAGGTCACCCGAGGCTGGCTCGGCGTCTCCGTGCAGGACATCACGGAGGATCTGGCGAAGAGTCTCAAGCTCAAGGATCGCAACGGGGCCCTGGTGACGGAAGTCTTCGAGGGCGACCCGGCGGACAAGGCCGGGATCAAGCAGGGGGATATCATCGTTGAGGTCGACGGCAAGAAGGTGAAGGACACCCATGAGCTGCTGCGTTTCGTGGCCGTCCTGCCTGTCGGCAAGAAGGCGGCCGTGAAGGTCCTGCGGGAGGGTCAGTTGAAGGAGCTGCAGCTGACGGTGGCCGAGCGCGAGGAAAAGAAGGAGCTTGCCTCAGGCCGCGGGGAGAGCAAGGACACCTACGGGATGTCCGTTCAGGACATTACCCCCGACATGGCCAAGCAGCTCGGACTGCCCTCGGCGGGAGGGGTGATCGTGACGCGGGTCCGCGAGGGAAGTGCGGCTGACGAGGGAGGGCTGCAGCCCTACGACGTGATTCTCCAGGTTAACAGGGTCAAGGTGAGCTCCGCGAGGGATTTCCAGCGTGAGATCTCCAAGAAAACCGCTGATGACCGGATTCTCCTCCTGATCCGGCGGGGCAAGGGGACCTATTACGTGGCCATCCGGAAGGAATAGGGGTCAGCCGGGCGGAAACGTGTTGGATACGAGGGATCAACTGATCTGCATGTACCGGACGCTGGACCGGTCTTTCGGGCCGCTTCACTGGTGGCCGGGGGATACGCCTTTCGAAGTTGCTGTCGGGGCGATCCTGACGCAGAATACGAACTGGGCCAACGTGCAGAAGGCCATCGGGCGGATCAAGGCGAACGGGGCCCTGGGCCCGGAGGCGTTATACAGCCTCGAGGACGAGGCGCTGTGGGAGCTGATACGACCATCAGGGTATTTCAGGGTCAAGGCGAGGCGGCTGAAGGCCTTTCTTGCGGTGCTGTGCGGGGATTTCGGGGGTGACCTGGAAAAGATGCTCGGCGGGGACCTTCACGATGCGCGCCGAAGGCTGCTCGCCATCCCGGGGATCGGGGAGGAAACCGCGGACAGTATCCTGCTCTATGCGGGCGGAAGGCCTGTCTTCGTGGTCGATGCCTATACCCGTCGCATCCTCGAGAGGCACGGGATCCTGGAGGGCAGGCCGACCTACGGGGCAATCCAGCGTCTCTTCATGGAAGCATTGCCGCCCGATGCAGGCCTGTACAATCAGTACCATGCCCTCATCGTCGAGACAGGAAAGAGATTCTGCCGGAAGGAGCCCCTGTGCGGCCAGTGCCCGCTGGGCGGGACATCCGGAAGAAAACGAATGCACGGGCAGGGCGGACTGGCGGCGGCGGAGAGAGAGCAGTGTTCATCCGGGAAGAAATCCTTAAGGCGAGGTTTCAGGAAGACCGCCGCACGTTCGTCCTGAAGCTCAATGACTACGCCGGCGTCATTCACCTCCACTCCGACTATTCCCATGACGGGCGTGCGTCGATCCGGGAGATCGTCGAGGCGGCCCGCTCCAACGGCATCGACTTTGTCATGCTCACCGACCACAACTGGCTCCAGGCCAAGTATGACGGCCACGAGCGCTCCTACGACGGTGTCCACCTGATCATCGGCATAGAGGTCACCCCGCGCTATAATCATTACATTGCCTTCGGGATCGACGAGCCTCTGATCAGCTGCGACCTGGCCTGGGTCTTTCCCTACGAAGACGAGCTGGATATCTCTCCGCAGTTCTACATCGACTGGGTGCGAAACAAGGGGGGCATTGGCTTTATCGCCCATCCCGACCACGAGGGATCCCCCAGGTTTCACGTGAAACAATTCAACTGGAACGACTGGAGCGTAACCGGTTACACGGGCATGGGCATCTGGGACTTCATGACGGACTGGCAGGGGCAGCTGACGGGTTTCGCACGCGCCCTGCTCAGCTACTATTGGCCCGCCTATATGCTCAAGGGGCCCAAGAAGGAGACGCTCAGGCGCTGGGACGAGCTGAACAGGGCCCGCAGGGTCGTCGGGATCGGCGAGCTCGACAATCACGAGACCATCAAGGAGATGCTCGGCTTCGAATTCCGCATCTTTCCGTTCAGCAAGGCCTTCCGCTTCATCCGCACCCACGTCCTGACGGAGGCGAGTTTTCTCGAAGAGGGAGAGCGGAACCGCGAGATCGTCCTGTCGGCCCTGAAGCGCGGCCGGGCCTATGTGGCGCTCGAGTATTTCGAGGAGACCCGCGGCTTTTCCTTTGTCGTCCTGGACGAGTCGGAAGCGGCCACCATGGGCGACGAGTTCTATCTTGACGACATAGCCATCGCCCAGGTCGAGCTCCCGCAAAAAGGGAAGATCCGCCTGATACGCAACGGCGAGCTGTTTCGCGAAACGGTGGGAAGGGAGTTGACCTGCGGCATCGACGAGCCGGGCATCTACCGCGTCGAAGCCTATCTCTGGAGAGCCTTCAGGTACCGCCCCTGGATCTTCTCGAACCCGGTCTATGTACGTTAAAAACAGGCTGAAGGCGTAAGGCTAAAGGCCTAAGGCAAAGACGAAGAGGATCCGATGGATTCTTTCTGCCCTAAGCCTTTTGCCCTTCGCCTTATGCCTCCATCATGCATATTCCGCCGCGCGGTAGGAGCTGCGGACGAGCGGTCCGGAGACGACGGTTCTGAATCCCCTGAGAAGAGCTTCCCGCCTGAATCCCTCGAATTCTTCCGGCGTGTAGAATTTATCGACGGGCCGGTGAGCGGCCGTGGGCTGCAGGTATTGGCCGATGGTGAGGCTCGAGCAGGAAGCAGCGGAAAGGTCATCGAGGAGCGAAAGGATCTCGTCCCGTTGCTCCCCGAAGCCGATCATGAATCCGGACTTCGTGATCGGCCCGCCCCGCTCGGCGGCCCGGCCGAGAAGCTCCAGCGAAAGGGCGTAGCTGCCCTGGGGCCGCAGGTCGGAAAAGAGCCGGGGAATCACCTCGACGTTGTGATTCAGAACCCGGGGACCCGCCTCGAGGATGCGTTCCAGGGCCTCCCAGTTTCCCCGCAGATCCGGAATCAAGACCTCCACCCTGCAATCCGGGATCTCCTCTTTCAGAAGACGGACACAGCGGGCAAAGAGGGCCGCGCCGCCGTCCGGGAGATCATCCCGCGTGACGGAGGTGATGACGATGTGGCGCAGCCCGAGATGTTTGGCCGCTGCGGCGAGGCGCTCGGGTTCCGACTCGTCCACCGGTGCGGGCTTGCCGTGCCGGACATTGCAGTACCGGCAGTTCCGGGTACAGAGGCGGCCCAGGATCAGGAAGGTGGCCGTGCCGGCGCGGAAACACTCCCCCATGTTGGGGCATCGGGCTTCCTGGCAGACGGAATGGAGGTCGAGGCTGTCGAGGAGCCCGCGGACCTCGATGAATTCCCGGGAGTTCGGCAGGGGGACCTTGAGCCAGTCGGGTTTACGCATGGGATGGCCAAAGGCGAAAGGTTCCAGAGAAAAGATGAATGATTTCCCTTAGCTTATTGCCCTTCGCCGGCTCAGAAATAGTACCAGATGGAGGAATAATCGTTTACATTCTCCCCGTCTCCGGCCAGCCGCTTGAGGTAGTCGTAGATGGCGACGTCCGTGTGCAGGTAATCCAGCGCCGTGACGAGACGCACCTCCCACGAATAGAACCGGTAGATCCGTCGGCCGTCGGGCAGGATGTTGACGATCTCGTGGTCCTGCCAGGCGCGCAGGTTGACCTTCCCCAGCCGCGGGACGTTGAAGACGGGCTCGTCGGTGCGCACCAGGCCGGGAAGCAGGCGCGCTTCCTCCATCTGCTCCTGCTCCATGCGGCAGATGGGGACCCTGAAATCGATGGTCTCCTCCTTGCCCTTCGTACTGAAGGAATAATAGGGGTCCACGCCGGAGAGCTTCAGGGTCTTTCTCAACAGCGCGGTCTCGAAGCGGCGGCTGTTGTAGTAGGTAAAGACCTGCTGGTTGTAGACGTTCATCCCGAGACCCTTGATCCTTCGGATGCACTCCAGTGAATCGGGGGTCATCTCCGCGGGGTGCTCGAAGTGGGTGACGACGGCCACCTCCCGCTTGCCCCACTGGTGGTACTTGCGGAAAACGTCCAGGAGCCCCGAGTCGACGCGGAAGGGCAGGGTGACGGGGATGCGCGTCCCGATCCGGATCCGTTCGATGTGCCGGATGGCGGCCACTTCGCCGATGAGCCAGTCGAGGTAATCGTTGCCGAGGGTCAGCGGGTCGCCTCCCGTGATGAGCACCTCGGTGATGCTCTCGTTTTCGTCTATCCAGCGGAGGGCCTCTTTCACCTTCTTTTTGGCCATCATCACCGTGTCGTCCATGCCCTTGATCTCCCAGTTGCGCTGGCAGTAGACGCAGATCTGGGGGCAGGAGTTGTAGGGCTTCAGGATCAGGATCTCCGGGTAGCGGCGGGTGACGCCGTCGATGGGGCTGGTGGATTTTTCTCCCATGAAATCCAGGTCGACCCCCTTGCGCCGGCTCTCGGCCACCTGCTCGCAGTAGACCGTGCTCGGGATGACCTGGGCGCGGATCGCGCGATCGGAATCGGCCCGGCCCTCCTTGCGGAAGAGCGACAGGTAGTAGGGGGTGATCTCGACGGGGATGCCGTTCTTCTTCGCGCTCGCAAGGCCGCTCACCTCGTCCTTCTCGAGCTTCACCAGTGCCCGGATCGTGTCCATGTCCTTGACGACGTGGCGCAGGTGCCAGCGGTGGTCCTGCCAGTCCTTATCCCCGGCCCCGAAGAACCTCAGGATGTCGTCCTTGAGGGTCTTTCGCTCGCGGAGCAGGGTCTTGTCGTAGCCCGTCCTGTAGCGGCGGAAATACCTGCGGATGTTGCCGGCGTAGTCGTCGAGCTGCTTCGAGCGGGCGATGGCGGCCTCGCGGCCGTCCTTCATCTGGAAGACCTCCTTGCGCTTGAGGTGCTTTCCGCCCTTTCCCGTGATGCCGAGGAACAGGGCGAGGTACTCGCACAGGAACGCCTCGGAAACCCGGTCGAGCGCGTCCTTCTTTCCCTGTGCCAGGTCGTAGAGAACCTGCATGGGGGAGAAGTGGGTGACGTATTCGTTCTCGGTCCGCAAGGTGTTGGAGAGCACCCGGATGCACTCCTTGGCGTTGCGCTTTTCCACGATGTTGAGATTGACGAAGTAGGTGTCTGACCGCATGTTGAAGAGGTCGCGCTCGAGGCGGTTGAGATAATCGAACAGCAGGTGGCGAGCCTCTTCCATGTGCCTGGAATTTTTGAATATTTGTCTGACCCGGGGCTCCGCTGCCCAGAGCTGCTCGACAAGTTCTTCCTTGGACCAGTTCAGCCAGTTCTTCATGTTGTCTCTCTCGGGGCTGTTGAACGTTTGTGCATGCGCAACCGGCTCGCGCGTCTAGCAAAGGGTCCAGCAGACGTCGGGCTTCCTGGCCGCCAGGACATCGTCGAGGCGCTTGACCGGTGTCGTCAGGGGTGCCGATCTCACGAGCTCCGGGGTCTCTTCCGCCTCCCTGGCTATGGATATCATGGCCTCGCAAAACTCGTCCAGCGTTTCCTTGCTCTCCGTCTCCGTAGGCTCGATCATGATGGCCTCCCGGACGATCAGGGGGAAGTAGATCGTCGGGGGATGAAAACCGTAGTCGAGCAGCCGCTTGGCGATATCCGTCGTGTGAACGCCGCTTTGCCGGACCTGCTTCTCTGCCGTGAAGACGCATTCGTGCATGCACGGCCGGTCATAGGCCAGCCGATAGCAGGGTTTCAGCCGTGCCATGACGTAGTTCGCGTTGAGGACGGCGTTCTCGCTCACCCGTCGGATCCCGGCTGCCCCCAGGGCGCGAATGTACGCGTAGGCCTTGACCATGACGTTGACGTTTCCGTAGAAGGCCCGCACGCGCCCGATCGTGAGCGGAAAGTCTTCCGACCACCGGTACCGTTTTCCCTTTTTTACGATCCGCGGGACGGGCAGGAACGGCGCAAGACGCCGCTTGACGCCGACGGGTCCGCTGCCCGGGCCGCCGCACCCGTGAGGCGTCGAAAAGGTTTTGTGCAGGTTGAGCTGGATGATGTCGAACCCCATGTCGCCCGGTCTCGTGACGCCGACGAGCGCGTTGGCGTTGGCGCCGTCGCAGTAGAGAAGCCCGCCCTTTCGGTGGACGATGGCCGCAACCTTCTTGATATTGCGTTCGAAGAGCCCCAGGGTGTTGGGGTTGGTCAGCATGAGCCCCGCCACGTCCCCCGTCATCAGCTCCTGCAGGTGCCGGATGTCGACGCCCCCCTCGGCGTTGGAGCGGACCGTGGCAACCTGGAACCCGCAGAGCGCCACGGACGCGGGATTTGTCCCGTGGGCCGTGTCGGGGATGAGGATCGTGGTTCGCTTCTGGCCCTTCTTCTCGAAGTGTCTCTTGATAATCATGACGCCCGTGAGCTCCCCGTGCGCGCCCGCCGCGGGCTGAAGGGTGAAGTCATCCATCCCGCAGATTTCGCACAGGTATCCGGCCAGCCCGTAGAGAAGCTCGAGGTTTCCCTGGGAGAAGGTCTCCGGCGCATACGGGTGCAGCGCCGTGAAACCGTCCAGGCGGGCCGCGTTCTCGTTCACCTTGGGGTTGTATTTCATCGTGCAGGACCCCAGGGGGTAGAAACCCGCGTCGACCCCGAAATTCCGCTGCGACAGCCGCGTATAGTGGCGAACGATATCGACCTCGGCCATCTCCGGCAGATTGAGTTCGTCCCGCAGGAGGTCGCGGCCGATGAGTCCTTCCAGCGGTTTTTCGGGGACGTCGCTGGCCGGGAGGGCAGCCGCCGTGCGTCCGGGCCTGCTTTTTTCAAAAATGAGTTCCATGGCCACCTCGATTGCGCTTGTAACGTTACAAGTAACGGAAGCCCGCTTTTTTCACTTCAGGAGAGCGGCAACCCGGTCCATATCCTCGCGGCGGAGCATTTCGGTTGCGCAGAAGAGGATGCCGCTGCCGAGTTCCGGGTAGTCTTTCGCCAGGTCGTATCCGCCCGTGAACCCCGCCTTTTCGAGACGCCGGTTCGCGTCCCCGGCGTCCGGGCAGGCCAGGGCGAATTCGTTGTAGACGGGCCCCGTGAAGAGCGGCTTCCAGCCCGGCAGGGCCGAGAGAATCTCCTTCAGGTAGCTTGCCTTCCAGACGTTGAGGGCCGCCAGCTTTTTCAGGTTCTTTCCCAGGCTTGCCAGGTAGACGGCGGCGGCGAGCACGCAAAGGGCCTCGTTGGAGCAGATGTTGGACGTCGCCTTCTCGCGCCGGATGTGCTGCTCGCGCGTCTGGAGGGTGAGCACGTATCCCCGCTTCCCCTCGCGGTCCACCGTGGCGCCCACAAGCCTGCCGGGAATCTTTCGCATGAAGGCCTCCGTGCCGGCCAGTATGCCCAGATAGGGCCCCCCGTAGCTCAAGGGGTTGCCGAAGCCCTGGCCTTCTCCGACGACAAGGTCCGCGCCCGCTTCCCCGGGGGGCTTCAGGATGCCCAGCGAAGTGGGGTCGGCGAAGCCGGCCACGAGAAACGCGCCTTGCCCGTGGGCCAGGTCGGCCAGCGGTTTGATCTTCTCGATGACGCCGAAGAAATTCGGACTCTGGACAAGCACGGCCGCCGTCCGGCCGTCGAGCAGCCCCTGGAGCGCCTCGCCGTTCACCTGCCCCGTTGCCTCGAAGGGAATCTCCGCGCACTCGAACCCGTTGGCCCAGGCGTAGGTCGTCACGACCTTACGGTACTCGGGGTGAACCGATCGCGCCAGGACAAGACGGTCTCTTCCCAGGCTCTTGGCCGCCAGAACGGCCGCCTCGGCCATGGCCGTCGCCCCATCGTACATGGACGCGTTGGCCACCTGCGTCCCCGTGAGCCGGGTGATCATGGTCTGGTACTCGTAAATCGCCTGCAGGATCCCCTGGCTGATCTCGGCCTGGTACGGCGTGTAGGCGGTGTAAAATTCGGACCTCCCGACGATGTGGCTCACTACCGCAGGGATGTAGTGATGGTAGGCCCCGGCACCCGTCAGCGTCGCGACGGGGAGCCTGTTGCGGCAGGCCAGGCGGCCCATGTGTTCCCAGATTTCCTGCTCCGAGAGCGGCGGCGGCAGCTCGAGGAGCCCCCTGAGGCGGAAGGTTTCCGGGATGTCGGCGAAGAGCGCCTCGAGGGACTCGATTCCGATGGCCCTCATCATCTCCTTCTGATCGTCCGGGGTATGCGGGACGTAGTCCATAAGACGTTCCTGTCCTGAGCCTGTTCGATTCGCGTTTCCGTCACCCTTCCGCACCCGGGCGCTTCCCGCGCTCCTCCTAGCGCGGGGCGACCTTGATGTGCGCTTCGTACTGTTCCGCCGTCATGAGCGCGTCGAGCTCGGCGGGATGGCTGATCCTGATCCTGGCGATCCAGCCCTCGCCGAAGGCGTCTTTGTTGACAAGCTCCGGGGCGGCCTCCAGGGCCTGGTTGACCTCGACGACTTCCCCGCTCACGGGGGCGAAGATGTCCGATACGGACTTCACCGACTCGACAACCGCGAACGGCTCCGCCTGCCTGACCTTCCGGCCCACCTTCGGCAACTCCACGTAGACCACGTCCGTGAGCATCTCCTGGGCGTAGTCCGTGATGCCCATGGCGATCGTTTCGCCTCCCTCATCCTTGGCCCATTCGTGCTCCCTGGTGTACTTTCTGTCGTTGGGACTGGGTTTGGCCATCTATCGCTCCTTTCGCTGTCTAGCCCCTCTATCCGCCGCTGCCGGGGGCTTTTCCGCATCGTCATTCGCCGCCTGATTTTTTTCTCCTGTAGAAGGGCAGCGCGACCACCCTGGCCGGGACGCGCTGGCCGCGGATTTCGATCGCTATCTCCGTCCCCGGATCCTTGAAGCGGACCGGCACGAAGGCCAGGCCGATGGCCTTTCCGAGCGTAGGCGAAAAGGTCCCCGAGGTGACTTCCCCGATCTTTTCCCCGGCGGCCAGGACAGAGTACCCTTGGCGGGCAATCCCGCGATCGACGAGTTCAAAGCCGATCAGTTTCCTTCGAACCCCTTCCTCTTTCTGCTTCTTGAGCGCAGTCCGTCCGATAAACTCCTTGTCCAGGTCCGTGATCCATCCGTAGGGGACCTCGAAGGGCGTCACGGTCTCGCCCATCTCGTGGCCGAACAGCATCATCCCGGCCTCGAGGCGAAGCGTGTCCCTGGCGCCCAGGCCGGCGGGCTTCAGGCCGTGCGGGTCCCCGATGCGCATCAGCAGGTCCCAGATTTCTCCGATCCTTCCGGCATGCGCGTAGACTTCGAACCCGTCCTCGCCGGTATAGCCGCTGCGCGAAACCAGGGCGCTCATCCCGCCCACGCGGGTGTCCATGGCGTGATAGAAACGCAGGCCCGGGAGGTCCCCCTCGACGATTTCCGAGAGGATCTTCTGGGCAAGCGGTCCCTGGATGTCCACCTTCCCGACGGCGTCTGAGCGATCCGTCAGGACAGCGCCCGTGATCCCGAAGTCCTCCTTTGCCTTGAGGATCCAGGCTGTGTCCTCCTCTTTGGTCGCCGCATTCGTGACCACCATGTAATGCTCCCGGCCGCGCTTGTACACCGTTACGTCGTCGATGATCCCCCCCCTTTCGTTGGTGATGGCCGAAAGCTTCATCTCGCCCACCTGCTGTCCGGACAAGTTCCGGCTCATCACCCGCTGGAGCAGCTCGAGGGCCTGCGGGCCCTCGACGTCAATCTCTCCCATGTGACAGACATCGAACAGGCCCGCCCGGGTCCTCGTGTTTTTGTGCTCGTCGATGACCCCTGTGTACTGGACGGGCATGGTCCATCCTCCGAACTCGGTCATGGCGGCGCCCAGGGCCAGGTGCCGTTCGTACAGCGGTGTCTTTCTCATGCGTTTCTCCTGTGGGGCTGCCCTTGTGGCATAGGGGGGCGAAAAGGAAGGGAGGAGGCTCGGGTCGGGCCCGCGTCGGACCGTCCCACGGTACCGACGCCGGGGGAAGACACGTAAAAGGGCAGATGGAACTTCGGGCTTGCCTGAACGCGATCCCTGGCCATAGCTGCCGTTTGCCTGAAGGTTGTCCTGAATCGTCGACCGTCGGGCACCCCGGCCGGTCATCCGATGAGAAGAGTCCGCGCCCCTTTGCGAGAGCGCACGCTGAGCCTACACCAATCATCGGGAGATTTCAACACGGATGTCGTTGCCGCTCCCCCATTTTTCCGGTCCGGCTCCTCCGGGGGCCTCCTTTTTCCGTCCCCGGGGCGCCGCCGAAAAATTTCAGTAGAAATTTCTCCCTAATTGTATTAAACGATCGCAATATCCAATATTTTCCTTGAAGAGCCGGCAGTTCTCGATAAGCGTTTTCGCGGAAAGCCCCGCGGAACAAGCCCCTCTTTGCCGCTTCTTCAGGAGACGCCTGACCGCGCAGGGAGAAGATCATCATGAGATTCGACATCGCCAAGAGAGGAAACGGGCTGACTTACGAAATCCGCAACATCGTCGGGGTGGCGAACCGACTCAAGGCCTGCGGCATGGAAGTGACCTGGGAGAACATCGGGGACCCCGTCCAGAAAGGCGAGCAGATCCCGGAGTGGATGAAGGACGTCCTCGTGGAGATCATCCGGGAGAACAAGTCCTTCGGCTACTCCCCCACGCAGGGGATGGACGAGACGCGGGAGTTTCTGGCCGACCTGGTCAACCGGCGCGGCAAGACGCAGATCACGACCGAGGACATTCTCTTCTTCAACGGGCTCGGCGATGCCATTGCACGCTGCTACAGCGCGATCCGCGTGGACGCGCGGGTGATCCTGCCGGAGCCGACCTACTCGACCCATTTCCTGGCCGAGGTGCTCCACGCGTCGTTTCCGCCCAACACGTACCGGATGAACCCGTACCACAAGTGGCACCCGGACATGAACGAGCTGGAGATGAAGGTGAAGAACCACAAGGCGATCGTGGGGATTCTCGTCATCAACCCCGACAACCCCACGGGCTTCGTCTACCACGAGGAGACGCTTAAGAGGATCGTCCGCATCGCCCGGGAGAACGACCTGTTCCTCATCTTCGACGAGACCTACATCAACATGGTCTACAACGGCAAGGTTGCCGTGCCGCTCTCCGACATCATCGAGGACGTTCCCGCCATGAGCCTGAAGGGCATCTCGAAGGAGTTTCCCTGGCCCGGCGCGCGCTGCGGCTGGATCGAATTCTACAACGCAGAAAGAGACGAGACCTTCCAGCGCTACACCAGCGCCATCCTGCAGCAGAAGATGTCCGAGGTCTGCTCGACGACTCTTCCCCAGATGTCGATCCCGCGGGTCATGACGCACCCGGAGTACCCCAAGTACCTCAACGCCCGGATCCGCCGCTACGAAAAGCTCTCCAACATGGCCTTCAACATTCTGAAAAATGTCCCCTACATCGTTGTGAACCGCACCGACGGGGCCTTCTACATGAGCGTGGTCTTCAACGAGGCCGTGCTGAACAACCAGCAGACCCTGCCGATCGAGCACGACGGCATCAGGCAGTACATCGAAAAGATCACCTCGGACAACATCGAACTCGACAAGCGCTTCGTCTATTACCTGCTGGGCTCGACGGGCATCTGCGTCGTGCCGCTGACGTCGTTCTTCACGCCGCTCATGGGCTTCCGCCTCACGCTGCTGGAGACCGACGAGGACCGCTTCGAGCACACGGTGAAAAAGCTCGGCGAGAAGATCGTCGAGTACATTGATTCGACAAAGCGAACGGCGTAAGTCCGTCCGTCGAAGAACCGGAAAAAACAGAACCCCCCGGTCGGCAATCCCGGGGGTTTCTCTATTTTTCTTCCAGCCTGTTTTTCGGCCTCCTCGGGGGCGCTTCCCCCTGGCCCTCGTCCGGGAAATGGCGGCCCCAGATGTGGTCATCGCCGAACTGCCTCCACCACCACCGGTCGTATTCGTCCCAGGGGTCGAGGACGCCGAACTCCTCCTTCATCAGGAAGGCATAGGCCTCGTTCAGCTCCTGCATCCGGGCATGGGCTTCCTCTCCGGGGTTGACGTCGGGGTGCTACCGCTTGGCCAGCTCCCGGTAGTTCTTCCTGGCCTCCTCGGCCGTCGCGTCCCCGCCGAGGCCCAGCAGCTTACGGGCCTGGCCGATTTTGTAATTGCGGTTTCGGATTCGACTTGTACCTGACATTTCCTTTACACCTGTCCCGGCAGTCCTCACCCCGGCGCTTTTCCGTTTTGCCCTGGGATCGCGTCCAGCACTTCAGCGGTCTTTCCAGACGGGCTTGCGCTTCTCAAGGAACGCCGCCACCCCTTCCTTCCCGTCCTCGGTGAAGAAGTTGTTCACAATGACGTTCGAGGCCAGATCGTAGGCCGCCGCGTCGGGCAGGTTGACCTGGCTGTAAAAGGCCTGTTTGCCGGCGGCAAGGCACGAGAGGCTTGCCTTCGCGATGTGCCGGGCGAGCTCCATCGTTTCCGCTTCGAGCCCGTCCGCCGGCACGACCCTGTTGACGAGGCCCCACTCGACGGCCTCGCGGGCGCTGATGAGCCGGGCCGTGAAGAGCATCTCCAGGGCGCGCTTGCGGCCCACGGCGCGCACGATGGAAACGGCCGGTGACGAGCAGAAGACGCCGATGTTAACGCCGGGGGTCCCGAACCGGGCCCCTTCCTCGGCGACGGCGAGATCGCAGGCCGCGACAAGCTGGCACCCCGCCGCCGTGGCGATCCCCTGGACCTGGGCGATCACGGGCTGGGGCATCCGCTGGAGCCGGAGCATCATCTCCGAGCAGATCGCGAACATCCGGTTGTGAACGGGGATCTCCCTGCCCGCCAGGTCGCCCAGATCATGGCCGGCGCAGAAGTTCCTTCCCGCAGCCCTGAGGACCAGCGCCTTCACCTCGCGGCTCTCCGCGACTGCCGCCAGGCACCGGTTCATCTCCTCCAGCAGGGCAATGGACAGCGCATTCTGCCTTGCCGGGCGGTTGAGGGTGACGATTCCCACGGTGTCCGATTTTTCGTAGAGGATGTTCTGAAATTCCATGCGGGTCCCTCCTTGCATGAAGCGGCGTGGATGGCCTTTTCTTGACGGCCGCCTCCCGATAGGATAGGAAAATTAACGGCGGGAATTTCCGGGAGAGGCCTTGTTTCCCATATCGGGTGAAAGCGGCCTTGTCAACAGGAGATCCCGTCCAGGACAGGAGGCGGTTGCATGAGCGAATCCGTTCTTTTTCACCCGGCGGAAATCGGTACCCTGGAACTTCCCAACCGGTTCGTCCGCTCCGCCACCTGGGAAGGCCTTGCGGCGCCCGACGGGGGCTGCACGGAGGAGCTCGTCAGGCTCATGGGGGAGCTTGCCGCAGGCGGCGTGGGGCTCATCATTTCGAGCCACGCCTACGTGAAGCCCGAGGGGTTCGCAGTGAGGGGGCAGCTGGGCGTCGACCGCGACGAACGCATCCCCGGGCTTGCCCGGATGTCCGACGCCGTCCACGGCAACGGCGGCCGGATCGTTCTGCAGCTGGCCCACGGCGGCATCCTGGCGGGCACCGAGCCGGCGGGACAGCCCGTCTTTGCCCCGTCGCGGGAAGGGGGCCCCGAGAAGACGCGCCGCCGCGAAATGACGCATGCCGATATCGCCGACACGGTCAGGGCCTACGGCGAGGCGGCGCTGAGGGCCAAAAAGGCGGGCTTTGACGGGATACAGGTCCACGCCGCCCACGGCTACCTCCTCAGCCAGTTCCTCTCCCCCTGGTTCAACCGCAGAACGGATCAATACGGCGGAAGCGTCGAAAACAGGGTACGGATCATCCAGGAGATCCTTGCCGAAGCGCGGAGGGCCGTGGGCGGGAAGTACCCCATCCTGGTGAAGATGAATTCCGAGGATTTCCTGGAGGGCGGCCTCTCGCGGCAGGACGCTCAGCAGGCGGCGCTCCTCATCGCCGCAGCCGGCGCCGATGCGATCGAACTCTCCGGCGGCACCCTGCTTTCAGGCAGGCTGAGCCCCTCGCGCGCGAAGATCGACACCCCCGCGCAGGAAGCGTACTTCCGGGATGCCGCCCGGGCCCTGAAGCCGAAGCTGAAGATCCCCCTGATCCTCGTCGGCGGGATCCGGTCCTTCGAGGTGGCCGAGGCCCTGGTCAGGGAGGGGTTCGCGGATTTCGTTTCAATGAGCCGCCCCTTCATCCGGGAGCCCGGCCTCGTCAACCGCTGGAAGAGCGGCGACCGGAGAAGGTCGACCTGCGTGTCGGACAACCGATGCTTCGGGCCGGCCATGCGCGGGACGGGCTTTTACTGCGTCGTAGAAAAGGAAGGAAGAGCGGAAGGGCAGAAGAGCGGTTAAGTGAAACGGTTCGTTTTCTGCTCTTTCTACCTTTCGATCTTCTTCGCGTCCTTCTTGTCGCGGGTGCGATGATAGCCCAGGGCCTGACCCGTGGCGACGAGCGTTCCCGAGGCGCCGTGCACCTCGACGGTCCAGAGGCTCAGGGCCCTCTTGATGTCGACGGGCCTGGCCTCCGCCGTGATGCGCTCCCCGGGGGCCGCGGCGGCGAGGTAGTTGATCTTGAGCTCCACGAGCAGGACGTCGTCCCCCATCGAGTTGGCGGCCACGGCGGCCGCCTGGTCGATCACGGACGACAGGATCATCCCGTGTGCGCGTTCATGGCTGTTCAGATACTCGGGACGGATCTCGACGGAGAGGCGGGAATAGGCCCGCCGGACCTCCTCGAGGCGGATCCCGAGGAACGAGGCCATGGGGTCCCTGGCCACGATTTCGCGGG
>Ga0208940_1002408_pt1 | contig 17342 bp, 17 predicted proteins | sample AD_JPNNA6_MetaG_FD_184445 | JGI IMG/M metagenome (GOLD analysis project Ga0208940, IMG submission 184445) | Active sludge microbial communities of municipal wastewater-treating anaerobic digesters from Japan - AD_JPNNA6_MetaG (SPAdes) (version 2) | ecosystem: Engineered > Bioreactor > Anaerobic... | reverse complement strand
CTGGCCGTTTTATAATGAAAATTCATAAAAAACTTTTAATTATTTCAATTTGCCTATTTTGACTAAAGTTTGTTTTAATAACCTCTTGCGCTTGAATGCCAAGACCTTTAAATTTATCGGGTTCTTTATAAACCTCAAAAATCTTTTGAGCTAAACATTGTGAATCAGCCATTTGACAAAAAATCAACTCACGACCATCTCGAAAAAAATCAGCTATACTTTGATTATAACCTGTTACCAAAACTTTGCCACAAGCCATAGCTTCCAGCACTTTGTTGGGAATTACCCTTCTGGCCTTGTCGGTTTGTCCAAAAATCCCCAAGCAAATATCCGATGAGCCAACATATCTAAATAATTCTTCATATTCAACTGGCGGCAAAAAAGTTACATTGTCCAACTTTAATTTTTCAGCCATTAAGAATATTTGTTTTTTGGTCTGTCCATTACCAATCAACGTAAAGTGGATGTTTCTTTCTTCTCGCAATAAGTTGGCCGCCTTAAGAATGTACTCAATCCCCTGTAGGGGAATATAATTTCCCCAAAAAAGAACATTAAATTTATTTTGAGGCAAAGCCCCAGCTTCAACCTCACTCAAAACGGCCAATCTAGGCCAATCAACCGCCACAGGCAAAACGAACATCTTTTTTAAAAGAGACAAATGAAAAGTTTTGATAAAATAATCCTTATGACTATTTGTATCAAAAATCAAAATATCACCAAGTCGGCAACACAACCAATCCATTAAATAATAATAAAACGCTTTTACAGAACGCTGACTAGCCAACCGTCTGTCATAAATATAAGTGTCATAAATTGAAATAAAGTTATCACAGATAATTTGACCAGAATAAAAAAACTTAAAAACCAAACTCGGAAAAATAAAAAACTGCGCCGGTTGTACTATTAAAATTAAATCTTGACGGAATCCTTTAGTAAACAACTGCCAAGCAAAACGACAGAGCCGCCACCGATCATTTTTAATATCACTAACCACAATCTCGGCGCACTGTTGCCAAGCCCTAACAAGAACGTCATTGCGCGGATAACCTTTTAAAGTATGCCCAACAATCAGAATCTTTTTAGACAAAAAATTATTACTCATAAATAAAATTATAAATTTTCAGCGCCCGCTTGTCCCATGAATACTGACTCACATCTTCTCTAGCTTGTTTTGATCTTTCTTGTGCCGCCGCCTGTTCTAAAAAAGTTAAATCAATCTTCTTGTTCAGTTCTTCGTGATCACCTGCTTTAAAAAACAAGCAATTACGATTATTTAAAATTTCTCTCAAACTAGGCAGATCCGAAGCAACTATCGGCACTCCACTGGCCATATATTCAAACATTTTAATCGGTGAGGTGTAAATTTCAGATTCCCGTGACACTGGCACATTAGGCAAGACCAGGCAATCAGCGCTTTTTAGATATGACGGGATTGTCTCTTTTTTTGCTTGACCTAACAATAAAACATTTTTTAACTCTTTGGATTTTACAATCTGTTGATACTTTTTAAGATCCGAATTTGTCCCTCCGACAAAAACAAAAACTTTATCATCTTTTGTTTTTTCGGCGACCTCAATTAAAGTGTCTACCCCTTTCCAGTGATAAAGATGCCCAACATACATAATCAACTTTTTATCGACGGGTAAATTAAATTTACGACGCAATTCTAAGGGGCTCTCTTCCACCATTGCAAAAGTGGCTAAATCAACACCATTCGGCACGGGCAAAACTTTAGCAAAGCCTTGACTGATATATTCCCTGGCGGTTCCCCAAGAATTACAAACAACAAAGTCTGTTTTGGAAATCAAATAACGGAAAAACCATTCTTTGCTGTTTGGCCAAAAATGGGCGTCAAAAACAGTTTTGTAACCCTTCCTTTTAAAAAGCCAAATAACTTCTGGTTGACGAGAAAAAATTAACGTGCCAGCCTTTGGTCTTTCTCCCCATAGACAAAACAAAAATGATAGTGCCTGAAACCAAAAAGCTAATTTCCCTAAAAAATAAGAAAAGCGAATGAAGTCTCTTGAATTAATTTGCCGAACAGAAAAATTTTTTGCCAAATTATAATAAGAAAAAATGTCTTGATTAATTTCATTAGCTCTTTTTGCGTGCCACAATTCAGTGGCAACACCCAGGCGCGAAAACTCTTCGCACATTTTGGCTATTTGAAAACCATGTGCTTTTTCTGTAGGCAAACGATAATTGGCAATGACAACTATTTGGGGTTTTTCAAGCATTGTTCAATTTTATCAGCCAAAACATCAATTGCCAAACTCGCCTCCAACAAGCAAAAAGGTAGCCCTAGTTCAGGCAACATCTTTTTAAACAGTTGATAATTAACCTCACTTGCCTTTTGCCATTTCTCAACTTGTTTTAAGTCAAAGCCAAAACGAACTGATTGACCGCGCTTAATTAACCTTGCCTGTCGTTCGGTTGATGATAGGTCAAAAACCACCAATAAATCAGGGTAAAGAAAATTTTTTAGATAAGATGCCAAATTTTTCTGATCTATTGGTTTATTAAAAACAGATAAAATATTTTGAAAATAACCTTGATCAATAATCCCTAATCTAAACCTTTGCGCCTTTTGATATTTGGCATTATGAATAATAAAACAATTCATAAATTTAAGATAAAAATCTCGACCTCCTTCTGAAAATTTCACTATCATAAATAAACCACCAAAAAATTTAATCGGATGCTTCAATAAAAAGATTAAATTATAAAACAACCACTCCCTACGAGATTCAATTTTTATCTTATGAAAACCTTTTTTTTTAACCAGCACCCCAGCAACTGTTGTCTTGCCGGTTGCCGGCAAACCGCAAAATTCAATGATCATTTTTTTACAAATCTAAAAATATAAGATTCTGCCAAAAATTGCCCAAACCAACCCATAGGACGTCCCACCAAAAAATCTCCTATAAATTTATCTAGTGTTAAACTTTTAAACAAGGGAACTGTAACTGTCGCATAGTAAGGTCCAGAAACTTTAAATCCTGTTTTTTCCAGTAAAACTTTCAACCTTGACGCCTTAATCTGCCCTCGATGTATATTTGGCACGGTCTGACCTTTAAGACGATAAAAAAAGTAACGTGGATTTTTGGTCAGTAGAATTCCCGTCCCGCCTAAATTCAAAAATTTAAAAATTTTTTTGACCGCTTGAGCCTTGTCTGGCAAATACTCTAAAGCTCGCGAAGAAAAGAAAAAATCAACCCGACGGCTCTCTTCTGGCAAGCTCATAAAGTCAGCGCGAATAAAATTAAGTTCACCACGGCCAACCAGACTTTTTTGAGCCAAAGCTATCATTTCGTTGGAAATTTCCACCAAGGTGAATTTAGCTTCTGGTTGTTTAGTTAAAAATAATTTAGTCCAAGTTCCTGGACCCGGCCCTAATTCTAAATACTCGGAAAACACAAGTTCTTGATTAAACACGACTTTTTCCAGCGCCTGCTTTGTTTGGTCATAGCCAAGTTTTGTCCGCAAATCTTTAAACCAACGCTCTGATTCGTAATTTGAATCAAACTTTTCTCTAACTTGTTTGTCGTAAATTTTTTCAAAGTTCATCGTTTTAGTCTTTATTCAATTCTTTCAAATAAGTTGTTAATTTTTTGGCCAATAACTCCAAACTATGATTTTCGGCTACATATTTTTGAAGCATACAAAGTAAGCGGTTTTTTTCTGTTGAGTCTAAAATTAAAAGTTCTTTAAGCTTTTGTGCTAAACCAACAAAGTCGTCTTCTTTAAATATTAATCTGTCATCTATTTTCCCCACTAAATTTTGGTTACAAACTAAAACCAAACATCCACAAGCCATCGCTTCAAAAATGGTTTTGTCATACATCCCACTAGAACTTAGATTAACAAAAACTTCGTGACTGCGATAAATGTCAGGTGTTTGATAGTTTGGGACTCCAGCGTGAAAAGAAACATACTTAGCTAGACTTGAGCCAGCCACATCTTGCTTTAAAGCTTCAGCCCAATCGTGATCACTAGGCAAGTTATCTCCATAAAAATTAGCAATAAAATCAACATCCCAATCAGCCAACCTTCTTAAGGCTGCCATTAGAACATTTGGTTTTTTAACCGGTGAAAGACGCGCCAAAAACAGAACCTTTCGTTTACGTTGTTCTAGTTTTTCATCTACTAAGTTAAAAATTTCCAAATTAATACCTACTGGCATCAAAATGTTATTTTTAAATTTTGCCGTATAGGAAAAGCGTGAGGTACAAAATACCTTATGACAAAATAAAACCGCAAGGTCAGCCAAACGATTGCCCGCGTGATGATTCCGCCACATCGTCACTTTTTTACCAGTAACTCGCCACCAAAGACCAGCCAGCAAAACATACTCCTGATTCATGTGCACAAAAACCGTGTCGTAATTATTTCGTTCCTGCCAAAGATATTTATAAAAACGCCAAATATATTTAAGCCTTGATCTCACTTCTTCCTTGCCCAAAGACAAGACTTTAATTCCCGGCAAATTATATTCACCTTTTTCTAAACAAATAACCGTCACTTGTTCAACATGTTTGGCAAATTCTTCCACCCAACGGTGAAAAAAGCCCAAAATTGGGTCGTTTTTGTCCACTTTTTGCGTTATTACCAAAAGCTTCACAAAGTAATTCTAGCACAAAAAAGCTTTTTGAGAGAATCACTTAAGCAGGTTTTGAGGGCTCAACTAAGCGATTTTCAACATTAATTTTAGTACCAGCAAATTACCGGTTCTTCTCCAATCAAATTTTTTAGATACTTGGTTGCCGCCGATAAGCCGCCGATTTCGTCGATCAAACCTTTTTCTAGAGCTTCTTGGCCCAAGTATGTCAAACCGTTGGCCAAACCTTCAACTTGAACAACCTCAAGCTTCCGATTGGTCGCCACGTCAGCTACAAAAACTTGGTGAATTTTGCGAAGATCGTTCAGCATAATTTCTTTTTCTTCATCTGTCATTGGCCGGTCTAAATCGCCCATGTCCTTGTATTTGGCCGAGGCCAACTCAACATAAGCATAACCTTCTTTTTCTTTTTTTACTGATTCATCAAGATATGAAGCAGTCACGCCAATACTACCAACATCGGAAATTCGGGAAGCAAAAATTTTATCGGCACCGGTCGCCGCCCAGTAAGCCGCTGAGGCACCCACAGAGCGAATCACCGCTACCGACGGTTTGTCTAAATCTTTTAGAGCTTCTGCGACTTCTTCACCCGCCACTCCATTACCACCACCAGAATCAATGGACAACAAAACTGCCTTAACTTCGGAATCATCCTTAGCCACCAAAAGACCGTCTAATATTTCTTCTGATGATGTGAAATCTAACCCTTCATCTTCCGACATAGGCCAATCATAAGTGTCTAAATAACCATTGAGTGAAAGAGCCAAAACATTACAATCAGCTTCATTATCGGCAAAAATATTATAAGCACCAAGCCACAGAAAAACTCCAGTCCCTAAGGCAGTCACAACAAGGACCAACGAGGCTGTGAGAATAATAATTTTTTTCTTCTTAGAATTTTCTTTTTTTCTTGGCATGTCTTCATTTTACTCCAAAGGCGGCAAAACTCAAAAAAACTTTATGCCCTTCTCTTACTATTTTATATTCTACATTCTACAAACTATTCCTGTATCTTTCCAAATAATCTTCTTTGCTTATAACCAGGTTATTCATAACATCAGCCAGGGCCTTTTCGGCTAGCAACTTTATTTTTTCCCTATTCTCTATAGCATAACTTAACTTCTTTTCCAGACAAGCTTGATCCCCCACCGGACAAACCAAAGAATTTTGCTCATTAAACAATTCACCCACCGCCCCGGTGTCCGTGCTCAAAATTGGGCAGCCAAATTGAGCCGCTTCTATCAATGTTCGCCCGTAACCTTCATAGTTTGAGGTGAGCAAAAAAAGATCGGCTGTCTGATAATAAGCTGATAAATTGTCATTCCATTTTTCCAAAATAACATTTTTTTGCAAACCAAAGCGCGCGATACCTTCTTCAATCTTTTTTCGCTCCGGACCATTACCGACGATTATCAAACCGGCTCGCGAATTAAGTTTAGCCACCGATGCTATAGCTTTTAGAGCCAAAGGGAAATTTTTTTCACGCGTTAGTCGCGAAGCCATCAAAATTATAAAATCAAATTGTGGATACTTCTGGTGCAAATCTACTTGAGACCCACCACTTGATTTATTAAGTTCAGATATTATTGGTAGAACAATCGGCTCGGTTTTGAGTTTAAACTTGGCCAGAGTTTTTTTGATTCGTTCGGATACCACGCGAACACTGTCCGCCTTCGGCAAAACAAATTTGGCAATGGCAACCCGGATTTTGTTTTTCAAAGATTCGGCACCAAAAAACGGGCTAAAAACATCCGTATGAATTTGCAAATTAAGTTTGACCCTAAATTTCCTCGCCAACCACCAACCGGCCAAACCGGCTTCAAAGGGATCCTGACAAGTAATAACCCAGTTGCCATAATTTTGACCTTTTAAAATTTTTTGCCCGACTCTAATTCCGCCCAAAATATAGGAAAAAGGTGACAGGCTATTTGTCGGATGAGCGTGGCAATTTGGCGCAATTTGAACCACGTCAAATCCTTCGCTCTTTTTGGCAAAGACGACAATCTCCAGTTTTTCAAAAAGGCCCGCGTAATCAACCATTCGCGCGCGGACGTCGCTCGCCTCTTCAAATATTTTACGATCAGTTGAGAGCATTAAAACATTCATCCCGTTAGAGATAGGAAACGCTTTAAACGATTTTTTAGATAACATTTACCCATACCTGTTTTTAGATACTTTTCTCTCGACCTGGCATCTTGTTCGTTGACACATGCCTCATAATAAATAATTTTGAAGGGCCCCCTTCCCTTGGTAGCAGTACATAAATTATTGCTATGTTGTTCAAAGCGTTTCCGTAAATCTTTCGTTGACCCAGTATACCATTTATCGTCTTTCTTACATTCCAAAATATAGATGTAGTACATAAGGTTTTGATCTCTAACGGGATAAATATGTTAAAAGTTAAAAGCTAGAAGTAAAAGTGTTAAGTAATAAAGTTAAGATAGGGACAAAATTTTTAATAATTTATCGATCATTCGGTCTTTGCTGAATTCGGACACTTTGGTTTGAGCGGCCTGGGACAGCCGACTAGCCAAATCAGAATCAACCAAAATATTTTCAATTGCCGATTTTAGCGCCGCCCGCTCATTATAACCGACCAAGAACCCGGTCTCGTCATCTTTTATCAGTTCCACGTTGCCACCCACCGCCGTCGTGACAATCGGCGTTCCACACCACATCACCTCAAGCAGTTGGTGCGAAAAACCTTCATAAGAAGTATTGAGCGCAAAAACGTCAGATGCCTTGATATATTTTAGAAGTTCATTCTGCAACAGACGACCGGTCAAAAAAACATTGGTCAAATTTTTGGTGGCAACTAACTTTTCCAGTTTATTCCGCTCCGGCCCTTCACCAATTATAAAAAGTTTCAGATTAGAAAATTTCTCCATCAACTCCGGCATTAAATCAAGTAATAACTCAAAACCCTTCCAAGGCACCAAACGTCCAACGCTGGTTATCACCAAACCATCAAGCCCCAACCCTTGCCGCAAGGTTTCCTTAGCCGGCAAACTGGCCGGCGCTTCAAAAGCATTATAGATTACTTCGATTTTTTCCTTTGACACTCCCCAATTACCAACAATCTTTTTTAAATATTCACTCGGCACAATCACTTTTTGCGCGCGACGCGCGACCAGCAACTGAATCTTTTTTAGAACTCGCACCGGCCAGACGTAATTGTTTCGAGTCGAGAAATCATCAAGCAAATCCGTCACATCGAAGCGCTGACTTCCCTGCTCCCAGGCATAATCACCGACAATTTTTAAAAAGTATGACCGGCGTCGCAAACCACAAGCCACCATCGTTGGCAAACCGACACTGACCGGATCCTGCGCGTAAACAACTTTACCCCGAGGTGCCAGACGAAAAACTTTCCAAGTATAGACCAAATGACGAACCAATTTTGGCAAGTGACGAACCTCGCCAAAACTTAAAACCTTGACCAAAATCCCGCGCTTTGGTAATTCAACGCTCAAAATTTTGCTATAGGTAGCCGGCCCGCCGATGTCGGGCGGGAAAAGACCGGTAGCAATCAGAAGATCATATTTGCAAGACATAAAAGTATGATACAGAGTTAAAAGTTAAAAGGCAAAAATTTAAATCTTTTTAGATTAAAATAAAAACTTATTTCACTCACTTTTGACTTTATAACTTGGTTTCCCCAAAATCTCCCCCACCTGTTCTGCAATTTTGTCCCAGTTATATTTTTCAACCACCAACTGGCGAGCTTTCTCAACCACTTGGTTTACCAGCTCATGATTGGCAGGGTCGACAATAAATTTAATTTTTTCAGCAATTGATTGCGGATTTCGCGGTTCGCAAAACCAACCAGTTTCATTATCAACCAAAAAATCCGGAATCCCTCCGACCGGCGTGCCAATCGTTGGCAAACCGACCGCCATCGCTTCTAGGAAAGAATTGCCCAGCCCTTCTGACAATGACGGCCGAACAAAAATGTCCGCCCCGGCCAAATGGGCAAAGATTTTTTCTGGCGTCACCAAACCCGCAAATTCTACTCTCTCCTCCAATCTTAAATCGTGGATTAAGTTTCTCAATTTTTGTTCGTCGGGACCGGCGCCGACAACTTTTAATTTGAAATTGTCCGCCAAAAAGGACAGGGCTTTAATCAAATCGTCCACTGCGTTCTTTTTTACCAACCGCGAAGTGGTAATAATTAGAATAGGTTTTAGGTTGTTATGGTTATTTTTATTCGTGTCACTCACCTGAATTCTTATGTTAGGGTCGCATTTGCTTCCATTTGGCACCACGACAATTGGGCAAGTCGCCCCCATTCGCCGCGCCCAATCCTTTAGATAAGTGGAAATAGCTTGAATAAAGTCGGCCTCTCTAAACATCGCCCTAAACCGCCGGCCCAAAATTCGCGCCTTTTTCTCCACTTCGACCAAGTCATCACCCTCCTGCAAAGTCAACAAAAAAGGCATTCCGGTGTGTCTCTTGTAAGCCAAGGCCGCTAGCCCACCAAAACTGGCCATAATCCCCCAAACTGTGTCAATTCGTCTGTTTTTAAACCTTTTAGAAGCCCAAAAACCACCCCAAAACGCTAGAATAATCTTGTCTAGCCACAAACCAAGCCCCAGCCGAAAAACCTCTACCTGGCCGATTTTTTCCTGTTTTGGTAAATCACGACGAAGACGGGCCGTAACCAAGCAAAAGTCATACTCCGGCAAGCGATCGGTAATTTCTTTAACTGCCAGCTCCGCCCCGCCCACCAACGGCAGATAAGCCGTTGAAAAAATGAGGATTGTTTTTTTGTTCTCCATTTTCCAATTATACACAAGTTTACTCCAGGTCAACCCTGAGAATATCTTCCAAGACATTCTGCGGTATTTCTTGTTTTTCCGCTTCGTTTTTTGTCATTGGTGTTTTTTCCGATTTCTCTTCCTGTTTTTTTTCAACCGGCTCCGTCAATTTTTGAACCGTCTCTTTTTTCTCCAACTCCTCCTTTTTGACTTCGGTCGATTCTTTCGGTAGTTCTTCTTTTTTGTTTTTCTTGTCTGCCAAAATTTCTTTTAACACTGATTTCAAATCTTCTTTATGGTTACTGGCTTTGGGCTTGTGTCTTAAAATATCCAGTGAAAATTTCCTGGGCACGTTGTTGTTATTGTTTATTTTGGGTATTACATTTTTCCCAACGTTAGGCGATTTGGCTTGAACAAATGGTTTAGGCGATTGCTGGCCATCATCCTTCTTTTTAGGTTCCCCCGGCTTTTGACCCTCTTGCTTTTTGTTGCTTGAATTTCCCGCCTCTTCACCATACCAATCTGTAATTTCCTTTTGGACTTGGTCGCGCGGTTTGGCATAAGTCTTTCTGGCATAATCAACAATCGCCTTGCGGTTGGATTCGTCCAAGGCCACAATCGGCGGAATGGTAACCGCCGAAAAAGGCGGCGAGCCGACACCGTCTATCATCAAAGTCAGATAGATTTGTGCAAAACCAAGATTAACCAAGTCTTCTTTGGTGAAAGTCGGGGCAAAGATTTTTTCCAACAACTCGGCGTCGAACGGGCCGACCCGGAAGGAGATGATACTCCCAACGTTGCCAAAGACGGCGTTGCGGACGGTTTCCGGCATTTGTTCAACATACTGGTGCGCGATGGTTAGACACAGTTTGTATTTGCGCGCTTCCGCCAAAATATCAGCAAACGAATCGTTAACGAAAGATTGAAACTCATCCACAAAAAGATAAAATTGCGGCAAACGAGACAAAGCGGAAGGAGAGGTTTCGGCGCGCGACATGGCCGCCAGATAAATTTTGGTGATAAACATCCCCCCCAAAAGGTTGGCATTTTGTTCACCCAAACGCCCCTTGGACAGGTTGACAATCAAAATCTTTTTTTCGTCCATTGCCCGTCGCAAATCAAAAGTGGACTTGGGCTGACCGATAATATTTCTAATCAATGGGTTGGAAGTAAATTGACCAATTTTGTTCTTAATGGCGTCGCCCGCCTCTTGCATGTAACGCTCGTTGTATTTGGCAAACTCGTCCACCCAAAATGATTTGACTGAGGGATCAGAAATATTGTTCACCACTGTTTGTCGAAATATCTTATCCGACAACATCCGATTAACACCGAGCAAGGTTGAATTTGGATATTCCAAAAGCGCAAGCAAGGTGTTATTCAAAATGTATTCCATTCTTGCCGACCAAACATCCGGCCAAATTTTCTTGAAAGTAGACATCAGACCGTTCGCGACCAGGTGTCGTTGGTCCTTGCCCACGTCCTCCATAATATTAAAAGCAACCGGGTAATCTAGGTCAAACGGCGCAAAATAAATTACATCCTTGATTCGCTCAGGCGGCACAAAATCAAGCAGGGTTTCCGCCGACTTGCCATGCGGGTCAATAAAGGCCACACCCTCGCCGTTTTTGATATCCTGCACCGCCATATTCTCAAGCAAAGTTGATTTACCTAGGCCAGTCTTCCCGATCACGTAAAAGTGGCGGGCGCGGTCATCAGACTTGATACCAAAAGTCGTCCGTTTGCCACGGAAATCAGTCTGAGCAAAATAATTGACGGTTTGATTATTCATAAAATGCGACTCCCGTACACAAATACCTACGAATTATATAAATGGGAAACCTGGAGAATAATGGAATTTTACTGCCTTAATTATAAAACTTAATTGTTAATAATTCCAGTTGAACAAAAAATCGTCAGCTGCAAAATTAACCTGACTCAGCCCGACTTTAACCAAGGGTTGATGACAGCTCTTCTCCAATTACCGGTACGCCCCCACTGTATAGATATTTGCCGGGTCCCACATCATCCAAGAGGTGAGGCCGGCATCATAGACGGCGCGTTTTTGCGCCTTAATCATCTCAGCGGTGTAATCAGCGCCTAAATCAAAATCTTGCAACCAAGGTCTAAGTTTAAGCGGCGAATAACCCTGCGCCACCACCCGCGTGACGGCCACCCCCATTGAATGTTTGACTATCTCATAAGGCACCGAGGCCGGATTTTTGTAATTCAAAAAGCCTGGCGGGTAATGTGATGGATAAACCATCGGCGCGACATAATCAAAATATGGAATCGCGTTTTCCAAAACTTGCCCAATCCCCAGATCATCGGTGTTAGTTGCCACCATACCAAACACATCGGCCGAAATTGGCGCATCAATCTCTTTCATTTTGGCGTTTAAATAAACAAAAAACTTACGCAGGGCTTCGGCTCTGGTATCAACACTTAGACGTGAATAGGGATAGGCAACATTGCTCGTGTTGCCATCAGAGGGAAAACGGATGTAATCAAAATTCAATTCATCAAAACCAAGACGGTGCGCTTCTTTGGCCACGGCAATCGTGTAATCCCACACTTCCGGCGCGCTGACATCCAACCAGGCAATTCCCTTCCGGTCAGTCCAAAGCGCGCCATTATCCAAGCGTTTAAGCGCTAAATCAGGCCTTTGCCGCGACAACAAGTTATCTTGAAAAACAGAAATGCGCCCAATCACGTAATAATTTTTTTGGTGCAGATAATCCACAAACTCCGCCAAATCTTTTACTCGGCCACTTAGTTGGCCGGCCGTTTTAGTGTTTATATCCATAGAAACAGCCCCCGAATAATCTTTGACATCAATCACTATTGAGTTTATTTCTGTTCCCGCTAAGTTATTGATGAGGCGCTCGCGAATATTTTTAGTCGCTGCCACCCAACTGGACATATAAACCGCCTTGACCACCGTTGGCGTCTTTTTGTGTGTAACGACCAATTTTGGTTCCTCTTTTTGGTTGGAAGTAGTTTGAGCCAACAAATCGCTGCTAACGAGGCCGGTCGTCCCACGATCGTAAATCGGCGCGTCAGAAGATTGCCAAAACCAAAAAAACAATAGCCCAAAAGCGGCGACACCAGCCGCCGCCGCTATCCACCATCGCTTATTGTTTTTCGTCTTCTTCCGGCGCATCAAAATTGGTTTCCTCGATTTTCAGTCCTTCTCCGGCCAGCCCCGACTTCTTGCGACGCGGCCGTCGTTTTTTGGCTTTGTTCATTTCAGTCACAAACTCTGGTAGCTCTTCATTCGCTAACGGCGCGTCAGCTGATTCGGAGGTTATGACGACCATTTCTTCCTCCACCACCATTGGTCTGGGCTTCGCCGCCATTTCTGTTTCCGACGCCAATTCCCAGTCCGGCGTTGGCTCAACTGCCGCTTCTTGATTATAGGAAAAACCGCTGGTTGATTCCCGCGCAAAACCAAAAATAACAATCAACAAACCAAACAAAACAATAAGAGCTGTGCGCAAAGGTTCCGGGAAACCGGTAAATGGAATAATCATGATGAGTAAACCCAGAATCGCGCTGGCTCTGTTACGCCAAATAATGTGTCTCATATGAGAAAAGGATAGCATAAGAAATGTAAAAATTAAAGCTCAAACTTCAATTTTTACATTCCTCGTTAAGTCTTCCCCGACTTTATAAATGTCTCCCGCGCCAATTGTCATAATTAAGTCCCCCTCTTCGGTATCTGTTCTTAGGGCCTCCGCGATTTCCGCAAAATCCCTCAGGACGCGTACGTTTGGGTTTTTGCGGGCAATCGCCTCCGCCAAAATCTCGGAACTGATAGTCGGGTCAGCCGGTTCGCGCGCCGCGTAAATCGGCGCCATAATAATTTCGTCCGCCAAAGCTAGTTTGGTAGCAAAGTCTTCTTTCAGAATCTTGGTGCGACTATAGAGATGCGGTTGGAAAACCGCGAACAGCTTACCAGTCATTTGGCGATTAGACATAAACTCCCGCGCGCCGGCAAGAGCCGCTTCAATCTCGGTTGGATGGTGCGCGTAATCATCATATACCAAAGCGCCGGTCTCCATTTCGCCTTTAGGTTCAAACCGTCGCCAAACACCACTAAAACCGAGCAACGCCTCAAGGGAAGTTTTCTCAGCAATTTGCAAAATTTCGCCTACCGCCAAGGCCGCGCTGGCGTTTAAGAGGTTGTGATGACCAGGAACCGTGAGTCCGGATGATGATATTCTTTCCAAAAAATTTTTATAATCTACGACTGTCGCCTTGGTCTGTCCTAAGACCAACTCCAGGCGCGGGTCTTTTTTGTCGCAAACAACAAAACCATCATCCGGTACTTTTGAGATAAATTCGGCAAAAGCTGATTGGATATCGGCAAAGTCTTTATAGTAATCCAAGTGGTCATTATCAATATTGGTGATAATCGCAATCTGGGGTGACAAATTTAAAAAAGAACGTTGATACTCGCAAGCTTCCACGACTAGGTATTTGCTATCACCGGCAATAAAATTGGTGCCGCCAGGAAAAGAACTTTCCGTGTTTTTTTGTTTAAGCAAGCTGCCGACCACGACTGTCGGCGACAAGCCGGCGGCCATCATCATCTCGGCAATCATCGCTGTAGTTGTTGTTTTGCCGTGAGTTCCGGCCACGGCAATCGTGTATTTTTCGGCCGAGATCAGACCGAGTGCTTGCGGATAAGTGAGACAGTCAATGCCCTTGGCGCGCGCCGCCAAGAGTTCGGAGTTGTCAGCCGGGATAGCAATCGTATAAACAATCAAATCAACATCAGCGGCGATATTCTCCGCTTCTTGTTCATAAAAAATCTTAGCCCCCAACTTTTCCAACCCTTCGGTGACCAAAGACGGTGCGCGATCAGAGCCGGACACTTGCTTGCCTTCGCCTAAAAACATTCGCGCCAACGCCGACATCCCAATACCACCGATTCCGATAAAATGAATTTTTTGCCTGTTTGAAATTATTGACATTCAGATATTATACGGCAAAAAACAGCGATTTTGTAGTTGACTTTTTGACCTCCTGTGTTGGTTTTAACTTAAGCTGGGATGGTTATAGATTGCCAAAATTTGTCTCTGAGACGATTGTTCTTCGCCGCCGTATGTGTAGTGGTTTTTGGCAATAACTTTTTTCTCGGTACTGTTGGCTATTGCGGTTTCGTCACCCAAATAAAAACCAATGTGCTGGTGATTGTGACTATTATCGCGCGGTTTGTCCCAGACGATAACACAACCCGGTTTTAGATTATCCGTTTTTTGCCAGCCGGCTTTTTCTAACGCCGTAACTGTGCCGCTAACCGTCGTGTGCAGCCGGTCAATCAACCCAAAAATCGCCAAAACGCCAGATACGTAAAAGGCGCAAGATAAGTTGCCGCCTTCTAAAATATCTTGTTCAACCCCATCCACTTCGGCATAGAGATGACGAAACATTGTCGTTCCCGCGCTGGCTTCTATGAGCGCCAACAGAGATTTTAAGGTTAATGGTTCAATTGTTTTCTTTTCCTCTGTCTCTTTCATGCTGTTCTAAGTCTAATATAACAAACTCTATCTTCCTTATACAATAAATTATATCCTTTTCACTAACTTATTAAATTGGTCGCCTCGATCATATTCATTTTTAAACACTCCAAAACTAGCCGCGCCTGGTGATAGTAAAATAATATCCCCACGTTTGGCTTGAGCTTTAGCCCAAGCAAAAGCCTCTCTTATGTTATCAAAGACCTCCACCTTATTTTGGTCTAGGTCCGTCCTAGACCGGCCTAGGACGGACCTAGACCAAAGAACCTCTAGAATTTTGTCAGTCGCGGTGCCACGGAAAAGCGCCAGGGCCTTGACGTTCTGCCTGACCGCCTTAGCGTAAGTTGCGTAATCAAGATTTTTATCAGCCCCGCCGCCCAGTAAAATTATTTTGCCTTTATATTTTTTGAGCGCGGCCAAGGCTACCAAAACCGCGTCCGGGGTGGTAGCGTTGGTGTCGTTGTAATATTTAATTCCGCCTTTCTCCTTAATAAACTCTAACCGCCCCGGCAAGCCCGGGAAAGCGGCAATGGCTTTTTTGCTAACCTTATCAAGCGCCCCCAACTCACGCGCCGCCGAAAGGGCCAGAGCAATGTTTTCCAAATTATGCTCACCCAATAAGTTGTGTTTCCAGTTGGCTGGCAAATCACTTTTTTTGACAACCTTAAATCGCCCCTTGATGCCAGCCTTGTCTTTCTCTTTTATTATCTTGACCGCTTGTGGTCGCGCCAACAAAATACCATCTTTCGTTTGCCAACGATAAATGTTCGCTTTGTCGGCAAAGTATTGTTCCATACTATTCTTGTAATAATTTTGGTGGTCACTCAGAAAAGTTGTAAACAAAGAAACCGGCGGGCTAAGGCGGCTTTCGCCGAAACCTTGCAATTGCCAGGAATCAAGTTCCATCACAACAAAATCCCCTGGTTTAACTTTTTTCAACAAGGGTAAAGTCGCAATCCCCCTAACATTACCGCCCAAATGGACCTTTGATGACCCAAAATTTTCTTTTAAGATTTCATACAATAAGTGAGTCACCATGCTCTTGCCTCTAGTCCCGGTCACGCCAATTATTTTTACACCAGTCGGCGCCAGTTTGGCAAAAAGCGAAGCGTCCATTTCTATCGGAATTTTGTTTTTTTTCGCTTCAGCGATAAACGGTGAATCAAGCGGCACCCCGGCGGCCTTTATAACCATGTCCCGATTGCGAAAATCTTCCAGACGATGTTCTCCCAGGACATATTTGATATTTTTGAAAACAGCCAGCTTTTTTAAAGAAGAAGACAATTGCTCTTTTGTCTTCAAATCAGTCACAATCAAATCCGCGCTGTTTTTCGCCAAAAACTTGACCACGCCAATCCCCCGCCCCAAAAGACCCAACCCCATGACGGTGATTTTTTTATTTTTGAAAAAATCTTTATAAGTCATAAAAACATTCTAGCATAAGACTTAAAACAGATGAAAGCTCTAATTTAAAATACTCAGGCGCGCAAATAATCCCGCTTCGGCGGGATTATTTGCGCGCCTAACAAGGCTCGGTCCGCCTTGGGTAGGACTCGTCATTATCAGATGAAAACGCGTACCGATATCTTTCATCGCTCTATGAAATAGTATCTTGAAAATTAAATCAATTGACGAGCAACGTGCGCATGGTAGGACTCGAACCTACGACCTCGTCATTATCAGTGACGCGCTCTAACCGCCTGAGCTACACGCGCACGTTGCCAACCAGATTATTTAATTTTCAAGATATCATTCCACCTACTTGCCCACCCGAAGCTCAAGTTCTGACTTATGCGAAGAAAAAAGCAACACGCGCGTTGTGTTAAGTTAAAATTTAAAAGTTTAAAACCTAAAAACTTAAACCCCAACTTTCTCTAAAAATATATCAAAAAAAAACGCTAAAAACAAGTCAAAAAGAAAGACCCGTCCGGCTAAGCCGTGACGGGTCTATGACTACTCTTTGTCGGGGTTGCCCCCCGAACCAGGCTCCGGGTCTTTTCCGGGTCGGGCCGGCGGTTGCCACCGCGGCCCGACTTGCACCTCCTGGTGCAGCTCGGGGACCTGGCCGTAAATCGGCAAGAACTCGTCCAGTCTGTACTGGACGAATCCCCGGCCAGGCTCTTTTACTCCAACTCCGAGTAATTCGGAGCCGAAATAAAACCCGACGGGCTTCGCCAACTCATGGCTGGCGAAGAACCAACAAAGCCCGAGACATGCCCCGAGGACGGCCATCCCCAGGGCTTGGAACAACAACTTCCGCATTTTCCGCATTTCCCCCTCCTTCCGCCGCTATCCGGCGGTTTTCCAAACAACACTGCAAATTGTCTTTGATATTTGAACGGATGAGCTATATTTAATATATGAAAAAAACAAAAAATGGATCCGTTTATCTGATGACGAACGTGCTACAATTAAAATTTTAACTGAACGTGGATATTCCCT
>Ga0208940_1002403_pt1 | contig 17362 bp, 16 predicted proteins | sample AD_JPNNA6_MetaG_FD_184445 | JGI IMG/M metagenome (GOLD analysis project Ga0208940, IMG submission 184445) | Active sludge microbial communities of municipal wastewater-treating anaerobic digesters from Japan - AD_JPNNA6_MetaG (SPAdes) (version 2) | ecosystem: Engineered > Bioreactor > Anaerobic... | reverse complement strand
TGACCTTGTTTTTGCGCAAATAGAGACGATTTCTATTCAAAAGCGCCCGAAAGCGGGTTGACAACGCAAATAGACGGCATTTCTAATTGCTCATAACGGTCGAAAGGAGGCGACATTCGCCGATTTGGTGTATCCTTCAAAAAAAGCTTTTGAGTTATCTCTTGAAGGAACAAGCTTATGGACATCAAAATTGGCTTTACCGAGACGCTAACAAACACTTCCTACGCTCCATTGATTGCTCTTTTTGCACATTACCAGCATCAAGGTCTCCTCGAACCACTTCGCCAGGTGCAGATTCCCATGCACAAACGCGATTTTGACCCTTACAGCAAGCTTTGCCAGGTTCTTCTGAGCATTCTGGCGGGTTGTGAAACTCTTTCAGAGGTCAATCCTCACCTGAGACAGGAGCAGGTACTGGCCGATGTTATGGGCATACTGCGCCTAGCAGACCAGTCCAGCTTATCCCGAACCCTGGATGCGCTAACTCTAAAGAACATTGACGAATTACGCACCAGTATTGGTCAAATCTGGCATCCGCTGAGCCAAGTAACGGCTCGCGACTGGCGCAAATTCCTATGGCTGGACTACGACTTATCCGGTCTGCCCTGCGGGGCACAGGCTGAAGCCAGCCAAAAAGGGTACTTTGCGGGTAAAAAAACGAGCGTGGCAGGCAATTAGCCCGAGTGAGCGCTATTCATGAGGGCGAAACCATCTGGTCAGATGTGTATCCTGGCAACTACCATACGGTTCACTGCCTGCAACCCGCCGTGGAATCTACCGAAACTGCTTTAGAGTTATCTGCGGAGCAACGTCGGCGTACCGTCTGGCGCATGGATGGCGGAGCCGGATCGGATGAGCACATCATTTGGCTACTGGCACGGGGCTACCAGATTATGGTCAAGGGGATGTCCAATCGCCGAGCCGAAGCGCTTGCCAGGCAAGTTCAGCGCTGGGATCCGTATACGGAAAATGCCTGGTTGGGCGAAGTTGATCCACCAACGGATTACGGGCGTCCCGTACGCGTTTTTGTGAAGCGTAGATTGAAAGATGGTCAGTTTTTGCACAGCTACTACGTTTCTACCCTGTCCCTGCCCTCAAAAGGCTGCTTTTTGCGCCTCTACGATGACCGCGGCGGCGCTGAAGTGGAGCAATTCCGTCACGACAAATCCGGATTGAGCATGGAAGCCCGGAGAAAACGCTGTTTTACCGGTCAAAAAGGCTATATCTTGCTAACCGACCTGGCGCATAATTTGCTTGCTGACTTTGCCCATCATGGGCTGACGGGATCACCTTTTGCCGGGTATGGCCCAAAACGAATTGTGCGCGACCTATTCAATATGCCCGGAATGGTTACACTGGCGCAAAACCAGGTGCAAATTGACCTGCTATCTCAAAACCAATTTTCTGAGGAGTTGGCTATGTGCTTGGTACAGTACTGTTCAGGCGAACTGGGGCGATTAGAAACCACCTCTGTTTGCACTAAAAAATAGAATTGGCTTATATTTGCGCAAAAATAAGGTCTGAACCTAAAGACACGTTGTCATTAATATTTGTATCGATAATTGTTATATTTCCATAGAAACTATAAATCCCGCCCCCTTTTACAGATGCCATCATAACATCCGTATTCATGGTATTGTTATTAACGTTACTGCTAACCAGGGTTAAGCTTCCATGGGAATTTGCGATTCCACCACCACCAGCAGAATAGTCAGTATATCCTGCATTGTTGATGACATTTGTGTTTGTGAGGGTAACATTTCCCTCTATATTACATATTCCCCCACCACCACTATTATAAGATGCTACCTCTATTGTATTAGCTGCGACCGTGCCGTTACTCATTACAAGCTGCCCCCTAAAATTATAAATGCCGCCGCCGGCTGTGGTGGCAACATTATTTCTGATGTAACTATCCTGAATCGTCAGCTTCTCATCATTCCAAATGCCACCCCCATCGTTATTAGTATTACCTGCTTCAATTGTGACGTCATTGAGGATGACCGATATCTGATTGGTTCCCCCAGGTTTATCTATCTTAAAAACTCGACTGAGGTTTTGACCGGAAATTATGGTGGTAGAAGCCTCCATTCCATTGATTGTCAAATCATCCGTTACTTCCAATTGCCCGAGAACAAGGTTGTAAGTACCTTCAGGTAAGGTAATTGTGTCCAGTCCTGTTAAGGTATTGGATTCTTCAATAGCAGCCCGTAGAGAACAAATTCCGGCGATGTCGGCACACAAACCATTGCCCAGATTCAAATCATGTGAGTCTTCCAAAGTATTAACTGAAAACGAAGCGTTTTTCGAGTGGGTTGACGCACAAGACGGGTTAACCAGTGCAAGCCCCAGAACCAGAATTAATACATAGAAAAATAGTGATTTTTTTAGTGATGTTTGCATTTCAAATCTCCATTTCATATTCAAGGCTGCAACAAAGTGGAAGTTCAAGTTTGACAAGGCCAAAAAGGGTTCTTGTAATTTGTTTGTTTTTACCACTACGGCTGGATGCCAATATACTTGCTGCGGGCTGAAAAGCCAGCCACCGCGGCCAGCGGGCTGCCCAAACGGTCATAGTGATACACGCGCCCATCCCGCCCGCCAGCCCAGATGGAGCCGTCGGTCTGGTTGACGCTCACCGACCAGACGCCGCCGGTTTCAACCGTCAGCAGTTCGGCGCCCATCGAATCATACTTGACCAGCTTGCCGCTGCTCGCCGAGATGTTCATAGCCACCCAGATCGAGTCGTCGCTGCGATCCACGGCAATCGCCATTGGCAGCAGGGGCAGGTCAACCGTGGTGGGGGTGCCGCCTTCTTTGGTCAGGTGGATGAGGCGGTTGGCGCTGCCCGGCACCGCCAGGTTGGCCTGCTCAGCCACCCAGACCCCGCCCGTGGAGCGGCGGTCCACTGCCACAGCCTGCCAGCCGATCACATCCAGAGTGAACTGCGGCTCCAGCGCCAGGTTCAGCTTGGTCACGTCTGTGCCCACCAGCCAGATGATATCGTGATCCACATCCACCACCAGGTCCAGCCCGGATAAGGCCGCCTCAGCCAGGGACTGACCGGTGTTCACATCCAGCTTGAGCAAGAGCTGCTCGCCTGCCGGGTCGCCGCTCAGGGCGTAGGCGTAGCCATCGGCAGCCAGCTCCACAGCGGTAAAGTCGCGGGCAATGAGCCAGACCGGGATGGACGAATCGGCATTGTAGCGTGCCAGCCGCCCGCTGCCCGCCTCAATCACCAGGGCAAAATCCCCCGCCGGAGAGACGGAGACCAGCCGCTGCCCGCCCAGCGGTTTGACCATGTTCAGCCCGCTGATGCGGGTCTGTTCGGCGCCGGCGCTGTCCAGCACCACCAGGGCGTCTTCATAGGGCGGGTTGGAGAAGTCGGGGTCGGCGTCATCCAGCACCCAGATGCGGGCATCTGCCGTGCCGGGGGTGGCTTGCGGCGTGGCGCAAGCGGTCAGCACGGCGGTCAGCAGCATCAAAATCAGGGCAAATTTCAACTGGGGTTCCATCACATGTACCTCCCGGGATGAAAAATTTGAGTAACTTAAATCAGGTAGGGATTATATTGGGGGTTCCCTTTGTGGCGTGTGCGTGCTGCGCACGCCACAAAGGAATGAAATACACTTTGGGTTAGAACGTCAAAATGCGGGTGCGCAGATCGCCCCAGCGCAGGGCATCGGCAATGCCCTGGGTGATGGGCAGCTTGGCTTCCCAGTTCAGCAGGCGGCGGGCGGTATCGGCGTTGGCATAGGCGCCAGCCACATCGCCGGGGCGGGGTGGTTTTTCAACCTTGTTGATGGGGTGCCCCACCACCTGCTCAAAGGCCGCCACCATCTCGCGCACGGTCACGCCGCGGCCGGTGCCCAGGTTGATGACCAGATAATCGCCAGCCTCGGCGCCGGCGCGCGCAAAGGCAGCATCAAAATCGGCCAGGGCCGAGACGTGCGCCTGTGCCAGGTCCCACACGTGGACATAGTCACGGATGCCGGTGCCGTCGCGGGTTTCCCAGTCCACGCCGGTGATTTCAAAGGCAGGGATGCGCCCCATTTCGGCATCGACCAGCTTGCCCACCACATGGGTAGGTTTGGCAACGTGAATGCCCGAGCGCATCTGGGGGTCGGCGCCAATGGGGTTGAAGTAGCGCAGGGCAATGCCGCGCATCGGATAAGCCGCACAGAAATCCTTGAGCACCATCTCCATCATGTACTTGGTGCGGGAATAGGGGCTGCCGGGGTTGAGCGGCGATTCTTCGGTGACCATGAAGCCGGGCACGGCATCGTAAATGGCTGCAGAGGAACTGAAGACAATCCGCTGGCAGCCCAGCTCGCACAGGGTATGGAACAGCTCCACCGATTTACCCACGTTCTCGCGGTAGTATTCATAGGGCCGGGTGGTCGATTCGGGCACCACAATCAACGCGGCGCAGTGAACCGTGGCATAAATATCGGGGTGCTCGCTGAAGATCTGCTCCAGGGCGGCGCGGTCGGCAATATCGGCCTCGTAGAAGATGCGCCCGCGGGTGAACTCCCGCCGCCCGGTGACGAGCGAATCAAGAATGATGGGGGTATGCCCGCTGTCTTCGAGGGCTGAGGCGATGGTGCTGCCGATGTATCCGGCGCCGCCAGTGATGAGGAATTTCATGAGGGTCTCCTTTTGAGGATTTTAGTGTGGTTAATCAAAGCCGCAGGGAAAAAGCCTAAGGGGTACAATCGAGCCGGGATTGGGCCTGCGCCAGTGCGGCGGGCAGGCCGGGGTCAGTGGTCAGGTCGGCGGCGATGCGCTGCCAGAGTGCGCAGAGCGGCGGGTGAATCAACGGGGTGACCTCAGCCGCAGCTTCGGTCTGGGCCAGGGCGTTATCCCAGCGGGCAAGGTGGGCATAGGCTTCAATGAAGACCAGCCGCTCCGCCGGGTCGTTGGGATGGTCAGATCCTGCCAGGGCCACATCGCCCAGGTCGGCGGCGGTCTGCCAGTCGCCAAGCTGCCGGGCCCGGTCGGCCTGCTCAAAATAAGTGCACCAGCCCGCGGCCGGTTCCAACCCAAACAGCTCGCGGGGGAGCTGCGGCGCCGGGGCAGCGGCATCAATCCATTCGGCGCTGGCGCCAGCCATGGCCTCACGCAGCGAGACGGGCAGCATGCCGTTCTGCGCCTCAATCTGCGGGTCAATCACGCGCAGGCAGCCCGGCGGCGCATAGACCAGCGCCACTGCCTGAGCGGGGTCGCCTTCAAAAGTGGCGACCAGATAATCGTGCGTCAGCACACCTGCCGACTGCGCCGCGGCGAGCCGTTCGGCCCGCACGGTGGGAAAATAGAGCAGGTAGGGCAGCCGCTCGCCAGCCGCCTGGGGGGCATAAACCCAGTTCAGCGGGGCGGTCAGCGAGTTGTCGCTGTAAAATTGGAGCGGCAGGTCATTGGTCAGCAAGAGGGTATTGGGCTCCAGCGCCGGAATGCGCCAGCTCAACTGCCAGAAGAAGGTCCGCTGGGTGTTCCAGTCGCGGCGGTGGGCATCGGCATTGAGCAGCTGCCAGCCCGCCGACAGGCCCACCAGCAGCGCCAGTGCCCCCAGGCGCAGGCGGCGCGGCAGCAGGCCGATCAGCCCGGCGAGCAGCAGCGCTGAGCCGAGCATGAAGGGCAGGGTGAAGCGGTCATTGGGGAAGTGCAGCCGCAGCGGCAGGCCCGTCAGCCAGAAGGGCCAGCCCGCCACCGCCAGGGCCAGCAGGCCCAGCGCCAGCGGCGCCAGCAGGCGCTTGGGCGGGTCTTCAGCCGGGCGGCCGAGCAGTGCCACACTCAACCCGGTGCCCAGCGCCGCAGCCGCATAGAAGGCCAGCGTGCGAGTGCCCAGGTCCGCCAGGGCATTGAATTGGAAAGGCAGCCCCCAGGCGGCCACCCCGGCCAGGCCAATTTCGCGCAGCACGGTGAGGGCCATCTGACCCAGGGTTTGCAGCGGCGCGGCGCGCAGGTTGGCCAGCAGTGAAAATTCGTAGTTTTGCGTCTGGTAGGGGAAGAAGAAAAACCGCCAGATGCCCGCACCGATGAAGACCAGCAGGAACGGCAGCCAGGCGGTGATCGTCTGGCGCAGGCGGGTGCGTTGATCGGTGGGGGGCAGGGCCAGGGCATACAGCACCGGGCGCAGCAGCTCCAGCAGGAAGAAGTACTCCATGCAGAGCAGGTTAATCAGCGCCGTGACCAGTGTAGCAGACAGCCAGCCCACCCGCGCCGCGCCGGGTTTGGTCTGCAGGGCGCGCAGGCCAAAATAGAAGGAGAACAGCAGCGCGGTCAGCACGATGAAGAAGTGGCTGTACATCAACGCGCCAGACTGCTGCCCAAAACCGGGGTAAATGGCAAATAACAGCGCCGCCGAAAGCGCCAGGAAGCGGCGCTGCGGCCAGATCCGCCCCAGCGTCAGCCAGAGGGCCAGCGCACTGAGCCAGCGCCAGACGAGCGCAAATACCTGCCAGTGCCAGGGCGTCTGCCCCAGCAGCGCCGTGGTGGCCTGATAGATCAGCCCCCAGATGGGGCGGTTGGTCGAAAAATACCGCGCCAGCCCGGCGCCGCCGTACTGCGCCGAGATCCAGGCGAAGTGATAATCATCCCAGTAAAAGCCCAGCCAGGGGAACAGCAGGCCGTAGCCCAGCAGAACCACCAGGGCGAGGAGCAGCGGCGCGGCCAGGGCCTCCAGCCAGCGGGGGAGTCTAATTCGGATCATGCCGCCCGGTGATTTTTCGAATGAGATAGGTGGGCCGCCGTTTGACTTCCTGGAAGATGTAGCCCAGATAGAGGCCCATAATGCCCAGCGTGACCATCACCATGCCGCCGACCAGCAGCAGCACAAACATCAACGAGCTCCAGCCGGGGGCCAGGCTGGCCTGCTGCCCGCTGACCCAGAAGCTGAGTACGTAGATGGCCTCAATCAATGCCAGCAGCAGGAAGATGCCGCCCAGCGAGAGGCTGACATAGAGCGGCACCAGCGAGAACGAAAAGACGGCATTCATGGCCAACCGCACCATTTTAGCCAGCGAATATTTGGATTGCCCGGCCAGGCGGCGGGCGGGGGTGTAGGGCAGCAGCACCGTGCGGAAGCCCATCCATGCGACCATACCGCGCAGGAAGCGGTGATGCTCGGGCATCTGCTTGAGGGCGGTCAGGGCGGGGCGGGCCAGCAGGCGAAAATCGCCGGCGCCCGGCGGGATTTTGGTATCGGCTACCCGGTTGAGCAGCGCATAAAAGCGGTCGCTGGTCCAGCGTTTGAAGGCCGAGGCCTGCTGCCCCTCAACCCGCTGGGTCAGCACCACCTCATAGCCCGCCTGCGCCAGTTCCAGCATCTGCGGGATCAGCTCAGGAGGGTGCTCGCCATCGCCATCCAGCGTGAGGGTGAAATCGGCATCGGCGGCATCCAGCCCGGCGGTGAGGGCGGCCTGGTGGCCGAAATTGCGGCTCAGTTCAACCAGCAGCAGGCGGTCATCGGCGGCAGCCAGGGCTTCCAGCCGGGCGGCGGTGGCATCTGCCGAGCCATCATTCACGTAGATGAATCGAAACGCATAGGTCAGACCGTCCAGCGCGGCGCAAAGCTGCTGATGAAACGCCTCGATGGCGGCTTCTTCGTTATAGACCGGTACAACAATGTCCACCGTCTGCATAGGGGCAAGTATAACGCAGATTCGGCTGGATTTTGCGTTTCGGGTTTCATTTCGTTCCAGGGTCGCATGTGTCCTGTAAGGACCCGCGCTATCTATCCCCCAATAAGCGCAGGTTTGGCTTCGCCGCTTGCGGCGGATGCGGGGCAATCCTGGTAGGGGCACGGGGAAGCCCGAACGTAATTATGATCCGTTAGGATTCCCCCGTGCCCCTACGTAGAACCACCCGACTCACGCCAGGCAGAGAAAAATCCCCGGCGGGCACAACCAGAGCCCGTCAAAAGCCCTCGGGCAACCTAAACGTGAAACGTGGTAAGATAAAAAACCAAACCTTCCCTCCGAGGCTGATATGACCGACAAAACCCTGCCCCCGCGGGCGCTGACCATGCGCAGCGAGGCCGAAATGCTGCAGCTCATCCTGGGTTATGCCGCCGCGCACGAGGACATCCGGGCGGTGGTACTGAACGGCTCACGCGCCAACCCCAACATCCGCAAAGACTGGCTGCAGGATTACGACGTGGTCTATTTCGTCACCGATGTGACCCCCTACCGGCGCAGCCCGGCCGTGCCGCCAGCCTTTGGCGAGCTGATGATCCTGCAAACGCCGGACGACATGAACGACCCGCCGATGGCGCCGCGTGCCGCCTACACCTATTTGATGCAGTTTTTGGACGGCAATCGGATTGACCTGACCTTTGCCCCCCTTTCTGACCTGCCCGAGATGCTGAAAGACAGCCTGACGGTGGTGCTGCTGGACAAAGATCAATGCATCGGCCCGCTGCCGCCCGCCAGCGACCGGGATTACCTGCCTACGCCCCCCACCATCAAAGCCTTTGAGGACTGCTGCAACGAGTTCTGGTGGCTGAACCCCTATGTGGCTAAAGGGCTGTGGCGCGGCGAACTGACCTATGCCCACCTGATGCTGGATGACTACCTGCGCGGCGAACTGCTCAAGATGGTCACCTGGTATTTTGGCCTGCGCACCGGCTTTCAGGTGGCGGCGGGCAAGGGCGGCAAGTACCTGCACACCCATCTGGCGCCGGAGGTGTGGGTGCTGCTGGAGCAGACCTACGCCGACGCTGACCCCCGCCACACCTGGGATGCCCTGTTCGCCATGGATGAACTCTTCCGGCGGACAGCGCAGGCGGTGGCGGCGCATTTTGGCTGCACCTACCCCGCGGCAGATGATGCGCGCGTCTCGGCCTTCATCCGGGAGCTGCGGGATTCAAGGGCGGCGTAACCGCCCCGCTGGATGAGGTACAATTCAATCCTATGGCAACCTGGATTATTCATCTTCGGATCGCTGAGCAGCTGCTCAACACCCTGCCCGGGCTGGATGCCCCTGCCTTTGCGCTGGGCAACATCGCCCCCGATTCGGGCATTCCCGATGAAACGTGGGAGCATTTTGAGCCGCCGCCCAGGGTCACCCACTTTCAAATTGACCACCCGCAGTACCGCAGTGAAGACCTGCGTTTTTACCGCGAGCACCTGCTGCCGCTGCGCGGCGCCAACCCCGCTGCCGAGCTGTTCTCCATCCGGCTGGGGTATTTTTTCCATCTCGTCACCGACAATCTGTGGCGGCTGCAGATCGGGCTGCCTGCCCAGCGGCAGTGGCGCGCCGATTTTGCCGACGATGCCGCTTTCTGGAGCGAAATCAAGGGCGACTGGTACGGGCTGGATCACGCCTAGGTGCGGGCGCACCCCGAGTCGCTGTTCTGGCACACATTCATCCACTGCCGCTACGAGCGCGACGACCTGCCCTTCCTGCCGCCCGGGGCGGTGCGGCAGCAGCTCACCTACATCCAGGACTGGTACCGCTCAGACGATGATGAGATTCGCGCCAGCCTGGCGCGGCCGTTCATCTACCTGTCACAGGCCCAGGCCGATGCCTTTGTGGGGACTGCGGTCAAGACGCTGATGCAGGTGTACGCCCGGCTCTGGCAGTCCAGCGCGGCGGTGAACGGGCATGTCTCGGCATTGGAGCTGATATAAACAGATGAAACCCTACGCCGAACTGAACGATAGCGGAAAGTTGAGGCGGCTGCGCAGGCTCGCCGAGGCGGCAGTCCGTCAATACGACCTCAAAGAGCCGCAGATTGCCTTCTACTGTTTTGCCACCAACCTGCTCTACCAGGTGGAGACTGCCTCGGGCGAACGGTTTATGCTCCGGCTGGCCTCTCCCGGCTGGCGCACGTTGGAAGATTTGCAATCCGAAGCGCTGTGGATCAACGCCCTGAGCCGCCAAACCACCATCCCCGTGCCCGAGATTTTAACGGCGCAGTCTGGCGCGCAGGTGCTGCCCATGCGCCTGCCCGGCATCCCGGATGCCTGGAACGCCACGCTGATGCGCTGGGTGCCCGGGCGGCTGCTGGGGCATTACCTGACGCCCCGCAACCTGGAAAAAATGGGCGGCCTGTTTGCCGAACTGCACCGGCACGGTGCTGCCTGGCAGCCGCCGGCGGGGTTCACCACCCGGCGCTTTGAGCACTGGCTTTCACGCGGCGAAGAAAACAAAATTGTCGGCGCAGGGTCGCTGGCGGCTGCCGCATTACCCGCCCGGCAGTTTGACCTGCTGCAGCACCTGGACCAACACGTAGAGGCGGCTTATGCCGCCTTGGACCGCGCCGATTTGCGGGTCATCCACTGCGACCTGTGGCACGACAATATCAAGCTCTACCGGGGCCAACTGTACCCGATTGACTTTGAAGATACCGTCTGGGGGTTCCGGGCGCACGATATCGCCATGGCAATGCTCGACCTGCTGGAAACCGTTGGCGATGCTGCCTATCCCGACCTGCTGCGGACGTTCCAGCGCGGCTACGCGGCCCAAATGCCCTGGCCGCAGGAGCGCATTGAGCCCTTCCAGATGGGCCGCCTGCTCTGGAAGGTCAACTGGGTGGCGCGCCATCAACCCCAATGGCTGGCAGACATGGTGGCAAAGCACCTACCGGTCTTTGAGCATTACGAGCAGACCGGGCAGATCATCTGCCCGCCGCAAGGTTAGGGTGGCGCCTCACGCGCCTGTAGCTAAGCCCCGTTGGCCTTGAAGGTATCGCACAGGGCCTGCACCGGGCAGCGGGGGCAGTCCGGCTTACGGGCGTGGCAGACTTCTCGCCCCAGGCGAATGAGATTGAGGTGCGCCGGGCCGTAGGTTTCGGGCGGGAAGAGCCCCGCCAGGTGCGGGTGGGCCTGCTCCACCGTCATGGCTGGCGGGCGCAGCCCCAGCCGCCCGCTGACGCGATAAATATGCGTATCCACCGGGAAGGCCGGCAGCCCCAGCGAAAACACCAGCACAATGGCGGCGGTTTTGGGCCCCACCCCATTAAAGCGCATCAGCCAGGCCTGGGCCTCTGACGGAGGCAGGCCGCGCAAAAATTCAAGGTCCAGCGCACCGCGCTCAGCGGTGATCTGCCGCAGCACCGCCTGAATGCGCGGCCCCTTCTGGTTGGCCAGCCCTGCCGGGCGGATGGCCTCAATTACTGCGTTGGGGTCGGCATCGCGCACCTGTTCCCAGGTGGCAAAACGCGCCCGCAGCGCGTTGAAGGCCACGTCACGGTTGCGGTCATTGGTGTTCTGCGAGAGGATCGTCGAGACCAGCTCATCCAGGGCGGGCAGCGGGTCACGCCATTCAGGCAGGGCATAAACCTCCAGCAGCCGGTGATAGATTGCCAGTGCGCGGGCCTGCAGGGGGGTATCGGTCATGGGGTCTGTTCCTCTTGATGGCTGCGAAAATCGGCGATGCGCCGCTCGGCCAGGGCGGCATAGTCGGGGTTCTGTTCATAGCCCACGTAGCTGCGCCCGGCCCCCAGCGCGGCAATGGCCGTCTGCCCGCTGCCCATAAAGGGGTCCAGCACCACATCACCGGCAAAGGTATAGAGTTGAATCAGTCGGTGAGGCAGCTCCAGCGGGAAAGGCGCCGGGTGACCGATGCTGCGCGCCTGGGCGGCGGGGAAGGTCCAGATGCTTTTGGTCAATTCTAAAAATTCATCCCGTTCCAGGGTGCTGGGGCGGTCTGCCGCGGCACGGCTGAAACTGCCCTTTGAAAAGACCAGGATGTACTCATGCACATCGCGCAGGGTGGGGTTTTTGGCCGAGCGCCAGCTTCCCCAGGCGGTGGATGGGCTGCTGCTGGCGGCCTTGTTCCAGATGATTTCGCCGCGCATCAGAAAGCCCAGGTCTTGCATTTGCTGCGTGATATACAGGTGCAGCGGGATGTAGGGTTTGCGCCCCAGGTTTGCCACGTTGATGCAGGCGCGTCCGCCGGGCGCCAGCACCCGCCAGACCTCTGCCCAAACCTGCCCCAGCCGGGCCAGATATTCGGGCAGGGTCAGGTTTTCGTCATAATCTTTGCCCACGTTGTACGGCGGCGAGGTGACCATCAGATGCACACAGCCAGCGGGCAGGGCGGACATTTGCGCACTGCTGCCGCAGAAGATGGTATTGCGGCAATCCTCTGGCAGCGGGGCCTCTGCGGCGGCCCCGGTTTCACCGGGCTGGTCGGCAGCCATCCGGCCCGTGTAGTAGGCGCTGGCATCATGGTTCACGCGCCCCGGCGAGCCAAAGGCGCTGGTGGTGGTGCCGGGTTTACGGGGCTTTTGGGCTGATTTGCTCATACGGCGACCTCAAAACGCAATGCAGTATCTGAAAGGGGTCAGGGCTGTGACCGGCGGCGCGGGCTGAATTTGCGGATCAGCAGCAGGCCGAGGGCCAGCGCCAGGCCGACCAATCCCAGTTCGATCAGGGTGTAATAACGCGTGAGCCGGTCACCGAACAGGATATTGGTGATCATACCCAGCCCAATGGCGGTTGGTATGGGGGCAATGAAAATCAAGCCGATGGCGCGCGCCCTGCCGCCAACCACTGCGGCATTCTGGCTGCCGGTCAGCCAGGCCGGAATGCGCCCGGCAATCAACACATACACACCCACCAGCCCTAAAATAATTTCCGGCATGTCATCTCTCCTGAAGTGATTTTACTGTGTAACTGCCGGATTTGCCAGCCCGCGGCGCAGGCAGCTCTTATTGTGGCATAGGGGTGCTGCGCGCTCCTCGCCGCTTCGGCGCTCCGGCGGGAGTACGGGGTGCAAATACCTTTCACTAGCAGTGACCCGGGCAGTTCTACGTAGGGGCACGGGGGAATCATAACAAGTCAAGATTCTGCTCAAACTTCCCCGTGCCCCTACCAGGACCTGACCAAATCCACCGGCAAATAAGGATGCTGCGCGACCGGGGATTTCAATCCCCGGCTACTCTTCCAGAGTGTTGCGCGACCCCAGCTTAAAATCCTTTGCGTCTCCGTGACTTTGTGTTGACTTCTCAAATTGTCACCCAGGGCGGTCACGCAGGACCGCCCCTACAAATCCCCGCAGGGCCGCATGCGTCCTGCAAGGATGCTCCGCGACCCTTACAGGGTGCTCAGCGCCCCCTCGCCGCTTCGGTGCTCCGGCGGGAGTACGGGGCCGCGTACGCCCCTACCCGATCCTCTGCTATTGCACATGGTACCTGGAACATGGAACGCACGCCCCACCTGGCACGAACTTGACCGCTGAAACACCAATTTCGCGTTGTATAATCAAGTTATCGCCGAAATTCTAAATCCAAAACGATCTGGAGGTAGTGCTGATGAACACCCCCCGCCTGTTTCGCTGGTTGGCCGGGCTGCTGGTCTGTGTGCTGGCGCTGGCAGCCTGCACCCCCACGCCTGAGGTTGAGCCGAGCAGCAGCGATGCGCCGCCCGCGCCGGTGGTGACCGAGGCTGCGACAGAAGCAATCAACGCGGCAACTGCCGCTCCCGATAACCCCACTGCAGCGCCCATCACCGAGCCGCAGCCAGCGGTCAACGCCGCCATTATCATTGACCATACCACCGCCAATGCCGCGCAGATCCCAGCGGAGTGGCTGGCCGCGGCGCGCAATAATATCGTCCTGTTTTATGGGCATACCTCGCACGGCAGCCAGCTTGAAACGGGAGCCAATTACCTGCGCACCGAGGTGGATGGGGTGCAGTACAACTTGATCTGGGATTGGGGCGCGGTACCCGCCCAGCAAGACCCGCCCGGCCTGCGCCTGGCCTATGATGATAGCTGGGCCTGGGACCCCGACAGCTTTTTGAACCAGGCGCGCGGCTATCTGGATGACCCCGCCAATGCCGCGGTGAATGTCTTTATGTGGTCGTGGTGCGGGCAGATGTCTGAAGACGGCACCCCCGTGGACCGCTACCTGGAGATGATGAGCCAGCTCGAGGAAGAATACCCGGACGTGCGCTTCGTCTATATGACGGGACACACCGACGGCGGCAGCGCCACGCTGGCAGCCAACAACGAGCAGGTGCGCCAGTTTGTGCGCGAGAATAACAAAATCCTCTATGATTTTGCCGACATCGAAAGCTACGACCCGGACGGCAACTATTACCCCGACACGTCGGACGCCTGCCCGTGGTGCGTCGACTGGTGCCGCGCCCACCGTGACCAGTGCCAGAACATCCCCGGCAGTGATGGCGATTGCGCCCACTCGCACGGCTTCAACTGCGTGCTGAAGGGGCAGGCCTTCTGGTGGCTGGCGGCCCGCCTGGCGGGGTGGAACCCCTGAGATTTTTGATTTAGGATTTGGGTTCCCTGTGACTATCCCAGGGAGCCTTGCCAATCAACAATCCTAAGTCCCAGACCCGAGGATTTGTCTGGCGGCTGCCACGGCGTTTTCCAGCGGGACGATGAAGCGCTCGCTGGCCCGGCGCGGTTTGAATTCTACGCCGCCCTGTTTGAGCGCCCGCTCGCTGACGGTGATGCGCAGCGGCAGGCCAATCAGGTCGGCATCGGCAAATTTGACGCCCGCACTCTCGGTCCGGTCATCAAACAGCGGCTCCAGCCCGGCGGCGGTCAGCTCGGCGGCCAGCGCCTGGGCCACGGCATCGGGCTCGCCGGTTTTGCCGCTGAGCAGCGTGAGGTGCACCGGGTACGGCGCCACCTCGGCCGGCCAGCACAGCCCGTTCTCATCGTGATGCTGCTCGGCAATGCAGGCCAGCAGCCGCCCCACGCCAATGCCGTAGCTGCCCATAATCACCGGGCGGATCTGCCCGTTTTCGTCCGAAAAGCCGCATTCCAGCGCATCGGTATATTTGGTGCCCAGTTTGAAGATGTTGCCGACCTCCACACCGCGGCTCAGCCGCATGGCTGCGCCGCACTGCGGGCAGGGGCTGCCTTCGGTAGCGGCAGCCAGGTCCACCACCTGGTCGGCGGTGAAATCGCGGCCGTAGTTGACATTGCGCAGGTGGTAGCCAGTCTCGTTGGCGCCTGCCACCAGGTTGGGGCTGGCTGGGATCAGCTCATCCACCACCACCCGCGCGCCGCGCAGCCCCAGCGGTGAGGCATAGCCCGGCTCGGCGCCAATCGCGCGGATCTCGACATCGGTGGCGGGGCGCAGGTCGCGGGCCTGCACGGCATTGGCCAGCTTGGTCTCGTTGACCTCCATATCGCCGCGCACCACCGCAAAGACCAGGAATGCCGGGCTGCCATCGGCGGGCTCCGCCATGAAGAACACCGCCTTGGCGGTGCGCGCCGCAGGGATATTCAAAAACGCGGCCAGTTCAGCAATGGAGGAGGCGTGCGGGGTGGCCACCCGCTCCAGCGGCAGGGGGGCCTCAGCGGCGGGGGTGGGGCGGCTAAAGCGCGCCGCCTGCCGGTTGGCCGAATAGCCGCACGAATCGCAGAACAGCAGCGAATCTTCGCCGATGGGGGTCAGGTACATGTACTCATGCGCCATCTGCCCGCCCATCATGCCCGTATCTGATTGCACCGCCACCACGGGCAGCTCGCAGCGGCGGAAGATGTTGAAATAGGCCTCGTAATGCGCCTGATACTGGGTATCCAGGCCCTCCCAGGTAGCATCCAGGCTGTAACTGTCCAGCATGGTGAACTCGCGCACGCGGATCAGCCCGGCGCGCGGGCGGGGGTCATCGCGCCATTTAGTTTGCAGTTGATAGACCAGCGCCGGAAGCTGCCGGTACGAGCGGATTTCGCTTTTGGTGAGCGCGGCCACCACTTCTTCATGCGTCATCGCCAGGGCCATGGCGCGGTTGTTGCGGTCGGTAAAGCGGCCCATCTCCGCACCGATGGCATCCCAGCGACCGGTCTGCTGCCACAGTTCGGCGGGGTGAACCACCGGCATCGAAATCTCCTGCCCGCCGATGGCGTCCATCTCAGCGCGGATGATGCGCATGATATTCACCAGGGCGCGCTGAGCCAGCGGCAGATAGCTGAAAATGCCCGCCGCCAGCGGCCGGATGAACCCGGCGCGCAGCAGCAGTTGATGACTGATCACCTCGGCCTCGGTGGGGGCCTCTCGCAGTGTGGTTCCAAACAGACGGGAAAGTTTCATGGGATTTGAGATGTAGGATTTAGAATTTAGGATTTGGGATTTAGGATTTAGGACTGAAAGGCACGAATGGTGGGATTATAACGCACTTTGCGGGGCAGAAGGTTCCACGTTCCAGGTTCCAGGTGCGAAAGAGCAATCAACGTAAAGGCGCGCCCGGGATGCGCGCCTTGAAGATAGTCTGTCGGGGCGGAGGGATTTCATCAGTCCCCTCGGTGGCTCTGTCCCGCAGGTATAATTACCTAATCCTATCCCAACTGCTGCATCATTGTCAATGCAATTGGGAATAGTTTGACAAATACCACCGTCGAGTCTACAATCAAGCCATCCTGCAATCAGGGCGGTTTTAATGACATGCGATAAACTACTCTGCCGATTCCTTCTGGCAATTATTCCGAGATTGACCATGCAAAAACTAACCAGGCGATTCTTATGGCTACTGCTGACGGGTATTACCCTGCTACTGGCGGGCTGTGTCACTCCCACGCTCACATCCACCCCGGATCCGGTTTGTCTCCCAACAGCTACCTCTACGCCGCTACCAGGGACTCTCTGCTACCTAGCGGCAACCCCAACCAGCACCCCCACGATCGAGATATCATCCAGTGATAAAAAGCTCGTTTGTGAAAATATACTTTCAATGCAGTGGGGTGCTGGCCCGGATGAGTTGGGATATGTTGTTATTGAAGGGCGGAAAAATGTCAGCGGCCCTTACCCGCCAGTTTTTGATGAACAAGGGATCATGTATGTAGCGGATCCGGTAAACAATAGGATATTACGATTTACCAATATACATTCACCGGATGTCATTCCGATACCCGCTTCATACACTTTGGACTATAACGAAACAACAAAAATACGGTGGTCAAATGTTTCGATCTCAGATGAGCATATTATTCTCAAATATTCTGCCTGGAAAGATAGAATTGTAGAACGATTAGCTGTCTTAAACGTAAAGGGTGAAGAGGAAAAAATGATTGAGTTAGATCTTCTTTACCCACTGCGTTCGATCTTTTCATCGCCAATTATTCCAGACAGAAAGGGAGGTTTCTATTATCTTGTAGAGCCATTAGGAATGATTTATTTTGACGCCGATCTTCATTCAGATTTACTGGATATGGGTTCTAACTGGCCCTATACAGATACAGTGGTAGGATGGGATCAGAATCTTTATTCGTACTCCAATTCAGAAGATAGATTGTTCTCCTGGGGTGAGAGTGGCAACGTTAGCGTAACCGTTGTGCAATCAGTGGTCGAATCGTGAAAAACGGCCACAAAGTGCAAGATTTTTGAACCTTACCAACTGAACACGGACCCTGTAAGCTCAAAGCCATCCGAGTGGAACGAGGAATGGCG
>Ga0208940_1002402_pt1 | contig 17366 bp, 11 predicted proteins | sample AD_JPNNA6_MetaG_FD_184445 | JGI IMG/M metagenome (GOLD analysis project Ga0208940, IMG submission 184445) | Active sludge microbial communities of municipal wastewater-treating anaerobic digesters from Japan - AD_JPNNA6_MetaG (SPAdes) (version 2) | ecosystem: Engineered > Bioreactor > Anaerobic... | reverse complement strand
GGTTGTGGACCCGTTTGGTCGCCCCCCGCGCGGGGGGCGTGGATTGAAACCCGAGCGGCGCGGTACTTCATGGGGTCTCGCGCATGTCGCCCCCCGCGCGGGGGCGTGGATTGAAACCGTATTGAATGCTCGCGAAGGATGGTGGCAAGATCGTCGCCCCCCGCGCGGGGGCGTGGATTGAAACCCTTCAGCACACTGATAAAGGAAAGCCCCCACGGGTCGCCCCCCGCGCGGGGGCGTGGATTGAAACCCCTGTACAGCTCCGGGGATGTCATGCTTGCCGCCGTCGCCCCCCGCGCGGGGGCGTGGATTGAAACCCTGTCGGATCGTGGGGACCAGAACGGCCCACGACGTCGCCCCCCGCGCGGGGGCGTGGATTGAAACATCCCGCCCAATCAACACAATCTCCAGTCGCACCGTCGCCCCCCGCGCGGGGGCGTGGATTGAAACCCTCCACCTCGACCCCCGTAAAAGACCTTATAGCGTCGCCCCCCGCGCGGGGGCGTGGATTGAAACTAGGGGGGCCTCGTGAGAATGACGATCCCGGGGTTGTCGCCCCCCGCGCGGGGGCGTGGATTGAAACCCGATGGCGGGACACCAGTTGCTCTGCGTTCGCTCGTCGCCCCCCGCGCGGGGGCGTGGATTGAAACGTGGTATGCCTGCCAGAGAGTCGGAGGCAACCCCGTCGCCCCCCGCGCGGGGGCGTGGATTGAAACCAGGCACGAGAACCGCTCCTTTATCCGAGCAATGGTCGCTGTTTGTTGCAAAATAGAAGTGGGCAAAGTTGCAAGGCAAAAATCCCCAGATGTGCAGGGGGGAAATCCTCGAGAATGCAAAGGGGCCATTGAAAGCCTGACCGGATCCCCGTTACCCTTTTGGTGTTATCCAGGCACCGAAGGGGAGGGAATGGAGGATGCTCACCATGACCCAGGCTCATGATATCAGAAAAGCGTATTTTGAAGAGGGCATGACCCTCAGTGCCGTCGCCGCCAAGCACCACGTGGATCGCAAGACGGTGAGAAAGTACCTTGACCGAGAAGACTTCAACGCTCCCCCTCCTCCGGCCGCGCCAAAGGCCCTTCGCTGGCCCAAACTGGAGCCCTATCGGAAGGAGATCGACGAATGGCTCGAAGGAGACCGGAGCGCCCGCAGGAAGCAGCGGCACACGGCAAAGCGAGTGTATGAGCGCCTGAGAGAGCTCCATCCGGACTTCCCCTGCTCTTACCGGACGGTGGCCTCCTACGTGACGGTGAAGAAGAAGGGGCTCTACTCCTCTGCCCGGGCCGCCCTCCCGTTGGAGCACCGGGCCGGAGAAGCCCAAGTAGATTTTGGCAACGCCGATTTTTATGAAAATGGCACCTTGTGTTCGGGAAAATACCTGAACGTTTCCTTTCCCTACAGCAACGCTGGATACCTCCAGCTCTTCAAAGGAGAGAATCGGGAATGCCTCTTCGAAGGTCTCAAGGCCATTTTTGAGCGTGTGGGAGGAGTCCCCCCGCGCCTGTGGTTCGACAACATGTCCACCGTGGTGGCCCATGTCCTCAAGGAGGGCAAACGGGAACTTTGCGACGCTTTCCTCCGTTTCAAGGAGCATCACGGCTTTGAGGCGGCCTTCTGTAACCCGAACGCCGGACACGAAAAAGGGAACGTCGAGAACAAAGTGGGATACCACCGGCGCAATCTGCTCGTGCCCCTTCCTCGGTTCGAGAGTCTGGCGCAGTTCAACGAAGAGCTTTTCCGGCTCTCGGAAGGGGACCACCGCCGAGAGCACTACCGGAAAAACAGCACCATCGCGGCGCTCCACCAGGAGGACAAGGCACGGCTTCGCCCCCTGCCCCAAGTGGAGTTCGACTGTTCGAGCTACGAAACGGTGAAAACGGACGCCTGGGGCAAGTTCCGCCTGTCGGGAACGCACACCTACTCCACCTCCCCCCGACACGCCGGAGCAAGGGTGCTGGTTCGACTCAGCGCGCACCAGGTCATTCCCCTGGACGAGAACCACCGTCCGGTGGCCGTGCACCAGCGGCTATACGGAGCATGGAATCAGGAAGCCATGGATTGGCTGCCCTACCTGACCCAGCTCTCGCGCCATCCCAATGCCCTGAAGTACAGCGGCATCTGGACCATGTTGCCGGAGGAGCTCCGGACGTACCTCGACGGCAAAGACAAGAGCGGGCAGAAGGACGTCCTCAAAACCCTCGCTTTTCTCAGCGAACGGGATGGATTTGTCCGAGCTGTGAAAAGTGTGGCGGAAGCCGTACATCGCGGCGTAGAGGATATGGACAGCCTGGTGGCGCTTCACAATCATCTCCACTCGGTGCATCCCAAAGACCGCATGGAGACCCGCGACCCCGGACTGCCAAGACTCCCCGAAGTACGCTTCACGCCGGACATCTACGACAGCCTTCTGTCCGGAAGCGGGCGCCCGCCATGCTGAACGACGAACTCGTCACCTGCTGCAAGCGACTGAGACTCAGCAGGACCTTGGCGGACACCAGCGACTTTGCGAAAGACCAAACCCCGGAGGAATACCTCCTGTACGTCCTGAAACGCGAACTGGAACACCGAGAAAAGAACCGCCGGGATCGCCTGCTAAAAGCGGCGGGATTCCACAGCTGGAAGACCTTTGACAACTACCGCTTCGACGACATCAAACTCCCGGCGGGAGTGACCCCGGAGTACCTTGCGAAGGCCGCCTTCGTGGAGGAGAAAAAGAACCTCATTCTGTATGGCAACGTGGGGACAGGGAAAACCCATTTGGCCACCGCCATAGGGATAGAAGCGTGCCGAAGGGGCCTACGCACCGGTTTTTACCGTACGGCCCACCTGGTGAACCGCCTCAGCGAGGCGAAGAAGGAGGGGAAACTGGGGAAACTCGTGACCTCGCTGGGCAAGTTGGACCTTTTGATCTGTGACGAATGGGGCTATGTCCCCCTAGACCGGGAAGCGGCCCAACTACTCTTCCAGATCATTTCCGACAGCTACGAACAAAGGAGCGTGATCATCACCACAAATCTAGAATTCAGCCGATGGGTAGGAATCTTCTACGACGAACAGATGACCGCCGCCATGATCGATCGCCTTATTCATCACGGATACCTGCTGCTCTTTGATGGCCCAAGCAACCGGGTGAGGGAGTCCCTGATGCGCCAGGGAGGGTGAAAATTCCCCACCCCCTCCTGGGGAAAAAACTTTGCAAATCTGGGGATTTGCCTCTTGCAAAATACACCCTCGCTTTGAATGCTCGCTTTCAACAGTTCGTTGATGCGGGCATTTATTTCTTTCAATGACAGCGGCTTGCCTTCGCCTGTAATCCGGGTGAGCAATGTCCGTACTGCCTCGAAATAGGCGGCTTCATACCGCTGTTCCGGCGTGAGGAGCGAACGGCAAAGGGAGAGTGCTTGGCGCAGCAGCATGGCCTCTTTGATGAAGGCGTCCTTGCGGCTTGTGGTTTCGCCGTAGCCGACCGACGGCTTGGCGACCCTCAAGAGAGGCGGTCTGACGCCGTCCATTACAACGTGGGCGGGTTGGTGGTCTATCGCCGTCAGGAAGTTCACGCCGCCGCTGATAGCCTTAGCGCGGGATAGGTCTGTGGCGTTTGCCCGCATGAAGCCGGAGTAGTCGAAGCCGTGGAAAAGGTCACGGCAGACCTCCAGTTTTTCGATGAACTTTGGCAAGGCTGTCTTGGCGATGTCCATATCGCCGTAGTTGTTCTTGTCGCGGTTGGTGTAGTCGTTCATCGCCTGTTTGAGAGCCGAAGCGATGCCGACGTAATCGACCACCAAGCCGCCTTCTTTATCTTTATAAACCCGGTTGACGCGGGCGATGGCCTGTATGAGGTTGTGACTCACCATAGGCTTGTAGACATACATCGTGGCAAGCGACGGCACATCAAAGCCCGTCAGCCACATATCCACGACGATGGCGATTTTCATTGGGTCGTTGTCGTCCTTGAATCGCTTCGCCAACTCGTCACGGCGGCGTTTGTTGCCGATGACGCCGTGCCACTCTTCGGGGTCTTTGTTGCTTTCGGTCATAACTACGCCGACCATCTCTTCCCACGCAGGGCGGAGTTCAAGCAGCTTGCGGTAGATAGCCATAGCAATGGCGCGGGAGTAGCCGACAATCATTGCCTTGCCCGTGAGTTCGTGCTGGCGGTTCTCCTCATAGTGCTTTACGATATCCTTGCAAAGTGCGGTGATGGTCTGCTCCGCACCGAGGATAGATTCCATTTTGCCGAGTTCTTTCTTGCTTTTCTCAATCGCGTAGTCCTCGGCGTTTTGCGCCATAATATCGTATTCGGCATCGATGAGGTGCAAGACATTCTCGTCGAGTTTGAGGTGAATGACACGGCTTTCATAGTAGACAGGGCGGGTTGCGCCGTCCTCCACGGCTTGGGTCATATCGTAGATGTCGATGTAGTTACCGAACACCTCAATGGTGGAGCGGTCTTTGCTTGAAATCGGCGTTCCCGTGAAGCCGATGTACGTAGCGTTCGGGAGGCTCTCGCGGATAATCAGACCGAAGGACTTCCGAATGCGCCCCGTCTTGCTGTCCACTCGCTCATCGATGAACTGGCTGCGGTGCGCTTCATCCGCCATCACGATGACGTTTCGACGTTCGGAGAGGCACTCGAAACTTTCCTCGAACTTCTGCGCCGTGGTGAAGATGATGCCGTTGGCCCGCCGCCCTGCGAGCAGTTCCTTCAGGTGGGTGCGGCTTTCGGCGCGTTGCGGCACTTGGCGCAAGAAGTCAGAGCATTTCGCAAACTGCCCGAAAAGCTGGTCGTCGAGGTCGTTGCGGTCGGTCAGCACCACGAGAGTCGGTGAGTTCAAAGCGTCTTGCAGGAGGTGGGCATAGAACACCATCGACAGCGACTTGCCGCTGCCTTGGGTATGCCAGAATACACCGCCCTTGCCGTCCGTGACGGTGGCTTTGGCGGTGGAGGCTACGGCTTTCCGCACAGCGAAATACTGGTGATACCCCCCGAGGATTTTCGCATCGCCGGAAAAGCAGATAAAATTCTTGATGATGTCGAGCAGCCGTGCTTTGTCGAAGATGCCCTCAATAAAGGTATCAAACTGGGCATACTTCGTGTTCTCATAGCTGCCGTCCTTCGTTTTCCATTCCATGAAACGGTCTTCGTCTGCCGTGATGCTTCCGGCTTTGGAGATGGCGAGGTCGCTCATCACGAGAAATGCGTTATAGATGAACAACGACGGGATCTCGTGCATATAGTTTCGCAACTGCAGGAACGCCTCGGAAGCGTCTGTTTCTTCGCGGCTCGGCGACTTCAACTCGAAGATGACCACAGGCAGACCATTCAGGAACACGATAATGTCCGGGCGCTTTTCGCTGTTCTCTATCATCGTCCACTGGTTGGCGACGGTGAAGGTATTGCGGTCGACGTTCTCGTAGTCCACCAGGTAGACCAGAGCAGCCCGTTGTTCCCCCTTGTCGTAGTAATTGACGGACACGCCGTTTTGGAGGTATTCCATGAACTGGACGTTCTTCTGCAGAAACGTGCCGCCCTCAAAATTGCGTAGCTTATAGACCGCCTCGGTAAGGGCGGCTTCCGGCAATTTGGGGTTGACGTGACGCAGGGCGAGCCGCAGCTCGTCCGCATACAGCGGGTCGGTGTAGTCCCGCGCCAAGTCCGGGGCGTAGGTGTGACCGTACCCCAGCGTGTAGCGGAAAAGATCAATTATAGCATTTTCATAGTTTGCTTCGGTGTATGCCATAAGGGTTATCTCCTTCTATCTATCTAAATTTCGTGCGTTATAAAATATCGGCGTAGTATCTGCCCCTCATTTTGGAGAATGTAACATCAAAGGATAGCTCGCCGGACATCGGGCGGGATAAAAGGGTGTCGCGCAGTTCGGCAAGACGGGCTGTTTCTGCATTGTTAGCCTGTATTTGCAGGAACATCGGGAACATTTCTCGGGGAGGGACTTGCCGGAGGCAGCACCTTGGCGCGGCCCTTCTCCCAGGGGTAGAAAAAATGGCCCTGCGAAATCTCCGCCCTCAAAATCATTTTTCACGATTATAGCACCGGACAACGACACCTTAGGTGGGTTCTGACGGACAAAAAAACTTTTTTTCTGGGCATGGGGAAGGGCGGGGGTGAGGGCGAAGGGCGTCGAAAGGGTGGGACTGGGAGGCGTTTCCCCCCCCATGGCGGGGAAAATTGCAAGAAAGGGAAAAGGGATCCGGAGCTGAGGGTCATGCCCTCTTCGAAATACTCTTTTCTGATATCATGGACCTGGGGCATGGTGAGCATCCTCCATTCCCCCCCTTCGGTGCCTGGATAACACCAAAAGGGGAAGCAGCATGACGAACACATGAAGATGAACAAGAAGGAGAAGAACTTATATGGCAAACGGTAACGCAAAAAAAAACACGACAGCCGACATCGGTTTCGAACAGCAAATCTGGGCGGCGGCGGATATCCTGCGCGGCAACATGGACGCCGCCGAGTATAAGCACGTCGTGCTGGGGCTGATATTCCTCAAGTACATCTCGGACAAGTTCGAGGAGAGGTATCAGGAACTGCTCGCCGAAGATGATGATGTGGAGGACAAGGACGCTTACGTCGAGATGAACGTCTTCTTCGTGCCGCCCGAAGCGCGGTGGAGCGTCATCGCCACCGCCGCCCACACCGAGGAAATCGGCACGGTCATTGACGACGCCATGCGGGCGATTGAAAAAGAGAATAAGCGGCTGAAGGACATCCTGCCCAAGACCTACGCCCGTACCGAATTGGACAAACGCCGCCTTGGGAACGTGGTTGACCTCTTCACCAACATTCAGATGATAGAACACGGCACGGATAAGGATATCCTCGGCCGTACCTATGAATACTGCCTCTCCAGGTTTGCCGAGCAGGAAGGCAAGCGGGCAGGTGAATTCTATACGCCGTCTTGCGTGGTACGGACGCTCGTGGAGGTCTTGCAGCCGTTCCAAGGTCGTGTATATGACCCTTGTTGCGGTTCCGGCGGTATGTTCGTGCAATCTACGAACTTCGTCAAGAACCATGCTGGAAACATTGGGAACCTCTCCGTCTATGGGCAGGACGACAATCCGACCACCCGCAAGATGGCTTTGATGAACCTCGCTATTCGCGGGATAGAAGCCGACCTTGGCGGTAATAACGCCGATACCTTCCGCAACGATTTGCACAAGACGCTGAAAGCCGACTTCATCCTCGCCAATCCTCCGTTCAACCTTAAGGAGTGGAACGACGGCTCGCTGAACGACGACCCGCGGTGGAAATACGGTCTGCCGCCCTCCAGCAATGCCAACTTTGCGTGGCTTCAGCACATGATTCACCACCTCGCGCCGAACGGCAAAATCGGCATGGTGCTGGCCAACGGCTCCATGTCCTCCAACCAATCGGGGGAGGGGGAAATCCGCAAGAAGATCATCGAGGCCGACCTGGTGGACTGCATGGTGGCCATGCCCGGGCAGCTTTTCTACTCTACCCAGATCCCCGTCTGCCTCTGGTTTCTCGCCCGCGACAAGGAGAACACGGGCTTCCGCGACCGACGGGGAGAAACGCTCTTCATCGACGCCCGGAAGATGGGGACGCTGATCGACCGGGTACACCGGGAGCTGACGGACGAGGACATCCGCAGGATCGCCGACACCTACCATGCCTGGCGGGGGAAAGCGGCCGCCGGAGGGTACGAAGACGTCCCCGGCTTCTGCAAGAGCGCCACGCTGGAAGATATCCGGCATCATGGCCACGTGCTCACCCCCGGCCGATACGTCGGCGCAGAGGAGATCGAAGACGACGGCGAGCCCTTCGAGGAGAAGATGGCGCGGCTTACCGCCACCCTGAGAGAACAGACTGAGCAAGCAGAGAAACTTGATCAGATGATCTGGGCCAACTTGGAGGTCATCGGCTATGGCGGGTGAAGCCTTGTTTACATCTATTCCCGCTGGATGGGAGGCCACCACGTTAGGCGATATCCTTAAAAGAGGAGGTGGTCATGTCCAAACAGGTCCCTTCGGGAGCCAGCTTCACGCGTCAGATTACGTTTCCGTGGGAATTCCGTCCATTATGCCCGTTAACATCGGCGAAAGGCGGATAATTGAGGACGGAATCTGCCGAATCACTGAAGCTGATGCCCATCGCTTGAGTCGGCACCGAGTTCGCTCGGGAGATATCATCTACAGTCGTCGCGGCGATGTCGAACGCTGCGCGTTGGTTCGGCCAGAACAGGAAGGCTGGCTCTGCGGTACTGGGTGCTTGCAGGTGCGACTTGGAGATGATCGATTGAATCCAAGGTTTGCATCTTTCTATTTGAGCCACCCGGAAGTGCGAGGATGGATTCTTCGCCATGCGGTCGGTGCCACCATGCCGAACCTGAACACCTCGATCATGCAGGCAATTCCTTTTCTAATACCACCTTCTCTAGAGCAAAAAGCCATCGCCCACATCCTCGGGACGCTCGACGACAAGATCGAACTCAACCGCAGGATGAACCAAACGCTCGAAGAGATGGCCCGCGCCCTTTTCAGGAGCTGGTTCGTCGACTTCGACCCGGTGCGCGCCAAGGCGGAGGGGCGCGAGACAGGCCTCCCGGAGGAAATCGCCGCCCTCTTCCCCGACGAGTTCGAGGACTCCGAACTTGGAGAGATCCCGAAGGGGTGGAAGGTGACACCATTGAGTAATCAGCTAAACATTATTGGTGGTGGTACTCCAAAGACCTCAGTCGCCGAATATTGGAACGGAAACATTCCTTGGTTTTCTGTTACCGATACCCCTGCAGGTAGTGACGTTTTCGTGATAGCTACAGAAAGGACAATAACAGAAGCCGGGTTATTGAACAGTTCCGCCCGACTAGTTTCTAAGGGGACTACGATAATTTCCGCTAGGGGAACTGTTGGAAACTTAGCCATTACTGGTTGTGATATGGCATTTAATCAATCATGCTATGGGCTAAAAGGAATCGACAACACAGGATATTACTACGTTTATTTGCTTGCTTTACTAATGGTTGAACGACTAAAAAACATGGCCCACGGTTCCGTTTTTTCTACCATAACGCGACAAACATTCGAAGCCATTGTACGACCTTTACCTTGCTATACGACGCTCCGAGCTTTTGAGCAGATGGTTTCCCCATTGTTTGGTGCAATTTTGTCCAACGTTGAACAATCCCGCACCTTCGCCTCCATCCGCGACACTCTCCTCCCCAAGCTCATCTCTGGAGAACTCCGGATCGAGGATGCGGAACGGTTCACGGAGGCGAGCGGGGCATGAGCGACGTTTCATTGAGCATGGACGGAGCAGTCCGTCTCGGTTTTTGGATACACCGTAGTAAATGGAGCCACCAGTCCGATGGAATGGAGCCACTGTTCCGATGAAAGAGAGCCACCCTTCCGGAGAGGGAGCGATTATCAGAAGGGGCCCCCGCGGGGCCCCTTCCCTTTGACCTTCGCCGTGAGAAGGGGGCTCCGGTAGGGGCCCCTTTTTTTGCTTGTGCGGTGGAGGTTCTCCAGGGTGACATCGAGGAGTCTTCCCAGGGGAGGAGGATACGTCTGCGGATCGGAAGCGCGCCACACCGCGCGCGAAGGGCCGCGCCGTGTGGCTCCCCTTGTGCGTGGGGATGAAGAGAGCCGGCTGGAAGGTGCGCGCTCCCGGCACCCGCCTTCGTGCGGAGGGATGGATGGATGGTCTGCGGAGGGTGCGGTGTAGGGGCGAGCGTATTTTTCGCCCCTACGGATTTTTCCCTTTTTCGGATGTGGGGAAGAAAGGAGCCGGCTGGAATGTGCGCGCTCCCAGCGTCCAGCTTTCGCGCGTAAGGATGGATGGATGGTCTGCGGAGGGTGCAGTGTAGGTTTTTTCAAAAACGGCACACCTGACGACTCCGGCGGTGGAGATAATCTGATGAATGTGGCGGTCTTTTGTAGGGGCGAAAAATTTTTCGCCCCTACGGATTTTCCCCTTTTTCGGATGTGGGGATGAAAGGAGCCAGCTGGAAGCCGACGCTCCCGGCACCCGCTTTCCCGTGTGGAGGGATGGATGGATGGTCTGCGGAGGGTGCGGTGTAGGGGCGAGCGTATTTTTCGCCCCTACGGATTTTTCCCTTTTTCGGATGTGGGGAAGAAAGGAGCCGGCTGGAAGGTGCGCGCTCCCAGCGCTTTTCCGTGTGAAGGAGCCCCCCGGAAGTTTCTCGCCCCTAGGCCTTTCGGGCCACCATCTCGATCTCCACCCGGGCCCCCAGGGGAAGTTCCGCCACCGCCACCGTGGTGCGCGCCGGATAGGGGGGGGTGAACCGGGTGCGGTACACGTCGTTCATGGCGGCGAAGTCCTTCATGGTGGTGAGGTACACGTTGCACTTCACCACATGATCCAAAGAAAGTCCCGCGTCCTGGAGCACCGCCTCAAGATTGTCGAAGGCCCGGCCGGTCTGGACTCCGATGTCCCCCTCCACCAAACGCTGGGTGGCGGGGTCGATGGGGGTCTGCCCCGAAAGGAAGAGCAGATCTCCTTCCCACACCGCCGAAGAGTACGGCCCCACAGCTTTGGGGGCTTTTTCGCTGACCACCGCGCGACGCATAGACATCCCTCCTGAGGATTGGCAATAATAAACCGCGATTATGGTGAACATTTCCACCACAGATCTATCTTAACACCCGCAAGAACTCGTCACAAGGGGCCCGGGTGACGAAGCGCCGGGGGCAACAAAAAAACCGGAGGGGAAGATCCCCTCCGGCCGGAGAACAGCGATCAGATCAGTAGCCCACGGGCACTCCCAGACGCCGGGAGTCCGCTCCTCCGTCCATCATGTTCTTCCCCGCGTGGAAAAGGATCCCCTGGGCGGTGCCGAAGTAGCCGCTCTTGTCCTTCTCTTCCACTTCATGCCCCAGGAGCTGGAGATAGGCCACCGTCCCCGCGCTCATGCCCTTTTCGTACATGAGATGTCCCGCCTTGCCGCCGGAAACGGTGTTGAAAATCCGCACCTGCTCGATGGCGTCGTCCATGGTCATGCCGAAGTCCACGGTGTTCATGATGATCTGGGCCACGGCGGAGATGATGCGGGTGGCTCCCGCGGCGCCGAGGGTCATGAAGGGGCGCCCCGAGGGGTCGATGACCAGGGTGGGGGACATGGAGGACAGGGGACGTTTGCCGGGTTCCGGAGCGTTGACGCTCTCGGGGTTGGTGGAAAAGTCGTCCATCTCGTCGTTGAGCATGAAACCGTACTCCGGCACGAAGACCGCGCTGCCGAAGAAGTAGTTGATGGTGTTCGTGGAGGCCACGATGTTCCCCTGGGCGTCCGCCACGGAGAAATGGCTGGTGGAAATCCGCTCCTGGGGATCCCCGCCGAGATAGGAGACGGTTTTCTCCTCCGCGAAGGGTTTGGGGTCGTCGGCCTTGACGTCCTTCATGACGGACTTCATGTCGATCTTGTCCGCGAGCTTCTTGGCGTAGGCCTTGGACGAAAGCCCCGAAAGGGGCACGTCCACAAAAGCCGTATCGGCCATGTAGGCTCCCCGGTCGGCGTAGACCATCTTCAGGGCCTCGGCGAGGACGTGAAGGGTCTTGGCGTCATTGGGCCCCATCTGCTTCACGGGGAAGTTCTCCATGATGTTCAGGACCTGGATGATGTGGGTGCCGCCGCTGGATGCGGGGGGCACGGAGAAGATCGAATAGCCCCGGTAGGTGCCGGACACGGGCTTGCGCACTTCCATCTTGTAGTTCCGCAAATCGTCCAGGGTCATGGCGCCGCCGGCCTTGTTCACCGCCGCCACCACCGCTTCGCCCAGAGGGCCGCCGTAGAGCACGCCGGGGCCCTTTTTCGCAATGAGACGGAAGGTCTTGGCGAGAGCGGGCTGCTTGAGGAGTTTCCCCGCCGCCAGGGGCAGCCCTTCGTCCAGGAAGGGCAGGGTGGCGGGATCGTTGTACGCCATCAGGCGTTCCAGCTCATCCTGAATGATCCCCGTCTGCATGGGGTGCACGGCGAAGCCCTCCTCCGCCAGCCGGATGGCGGGGGCCGCCACCTGGGCGAAGGTCATGGTGCCGTACTTCTCCAGGGCGGTCCACATGCCCTTGAGCCATCCCGGCACCCCCACGGATTTGCCGCCGGAAATGGACCACTTTTCCGTCTTGGCCTGCTCCGAGGCGAAGAGATCCTTGGTGGCAGACCCCGGCGCCGTTTCCCGGTAGTCCAGCACCACCACCTCGCCGGTTTCCGCGAGGCGGATGGTCATGAACCCCCCGCCCCCGATGCCCGAGGCGTTGGGTTCCACCACGTTGAGCGCCAGAGCGGTGGCCACCGCCGCGTCCACCGCGTTGCCCCCCAGGGTGAGGATTTCCGCCCCCGCCCGGGAGGCCAGCCGGTGCGCCGACGACACCATGCCGTGCTCCGCCCAGATGTCCTCCGCCAAAGCGCTTCCCGGCAGAGCCCACGCCAGCACGCCCACCAACACCATGACCCACACTTTCCGCATCCTTCTCTCCTCCTTACCGTACCGTCCGCGCCGCATGAGCTCCTCAGCGGCTCCCATGATCCCGGGAGAGGGGACTCAGGAACGCCCCTACCCCCCGGGCCAGAAGTTCCTCAAATCCAGGAACTTCCTCCATCACCACCGTCTTCTCGGGATAGAGCAGCCCGAGATTCTCCAGAAAGCTCTTCACTGCGGCGGTGTGCCGCGCCACCCGCAGGTCCAGCGTCTGGTCCCCGCTGTAGTTGATGAAGAGGCGCCCGAGCTCCATGGCCCGGGCATAGCACTTGTCCCGCCCCGAAAGCACCAGGGCCTCGTCCGTTCTTCCCCGAAGGCGTCCCTGACTGGGGTTCGCCGTTTCCATGAGCACCGCCAGCGTCTCGGTGGCGTCCCCCCATTCCCGGTGGGTGAGCCCCCGGAGATTTTTCGGCGACGGTTCGATGCGGATGGCAATGCTCAACCCCTCCAGCTCCATGGCCACCATGGCGGCGAGTTCCTGGGCCCGTTCGTGGGCCACCACGGCGTTCACCACGGGGTACTCCGGCGAAGCCTCGTGAAGATCGAAGGCCAGATCCACCTTCTCCTCCTGGAGCAGGCGCCGGAGGGCGTAGGCCACCTGGAGGGTGAGGGGCCCCTGGGGCGTTCCCGGATGGGCCCGGTTGAGATTGCTGCGCTCCCGTCCCGAAAGCTGCTGCCCCGACTGGGGGTGCAGATAGACATCGGGATCGGGCCACTGGTCCACGGGGTTGGTGGCCCGGGATCCGTAACGGAAGACCCGGAAGGAGCCGTCGGCGCAGCGCAACGAAAAGCTCTGGGGAGCCCCCTCCTGGGGGTCGTTGCAGGTGAAGGCCGAACGGTTGGCGAAGGGAATCACGATCAACCGCCCCCGGTTTATGCGGGCGCGCTCCAGGAGCACCACCGCCGTGAGGGTCCCCGCGGGCTCGTTGGGGTGGGTGCCCCCCATGACCAGCACCGTGCCTCCGGGCTCCGATCCCCGCTGGATGTAGACCGGCGTGTCCCCCGGAGTGTCCCGCAAGGGGGCGAACCACTCGGAGAGCATGTGGCGCTCGAAGCCCGGAGCGGGCACCAGGGGATCCAGCGTGTGCATGGCGGAGAAGCTCTTGCCCGTCACCAGCGCCACGACTCCGGAGAGGAGCACCAGCACGAGGGCCGACAGGGGGGTGCCGGAGAGTTTTTTGAACATGGGCTCCCCTCCCTACTTCACCAAAAGAATGCGCAGGATCAGGGGAACCAGCACCAGCACCCCCGTGACCTGCTTCCAGAAATCGCGCTCCCGGAACATGGCGTGCCCCACCAGCAGCAGCACCAAGAGGGCAATGCCCCGATAGATCGTCATCATCATCATGGCGGGCCTCCTAGTACAGCACGGCGGCCAGGGCTTTGGCGCCGGCGATAATGGCCACGCCCCACGCCGCCGTGAGAATCCCCGGCACGACGCAGAAGCGCAGCACCCGGAAGTAGTTGCTTTCCCCCACCACCTGGGCGGCGAAGATCCCCGCCAGCGCCGTGGGGGGCATGAGATCCCCCAGACCGGCGATGAGGCTCAGGGCGGAGGCCACGAGGATCTCGTTCCGTCCCAGCAGGGCCAGCAAAAAGGGCACCCCCAGCACGGAAGCCGCTCCGAAGGCGGAGACCGCCCCGAAGAGGGGCAACGAGAGGGCGATGGAGACATAGAGCGCCGCGGCGGGGATCGCCAGGGCGGAGACCACCACGAAGCCCCGAACGCCCGTGAGGGTCATGATCTGGATGAACATCCCCACCCCCATGAGGATTCCCATGACGGGAAGGGCGTCGCGCACCGCGTCACAGGCCGTTTCCCAGGGGTTCCACCGCTCTCCGGAAAAGAGCGCCGCCCCGGCGGCGAGGAGAAAATCCAGGGGCATCCCCAGGGGGGGCCAGAACTGGGGGAAAAACTGCTCTCCCGAGAGCAGGACCACGAGGAGAAGCAGGGGAAAAAATCTCCGGAAGGTGAGGGGGCGGCGTTCCATGCGCTCCAGCTCCGCCTCCAGAGCGGGGAGGTCCTGCCCCCCCCGCCGCAGAGAGGGAAAGAGCAGCATAAGCGCCGTCACCGCCGCCAGCGGCACGGTGCAGATCAAGAGAGGCACGGCGAAACCCACGTAGGGCATGTCGATCCCTCCGCCGATGATCATGGCGGGAAGGTTCACCGGAGGGGCGATCATGCCGTAGATGGCCCCCATGGCCACGGCGGCGGCGGTCTTGAGGGGCGGCACCCCCAGACGGATGAGCACCGGCGACACCAGGGCCCCCGAGGTGAGCACCGCGGCGGTGGAAGATCCGGTGATCATGCCGGGAAACATGATGAGCCCCATGAGGCCAAAGCTCAAGAGCAGGGGAAAGTTCCGAAAACGGCGGATGAGCCACGCGGCGAGTCCCTCCAGCAAGCCGATGCGCTCAAGGGACTTCATGAATATCATGGCGGAGGCGATGATGAGGATGGTGTCCAGATAGCCGAAGGTCCCCTCCACCAGATGGCGGAGGGGAAAACCCTCTCCGGCGGCCAGGGCCCCCGCCACCGCCGCCAGGGACATGGCCACGGCGATGGGAAGCTTCAGGGCGAAGGCGCCGAAGACAAAGGTGCCGATCATCACCAGGGTGAGGGCCCCCTCGGGCCAGAACCACTCCATGATCTCAGGTTACGGCATGACGTGCCAGCGCTTCAGGACATCCCCCAGGGGACCCTGGGCCGCCGAGACGCTGGCCACTTCCACCAGAGGCGTGGTGCCGGCGAGTTTGGTGAAAAGGCCGTCGGCGTTGGCCCCCTGCACGAGGATGATTTCTTCGGCGTAGGGCACGGCGGTCTGGATGAAGGCATCGCTGAGAGATCCCCGGCGTCCCTCTCCCCCCACGTGCATCACCAGGATGTGGAGCCCTTTGCCCTTCGCCGCCTCCAGCAGGCTCACCGTCCGGGCCTTTTCGTCCTCGGCGTTGATGCCCGCCGCCCCAAGGCCCTTGGTGCTCCCCCCCACCACGGCGATGAGGACCTTCTCCGCCCCCAGGGCCTCGGCCTTGAGCAACGGTTCGTAGACGGCCTCCACCCCCAGGCGCTTCAGGAGCACCTTCACCATGACCGCATCGGGGCTCTGGCCGACGGTGGTCAGGGCGATATCGGCGGCCCAGGCGCCCCCCGCCAGCAAGAGCAGCACCACGACACTCCACCACAACACTATTTTTTTCATCTAAAAACCCTCCTTTGAGATCAAGGTTCCCCGGGCTCGATGCGCACCGCGCGTCCCAGAGTTGCCATGATATGTCCTAGGGTACCCGTGTTGGAGAAAAGATGCAAGACGTTTCCCTCCGCCGCCGGGGCCCCCCCCCGGAAAAACGCGAGGGGCCTCCAGCGTGGAGGCCCCTCGCGTTTCACGTCCTTCAAAAACTATCCCACGATTTCCCCTTCCGCCACGTCCTCCTCCGGGGCCTCCGGAGGATTTTCGTGCCGCAGGGCCAAGCGCCCTTCGTGGAGCACCACGGTGATCGCCGCCCCGTCCCGGAGGTCCCCCCGAACCAGCTCCCGGGCCAGGGGCGTTTCCAGCTCCCGGGCGAGGAAACGCTTCAGGGGCCGGGCGCCGTAGACGGGGTCGTAGGCCTCCCGGGCGACGAACTTCACCACTTCGGGGGTGAGCTCCAGGGTCATGCGCCGATCTTCCAGGCGCCGCCGGAGGTCGGCGGTGAGGAGCTCCACGATGCGTTCGATCTCCGCCAGCTGGAGGGGCTTGAAGAGCACCGTGTCGTCCAGCCGGTTGAGAAACTCCGGGCGGAAGTGGCGCCGCAGCTCGCCCCACACCGTCTTGCGCACGCCTTCGGGGATCTCTCCCGTGGCGGTGATCCCCTCCATGAGCGCTCCCGCGCCGATGTTGCTCGTGAGGATGAGCACCGTGTTCTTGAAGTTCACCGTACGCCCGTGGCTGTCCGTCACCCGGCCGTCGTCCAGAATCTGGAGCAACACGTTGAAGACATCGGGGTGGGCCTTTTCCACCTCGTCAAAGAGCAGCACGCTGTAGGGCTTGCGGCGCACCGCCTCGGTGAGCTGCCCCCCCTCGTCGTACCCCACGTACCCCGGAGGGGCCCCCAGCAGGCGGGACACGGTGTGTTTCTCCATGTACTCCGACATGTCGATGCGCACCATGTTTTCCTCGCTGTCGAAGAGCGCGGCGGCCAGGGCCTTGGCGAGCTCGGTCTTGCCCACCCCCGTGGGGCCGAGGAAGAGAAAGGAGCCGATGGGGCGCCGGGGGTCCTTGATCCCCGCCCGGGCCCGGAGCACCGCGTCCGCCACGGCGTCCACCGCCTCGTTCTGCCCCACCACCCGCTGGTGGAGCACCTCCCCCAGGCGCAGCAGCTTTTCCCGCTCCCCCTCCACCAGCCGGGCCACGGGAATGCCAGTCCACCGGCTCACGATGGCGGCGATCTCTTCTTCGGTGACCTCCTGGCGGAGCAGGCGGGCCTCCCCCTGGTGCTCCGTCATGCGGGCCTCTTCCCCCCGAAGCCGCCGCTCCAGCTCAGGGAGCTTGCCGTGGCGCAACTCCGCCGCTCGGTTAAGGTCGTAGGACCTTTCCGCCCGTTCCGCCTCGGCCCGGGTCTGTTCCAATTCGCTCCGCAGGGCCTGCACCCGGCCGATGGACTGCTTTTCCACCTCGTACTGGGCCCGGAGGGCGTCCGCCCGGGACCTCGCCTCGGCGAGCTCCTTCCGGAGGGCGGCGCATCGGTCGCAGCTCGCCCGGTCCGTCTCCTTGGCCAGGGCCGCCTCCTCGATCTCCAGCTGCATCACCCGGCGGGCCACGCTGTCCAGCTCCGCCGGCAGGGAGTCGATCTCCGTGCGGATGGAGGCGCAGGCCTCGTCCACCAGATCGATGGCCTTGTCCGGCAGAAAGCGGTCG
>Ga0208940_1002401_pt1 | contig 17371 bp, 17 predicted proteins | sample AD_JPNNA6_MetaG_FD_184445 | JGI IMG/M metagenome (GOLD analysis project Ga0208940, IMG submission 184445) | Active sludge microbial communities of municipal wastewater-treating anaerobic digesters from Japan - AD_JPNNA6_MetaG (SPAdes) (version 2) | ecosystem: Engineered > Bioreactor > Anaerobic... | reverse complement strand
CGTGCCGCCATGTCGTCCAATTCCCGATTCCCAGCCAGATAGGGATACTCGGAACATCTCTCTCGTTATGACATTTCTTTGGCCCAAAAGACGTCAAAAAAATAGACATTGCTACTGTCTGTTGACACATGTCGAAGAAAAATTTGCCTTCACCCGTTTATCTTGCCCTCCTGCGACCGGCGCCTGCCACCCTCCGAGAAATTTTAATCATAAACTTAATTACTTACAAATAATCACCGCGCTTTCTTTGCCCCATACGTCTTCATAAACACGTCGCCCCTATTCATCATGATGGACATTATCCACGTCCCGTTCAGGAATGACAATACCACAGGCTGGTCACAGGACAGGCCGTCACCCTTGACGAGAGCCCCAGAGATGTTTAGAATGGCTTGGCTATACCATCACTCGCTTGGATCGGGCTTCAAAAGGTCGCCAGACTGCCTGTCATCCGGCGGAAGGGAGCAACGCATGTACGCTATTGTGGAAACAGGGGGCAAGCAGTATCGAGTGGAGGAGGGGACAGTTCTCAAGGTGGAACGGGTGCCCTTCGCCGAGGGGACGGGTTTTTCCATTGACCGGGTCTTGCTTGTGGCTAAGGAAGAGGGCGTGACCGTAGGAAGTCCCTTCGTGGAAGGAGTCCAGGTCCGGGCCACGGTGCTCTCGCACGGCAAGGCGGATAAGGTTTATATTTTTCACTACAGGAGAAAGAAAAACTACCGTCGCTTCCGGGGACATCGGCAGCCCTTTTCTGAGATAAGAATCGAAAGCATCGCCCTCTAGCGAGTGTTGCGGGGAGTGATCCATTTTTCCGTTTTCTTTAGCAGGGGCAATCCCACAGCCTTGGTAGCCGAAGGGCATGCGGGGTTCGGCGAGGCGGGAAGCGACATCGTCTGCGCCGCCGTGTCTACGTTACTACAAAGCCTAGTGGTGGGCGCGGAGGATGTTTTGGCCCTGAGGGATGTCTCGGTGACATCGGATGGTGAGCATGGTTTTTTTTCGATCTCCTGGCCCGAAGACCTGATCCGGGGGACCCCTTGCTGGGGAGTTCTTATTCGAACGGCGCTAGAAAGCCTTAAGATAATCGAATCTCAATATGGAGATTTTTTTCGCATTTCGGAGGTGCATGAAAGTCATGAGAGTATTTGATCTGCAACTCCTGGCCCACAAGAAGGGACAGGGAAGCAGCACGAACGGGCGGGACTCTCAGCCAAAGATGCTTGGGGTGAAGCGCCAGGATGGGCAGTTTGTTCTTGCGGGAAACATCCTGGTGAGACAGCGGGGAACTAAAATCCGCCCAGGACTCCACGTGGGACGGGGAAGGGATGACACTCTTTTCGCTCTTGAGACAGGGCTGGTTCGGTTTGAAACCAAAGCAGGACACAAGTTCGTCCGCATTGAAGTGGTCGCTGCGGAGGCGTGAGCCGTAGCTTACGGGTGCCATCCAGGGGGCCTTTGGCGGGCCCCCTTTTGTTTGATTTTTCGTGATCGATAAGCCTCTCGCGCCATCTTCCTGAGCCCTTATTCCGCACGGCTGGCGGTGGCGATAGACCAAGTGATACGGATCTACTCCCCGGCCAAGAAGGGGGTCCTAAGCCCCTTTCGCCGCCGTCCCTCTATCCCTCGCCTTTCCCTGTAGCAAAGGGATCCTTCCCAGAGATACTTCTCCCCGGGAAGCGGAGACCACCGATGGGAAGGGACTTCAGGGTTACTTCGACGGAACGGCCGCCGCCACCCGGCGTCGAAATATTAGGGAGAGGCGTTCCAAAAAACGAGAAACGGAGTCCATTCATGCAATTTATCGACGAAGCGCAACTATCGGTCAGGGCTGGACAGGGGGGCGACGGATGCTTGAGCTTCCGTCGGGAGAAGTACATTCCCCGAGGGGGTCCAGACGGAGGAAATGGGGGACACGGGGGGAGCGTTTTCATTGAGGCCAGCCCCGCGTTACATACGCTGGCGGATTTCGAGTATCAACGTCACTATCGCGCCGAAGACGGAGATCACGGCCGGGGGAAAAATCAGCACGGCCGCCGGGGGGATGATTGCGTCATCCATGTACCCTGCGGCACCGTCATTTATGACCGTCGGTCGGAAACCCCTCTGGCGGACCTCGTGGAGCCGGGGGATCGTCTTTTAGTCGCCCGAGGAGGGCGCGGAGGGCGCGGAAACGCCCATTTTGCCAACGCCGTCCGCAAGGCTCCTCGCTTCGCCGAAAGGGGGGGCGTCGGCGTGGAGGTAGAGCTACGTTGCGAGCTGAAGCTCATTGCCGACGTGGGATTGGTGGGTATGCCCAACGCAGGAAAGTCCAGTTTGCTGGCCGCCATGTCCAATGCCCAACCCAAGATCGCATCCTATCCTTTTACGACGCTTTCTCCAAATTTGGGCATAGTGTCGGTGGATGACGACCGCATTGTCTTGGCGGATATCCCCGGGCTTATCGAAGGAGCCCACGACAACTGCGGTCTCGGCTTGGCTTTTCTTCGCCATGTGGAGCGGACCCGGCTGCTCCTGTACGTCATCGATGTCAGTAGCGGCGATCCGAAGGAATGGCGTAGCCAGTGGGACATACTTCGCCGAGAATTCGCTGCTTACGACCCATCTCTCTTGGAACGGCCCCACATGGTCTTGGGAAACAAGATCGACTTGACCTCCGATCGATCTCTTCTGGAGGAGGGCTTTTTTGAGATATTCCGTGCCACCGGGACCCAGGCCTTTCTTGTGAGCGCCCTTTCCGGAGAGGGGGTCGACGCCCTGCTCCATGCAGTCATCGCCTTTGTACGCCATCACCCCCGCCCCCGGGGACAGACCCGCTTTTTCTCCTCCGCAGACTCCTTGAATGAAGGCATCCCTTACAGCCTGGAAGTGGTGCGCCTTCCCGGAAGAGACGGGTTCCGCCTCCTGCACCCTCACTTGGAACGGGCCGTGCGCCGCTTTGATTTCAATCAGGATGAGGCGGTCCATCGCTTTAACAACCTTTTGCGCAAATACCGAGCGGAACAAGCCCTGGCAGCGTCGGGAGCAAAGGAAGGGGATACCGTGTGGATCGGCGACACGGGGTTCAATTTCGAACCCGAGAGGGCAAAGTCCGACGCCCGCCCTTATGACTCTTCCAAAAAAGATGACAGAGAACCGGGCGATGACGGTGAGGAAAGACTTTCCGTATAGCGGGACGGCGGAGCTCTTCCCTTCCGAACTACATGTCCCCTTGTGAGCGTGGACATGGTTCATGGAGCTCCGAGTCCCCTCAAGGGCCTGCAGCGAATCGGCATCATGGGGGGGACCTTCGATCCCATCCATTACGGTCACCTTTTAGCGGCGGAAGAGGCCTTTTCTTCTCTGGGGTTAGACCGCGTCATCTTTGTTCCCACAGGAGAGTCTCCCCACAAGAGGCACCGCCAGGTTTCCACGGCGGAGGACCGCTACGCCATGGTGCTTCTGGCCACGCTCGACAATTTCCACTTCTCCCTTTCCCGGGTGGAGATTGACCGGGGGGGAGCCAGCCACACGGTGGACACTCTGCGTGAAATGCGCCATTGGTTTAGTCCTTCTCATGCGGAGTTTTTCTTTATCACAGGAATGGATGCAGTCCTTCAACTCGATACGTGGAAAAACCCCGAGCTCTTGCCGGGACTTTGCCATATCGTCGCTGTGGGACGGCCGGGGTTTGATGCCTCTGATCTTTTAAATCTCTCATCTTCACTCACAAAAAGCATTGTTTTTCTTGAAATCCCTCTCCTGGCCATATCTAGCACGGAAATTCGTTCGCGCATTGCCGCCAAAAAGAGCATTCGTTATTTGGTGCCATCCGCCGTAGAGAACTATATTATCAAGAAAAAACTCTATGGATACGCGGGAGCGTGATGGGGTGAACAAGGCAAGATTTTTCCTTTTACTGCTGGTGGCGCTCCTCGCAGGAGGAGCGGGGGTTGCCATGCGCCTTCGCCACGTGGTCACCCCTCACAGTGGAGACATTCGCGAGAACTTCCAGTACGACACCGCTTCGGGGGCCATCAACATTTTGCTGATCGGCGTCGACGAGACCGACCAGTCCCATCGCGCCGATTCCCTTGCCGTGGTCCGTATCAACGTCGATTCTCGCCACATCAGGATCATGTCCGTCCCGAGGGACACCCGCGTACAGATCCCCGGCCACGGATGGCAGAAGATAAACCACGCCTTTGCTTTCGGAGGGGTGGAACTAGTTCAGAAGACCATCGTCAATTTCCTTGGCATCCCCCTCGATTACTTTGTCGTCGTAAATTATGACTCCTTCCCTCGCCTCGTCAACCTGGTGGGAGGGGTGGACCTTTTCGTGGAAAAAAACATGAAATACCGCGATCGCTCCGGAGGCCTATATATCGACATCGCGGCGGGAAACCAGCACATGGACGGACAAACGGCTCTACATTACGTACGGTTCAGGCACGACGCCCTGGGAGATATTGGCCGCGTGCAGAGACAGCAGAAATTTCTCGTGGCCCTATTAAAACGTATCAAGGAGCCCCGCATGTTGTCCCGATTGCCCGAGCTGGCCCAAGAGGTCGTGGGGATGGTGGATACCAACTTGACGGTCTCCCAGGCGGTACAGTTAGCGGCTTACCTCAAGGATCTCTCTTCAGGGGATCGGCTGAAATTTTCAACCCTTCCCGGAAGTCCCGCTTACATCGCTGGCATCAGTTACTGGCTCCCAAACCTTGCCCAGGCTTCACTATTTTTCTCCGAAGAAGAGCGCAGTGGGGACATAACATCTCCGGACCGGTCGTCTCCTTCCGACTTGGAAATCTCCGGAGGGGAACTCTCCGCCGCCTCCACAGACTCATCTTTGCGATCTTCCGATACACCTTTGATGGCATCATCAAAAGATGGTGATGCGCTCGGAAAAATCCAACGCCCCGTGGCGGTCTTAAACGGCAACGGAGGAAAAGGGCTGAGCCATAGTTTCTCTAAGAGGCTTCAAGAACTGGGCGTCGACGTCACTTACGTAGGGAACGCCAAGCATTTCGACTACCACACGAGCAACGTTCTCTACCCAGAGGGCGCGCCCCGCGAAGTAGTTCAGACCGCCAAAGCCCTGGCCGAAATGTGCGGCATTTCTCAAAAAATGGTAAAAGCAAATAGAAAGAGCACCTATATCACGCTGATAATAGGACACGATTATAAAGAAATATTAAAAAAAATAGGAGGAACGTATCCGTAAGAGATCATGCCACAGCAGGAATTCTCCATCACCCTGCGCCACGCTCCACCAAGGACGGAAATTCTCCGAGGAACGCGCCTAATATAGAATGACAACATAAATCATCGGATGATCTCTGGCACAACCTCTGGTGTTGAGATATAGAAAAGGAGACCACATAAGGATGGATCAGACTTTGGATAACTTCGAAGATGTATCTCCGTTGGTAAAGGCCCTGGAAGAAAAGCACGCCGAGGAGATCTTGGCGCTGGATCTTCGCCGGAATACGACCATAGCGGACTTTTTCGTTCTCGCCACCGCCAACTCCACCACCCACCTCCAGACGCTTCAGGACGCCGTAGAAGAAGCCTTTGAGCGTCAATCCATCTCTTACCGCCGAGAGGGGGATGAGAGCACCAAGTGGCGGGTAGTGGACGGGGGAGACGTGGTCGTGCACCTGTTCAGCCGGGGAGGGCGAGATTTTTACCGTCTGGAGCGTATCTGGGGCGATGTGCCCTCGAAGCGCTTCGACTCTTTCTCTCAAGATCCTTCGTAGCTCCCAAGATAAAACCATAAAAAACGCCTGATATCGGGCAACGGCCAAGGGGAAAATCTACGGCCACGACGGGGACAACTTCTACCATGTCTCAGGTGATTTTTGCCGCGCCGTAGCGGCCTCTGTCTCGATATTTTTACAACATTTACAACAAAGGTCCCCGAGAGCACCCTTAGGCATTCTCCCAATTCTCCGGGCCCGTCTTATTCCGGAGTTCCGCCTTGTCTTATCCCTTGTGGGGGAGGTCGGGGTCGCGCGATGTCCTATAATGTATCTTATGTTGCTTACAGGGGCGCCCCCGGCCCTGTAACCACCAGATCCGGAGGGCGCCCCGAGACCGTTGACGTTATTTTTTTACAGATGCCGCTACTATGCCCATCAAGGACGCCACCTTGATCGAGGCCCCGCCCACGAGAAAACCGTCCACGTCCTGCTGGGCCACGAGGCCAGCGGCGTTTTCCGGTTTGACGCTGCCACCATAGAGGATGCGCAGGGCTTCGGCGGCTTCGGCGCCGCAGCAAGTGGCCGCCAGCTCCCGAATGAAACGACAGGCCTCCTGGGCATCGTCCTCGCTGGCCACTTTGCCCGTGCCGATAGCCCATACGGGCTCATAGGCCACCACAAAATGGTCCCGAACATCCTCCGGAGCCATCTGGGGCAAGACGGCCCGGATCTGACGCTCCAACACCGCAAGGGTCCGGTTTCCCTCGCGCTCCTCGAGAAGTTCCCCCACACATAGAATGGGGACCATGCCAGAATCCTTTACGGCCTTGATCTTTTTCATAACAAGCTCATCCGTCTCCCCGAAGATGTGGCGCCGCTCGCTATGTCCTATAATAACATAATGGCATCCCATTTCGGCGAGCATGGGAGCGCCGATCTCCCCCGTAAAGGCTCCCTGGGGTTCTTCGTGGCAATTTTGGGCCCCCAGGGTGACCGGCATCCCTTCCAGGGCCTGGCGCACCGGGGCGATGCTCACAAAAGGGGGCATGAGGGCCAGCTCTATCTGCCCCGCACGCACCCGTCGCCCCGCTCCTTCCTCCCCCATAAGGACCGTACGCAGCTCTTCTCCGAAAGCCTTGGCTGCCGCAGGAGCCAGGTTCATCTTCCAGTTGCCCGCACAAAGGATTTTTCTCATAAAAATCACCCTTTTCATGTGTTGTGGCCGTGGCTTTTCGTCCCGCAGGGTCCCCCCGGGCCTGAGGGCTCTCCGCCATCGTTATCAAAATAAAAATGATTCCCCCCGGACGACATCTTAAATTCAGCAATAGAGCCCCCGGATGGGACCTTAGGAGGCACAACGGGGCCCCCTAGTGGGGAGTCGCCCCCTTACCATCAACAAAGCGAAAAAGAGGGCGCCCACCCCTCGGGGCGCCCCGACGGGGTCTTCGCCTTTGTTTTGTAAGGAAGGAGAGAAAGGAACTCCGGAAGCGACGTCCCTCGTCTACGCAGCCAAACGGACTAAATATGGGAGGAAGATCGCTCTTCCTCCCATGGCATGGGGTTGACGAGAAGAAATGGGGTCTACTCCGGATCCAAGAGCGGTTCTACCCCCGGTAGAGGGAGTCCTTCAAAAAATTCCAGGCTCGCGCCTCCTCCGGTGGAGACATGGCTCACGCCCTTTTCGAGGCCAAACTGGGCGATGGCCGCCGCGCTGTCTCCTCCTCCCACCACCGTGAGGGCCCCTCGGGCCGTGGCTTCCACCATGGCCCGGGCTATTTTTTGCGATCCTTCGACAAAGGCCGGGATCTCAAAGACTCCCATGGGGCCGTTCCAAAGGACGGTCTGAGCACTCTTCAAGGCCTGGGCAAAGCGATCCGCCGTACGGGGGCCTATATCAAGCCCCATCTGCCCCTCCGGCATGGCGTCGGTGGATACCACCGCCCCAAGAACGCCGTCTTTGAGCTCCGGGGCCACCACGGCGTCTTCCGGAAGCAGGAGGTCGATGCCTTTTTCCCGGGCCCGGTCGAGCATTTCCCGGGCAAAATCGAGTTTTTCCGTCTCGCAGAGGGATTTGCCGATCTCTTTTCCCTGGGCTTTCAGGAAGGTGAAGGCCATCCCCCCCCCCACCAAGATGGAGTCCACGTGTCCCAGCATATTTTCTATGACGCCGATCTTGTCCGACACCTTGGCTCCACCGAGGATGAGCACAAAGGGGTGTTTGGGATGGTCCCGCACCGTCCCCAGGGCCTCGAGCTCTTTCCTCATGAGTTCGCCCGCGAAGGCTGGCAAGAGGTCCGCCACGCCCCGGGTGGAGGCGTGGGCCCGATGGGCCGCGCTGAAGGCATCCATGACGAAGATGTCAAAGGGAGCCGCCAATTCTTTCGCGAAGATCGCGTCGTTTCTCTCTTCCTCCGGGTAAAATCGGACGTTCTCGAGCATCAGCAGGGCCCCCTCGGGGATCGACGCCAGGGCTCGAGATACTTCCGGCCCTACGCAGTCGTCCACCATGGACACGGGCCACCCCGACAGCTTCTCCAGGGCTTTCGCCACAGGAGACAACGAATACTCCATGTTACGAGTTCCCTTGGGCCGGCCTAGGTGGGAAACCAGCCCCACCCGGGCGCCTCCGTCTCTAAGGGCCTTAAGGGTGGCCAGGTGAGCACAAATCCGAGTAGTGTCCGTTACCTGCCCCTTTTGCATGGGGACGTTGAAGTCCACCCGCACCAGGACGCTCTTGCCACGCACGTCTTCGGGGCTAAAAAGGCGCAACTTCATGTCCTAGAGCCCCTTCTTGATCAACAGATCCACCAGGTCCAGAACCCGGTTGCTGTACCCCCATTCGTTGTCGTACCACGAGAAGACCTTGACAGAGTTTTCGATGGCAATGGTATGCATGGGGGCAAAAAGCGACGAATGGGGATCCCCCACGAAGTCCATGGACACGAGGTCCTCTTCCTCGTAGGCCAAAATTCCCTTCATGGGTCCTTCAGCCGCCGCTTTCATGGCGGCGTTCACCTGATCCGCCGTCACCGAGCACTTCAGCTCGGCCACCAGGTCCACCATGGATACCACCGGCGTGGGAACCCTCAGGGCGATGCCGTTCATCTTCCCTTTCAATTCCGGCAGAACCTTACCTATGGCCTTGGCCGCCCCCGTGGTGCTGGGGACGATGGAAAGGGCCGCCGCCCTCCCCCGGCTCTTGCTCTTATGGGGAAAGTCCAAGATGGTCTGGTCATTGGTATAGGCGTGGGTGGTGGTCATGAGCCCCCGGACAATGCCGAAGTTATCCTGAAGCACCTTGGCCACCGGCGCCAGGCAGTTCGTGGTGCAAGAGGCGTTGGAGATGATGCGATGTTTGGCGGGGTCGTACATGTCGTCGTTCACGCCGATGACGATGGTGGTGTCCTCGTTGGAGGCCGGAGCGGAGATGATCACTTTCTTGGCTCCCGCATCCAGATGGGCCTTGGCCTTTTCGCCATCCGTGAAACGCCCCGTGGACTCCACCACCACGTCCACTCCAAGTTTTTTCCAGGGGAGGTTCGCCGGGTCCTTTTCCGCCAATACCTCCACCCGGCGGCCATCGACGACCACAGCTCCTCCGTCGGCGCGGACTTCCCCAGGGAATCTCCGGTATACGGAGTCGTACTTGAAAAGATACGCGAGGCTCTCTGGGCTAGCCAAATCGTTGACCGCCACCACGTCAAAGAGATGCTTTTCGGGGGCAAGCAACAGCGACCGAAGAACCAGCCGACCTATACGACCAAAACCGTTAATTCCCACCTTAACTCTTTCGCCCATGGTACATTCTCCTCTCCTGTCCTTTAGGATCATCATCCCTCCGGCACCCCGCACGCCGGGTATACCTTTGGAAAACGGCGGCTCGGAGCACCATGCTCCCTCCGCTCTCACAGACCAAGGGGACGCAGGTCCTCTTCCATCACCCTGAGGATCTCCCCCACGCTCATGGCACTAACGGCATCTCCGTGAGGGTCGTAGGGCATGCTCCCATCAAAGAGCTCTGCCACGCCTCCCAGTCCGCCCGGACGGTGCAGGAAGGGACGGAGGAATAGGGCCCCCAGGTCCCTCTGATGGGGATTATAGCGCAAAAAAGCGCTTACGAACTGCCCCAGAAGCCAAGGCCAAGCCATTCCCCGATACCACGCCTTACGGCGCTGATCGGGACGCCCCTCACATCGTCCCTTGTACTTGCCGGAATGGGCGTCGAGGGTGCGCAACCCGTAAGTGGTGTACAGCCCGTTCCAGCAAACCTCCAAAACAGAACGGCCTATTTCGGGCTCCAGGGGGGAGCATGGAAGGGAAACCGCCAGAAGCTGGTTCGGTCGGATATCATCATCCCTTTCATCCCCGTCGACCCAGTCGAACAGGGAACCCTGGGCGGTGTTAAAAAAGGTCTTCGTAAAACTTTCCCGTACCGCATCGGCCCCCTCTCCAAACCGCCGGGCGCTTCTCCGATCCTCGACGATGTCGGCAAAGCGCTCCATCACCCTAAGGGCATTGTACCAAAGGGCGTTTATTTCGACCAGCGCCCCTCGCCGAGGGACCACCGGTACCCCTTCCACCTCGCCGGACATCCAGTGACGCTCGGGATTGACAGTGGTCAGATGCAGAAGGCCGTTTTCGCCACAAACCAAGTCCAATGCGGGGATGCCTTCTTCATATCGGCCCAGCAGCTTGGTGAGGTTTTGCCAGTGGAGCGATATCTTGTCAAAGGATCCCACGTACTGGCAGTACTTGTCCAGGGCGTAAAAGAACCAAAGCCCCCCATCGGCGGGTCCCAGGAGCGTGGCTCCGTCGGAGAGAACCTCTCCAGGCATGACCCCGTCGTGCCTTTCCGCCAGGCGAAGCCATCTATCAAGGATGGCCCCCGCCACTCCCGTGCGCCCTGTGGCCAAAGTCAATCCCGGAAGGGCCACAAAAGTGTCTCGCGCCAGATCCCGGAGCGATGGGTACCCGGAAAAGATGGCGGGCTCCCCCTCGGGGCCTCCGAGAGAAACTAGAGAAGCCGCCGACCGCACCAGCCCCTTTGCCGATTCCGACCAGGCCCCCAAGGCCCGAGGGAAAGGACGCTCAAATGAGGCTTCGGCGTCTTTTTCCATGCGACGGAGCACCGCAAAGTCTCCCGGCACGGGGGTATGACCCATGACGAGATAGACCGTTTCCCCCGCCCCCAGGTCTAAACTCAAATAACCCGGAGACCAGACGTCTTCAAGGTCGTGGCTGCCCAAACCATCGCCACCGTAGAGCATCCCCTCGAACCATAATTCTTTAAGGAACCACTCTCCTTCGGTAGCATTAAAAAATGTCTTCATGCATCGCCCCTCCACGCACAGCCCTTGCGGGGGCATCTCGTGGCTACGGAACGATTGACAAGAGCGTCGCTCCCCCGGGAGGTTTCGCTGGCGGTGAGCCATGAGGGGGCGTATTTCCAGCTGGAAGCGCTCCGGGCTCGCGAGGACTTCGTATTTCACCACCGTCCAGGGTTGCCCGGGAACCATAAAAATGGTTTTTCTGACAAAAACGCTGTGGAGCACAAAAAGCACGGAAGGAAGGGGGGTTTCGAAATATTCCTGGATGTAGCGAAACCCATCTGGATAAACCATGTCCCGGTATCTGTTCGTGGAGAGAAGAAAGCGGCGGCCTCCGATCGCCAGAGTCTCGTCCACCTTGCTCACCAGAACTCCATGCCCCCCGCTTCCCGGCAGGGGTACCACGAGAAGACCTTGATCTTGACGGGTGTTTACCCCAATGACAGACGAAAAGGCGTAACCCCGGCGTCCATTGGTCAAAAGAATTTCCTGCGCCGCTCCCTTTTCAAAGGTGTTCACTTCGGATTTTCCCAGATACATGAACGCCCCTCCTTTCTCTGCTGTAGCAGGTCTCCCACCAGACGACGCAGTTTACCCCATCGGTACTCCACGGTGCTTTTGCTCACGGGCCTCTGCACAAGTTGGCCCAATTCCTGCAACGAGGCACTCCCATGCTGTAATCGAACCCGTACGAGTTCCTGAAGCTCTCTCGGGAGGATCTCCATCAGGCCGTAAGCCACCACTTGCCGACACTCCTCTAACTGCCGCTCGGCGGCCAGGAGGCTCTTTTTTATGTTAGCGGAATCACAGTTCACCAATCGGTTGGCCTGATCCCGCATGGATCGGAACAGGGCATGCTCCTCAAGGCGCAGAGAAGTTCCACAAAGCCCCATGCGAGAGAGAAAGATCGCTATGGATTGCTGATGGCGCAACAAGAGCTCTTCTTTCCCCTCGTGGAGTCGTTTTGATCCCGGACATCCCTCGTCTTCCAAAAAGGCTTCCACCTCCGGCAAAAGGGGGTTCTGAACGGAAAGGCGCAACACCAGAAAGTACCCGTTTTTGGGGAGGTAGAGGGCCCCCGCCGCCCCCCAAAGGCCTCGAACCCAAGGCCAGCTCATGCGATGACTCTCAATGCACTCGGCCAGGAGTTCTCGGCTCCGGGCAAGGAGTTGAAGAGTCATGAGAATCGATGGTTTTCGGCTTCCTCCCTTGGAGGGAAAAGAAATCACGCGGCCTAGATCCACGCCCCACTCCTCCGCCACAAAGGACCACAGCCTCCTGAGCCGCTGAAAGACCCCCATGCGCCGGGAGCAGAGTACGACCCCTTCTTCGAGGCCTCCTTCCCATCCCATGCCCACCAAAAGGGCCACGATCTCTCGGGCCGCATCGGCGGCGGTATTAGGAACCAACGTCCCCCATTCGTCCCACAAAACGGTGGTCAACGTGTCCAAATCCTCTGGTCTCCCGCCTCTCGCACCAGGCGCATCAAGGATTCTACCAGCCGAACGCTATCGTGTCGTACTGTCCTGTCGTCCTTGATGGCCAGGAAGTTTCCTTCGATCACGTTACCCCCGTCCGGGCCTTGCGACATCGGCACCACTGGCTGACTTCCGGCTTCTGCGTACCGGGAAGCCACGTCCGGAGGGATCTTGGCGTTATTCAACAAAATGTAGTCGGGGTTTCGCTTTAGGGCCCGACGAACCCAAAAGATGTGATCCTCCAGGGAAAACCGCTCCGTCTCCCCGGGTTGAGTCATGAGATTGGCCACATACACCAGGGGAACCTTTGCTCGACGCAGTCGTTTGGCCACGTCGGAAATCAGCAGATTGGGTAGGACACTGGTAAAGAGGCTCCCCGGGCCCAGCACCAAGATCTCTGCCCCATTGATGGCGTCGAGGACGTCTTTCAGGGGCCGGGCATCTCGCGGCTCGAGCCACACATCGGTCAGGCTTGCCCCCGTGGCGGAAACCTGGAGCTCTCCCGTCACCTCCGTCCCCAGATCGGTGCGCCCCTTCAAGACCACGGCCTCGGTAGTCACGGGGAGGACCTTGCCCCGAATAGCCAAGAGGCTGTTCATCTCCTCCACAGCGAGCCGAAAGTCCCCCGATAGTTCGGTGGCGGCCAAAAGGATCAAGTTCCCCAGGCTGTGCCCCGCCAATTCACCGTGATCAAAGCGAAAATTAAGCAATCGGTTCAGGGCGTTATCGTCCTCGGCCAAGGCCACCAGACAGTTCCTGATGTCTCCCGGGGGCAAAACCCCCCACTCCTGGCGAAGGCGTCCGGAGCTCCCCCCTTCGTCCGTAACCGTGACCACGGCCGTGACATTCCTCGTGAAGTGTTTCAATCCTCGGAGGAGCGTGGAGAGTCCTGTGCCTCCGCCAAAGGCCACCACTTTAGGGCCCAAAGACAGTCGCAGGTCCACAGCCTTGGACATGGTGCTACGGCGGTGCCGCTGGGATACCCAACGCTTTCGCTCTTCGATGAATCGCACCCCGAAGGCCAACGCCCCCCCCGCCAGGGCCCCCAAAAAAAATTCCTCCCAGGAGGGCATCAGTAATGTCCTTCTCGGTCAATGTCTCGATGGCGTACGGTGCAGAGATATCCTCGGTCACGCACATGGCAGGCCATCCACTCCACCAACGCCACCGATCGGTGACGCCCCCCAGTGCACCCCACCGCTACGTGCATTTGCATCTTCCCCACGTTGCCATACAGGGGAATGATGGAGTCCAGCAGAGGGTAAAGATGGCCCAACAGCACCCGGGTCTCAATAATGCTATCCAAAAACTCTCGCACCGGCTGATCTAATCCCGAGAGATGTCTAAGATTTTTTTCATAGTATGGATTGGGAAGAAAACGGGCATCGAAGAGGAAGTCGCAGTCCTTCGGGGTGCCGTATTTGAATCCAAAAGACGTAAGAACCACCGTAGGATTTTCATGAAATCCACCCACGCTGGCCAGGAGCTTCTCTCGAAAAGACGTCAAAGTCAACCCTGAGGTGTCCACCACCACGTCGGCGATCTCCCTCACCGGGGCGAGAAGCTCCCGCTCCTGGGCCACTCCTTCCAGAATGGGGACATTGCCCAGGGGGTGCCGTCGTCGGGTGGTCTCAAAACGCTTTAAGAGCTCCCCGTCCTCTGCGTCCAGAAACACCAGTTGCGTTTGCGGTAGCATCCTCCGGAGGTGTCCCATGACCTCCACCAGGTCGTGGAGGAGCTCCCCTCCTCGGACGTCCATCACCGCTGCCACGCCGTGTTCCACCGCCGCCGGATGGGTGCGCAGCAGTTCTAAGAGTTGAGGCATCAGAGCCGGAGGTATGTTGTCTATGGCAAACATTCCCTGGTCTTCAAAGACGTTGAGAGTGGCGGATTTGCCTCCTCCGGATAGGCCGGTGATGATGATACAGCGGCTCACTTCTCTGGGGCTGATGCGAGACTCAGCGACGGAAGAGTTAAGCGTGTCCATGGCCTCCGCACTCCCCTTCCCAACCCTGAGCTATTTCCACGCCGTGCCGTAGCAGAGGGGCCACCGCCCGAAAGCACTCCACCGCCCCTCGCTCGCTCCCTGGAAGGGCCAAGATCAGCGTCTGATTCCTCAGCACCGCCCCCCCACGGGACAGGGGAGCCCGGGGAGAGCGCCCCGACGAAACCTGGCGCATGGCCTCGCCCAGGCCGGGCACGAAGCGCGTGGCCACTTTTTCTAGGGCCTCAGGGGTTAGATCCCGAGGAGAAAACCCCGTTCCTCCCGTGATCAGAATAATATGACATTCGTCCTGGTCCGCCCAGGAAGTGATGGTTTTTACCAAAAGATCTTCTTCGTCGGGCAACACCTGGCGACAGGTCACGTCTCCTCCTATGGCCCTCGCCGCCGCTTCCAGGGCCGGTCCCGCCGTGTCCCGCCGTTCTCCTCGGCTCCCCTTGTCGCTCACGGTCAACACTCCGACCCGCAAAGGACGCCACAGGGAGATGGGGCGGGAAAAACTCAGGATACCCGGATGCCACACACGCAGATCTCTTCCCTCTCCACGACGCAACACCGCCCCGGAGGGGCCAAAGGATATAAAGCTCCCCGGGGGGGCGTGAAAAATCCTATCAGACACCACCCAGAGCGCCCCCCCATCGGGGACGGGATCGTCGATAAGAAGCGCTTCCAGCTCCAGAGAGGCATCTCCCCACACCATCGCCTTTGCGCGAACCAAGCCCTGGTCGCGCCCCAGGAGAAGTTCCATTCTTTCCATCTCCTCTGCCGACCTCGTGGGGCCTTGTCACCGCCCCCGTCGCCCTGCGAGGGTGAATCGGAGGCCTTCCGGCGCCCCGCAGGCATAACCTTCCATCGCCGACGGAAAAACGAGAGGCCCCCGCCCTTTCCTGAGTCAAAAATCGGGGCCGATTCTCCTTTTATCGCCAAGGTCAACACGAAAATTTCCTTGGGATCGATGAAGAAACTTGCCCCAGCGCCTCGTCCCTCTTCGACCCGAAGCCTTCCTGCCCGACCTCCTGGGTATGAAAACTACTCTCCCGACGAGGGGGCGGCAGAGCCTTCGGGGACACGGTAGGTCCCGCTCTTTCCACCGCTTTTATACGTGAGCCTCACGCCGTCGATCGCCATGCCTTTATCTATGGCCTTGCACATATCGTACACCGTCAGGGCCGCCAAGGAAACAGCCGTGAGGGCCTCCATTTCCACCCCGGTCACGTCGCGGGCCCGCACCACGCTCTCCACGTGGACTGCTCGGGCACAGGAGTCCAGACGACACCGCACCCGCACTTCGTCGAGGCGAAGGGGGTGACACAGGGGGATTAGCGACGCAGTGGCCTTGGCTCCTTGGATTCCCGCTATTTCCGCCACCCCCAAGACGTCGCCTTTTTTCACTTCCCGGGAGGCAATGGCGTCATACACGCCCTGGGGCAGGCGCACCCACCCTTCCGCCCGGGCTTCCCTCGCCGAAGGGAGTTTTTCGCCCACATCCACCATGACGGGATGGCCCTCTCCATCCATATGTGTGAAAGACATGATCTATCCTCCTATGCGGGACATGTGCCGCTCGGAGTCCCGGAGGTTCTGCCAGGAAAGAGGTTTATCCCTCACGGCCTCGCGCACCATTTCCATGACCCGGGAGTCATCCCCGGCACGTAGCGCCTCGCGAAGGGACAGGCTCTGATTCTGGAACAGGCAGGTGCGTAGATCTCCTGTGGCAGACAGGCGCAACCGGTTACACGTACGGCAAAAATGAGAACTTACGGCGGCAATGGTCCCCACTCGCTGTCCCGTGTGGACGTGGCGGTAGTATTTGGCGGGCCCCGCATCGCTCTCCGTCACTCCCTCCCCCTCCGGAGTCAACCCCTCCGGGAAAATGAGGGGAAAGCTCTCTTCGGGCCTCCAGTTTCCCGGGTCAGGCAGGAGGAGGCGCATGTCCTCCGCCGAAAGGAAGGAGTCCGGAGACCAAACGGAGCCATCCAAGGGCATGAACTCGATAAAACGCAACGTGGCCCCATGGTCTTTCGCGAAGTGCACCAAACTTTCTATCTCACCTTCGTTAAAACCACGGATAAGAACCGTGTTTATTTTAATGTGAATGTGTCCTTGAACGGCCTCTATGCCCCGAAAAACTTGATTTAAGTCCCCCCATCGGGTTATGTAACGATATTTATCATGATTTAGCGTATCTAGGCTCACGTTTATGCCCGCCAGGCCCAGGGAAAGGAGATCGGGCGCCATGGGAGCCAGCAGAAGGCCATTGGTGGTCAAGGCGCATCGAAGGTGGGGTAGCTGGCGGCGAAAGGACGCGAGAAAGGCCAACACTCCCCGGCGGACCAAGGGCTCTCCTCCAGTAAAACGCACCTTGCGGATGCCCATCAGGGAAAAGAGGGCACAGAGGCGTTCCACCTCTTCGAAGGAAAGGATCTCCTCGTGGGGCACCTCCGGCACCCCCTCTTCGGGCATGCAGTACCTGCAGCGCAGGTTGCATCGATCCGTCAGCGATACCCGTAGATAGGTCAACGTGCGCCCGCAACGGTCCGTCAGGAGGGCCATCGGTAACCTCCCATGGCCTCCACGGCCCTCCTCCAAGATATGTCTTCCATGGCGCGGAACAAGGCCAAAATCCCCGGGTGTGATAGGTGGCGACAGGGGATGACCAATTCAAAGGGTTCTTCCGCCAGGGGGACAAAACCCAGGTCCAGTGCCTCAGCAGCGGCCCTAAGGCCCAACACCGCGTCCGCCATCCCGGAGGCTACCCGAGCCGCCCCCTCCAAGTGCGTAGCGCACTGTACGTCGTAGCCTCGCACCCCCTCGGGGGACACTCCGGCCTTTTTCAGGAGGTAATCCAGAAGAACCCGGGTCCCCGCCCCCGGCTGACGATTGGCG
>Ga0208940_1002396_pt1 | contig 17409 bp, 11 predicted proteins | sample AD_JPNNA6_MetaG_FD_184445 | JGI IMG/M metagenome (GOLD analysis project Ga0208940, IMG submission 184445) | Active sludge microbial communities of municipal wastewater-treating anaerobic digesters from Japan - AD_JPNNA6_MetaG (SPAdes) (version 2) | ecosystem: Engineered > Bioreactor > Anaerobic... | reverse complement strand
GGCCATTCATGTTTATCAGACCAAAGGCATACAGATGCTCATGTCCGGTAAAACCGCGGTCGAAGAGCGGCTCAGGCGGTGTGCCGGTGAATGAACGCCATGTGGCAGGGTCTCTTCTGCTACCCCACGCATCAAAACTCAATTCTTGTAGTAAATTGTCGTTTTCATCGGTGATGGTGTGCCACGAACCAATGTGATCTTTGTGTATGTAACGAATGCTATCACTACCATCAGGATAGATTATATGCACGGCAAAAACACCTACCGGGCCGCTTAGGTAGGTAAGAGTTTTTTGCTGGCCGTTTTCGGTGATGTACTCGCAGGCGCCTGCCCAAATCTTATTTATAGTATTGCTGCCTTCGGAATATTGTTGAGTAATGCGCTGTCGGTGATGCCCATAAGTGATTTGAAGCTGTTTATTGCACTCGCTGATGTTAATTGCCTTACCAAAGGAATTGTAGTCAATCATCTGCTGCTGTAGCGGAAATATGCCGGCCGAAGTTTCAGCAGAAGTAAGGGCGTGAGGGCCGGCGTTGTTCTGGCCATAAGCGGCATTGTTAAACAGTACCTGCCCATCGGTTTTTTTGTACACTAGGTTGCCCAGTCCGTAGTCATCATAATGATGCCACCCCAGATGCGAACCGTTTAGATAGATTGAATTTAATCTGTTGAGATTGTCGTATGTGAAACTTTCGGTAATGCTGTGGTTTTGGGACCTATTTATCCACTTTTTGCGGTGGTTCAGATTGCCTATGGATGTCCATTGAAATTCAAAGTCTTGTACTGTTTCATTGTTGGCTTTTTTTGTAAGCATTACTTCAAGCCTCAATGTTTGAGGGTGGTAAGTATTTGTTGTACTCAAATTGTTACCTGTCTTAAAGTCGGTTATCAGTCCTGATGCATTCACTTCATTTGTTTGCCAAAGCATGGCGTTATTTTGTGCTGAGCGTATTCTCCGGAGATGCCCCTGATCGTTGTATTCGTTTTTTGTGGCAAACCCTGATGGATAAGTGATTTGTTTTGGTCTGCCAAAATTATCGTAAGTGAAAGCCGATTGGTAATTAACCCTTCCGATAGACTCTGTTTGTAAAACCACCCTGAGTATTTCATCGTAAACGTATGCCGTATGGTGATTGCCTTTAGTTACACTTTGCAAAGTACCTATGCGGCGGGGTGTTGTTTCATCATATATCCATGCTGTTGTGCCTTCAGGGCCGGTTTGGGTAATCATACGGCCAAGGATGTCGTAGGTAAAGGATGTAGTATGATTTTGCGGTGAAACCTGCATTACCAATTCATCAAATGGGTTGTAAGTGTAGGTTGCCGTTCCGTAGTTCGGATCTTGTAGCAGGCTACGTTTCCGGCGGCTGTTGTATTCAATATTTATGGCTGTTTGCGGTTGACCCACTATCCATGCTGATTTTAAATTCCCGTCGCTAAAGTACTCATAATTTACTTTTCCACCATTGGCATCTTTACTTTCAACGAGCCAACCGGCTGCATTAGAGGTTTGTTTGGTGGTATGCTGGAGGTGGTTTGTGGTGGTTATCGTATTAGCATTGTACGATACGGTTATAAAGGTATTGTCAGGGTGTATTGTCTTTACAAGTCTGCCAATGTTATCATACTCATATCGAGTGTAATAAATTGCATCGCCTGGGAAATAAGGAAGCGATTCCTTTTGAAGATGGCCGTTCTGGTAGTAGTAACTGTCAATGTAAATAGGATTTCCGTTAAAACCAAAATTAACGGTTCTTAGTACCAAACCAGTTTTATGATAGAACGTCAATACTTCGGTTTCACCAGATGCCTGACTCCATGAATAATACAAGGCGCCTCCATGATGGATGGGAGCATGGGTATTACCATTTGCCCAGCGAAATACGCTCATTTGTTTGGTGCCATCGGGAGATTCACTGCCTGTACTGATACCAAGCGGATGTTGGGTATAAGAGGTTGTTAACTCATTGAAATCTGTTGTTGAGGTTAGCCATCCATATTGTGGGTTATAGATACTGTAAGTGGTGTAACCTTTAGGGTTGGTAGTTGAGGTTGGGAAGCGGTATTGATATTGTGATGAATACTCAATTGATGTTGTACGATGAGGCAAAGCAGGCTGATAATTAGGAGCAGATAAAGATTTTTGTGTGAGATTACCAGCTAAATCGTAGTTAAACTCAATCAGTGTTACCAATTCGTCGTTGGGATTATTCTCCGGAACAATTTTTTTGAATTGAGGTAAAGGATGATGAGTGTGGCCTTGAGGATAATAATTTAATTCGACTCGACTAATCAGTTCCGAGCCGCTAACACCCACGATTGAGGTAGTACTCAGTACATGATTAACCAAAGTAAGCAGCCAGTTATTTGTGTAATATCCTCCGTTTAGGTACTCACATTCTTGTATATTGCGGTATTTAAACAACGATACATTATAAGGGTTGGTTCGTTTAATAGAATCGTTAAACATTGATTGTTTTGTGATATTGTTATTTTGGTATAAATATACAACAGGTGCTGGGGTTTCCAAATTATCATAGGTGAATGTATTTAGCTCTGTTCTTAGAAAAACACCAGGCTTTTCCCATGTGTGCTTCAGATGATGAGTGACTTGTGGTATAATTATTTTTGCATTGTTTCCAAAAGCTTTTTGATATACCAGAGAAGAAGCATACAAAAGATTCGATGGTGTTGCATTGTTTGATAAAAATACGCTATCGGTTTTTAAAACAGGTAAAAATTGCCCCGATAATACTTCAAAATCTTTTCTTACCGTTAAATTTGATTTATTGTTGTATGTTTTTATTGTTTCAAAACCGAGCCATCCTTTGCCTTCACGGTGAAGTTTTGCGTTTTTATAATAGTAAGTAGTGATTTCCGGCAGGCCGGAAATATGATTTGATGACATTTGAGTTAATACTCTTACAGGGAATATTGCATTTATCACTTTATCAATTATTCCGGTATTTGGATCTTTATTATAGTTGGATGTCTGCGTCATAAACTCAAACGTAAAGGTTGTGCTATTTGAAAACCCATCCGTTATTGATGCAATGGAATATTGTTTTTCATCAGGATGGAAATTATAAAGGATCGTTGGGAATGTGAACAATTGTGGCAAACCAAATACATCATTCTTTGTTCCTAATAATGAAACACATCCATTACCACTAAAATATCCCATGAAAATGTTTTGATTTCGAGTGTTTAGTAATCCGTTGACATCATGAACGCTGATTTTTGAAAAAACATTTGCAGACCCATCAATTTTGATAGGTGAATAACATATCGTGATCTCTCGCTCAAAATCAGGGAAATCACTCACCCATTTTAAAGTAAGAATATCAGATTTGCCATCACCATTAAAATCAGCTACCCTTATAATATAAGGCCGTGTTTCATGTAATAAAGAAAGGGAATTGGCATATTGCCCGGGATCAGACTGGGGCAAATTACTTATTTGGTTTGATGGTGAATGAAAGCCGGTTTCTTTGAAAAAGGTTATCTCCCATGTATTACTTTCCGACCAGGTCAGTAAGTCAGCTTTTCCATCACCATTAAAATCTCCTGTAAATATCCTGTGCCATTTTGTTGGGAAATTGTTATCATAAAACTGTTCTAATACGAGGTTCTGATTTTCGTCTCTTTTAAGAGAGTAAATTTTTGTATTGTAATTGTCCACAACCATAATATCCGTTTTGCCATCTCCATTAAAATCAGCAGTATAAGTTGCATCGCCCCATGTTGCTATATAGCCATTTGGTTGCTTTAAAACGAAATTATCATTTTCGTAAACATAATAACTCCAGTCTAACTGATTTGAACCATCGCGTTTAACAATAAAACTGCTCTTTCCCTCACCCCAAAAATCACCCACCAATATTTCTTCAGTTGCATTGATAGGTGAACTATAATAGATACTATCTTTCTTGATGAATCCGACAGATCCGTCACTCTTTGTGATGAATGGGGTAATGAATAGCCCGCCGCCTCTTTTTACATATAAAAAATCATCTATTCCGTCACCTGAAAAATCGGAGACATATATCCAAAGCAAACCATTACAAAGCTCGCCTTTTATTCCCGTAGGGGTAAAATCACCTGTTTTATCATTAGTAAACAACTCCCATTTATGGTCTGCAGTATAACCACCGTTTGGCCTTGGTGGCAATACCAACAAATCGGTGTAGCCATTACCGGTAAAATCACCCGGAAAAACAACACCATTTACAGGCGAGTTATAACCAAGATTATTATTGATCATTGGTTCTTTCTCACCCCATACTACATTCGTTTTGTTAAAAACATAGTTGTTTTGCTTTTCATGAAATGATATAGCATTTAGCCGTGTGTAGAAATCACCGTTTTCGTAAGATGGCTCATCATAAGCAAAATCATATTGAAATAATGTTTCGTTTGGACTTTTTCTCTTTATACTAATATCTTTCAGAAGTTTTGTCTTACTTACTTTGCTTTGTCCAACAAAAAAGAACTCCTTGTCATTTCGATCAATATAGCTAAAGACAATTTCATAAAATGGTTGCTGGTTTAGCCTTGTGTTACCTGTGTATTCAATTGAGGAGACATAATACTCGCCAATGCTGTTGTTTTCAGCATAATGGAAAATAATGAAATTTCCCTGTCTGTCTTCAATTCTGTTAACTAGCCATGTCAATGCCACATTACTTTGTCCCTGTGGTTCAATTCTTGAATCAGGGGTATATCCGTAGTACCAGATAGTACCGTCTTTATGCCATACTTTGAATTTTTCAGGGCCATTGTGTCCGGCTTGTTTGTACGAAACGATCTTCGCCATAATATCAACTTCGGTGCGGTATTGAGCCTCATTTGCTCCGTAGCCTCCGTTAATGAGCATTAATCTTTGCCCGTCTAATGTAAATCTGTCATGCCCATTGAAATTGACCCCGTCAACTAACGAATCATGATAAATAGTTGACCTTGATCTTGTAATTGTTGAAAGACCGCTAACTGTCCAACCCCATCCCAGTAATCCGTTACCATGCATACTGTTATAGGTAACCGCCAATTGTGGAATGATATTTCCAATACCCGGTGGTAATTGTACAGGTATCGAGTATGTAACTGCGCCAATTTCAGCTACATTGACTACTGCTGGTAATGCTCCCACTACCCCATCATCATCCTGATTAGGCCCTCCTGTCACTCCCTCCTCCGGAGGAAACAGCAGGCATGGGTTGATGTCGGCGCGGAAGGTGGAGCCGGCAGTGGCTTTGTACTCAAAGTCGGGCTTCAGTTTGATGTACCGGCTTGCCTGGTAGTGGTGGTTACCGCTTAACGGCTCTTCTAGTACAAAACTGGGCGCCTGTTGCTGTGCCGGAAGCTTTATTAATAAGCAGAAAAAGACAGCCGTAAGAAGATATGGAATAAACCGGATTACCTGGCTCGTGTTACCCGATGACCGGCTGTGGCAATGGGCAGTTGTAAACGAAGATTGCTTCATGCGGCTAAAAACCCACCGACTGATACTGACAGGAGGAAATGTCCCCGGTTTTCGAAGTATATGTTGGTTTTCTTTCATGTTCGATCATTTTTCGGTTGTCAAATCATTGCTTTACAATCTTGTAGGTAATGCGTTTGGTTTGGCCGGTCAGCGTAATGAAATAGACTCCGGGTTGCCGGCTTTTGAGGCTGACCTCTTTACGGTATCCTGCAATCTGTCCCTCTTCAATCCATTTACCGGTTTGGTCGTACAGTATATAGGTTATGGTTTCGCCTTCGTGTTTATCCACTTCAATATTAATGATGCCGTAGGTTGGGTTGGGATAAACGTTTGCTTTGAGTTCATCCGAATTGGATGCAACAGCAGGCGCTGGAACAATTACACCGGCAAGGTTTTCTATTTCAATTTCCGTAGCTTTGAAAGTAGTTATGGTTCGCTGGATGCGGTTACCCGCCTGGTCGTATTCTAAGTTGACTATGGCTTGCTGCGCCGGCAAATTTTGAAAAAACAATGCAAAGCCGATAAATGTGATGTTTCGTATCAGTGTTTTCATGATGACTGGTTATTGGTTTTCAATCTCGGCAAGTTTGTCTTTCAATGCATTGATCTCTTTTTGCTGTCCGATAACATACAGTGTAAGCTCTTCGATCTTTTTGAGCAAAAGAGCGTTCATTTCGCCGACATTGATCCCTTTTTCAATCACCTCTTTTCCGGATGGGATCTCAGGCAGGTGTTTGTTGTCTTTAATAAAATCCTCAAGGTTTTTAAGCGAAGCCAAATGGTAGTTATCTTCAAACACACAGTCATACCATTGATCAATATGTTCGATCTGAACCTCGGTAGCCCTGATATTTCCGGCTACGGCAAGTTTGTAACTGCCGGGAGTAGATGTACCTATCCCAACATTGCCACTTTCCGATATTATCATTCTTTCATTATCACCAACTTTAAAAAGTAAAGGAACTGTTGAATTAATTGTTGATGTTGAAGTTGTATTTTGATCAAAATGTAGCTCATTTCCTTTGGTACGGATATTACCACTACCATATACTAAAAAAGAATCGTCAATTTCATTTGCTTTAATTGATAGTGCTTTTGTTGCATTGACATTATCTAAACTGCCGGTAACTTTTATCAAATGCACATAACTATTACTTGAAGTTACCACTTTGTTTAGGGTTAAAGTAGTATTGACGCTAGCAGGTATCCCTATTCCGACATTACCAGTTAAGTTCGCGTTACCGGTAACACTCAAAACCCCTGAAAAGGATCCATTTTTTCCAGTGTAATTTCTGTTTGCATCAATTACCGTTTCCGTACTCACCTTATAACCACTTGATGTGCGTGTAAAGCCCTCAACCTGAAGTTTTTCAGTTGGATTGTTAGTGTCAATGCCAACATTTCCGATAGAGTTAATTCTTAATCTTTCCTGACCTCCAGTGGAGAAGGCTAATGTATTAGCAGATTGACGAAACATACCTGTATTATAATTATCTGCAAACGAATATGCCGGAGCAGCAGCTGAACCGTTTACACTTCGAAGCGTTCCGTTTTGAAATACAAAGTGTCTGATACTTGAAGGCGTTGTAAAGACAAAACCTTGAATGCCACCATCAATCCCCCCCCTAATACTATAATCACCCAAGTGAATTTTTGCAAACTGTTTACTACCCGTCGTTCTATATTCAAGTTTTATCTCGGCAGCTTCATCCACATCCGACAAGATATGCAATTTATAATCAGAATCAGTTATGTTACCGATGCCAACACGGCCTGTTGTGCCAGTCCCTTCAGATGGCCCGATAAAAAGTGTAGGAAAGTTGCTGTTGAAGCCGATCATAAGACTATTATTTTTGTCGTTGATAAGAAACCCACTCGTCCCTCGGCCTATTATCATAGCGCCGCTATGCAAAGTTTTAAGATTTTCTCCGAAGAGGTATGAAGAAGGAGCATATGCTTTATTCATATATCCAATCGCAAATGCAGATGGGCTTGTTGCCTCAGATTCAAAACCAATTGCAACAGAATGCATTAATCCTGCTTTGGCATCTTTACCTAAGGCAAAAGTGTTAATACCCGTTGATAAAGCGCCTTCTCCAAAAGCAAAGGAATAGTCCCCTGTTGCCTGCGAGTTAAACCCCCCGGCAAAGGATCGGTTTCCATTAGAAGTATTATTAGTTCCAATAGCAGAAGAATAGGAACCGAAATTTACTGCATTTGATCTGCAGCTGACACATTGAAAATACTCTTCAACACCTTGGGCGCTTACTGAGTAAATACCTGCCATTAAAGCAATTAATAAAAGAAGGTTTTTCATATTCATATTTATTATTAGTTATAGTATCTGACTATTTCTTAATGAATTTGCCGGTATGCTTTGGCATGCTCTCGCCTAAAATCTCATACACATACAGACCGGCGGGCATATTGCTGATATTACAGCGAATGATATTACCATCAATAGTAAGCTTTTTGTCTAAGAACATGATACCATTAGTATTGAATATTTTGAAGCGAATATTTTGGTTTAGGTTCAACCCTTCAAGACTGACAAAAAGTTTATCAAATGCAGGATTAGGCCACAATTTTAAATTAAGTTTTTCCAAAGGGATTTTTTCCACTGTTGTAGTGATTACGATATTTTCTCGCAAATACTTTCGTATGTAAACATCTCGTTCGAGTACCCCCTGGGCATTGGGTTTGTTCTTGGCAATATGCATCAGGCAACCGTCGTCGTGCATGGGCAATATACCAGTGACTTGATACTGAGCATCGCCGATAAAAAAACCTGTTGATCCGAGTATGTTCATTTCCCGGTCTATTACGAACAAATAAACTGCATTCGGTGTCATGTTGTTTGCAAAAGCTTGAAAACCGGCTACATATACGGTAGAGTCGTTGGCATAGACAATGCTTTTGTTCCATGCCCTATAAATACTTGTATCTGGAATGCTCAACACCAACTCTTCAAAAACCTGCCCGGCAGTATTCATCCTATACACGCCAATGTAATCGTCAAGATACCGGCCATCGCTGAACGAATTCGGCCCAGCCATAAGAAATTCTGATTCGTTTAGCCAAAAATCTGCGCTTAGCATGTCGTAAAGGTCGGAAATATAAAAATGGTTGACCGCATGGATTTGCATATTTTTATCCATTATTGTAACAGTAGGGTGCCCTGCAGTTGACATTGTACCACCTAACAGCATCAGGCTGTCGGTATCTGGTATTATCATCAACTCGTATGGCAACTGCCAGTAAGGATATTGATAGTAACGGCTCATTAGGGTATCCCCTTCCTGGTTTAATTTAAACATTACATAATCTGTACGGGGACTTTGTGGATTAGTCACAAATTCAATAGCCTGACCAACGATGCAGATATTACCGTCATTGTCAACAAGCGACTTCATACGTCCACCAAACCCCGTATAATACTCATCTATTAAAAAATAGTTCTCATCAATTACTTCAAGCGTATGATCAAGTATTAACACCCAAAAATAGTCCACATAGTTCCAATCATCAGTTGCTCCAAAATTCCCAGCAATCAAGTAATTACCATTATCAAGAATATTTACTGAGCATAACCTGTTTAGGGTGTCCTGTTTATTAAACCGTTTTGTCATATATTTGCCATCAGGTTGAACCTTCATCACCAGTCCATCACCTTTATAATAATATTCACCGATTCTCCCTACAAGTATTGCGTTTCCTTCAAGATCAACTGAACCATTAAAAATGTATTTGTCGTCCGGTGTTTTATAAAGAAAATCAAAGCTATGTTGGGCAGCGCCATCAACAGCCAAACAAATCGTAAGGAGAACAATCACATAAATTTTCATGGTTTTGAGTATTTAATTCAGTATTATCATTGATCCAATGTTAATTTCTCTAATTATTCGGCGGTTCTAATTCAACAGGCTCCCCAATATCCACGATTGGAACTATATACCGGTAGGCATATTCAAGTTTGTTGAAGTGCCGGAGACATTTGTAATCAGGATTTGGTACACTTGTACCTGATTTTCCTGTTAATTTACAATAAAAAAGTACCCAATTATCCGGTTTGTTCTCTTCCTGTGGGATTCTGGTGTAGATCACCTCGCGTTGTCCAAAATAGTGAAAGTTTAACTCCTCGGAATCCAGGCAATAATCATCGTATGAGAAGTTTCCATTTTCATCTTCAATATAAAAGATCAAGTGGTTTCCGTTTTCATCTTCGTATTCATGTCCAAATTTTTCAATTATCGTGTCAGTCACATATACATATCTGTATCCGGTTGGTGGAGGGGGGGGTATGGGTTTTGTTGTATTTAGAAAATTCTGAATCTCTTTTGCTGCATCGGTTCCAGGATTGCTCCAATTACACTTTCCTTTATTCTGTCCATACCACCAGTTAGCACTATCTTCAAAAGGTTCCCATTGTGCAGGAGGATTTGGATCGTGGGCGCTTTTCTCACCAGTAACAGCCAATAATACAAGCTCAATTTGTCCATTTACAATTTCACCTGTTTTGACAGTAAGCAGCAAAAAGCCTTTATCTTCAAAAGCGCTACTGTGATAACACTGGGAAACAAGAATGATTATGTCTTCATAAATTGAAATAGCATCATCAAGTAATACTTCACCACTCGAGTTAACGGGCAGGTAAATTATCGCCGAATCAGCGATTACCATTCCATATTTTTCATACGGAAAACCGTAAGTAACATTGAAAAGAGTTTCAATGTTCCACCTCGCTTCTTCGGCGCTCATCACCTCCCCGCTCTTAAAATAGGGGTTGTCGCGGTGGTAAACTAGCTTTTCACGGAAAGCGATGATTTTGCTCATTACATTGATATCTTCGGCAGTCATCATTTCGTACTGCGACTTATTAATGGTTTTGTCATGGAGTTCAACTTTACTGCACCCCATACTGATCATGATCAGCAATCCCATGATTGCAGCAATTGATTTGAGAAATGTAAATTTTTTCATAGTTTTTAGTTTTATTTATGTTATTAAAAATTTGTTATTTACGGTTTCTTGTTTAAAACAAAGCAAAACTATGTTTAAGGTGGAAACATCATTCGGTAAAAAGAGGGGTTGAAAAATAAATGTTTTGTCTCATAGTACCCTTCTATTAGTAACTTGAGTTTTTCGACCGGAATTATTTTTCGATGGGGGCTGTATTGAAAATTTAGTTTTTTCACTTTTATATTAATGTTTTACATTTAAATTGTTGGCTTCAAAGATAATATAAATATTTTAAAAACGTACGTTAAATTTTGTTAAAAATGACACTATTTAGCACATCATCTACTTTACATTTTACATCCCTCTATTGTAGTCAATCCTTAAAAACATGATTAAGTACTGTTTATCAACACTATACTGTTAATAACAATATTCACTTTAGGTGTTCCATATTGCAAGGTTTTGAGTTATTTTAGCGATGAAAGCATTGAAGATCAATGGATCTGAAGCCCTTATTATTAATATTTCTGTAGAGAGGCTGAGTTTTAATGGCGTTTTCCGTGCGATCCGAACGACATGGTACACTTTCGCAAAAGAATCGGTGAAGAAAGGGATTGAGTTGATTTTCAAAATGTCAATTGATGTTCAGCAGGTAAGAGCGAATATGAAAAGCGAAAGCGACTAACCAAATGCCGAAGTAGAGCTAACATCGAACCGATTATCGGACATGTAAAACATAATTGCCGAATAGTAAGAAACTATCTCAAAGGTCAAATTAGAGACAAAATCAATGCATTGATGGCCGCAGCCGGGTTCAATTTCCGCAGATTACTCCGCAAAATGAAGGCGTAGGTTATTTTTTTTCTTTTTTCAGATTCAAAAAATTCTCAACCCCAAACCTTCTTTGGCTCCTAAACTAATTCGGATGTCTTATATACCCTCATTGAAAGTGAGTTGTTAAGGATTGACTACCTAGCTGTAAGTGAAGCAACCAAGAAATGGACGCAACCTATAAGAAACTGGGGACTTATTTTAAATCGGTTTTTGACTATCTTTGCACAAATGGTACTATTATAAAACTGAACCCTTCATTTTAAACTTACCCACTTATTGGGAAAGTGTCATTTAAAGATTTCTTTCAGAAGAACGTAGTTACACTATAAATAAAAAGCCGGATTGCTCCGGGCTTCTCAAAAATTTATTCTTTAAAAGGCTTCGCCTGATTTTTTATCTCTATATACTCATTTCCTTTTTCAGGTTGATACGTAATTTGTGTTTCTTCTACATTGTATTCGCTCTTACCTGCTATAGTTTTAAAAAACAGTTTCCCTTTTTTAGAATAAATCGTACTCTTTTCACTCAAAAACAAAGGGGTTTCTTTATCCTTCAAAACTAGTGTATCACTAAGGGTATGAAAAAATGCCCCTTTTAATGGTAAGTAACTTTCTACAAATGCTGTGTCTTTGCTAATGGTTGCATAAACTATACTTTGAGGGAAAAACCCTTTGTTTCGGCCATAGTAAAGACCTTCTTTTAAATCCAAACTTTCGTATTGATCAGCATTACAAGAAAAAAACATGCATAAAATGTTAATTAATAAAATGTTCATACTCACTCCTTTCATAAATCAATAATTGTAAAGATAAGGGCTTGAATAAATGCCAATTTGTCTAATAAATAATTGAGTATTTAAGATAAGAGGATGTAGATTAACTGGCAATGTCGGAATACCTACAGCCCAGAGAGCACGTGAAACATGGTTTACACAGCTAAACCCTGCAATGTTCCATTTTAGTTGTCCAATTCCATAGAGTCCTTTGCCCGCAGCAATATTAGAAGTCATATTTTTTAATAGACTTGCATTGACATTATTGACCCTAACTGTCCATGTTCCGGGTTGGCCAGCATAATTAGACCAGTATGTACCACCTCCGTCAGGATCCAGGTAATCCATTTTCGTACCTGTCCATCCATTTTTTGCAGGACCAACCGAAATGTCAATATTTCCACTTTGGTCAGTAGCAGAAGAATGTCCCCACCATTCATGAGGTTTCTTTGTATCGGCTGAGTTTACATCTAAATTAGTACCACCGCCAAAAACTGAGACCACATCAGCTAAATTTGCCAAGGCACCAAAGCCATAACCAATATTTGCGAGTGTACTATTCCCTTTCTTTCCTAAATAACCCCAATCTCCGGTACTAAAATTATAAGAAGCAACACCTAGACTTCCACTGATATCTGTTTGTCCTCCTGTATAAATATACGTCCCAACTGAGTTAGTTAAAGATGCACCTGCAATACCTAAAGTATTGGCAAATGGTATTTCTGATGTCGCTATGGTACCTCCTACATACTCACTTAAGCCACCGACTACTGCACCTCCTAACATGTATCCCCAGGTTTTACCGGAACTGTAATCCCATTTTGTCGGATTAAGTTCGACTTCATTGGCAAGAGTTCCACCCATATAAGTCCCAATAACTGCTCCAATAATTACAGGTACCCAAACAAATTCCCCTGTAGGGTCAGTATAAATGAGCGGGTTATTCAGGGCATAGCTATACCTATTAAAACCCTGCGAGAAGTCCGGCGCTTGTATGAAGTTGTCGGGGGAGAGCATTCGGGAGACTAATGGGTCATACATGCGGCCATTCATGTTTATCAGGCCAAAGGCATACAGATGCTCATGTCCGGTAAAACCGCGGTCGAAGAGCGGCTCAGGCGGTGTGCCGGTGAATGAACGCCATGTGGCGGGGTTGCGTCTGTCGCCCCAGGCATCGAAACTCAATTCTTGTAGCAGGCTACGTTTCCGGCAGCTGTTGTATTCAATATTTATGGCTGTTTTCGGTTGACCCACTATCCAGGCTGATTTTAAATTTCAGTTGCTAAAGTAGTAATAATTTTCTTTTTAACGTTGGCATCTTCATTTTCAACATGCCGGATCAGAGCTGATAAACCGATTATCGGACATGTAAAACATGATTGCCGAATGGGAAGAAACTATCTCAAAGGTTAAATTAGAGACAAAATCAATGCATTGATGGCCGCAGCCGGGTTCAATTTCCGCAGATTACTCCGCAAAATGAAGGCGGAGGTTATTTTTTTCTTTTTTCAGATTCAAAAAATTCTCAACCCCAAACCTTCTTTGGCTCCTAAACTAATTCGGATGTCTTATATACCCTCACTGAAAGTGAGTTTTTAAGGATTGACTATTTTATTGTCAAAACTTGCATATTGTGGTAACTTTGGAGCAAATCATATTGACAGGAATGAAGTTCCAGGGAAAAATAAAGGCTTTATGCAAGGCTGCAGATATGAGCCAGCAGGAGCTGGCAGATAGGCTGCACATTCATGTTATCCATTTATCCAAAATGGAAAACGGCCACCTGATGCCCTCTATTGATATTGTTCAGCGGTTAATGAAGGTATTTGCCGTTTCGGCGGATCAGCTTTTGAATGAGGATGAAAAAAGTGTGGTGGATATTCAGAACCACAAACTGAACGAACAGCACGCACTAATAAACCAACTTGACGAAGACGAAAAAAACGCCCTGGTTAAAATCATCAACTCCATGCTTACCAAAAAACGCATGAAGGATCTGCTCGACGGTAAAATAAAATTGGCAGTATAAAAAAAACCGGATTCCTCGAGGCTTTTTATTTCTTATTTATTTAATAAGCTAAATCCAAACATTAAGATTACGGTCAAAATAAAGTAGATTAACAATAATCTTCCATTCCTAAATTTATATTTACTCAATATGTATTCATATTTTTTTTTGTGGAAAACAAAAAAATATGTAACAACCATACTAGGAATAAACAAGACAACTATTGCCCATATGAAGTCTCTCAAAAGTTTACTTTGAAATGACATTAAAACCTCATAAATCTTTGATGTTAAATCATAGCCTGTAAGAAATAAAATCAAACTAAGCAATGTCATTATATTCAATGAAAGCAATATAGACATATAGCTGAATGTGAAAACTTTCCAGTGTCCAGCACCACCATTTCTTATTCTTTCATAATTTATGGCATCAGCCCAAAGAGCATAGTATATATTCATTTTATTAATCGTTTACTTCTTCATAAATATCATAAACTAGTCGACCTGCAAAGTAAACCGCAGCACCAGCACCAATGACCCATCCTACAGGATTTGATGCTAAGAATATTGCCGCACCAATAGAAGCAGTACCGACCCCAACATCAAAGTAATCAATCGTTGTACCTTCTCCCATATATATGTCACGTCCTGCCATTCCTACACTAATTCCGGTTCCGATTACTCCGGCTCCTTTAGCATACTTGACATACTTAGCATTCTTACCTAATACATTGGCAGTTCTCCAAGCTTGCTGCTTAGGTGTTAATTTGCTCCATGAAACAGGATTTCTTCCAGTTTTAAAGGAAGTTCTAACCAAATTATCAGCATACTCTGTTCCTGCGGAAATTGCTGTACCTGCAGCACCAATGGGAATACCCCAATTAAATCCATCCCCTTGTCCTGCGGGTTTCTTTTTCTCTTCAGTTTCCTCACCATCAATATCAGGGTGTATTTGTACGTTAAAGCTCATACCTGGTGTTTCAAATGAGCTAACATAAAAATCAAATAAGTCAAAGTTGTTAAAGTCACCCTGTTCAACTTTCTTTTCAACGACCTTTTTGGTTTTTTTTCTGGATTCCAAAAAAGGAGTATGTGAGCCACCACCCATAAATTCTTCTCCATCACCAGGCACATCCCCGTACTCACCCCGAGGCCATGAGAGGTGGCTGAATTCGGTGCCTTTGTTAGGCAAATAACAAGTGTTGCCGGCCAATTGATCGTCCTGAAGTTCCTTTGAATTATAAAGGTACTTATTTTCAGTAGCGTTCCGGGAATAAAAGTTTTGCTGCTGCATGGTCATCCCGAATGGGTAATAGCTCGTTTGCTGCAACAGCTCGGGTTGGCCGTAGCTGTGGGCGGCAAAGACTACGCGTGTATTACCTAAATGGTCTTTCATGCTGTATTCATATTTCCAATAAGTACTGTTACCAAAATTTACTGGCACTATCCGCACATCACCTGCAAAGATAGTGATTAGTTGGTTATCGGCGTAAATAAAGTTGCCACAGTAATCCGTTATGCTGCCGGAGGTGGTTTTCATGGTGGTAACGGTTTTGCGGATGTTCATTTTCAATAAAACGGTTTAAAGATTACCTGCAAAAAAATATTGCGGCTCTATAAGCAAAAAGCCCCGGTTTCCCGAGGCTTTTGTTTTTTAAGTGTTTTCTTTTATTGCAGTTTCTATTTCCTTTATTAATTCAGGAATAAACGTTTGGTCTATCACATATTTAAATTCAAATTTTCCTGTAAACATTGGGTTATTCAATTTTACATGCACATTTATTTGTCCGTTCTCTTGTAAATCAAACTGCATGCTAAATTGCTTCTCAATAGGACTAAATCCTATAGATTTCCACTCTCTTTGATATATTTTGTTTAACCCAATTATTAAATCTTCAAAATCAAACCTTTCTGACTCGACTTGTGTTTTAGCCTTAAAGAAATCGTAATTTACATCTATTTCAAAACATACTCTTTTTATGGCACTATCATGAAATGAAAATTCCGAAAATCTCATTAATAGAATTCCTTCATTATTTTTAAAGTTTATATCTGTCATATTTTTATAATGTTAATACGGATAAAAACACCTATGGAAAATAACACCCTGTTGATTTACTCCAATTGTATAAACTCCCTGTGTTCCATTTATGGTACCTGGGGCTTCAAACCAAAATGCAGCATCTTTAATTCTTTGAACCCATGCACCCTGCTGTACAATTGTTTTATCAAGTAGTGTAGGGAAACTATGATACAAGTCTGTTTTACCTGCTAAAGAAGCATCGTAGCCGGTTATGTCCGGTCTTTGCATACTGATTTTTATGCTTTGCCCCTCAATAGAATAGTTGGGAGTTTCGGTCGTAGTTGTTCTTAATGTAAAAGAATTCTCTTCCGGCATCTGAGCAAGTTGCGACCTCATACCGTTAGTGTTTAGCTTAACTTCAGGCTCATCAAATTTTAGGGTAGGTGTTGACCCTGGTGTAGGAACACCTGTTTCTCTAATATCACCAGTCATGAAGGTCTTCCCATTGCCCAAAGCAATACCTCCATTAATTGTTCCCCCAACTAATCCTCCGATAGCAATACCCATAAGATATTGCTTGCCAGTCATCATTGGGTCTCCAAAATACATGGAATTTCCTATGCTTTGTATAGGACTTGCAAAAGCACTTCCGACCATTCCCCCTGCTGCACCTGCTAAGAAACCGCCAGCTCCGGCAGCACCTCCTCCGGCTGCTAAGAATGCCGCCCCTCCCGTAGCTGCGCCAACTGCACCAGCAGCCGCTCCAATTCTAAAAGCCATTAAACCATCACTCCAGCTGTTTATTTTACCCTGATAGGCTTTTATCCCTAAGTTAATTACACCTCCTATCGCAGCTCCGATAATAATATGAACAAATTCCCCATCCGGGTCGGTATATTTCAATGGATTATTCAGACAATAGCTATACCTGTTAAAACTTTGAGAGAAATCGGGCGCTTGTATGAAGTTGTCGGGGGAGAACATGCGGGAGACTAATGGGTCATACATGCGGCCATTCATGTTTATCAGACCAAAGGCATACAGATGCTCATGTCCGGTAAAACCGCGGTCGAAGAGCGGTTCAGGCGGTGTGCCGGTGAATGAACGCCATATGGCGGGGTTGCGTCTGTCGCCCCAGGCACCGAAACTCAATTCTTGTAGCAGGCTACGTTTCCGGCGGCTGTTGTATTCAATATTTATGGCTGTTTGCGGTTGACCCACTATCCAGGCTGATTTTAAATTTCAGTTGCTAAAGTAGTAATAATTTTATTTTTAACGTTGGCATCTTCATTTTCAACATGCCGGATCAGAGCTGATAAACCGATTATCGGA
>Ga0208940_1002387_pt1 | contig 17454 bp, 16 predicted proteins | sample AD_JPNNA6_MetaG_FD_184445 | JGI IMG/M metagenome (GOLD analysis project Ga0208940, IMG submission 184445) | Active sludge microbial communities of municipal wastewater-treating anaerobic digesters from Japan - AD_JPNNA6_MetaG (SPAdes) (version 2) | ecosystem: Engineered > Bioreactor > Anaerobic... | reverse complement strand
CCGAGATAGAGGATACTTTGGCGCAAAGGCTAAAGGTGTGGATTTCACTATGAAACGCAGAACGACTGACAAGCCTCTCAGCGATCTTGATCGGGAGAGAAACAGATTAATCAGCAAGCTGAGAGCATCCGGCGAACGACCTCATGCGGTTCTCAAAAGGGTATTCGATTCGGGAAGGGTCCTTGTAACAACTGTCAAGAGAGTTGGTGTCAAAATGATGGCTGCTGCATTCACTTTTAACCTATATCAGCTCTGCACACTGAAAAAAGCAAATATTATCTAAGATTAGCGGTAGCTGTCGAAGAATAACCGAAAAAGATGGTTAATCAAGGAAATTTGGCGCCTGAAGAGCGGAAAAATGGTTGAATCGTTGGCCGAGCCGTATATCTGATAGGAGACCTGAAGTAATTAGGAATCCTCAGGTTTCAACTGCGTAAGTCCTAAAAAGAATAAAATATCAATCATCGAGTAGTTTAGGATTGATATATGCATCGTCTGCTACGTCGGGGAGATTGCTGTAGAGGAAGTTATCCCAGTTGATTCTTGAGGCGGTTTCTTTAGTCATTGTAAACGAAGCCCCAAGTGTCGTTCCCTCATTGCCATATTCGTCAATTCCCTTTAGATTGGTGCTTATTCTAGCGCTGGTAACACGTTGGTCTTCGAATAACTTTTTGAACATGTCTGTTGTATCGCTTTCTATTGATATTAGGCTCCAATATTCTTCGTCAGGACGCACAATGACAACATAGCCATCATCTGATACAGCAATAGATTTTTGCCTGCCGACCAGGTCTTCAACATCTTCTTCGGTCAAATTATCTGATTCTTCTTGGCGTTCAGCTGCTTGAGAAGACTCTCTGTCGCCAGACGGCGCCGGTGCCATCGCTCCGATAATCATCAGGATAACGAAAGCGTACAGGACATATCCAATAATCTTTACTATTTTGCTTTTGCTATTCAATAGCGGAAGCTTATCAGTAATTCCCATCAAATCCATCCTTGTGGGCAGTGTGCCGAATTTGCTGTAATTTCGTAGCGGCCCTGTATCCTAATATCATTACTCCTCGTCCATCGTTAAATACTTTTTACCCGTGATCCAGATTCACGACCATAAAATTTATTCCTTCAGAAATGGGTATAATACCGCCAAGCAGGCCGTCGATGATTGGGTAAAGGGACTTAATACAGATATCAGGGTCGATCGAATGAAGCAACTTCTAATCAAGAAATTTGGATCTTAGGGGTGTTAGACATTTCAGAATCTAACGAGCGCCAATACTGGCTTTGGGTGACTCGTCCTGATTACTATTTGGATGAAGATGGCTGCGATCGGGAAGATCTTGATCCCACATTGGGGGCTGACTCAGATGGCTGGTGGACCTGCAATAAAGCAACCAAGGAGGGAGACCTTGTTCTTTTATGGAGGACTTCACCTAAAAAAGACATCCGCTATTTGATTCAAGCAGAGAGCGATGCATATTCTATTGCAGACGACAATGATGAGGGATGGGATTATGGCTGTGATTACGAAGTGCTCTATAAGTTCGAGCATTCCCTTCATGTAAAGGACCTGCGACAGAATCCATATTTTGATGAGTGGGGGCCTCTCCGATGCAGTTTCCAAAGAAGCAATTTTAAAATATCTCTAGAATATTGGGACAAGCTTAATAATTTGCTTGCTTTAAATAATCCAGGATATAAAGATTTCATTCAGAAGACTCAACGACAAACCATAGCGGAAAGCATAGGATTGGAAAAAGAGCTGGAAGATGCATTGGTAGCTGATTTGGGTATTTTAAAAAGGTTTGGATATAATCTTGAATTATATGATGACCCGATCTCAAATCAAACAGGAAGGCAATTTATCTGCAAAGGGAATGGCGGGCGAATTGATCTACTCTGTTATGACCGAACACAAAAACGATATGTAGTGATAGAGTTAAAAAACGTCAGAGCTGGCCAAAATACGTTCGGACAGATCTCGAATTATATGGGATGGGTGCAAGAAAGGATTGCCAAGAGTGTTCCCGTCAAAGGACTTGTAATAAGTAGAGGGTATGATACTAGATTTGAGTCTGCTCTCAAGATAACGGATAGAATAAGCCACATTAACGTAGAGGAGCTTGGATTCTCTGTTGCCCCTTCAAAGAAAGCTCAGGCAGTTATCGATTTCAAGGATTCCGATGAACCAAGAATAAGAATCCCGAAATCTCGCGAAGCAAGTAAATGGCTCAAGAAAGGGAATGATCTATATGATCAAGGAAAATATAACGAAGCCATTTCATGCTATGATAATGCCATAGGAAAAGATCTCAAGAACAAACTGGCATGGGTGAATAAAGGAGCCGCCTTATTAGAATTGATGAAGCCGGATGAGGCTATCTCCTGCTTCGATAAGGTTATAGAGCTATATCCCAAATCTGCCGAAGCGTGGAATCAAAAAGGCTATGCCCTAAATAGATTGGATAGGTTTGGTGATGCTATAATTGCTTTTGATAATTCAATTGCTATAAATCCCAAATCTGCTGATGCTTGGAATGGCAAGGGAATAGCTCTGGATAATATGAGAAAGCATGATGAAGCCATTCAAGCCTATGACATAGCTATCAAGATAAGACCTAAGTTTGTTGAGGCTTGGAACAATAAAGGAAATGCACTGGTTGACCTTGGCATGCATGACGAAGCGATCAAGGCATACGACAAGGCCCTTGAGCTAGATCCAAGAGACGCAATCCTCTGGAATAACAAGGGTGCTGCACTATTTGGCATGCGAAAGTATAAAGAGGCCCTTGAATCCTTCAACAGGGCCAATGATATTAATCCACAAGAGGCACTTATTTGGCATTTCAAAGGTGAAGCCCTGAAGGCACTTAATCGGTCAGAAGAGTCAGATGCTGCTTTTTCAAAGGCAAGCGAGCTGGGATACAAGGAGGAATGAAGCCATGAATTGCGGCCACATCGCGCAGCTTGCCCAAAGCATCAGCCAGCTATTATTGAAGCCCGGCGAAGAGGAGATCAAGAAAAAACGGATGATGGTAATTCTGGAAATGATCTATTTTTATTCGCGGTTCGTTTAAAATTGATTTAATGTTTTCGCCGGTCACAAATTTGACCCCTTGCACCGATCCGATTTTGACTCCCTATTTAAAGCGAGCGTCCTTCTTGCGTATAAAACGTAACTCTACAATCTGCGGAAGCTCTGCCCGTTCATGTTCAGAATCATTGCGTGCCCACAGCACACGATGTCATAATAAATCAGTTCTATGACATTCTCACCAATTCCAGCCAAAATGTCATAGAACTAACTTCAGCATGTAGTTTAGCCGGTTGAAAAATTATAATTAACTTTTATTGATAGTCGTCTATGAAAATGTTTTCCAACTCCACCATTCCACGCACTATAGGAATAAGCACCACCTGGTGCGCAACCGTATGCGTATCAAGGCGGAAAACATATTTATAAAAATGCGGTGCAGTGACTGATAGCGATTTTGGTGAATAGCGGTTTGCGGCAGGTCTGAAGGGATATCTTCAGAAATATATTAATGCTTTATGCTTGGCCAGTCAACTCAATAACGGTAGACTACCAAATTTTCCATGCCTTGATCCACGAGTGCAGGCAGGTGCCCTCTAGCCGAGAAAAATATTTACCGAAAAATGAAACCACCCCCGGCAAAATGCAGGACCCATGCAACGATCGCGGGATCGACTTCCCATTTGGAGAAGGTCCACAGGTTGGTCGGCATTTTGCCTGCCAGCCTAGAGAGGCCCCCCGCACTTCACAACGGGAGCCCCCCCGGTCTTTAGGCCGGAGTAGTTGACGCATCCACCCCAAAAATCTCTTGAAGCTCCGGGTCGGCATCCGAATTGGCTACATACCATCCGTCATTGTAAAAGACTCCGTGCCGATGCAACCACCGAGTGACCTGACTGGAAGGCGCCTCAGCATATAGTGCGATCTTCCAGCGATACAGCCGCCACCCGTGATCATGCATCAATCTCAACGCGGCCCACATCCGAACGTCTAGGTTTGCCTCCTCCTCGGCCTGTCGCCGGGCTTCCAGGTCGGACAATAGCTTTTGTTGTGCAGCTTTCCAAGGGCGGAGATCACGCTTGCGAATTTTGCCCTTGTCCTTGCGAATGGTTTTTTCAGTTGTAACGAGCTCATAACTTCCCCGGTCCACATCGATACAATGCAGGAGTCGCGTGCCGTAATCCTGCTTGGTAATGTCGCCGTTCGATCCGTGCCAGTGAAATTCACCGCAGTACGGGCACAGAACAACTACGTGCTCCCGGTCTACGGCCACTACTTCCGCTTTAGGATATTCAAGAATGTTGTATTTCATGAACTTTCCTCCCAATATGTTTGGGGCGCGCTGTAAACACGCCTCGTATTAATCTTCTATACTCCTTGCCCCGTGTGTGTGACGCACACGGGCCATCGAAAACTGTCCCTTGGTTCCGTCGATTCCACCCAAGATGAAAGTAGCAACATGCTACCTTCATCAGGATCAACGCAAAATTGGCCTTACAATGATGCGGATCGGAGAACTGCATCCGCCTGTCACACCCCTCGTGAGGTCTGCATTTTAACAAGTGAGGGTAATTGCGAAGACCAGGGCGCATCGTCACCTAGCGTTTGGCAGCTATCTTGTCGTCAAAATCTTGGGCGGAACCGGATGCAGCAACGTTCGGGATTTGCTTTACGTATATATTATATCCTCGGGAATCCGTTTCCTTTGTTTTCACATACCTCTGCTCTAGCAGGCATGCAAACACCCATAACGGATTCTCGAGATTCAATTCGGTGATTATATCGTATGGAATGATACTTTTTCCGACTTTTTCATGCTCTTCGACGACCCTCCTGATATCTGCTTGTATCTGCTCGCGATTGCCAGGAATTGCGGAATATGATATTGGAGCATCCGGCGGCGCTGCGGTTACACTTTCCTCAACATTGCCTCCCTTGAGGGCGCCTCTTAGCAAACCTGTTTCCGGTCTGCCAGAATTGTCCTGCGAATTGGCGGCTACTTCGGCGGCCTTTTCTGCAAAGTGCTGATCCCGGACGGCGTCTTGTGCGGCGGGGCTATCCACGGGGTGAGCTAAGCCTGCCATTTCGGCATCAGGAGAAGATGGGCTAAGTCGGCTAAGTATGAGCTTAGCTTCGTCTTCGCTATCAGTAGAGATGGGCTTAGTAAACTTAGTATTTTCCTGAGATGAGAGAGAGTTTTCACAAAGAACCTTCTCCTTCTCCTTAACATCATTCTCCTTAGTATCTTCTTCTTTTATACTTAGCTTACTTAGCTCATCTCTCTGCATCGTGGTTACAGTACTTAGCTCATCTATTAGCTCATGCTTAGTTGACTTAGGTGGCTCCTCCTCCCTGTGGTTACCTCCATCGTCTCCTGTGGCTGGCCTAGGCCGGAGCCGGACCACAGCGTCAAAGCCTTCGAAGTGGTTGTAATTTTGGATAGAATACGTCTTCTTTTGTGTACTTCTGCGAATTCCGCCTGAAATTTCTTCCATATCGGAAAAAATGGTGATCTTAAGCTGAACTTTTTGCATTAAGCCACCTCTGCCCCTTTGCCCATTGAGGATTTGTGTTACTCTATCAGTCGCCACAGGTGGCTGTAGCCTGGCTGCTATCTCCTCGCGGGTAAGTCCGCCCGGGTGAGCTATGAGAAGTTCTATAACGTCTCTCTCCCGCTTCGTGAACCGCCTTACCAACTCCTCCGCGTCCTGATCATTAAACAGCTCCTTAGCTGCCACAAAATCATCTTCCGTGGCTAGATAGAATCCTTCGGAGTCCTTTTCACGTTGATATCGGAACATGGCTGTATGCGCTACCACCAAATCCATGAAGATCGACGGATTCCGCCGGTTTGAGGTATCTATCCACTCAATCCTATCATAGAATGGCACCCTAACGTCGACATAGCCTTCATCCCGTAGGATTTGAAACATGGCACGGCATATCAGCACGGTGTCATCTAGCAACTTAGCCGGTTCGCCTTTTCCGTATCGTTCGACGGTGTGGTTGTTCACGCGCCGCGTAAGATCCTCTGAATCATCAACGTTAATCGGAATGGCACGGTTGAGAACCTGAATATCCTGCTCATTATCAATTGAAGTAATTGCCCAGGTTTGCTCTGATCCGATTTCAAGCGTGGCTGGCTTTTGTTTGATCACCGTGCGGTGTATGAACTTCTCATGAAACTCCGAAGTGGTTTGTTTAATGACAGTGTCAAGGTCCTCATTTCCGGCCTGGTAATCGTCCAAAATCCGAAACACCCGGTCGCCGTCGTAGTGATAGAATCCGGCTTTGGCGCTCATGCTGCCTTTCACCACTGCCTCCTTCGGCAAGTGATGCGCAAAAGTATATGCAGTCCACGTCTTGCCACCGCTAGAATTTCCGGCCAACTTAGGATGCAGCCCGGAGCTTTGGCGGATGTTTTGCACTGATACGCAGCAAATAAGCTTCTTAAACGCCTTTTCCGCGCCTAATGCCATCCGCCCACAAGAATCTACCACATACTGAACAGGATCGCCGGTTTGCAGTATCTCAAGCGCCCTAGCCTTGATATCATCCGTGAACGTCTCCTGTGCAACGGACTTTATGGCAGGATCACTCCCGGCATCTTTTTGTGGGTTGTCGGGCACGTCAAATCCTCGGTCCCTGGCTATCTCCAGGGCCTTCTTGAACAGCCCATTGCTCAGGCAGCCCGGTTTTGCATCCTCGCACCGGATCAGCCCCGCCTCGATAGCCAGCCACTCAAGCGGCCCGCCGCCGGTATTGTGCCGGAAGCAGTGCCAGCAGTTTTTCGTCAGATTGATTGAGAAATTGCGGCCGGTCTCCGATCCATGCACCGGGTGCGCCCCCTGTATCTCCACCCCGTCATTTTTGACAGGATCGACAGGCATCGCTACCTTAGCTATGGGAATGTCACTATCGGCCGTTCCGGTGGCAATTTTCTTCCAGTTCGGCTTCATAGCCGGCTGTAAAATTTGCTGCAGTTCCTCCTTGCTGATGGAGGCTATAGGCAGATCCTTCTCAACCGCGTAGAAGTTGCCGTTCGGATGCCTCGACCCAGGCCCAACAACTTGCTGACCCGCCGCCTGAAGTTCGCCCAGGTGGACGCCATTATCAAGCACGATTTTCTCCTGTCCGGGGCAGCGAAGGTAGAAATGCAGCCCGCCACCGCCGGTTCGCACAGTAAAGGTATCCGGCAGGGTGCCTATAATATCCAGCAAGGCGGGGTCGTCGACATCGAGCACTACAATGCCGCCGACACCGCACATTACCCCGTAGTTGTCGTGTTCGATCCACTCAAGGAATTCCGGGTCATCGTACTCATAATTATTCAACCGGCCTCTAAACTTGTCCTTAGCATGCATCTGCAATTCCGCTAAATCAAGAATATTCCAGCCGACTTCAACCGGCGACTTCTCGCGAACCTTGATGAAACGGAATTCCCTCGTGGCTAGCTGCGGCGGAAGATTCATTTAAACCGCCTCCAGCCGGGCTACCTGCCCACGCTTAATGATTATGCGCTGTCCACGATTGCCTATGATAAACAATCGGTATTGGTTGAATGCGTCTAATTTTCCGTAAAACTTGGATCCGCTATCAATCCACCCGATTATTTCTTTTGTCCTTTCCATGGTTCGAGACATCGTGTTCTTATTCCGTTCAATCAATCTAGGGTTGATTTGCTGGGGAGTAAAATAGATGTCAACGTTCTGATGCTCCTGGATCCAGGTGTCGGCTATCTCTGCATTATCGAAGTACCCGACAAATTCTTTTTTCCCGTGGTTCATAGAGCACAGTTCAAATGTAAGCAGTTGGATCGAGCGTATTCCTGCGCTATTAACCATCCATTGCAGACCGCTCAGGCGTTCATCAACGGTGCGAATATCCATCATTCTGGTGTTATTGATTTTCATGGTCAATTAAATATTATATTGTACCTAGAAAATACTATCTATACGCTATTGATATCGAAATTTTCCAGAAGAATCTCAAGGGCCAACTATATTAGCCTTAAACGTCAGCATAGTCTAATTGAGTTGGATGCCATGAGATATGAGAGAAACGCGGCTACTAAGAAGATCAAAGACCGCCTTGAACAGGCCCCGGCTCGCCCTAAGCAGATAATGGATGATACAGGGCTGGGCAAGAGCACTGTGACTCATAATCTAAGCGAAAAAGGGCTATTGGTGAAGTTAGGCCTCATAAAAAAGCTTGACGACGGAAGATATGCTATGAAGGGTTTCGATCTTGAAGAAGAGAGAATTCGGGATGCACATAATCTGTTCAAAAAGCGGTTCTTGAGGTCGCCACGACCGGGAGAACTAGCTTATGCAATTAGGGAAACACCTGAGAAAACAAGAGATCTCCTCTACAAATATGTACCGGGATATTCTGAGCCGTCTGATGAGGAAATTAGAGCTGCAACGGATGACGTCTGGAATTTAATATTCTGGGGGATTGATTACAGCTCTATCGAAATACCTGATTATGACTTGAATATTCATGAAGTTACATTTAAAAGCATCGATTGTTTTGGATTTTGTGAAATCGAAGAATATCGGCCAGTTTCATCTGAGAGAGCAACGAATTATCTTAGGGAGTGCCCAGAAATGAAACCAGAGTTTGTATGCACATGGAACGGCAACAAATTGATAATCGAAGCAGTTTGGAATGAAGAAATATCTGGATTCTTAAAAAGATTCCCTCAATATGGTGAATTAGAAAATATTGGGTGAGCACGATTTATGCGCAGTATGTTGCTGTTCCAATAGAATACAGCCCCCATATGATAGAACAAATGCGCGATACCTTCTTGCCAAGCAGCTTTGGCAGGAATTGTGGCGGTTGTGACTTCTTAGTGACTGGTTCAGTCGATGTATCTTCAGCCATTTTTCACCTCAACGATCTTCGCGACGGGTTCACGACCATCTAGCTTCGCGATGGCCTGATCTTTACTGCGGGCCTCCACCACATCACATATTGGCCCGCCTCCAGTTAGATAGTAGACTAAAAAGAGGGGCATCCTCAAGCCACCTCGCCACTTGCAGTCCTAACTTTCACCGGGCCGTCGTCCTCATAGGGCCTGAATGGCTGGCTCATCGCGGGCAGGATGCTTTCATCCTCCTGCTCCTCAATCGATGCCTGCAGGGCCTTCATGTGCTTACACGGAGCGCCAGGGTTGAATGCGCGAGCCGGGCAGCTGCAGTTTTTTGGCGTGGTCAAGTAGTAGCCCTTGCCGTCCTTTGACCGCGTCAACCGCATGCGATCCTGTAGCTCCACAAACTCCGGGAGAGGCTCAGCCGGCCGATGCATGTAGGCGAGAAGCGCCTTGACTGCGTCTACGGTTTGCGTTTTTGGGTTTGCTGTTTCAATTACAATTTTTCCTGACATCTGACTCACCAATAACTTAATACATACTATTTGTATTTAAGTGTATTGGTTTGAAATTAGACCAAAAAATATATAATACTTCAATGCACTTTTAATTATCATGCAAGCAACTGTGAAGATGTCCAGGGCAGGGTCTGTGGTGATCCCGATAGAAGTTAGAGAAGCAATGGGCCTCAATCCAGGCGACTTAATTGTGATCGATGTTCTGAACAGGATCGTTCCTAAAATGAGTATGCAAGAACAGGGAAACGATAAGAGTGTTATCCCTGTTCCGGCTTAGACATTTAATGGTGAGTCAAATGTCCCTAGATACTAAATCTCCCAATGACATATCAACCTTTTCAGTATCGTCGCTCATCACCATCCCCGCCGCCGTCCTGCAGGATCTTCTAGGAGCCACCCAAGAGCTCAAGGATGAGGTTACCGTCTTGAAGAATGAACTCGCTATCCTCCACGAAAAGGATAAGGAGATCGAGAAGCAACAGGATAATCTCGCCGAGAACCAGCTCATCCAGCTCAGGATTATCAGTGGATTAAAAGAGGATATGAGTGCGGCAGAGCCGCCAGCGACTACCAAGAAAACTACCGACCACGTAGATGATCTCTATCGGCTTATGGTCGAAGACCGCAGCCAACAGGTCAGCATCGCGAAAGCTGCAAGACTTTTAGGAATAAGCAAGGAAAGGATGAGACAGCTTAAGCCGCTTATCCTGCGAGATAGTAGATTTGAGATGGGATGGGATCAAGTTAAAGGTAAGAAAGCGATAGTCATTAGGATTAGGAGATTTCTCTGATTACTACCAAATTTGGTAGTGGTGGTTAACCAAGCACAGTGGATACAACAAAAATTATCTCTAAAATATAAACAAAAACGATCTGTGATTATCAGATTGCTTATGATATGCTTTAGTCCGAGAAAGAGAAAGATAGAACAAGATGTATATAAAACGATATGAGTTGAATTTAATAAAATCATGTATATTTTTGTGTATATAAAGAGATGAGATTACCGCCAATACCAAATTTGGTAGTAATTTTCTTTATCTCCCTCTCAAAATGTCATAGAACAAAATGTGATCTGCTATCTCCGCCTCCCCCGTTGTTCTTACTAACGAGAAATTAGAAGATTTTATAAGGATTTAAAATAAGAATCCTACTATGCAGGAAAAGAGAAGGAAGGATCAGATCATATCTCATATCCTCGCCCTGTGCCGTGAGGGTGCAAATAAAACAAAAATCGTCTACCAGGTAAATTTGAATTTCAAAACAGCAAGTGCTCACCTGGATTCACTGCTAAAAAAGGGGCTGCTTGAAGCCACTCAGGACAAGAGACCCATCTATAAGACAACTCCGAAGGGTGAGCGGGCTTTGGAAATCCTGCAGAAGGCTGAAGAGATCTCTTCCTAATCCCACCAGCTCCCGGGGTCGAACTCGTTGTTCTTGAAGTCGTCTATCTTGGCATGGCCGGAATCCACAAGCATCTTATTGAAGTTCCGCCCTGGCGTGCTGTTCTCGCTGAGGTAGACTACGGCAACCCATCGGCCATATGGGTCTTTTCCGGTCTTATCATCCAGGTCTAGGAATATGTAGTTGCTCAGCAACCATGCCCTGGTGTAGTTGGTTGCCTCCTTTCCCGCTTGGCAGGCTTTGGAGCCTCTCGTCTCTGGGCAGTCAATATCTGCGAGCCTGACTCGGATGAGGTCCTCTGAGATGGGGCTGTCCTGAAGCTGCACGTCAATAGTATCGCCGTCTATAACCTTGGTGACCCTGCCATATGCTTCATCCGGAGCTCCGTTGGCCAGGGCGATCAGGAGCAATAGAGGCAGCACAAAGATGAGTTTGCGGAAGTTCATGGATTCATTCACTTTTTTGTATGTTATTCAAGCTTTCCCTTAATGCTAAAATGAGCTACTATTATCTTTTTCCGGCCAAATTACTTAACCTTACACGCAGTATTTACTCATCATGTCCGGAGTCCTTGAGCACCTATTCAGGCCGCAAAAGAAGGCCATTCCCCCGAAGGCTATGGAGCTGCAAGCTGCTAAGGAAATTCTGGCGGAAATCTTCCAGGTCAGGCTCTCTGAGGTCGATGAGATGATCCGGTGTCGCTCCGAAGCCGGGGAGAGGGGCTCTAATGATGGTGGGTTATGGCCACAGGAGTTCTGGCTGGAGGGGTGAGTCGATTTCAGGCTCACCCGCATTGCCTGATATCTTTATTGTGTCTCAAGTGAAAGATCCGATTCCGAGTAACCAAATTTTTCAATCAAATTTTTTGAAAGTTTTTGTATGCTGTCCGCACTTAGATTTATTTCGGCGTAGATATCAGTTCCCTCTATTTGGCTAGCCTTCATCAACTCTGCCGGATTTCGTGAAAAGAACTTTCTTTTCCGACCAGAAATAGTTAGGATATCATCAAAATTCTCTTTGTGCGACTCCGCTATAATACTGGCCATCTTGAGTAAGAAATCTTTCCAGTATCTCGTTTCATACCGTTGTCCTTTAAATACGAATGCTATAAGTGACTTGCCAGTATTATCTGGGGATTTCTGTGCATCATAGTATTGTGCAATCGACTTCAATCTATCTTTATACTCATAAATATCATCTAATGTTTGGATGGGAATCTTTTCTTCACGCTTTTGATCATCGAAAAGACCAAGATACTTGTTAGGGCTATTAAGGTACAAACGGGCGAGGGGCTTCCGTGAATTATCATCGAGTAAGATTCCACAATAATTGATCGTATCACGGATATGAACTCTCTTAGAGTCAATGATCTCTCTTAAGATCGTTTTAATTATATAGTATCCCTCTAATTCTTCTTCGGTAATTACTATTCGATTGTCCTTTTCAACTTCCTCGTTTTCGGCCGCTTTTGAAGTGCTCTCCCCGGCTGCTTTTGCTTCATGACTGGTTTCGCTTGCAAGAGCGATGTTCAATCTTTCATTGATCTTGTCATTTATAAATTGCTTAAATGTTTTCTTTGTAATTTGAGTAAATTGCTCCCTCACTGGTTGGGTCAGTTTTCCAGAATACACTTGCGACGCAAAAAATTTCACAAAATCTTCAGATGGGTTATTTATTTGATCTTCAAGGATCTTCCTGATCTCTCGAATGTATTTTAGTTCACTAGCAGTAAGTAAAATATTATCTAAATCAAACGTAGATTTTGAAAATTTTTTGACTTCCTCAACAAGTGGCTCCTTTATGTTAAGTAGATCAAGTTCAAGAAAAGGTTTTGCATCCATCACATTTTGATTTTCCAAGTCCGAATAAAACCGATATACAATGCCATTAGTCAATATTCCGAACCTTGCCGGCGTGACGCTAAAGTACCTATAAAGCTGAGATGCGTTCTCTGAATCCAAGTCGCTGCCGCACCATTTGCATTCGAATAGAATTATTGGCTGCCCATCCTTTAAAATGGCATAATCAACTTTTTCTCCTTTTTTTGTTCCTACATCAGCGACTAGTTCAGGAGTTACTTCTGTTGGATCAAACACATTATACCCTAGAGCTGCAATAAAGGGCATTACAAACGCTGTTTTTGTTGCTTCCTCTGTTTGAATCCCGGCTGCTTGTTTCTGAATTCGAATAGATAAATCTCGGAGATGATCAATGAAATCCATCACATCCCTCCATTATTATGTGTATGAATTAAATCATCTAACAAAAAGCTTTGGGTTGTTCTTACTTCTTCCATTTGAACGAGGCAGCCTTTCTTGGTATATTCACCTCCTATGGTACTGATCCTGTCTTTTCAGGCCAGGCTCTCGGATAATTCCCGTGAGATACGATCACGGGAATTGAGATATCACCTCCAGAATTGCCACCAACCCCTTTTCTTGATTTCCTCTTCGCCCGGCTTCAGGGATAGCTGGCTTATGGACTGCGTGAGCTGGGCCACGTGGGCACGAAGAAATGATACCTCATCATCTTTGATCTTTAAGGCAGATTCAAGTTTTGAGACTTCCTGCTGGGCCTGCATAACATCTGCATACACATGATTAAGCTTTTCTTCGACCTGCGTAACGTCTTTTGATTTTGATTCTATAATCTTGTCTTTCTCAGCAAGCTGATTCTCCAATACTGCTATCTTTCGGCCTAGCTGCATAATTTCTGTTTGTGATTTATTCAGTTCTATTTGGGCGTTATGCAGTTCAATATTGGCCTGATTACTGCCTGTCACATATGATTCAATAGCATTAGCCACATACTCAGATCGAGATAAGCCGCTTTTATGCGCTTCTTCATCGGCTTTAATCAGGATTGAATCAGACAGCGAGACTGTCACGCGAGGCATGAATTAAGCATACGTTATGCAAGGTGATTAAGATTTGCATAGCTCTTGTAGGAAGGTTAAAGGCTTGAATAGCTAATCAAGGTTTGACCGCAATGAAAGAGGTAACTTCCGAGAAGGTTATACAGATTCATGATTATCTCATTGAGGAAACAGGTGGGAATCCCGGCATTCGTGATTCTGCGACCCTGTATTTTTTGGTCGATGCCATCAATCGTGAAGCCGACCTATTTAGGAAAGCCGCTTACGCATTACTCTTGGCAGAACGTCATCCTTTTTGGGATGGCCAGAAGAGAACGGCATTTATGTTAGCTGATGGCATATTGCGGGAAGGTGGCTACGGCTTCGATAAAAAGGACATCGCTGAGATAATACGTGTATTGGTAAGAATAGCTCAATACACATGCCCGGCAGGGGGAGAGATAGAAAAAATAGCACAATGGGTAAAAAAGACGGCCGTGCGGCTGGGATAGTTTATATTTTTGCGAGTTCTACCAGCATATCTTTGTGGTATGCAAAGCTTTCGAGGAAGTGCCTGCGCTCGCTAGGTGATAGCGCGCTTAGCTTCTCTTCCGGCTTCATCAAGGCCACGCTGGTTTTCATTTGTACCGTCGCTCCCTTGAATGTGTCTGAGCATACCGTCGTAAAACACCTTCATATTGAAGGCTTATTAGATCATATATGAATTTATCGAAAATTAAATCCCCAGTTCTGCCACATTCAGCCTCTGGGCCTTCTGCAGGGCTTCGGTCTCGCTTACTTTCCGGCAGCTCCCCGGCTGCCTTCCCACCAGGATGCCATCCAGTAGTAATCTGAGCCCACACCCCCTCCTGAACGTCTCTTTTTCATTCCCTCTTTCTAGTAATTTCTCCGGTAAATATTATATATAATACCTTGACAAGACTCTCTACGTAGCGCAGGGTGGAGGGATTTATCGTCATACCCAGCACATGGATGATATGCAATGAACCACGACACCATTTTAGCTGTCCTCCCTGACAGCAAAGATGATGCACTATCCCTGAAGGAGATCGCCCAGGCATTGGGCCTGGAGATGAATTCCTATGTCGACTGGATTCGCGCAGAGAGGCGTCTTGCCAGCTCATTGAGAGCTCTGGCCAAATGGGGTTGGGTTACCAGTGACCGGCGACAGAATGAAGATGGTCACAGGTTTTGGTATAATGCCTACTGGAAGACTGAGCTGGGTAAGGGGCGATGAAGGCGTGGGGTATGATGTAGTGGTCTGGAGGATATCACCATGCTTGAAGACTCATGCTCGCGTCTTCAGAGATCGCTCTTTGTAGCCGTTCCTGTGGGCTTTTCGGGAATCGATTCTTTGATACGGTTCCGCATCAGCCTGCTGTATCGCTTCAAGCTGCATTACCAGGTTCAAGAACCAGGTCAGAAGCTTCTTTATTCCATCATCTTGATCGATAAGATAATCTTCCACCAGTTCTATGGGTATCATGGTCCTGTGTCCTCCATTTCTATACCAAATACAGGATGGATACAGGGCCTATATCTTTCTTAGTATCAAATTACAGACAATTAGCTACACTGCCTGATCAAGTGGTGGGCAATTGATTGCGAAAAAAATCTAAATATGAATAAGTCAAGGTAGCCGCAACACAGCTGCCAAATCCAAACATTTATTAATTAAGATTAGTACATCTTAGTCAATTATAGAAAGGAGGGAATTCAAGTGAAAGCATTACGAGGAAGCGTATTCTTTTTGATACTCTCGATATGTTTTGTTCCTAATATTTGTGGAATGGAGTCAGAAGGAGGATCTTTGGCAAGTGTAGGTTCTAACGCCGAAATAGCTGGCAACAGCATAATTAATGACGCTGGATTATCTGAGGAGGTAAGTTCTAACGGAGTTGCCAGCTTCGATGAGGTCCATAGGGTCTTAGACGAAACAGGAAAGGAAGCACAAGTAACGGCAAGCGTAATTAATGGACTGGACATCAGCTACAGTGCAAGTTGTTTGCCACAGGAGGTTTTGCCAGGAGATGATCCTGTCCCTGGATCATCGATGGTGTCTGCTAAAGAGACCTTGTTTGTAAGTCAAGCGGATAGCGCATGTGTTACCGCCCATGCAAACAACGCCCGAGGAAATGTTGCAGATGTACGAACAACAATAACAAACGGCGGTCTGAGCTATTCCAACTTTGCGATGGCAGATCAATATGGTGCAAGTGCCTCTCAGGGGGGCAGTTCAACGGCTGAAGGTATCAGTTTTAATTGGGGAGCCTTGAATGGGAGAGGAGAACAGGTCACAGGAGGGACTACTCTCACCAGGACTACTTCAATTGATAAAGGCACAATCGATTATTATTTTAATTCTGCGAAATCAGGTGGTAGTTTAGATACTGCATCGGCAAATTCGGTATTACAAGCCCATGGAGAGAGTATTTTTATTTCAGGAGGAGCAGCCAATAGCGAAGGAAACCGCGTGGCGATAGGTCTCGAAGCCACAGCATCGCCTGGAACAACAGTAGATATCTTTTATTCAGATGACCAGTACGCAGATTGGATTTCTGTAGACGCCTATAAGAATTTTGAGGCTAAAGGAACCCTTTTCGACATTTGGAATGGCTGGGGTGCTTCGGATCAATGGTTTGACTGGATCCCCCCCGATCCAACATCCGTACAAGGAGCCGCTTTAGACGGCAGAGCTCAGGCAATTGGAAGTACACATATGGAGTTTGAAATGATTCAATCTGTAAAAGAGGATACGCCCGTTGCATCCGTATCAGTTGATACAGATGGAAGTGATATTTTCTCCTCATTACGTGCTTTTAATGCGGGAGAGGATCTCGTACATACGGATTTAAATGTACAGAGCGGTTCGTTAGCTGGCTACAATGGGAAAATTGTAACTCATGATGAAGATGCATCCGCAGAACACTTATTTGATTATGCTTCGGGACAACACATATACGTTATTGCAGATGCTGGTAATAAAGAAGGAGATAAGATAAGTTCGGTGATCGATATAACAGATGGAAGCATTCAACCTTCCTCGTCCTTAGGATCCCTTGATTCTGCATGGGCGATGACCACGGGTGTAGCCACTAATTTAAACGTTGATGGAGTTACCTTCAGTGAGATGCGAACGAATTCGTTGGCCGAGAACAAAAAACCGGCCTATGAATATGAAACAAATATATTTCGCCAGAAAAAGATGCATATATATGATTATGGAAGCGAGGAATTTGAGGTTAGAAATATCCCCACAAACATCCATAGCGTATCGACCACGGATGGGGTATCAATTATCGCAGAACTGCCTGACAACACGCCCAAAGCTGTCCTCCTAGAACCGTTCCAAAAATTAATTAATCCTGATTCACAGTATGACCTGCGAAATACAGTCTTCCAGAGATTGGTCGATAAGGGCTACGCAACAACGAGATATACTGATTCTGCGGTTTCGACCTCAATGATCCAGCAGATGGACGACTTCAATATTGCCGTAGTGGTAGGGCACATGGATCCTACTGCGATTGGATTAAGTTGCGATCCTGGTTGTGTCGTATATGCCTCGCAGTTAGAATATACACATCCTCCTGAGGATTCGTTTGTGATACTAGCAGGATGTGTGGAGTCCTGAAATTATTTCGCGTCCGTCCTAGTTTTATAGTGTTTGAATTATTCATATAATTTCACAACCCAAACAGTCTATGGCCAATTGCGAAATAAGCTTCCAAAGGCATTTTTCGCCTGA